>Ga0134125_10001519_pt1 | contig 28362 bp, 24 predicted proteins | sample KB31751_FD_96464 | JGI IMG/M metagenome (GOLD analysis project Ga0134125, IMG submission 96464) | Terrestrial soil microbial communities with excess Nitrogen fertilizer from Kellogg Biological Station, Michigan, USA - KB3-175-1 | ecosystem: Environmental > Terrestrial > Soil > Unclassified ... | reverse complement strand
GGAACGCAGACGAGGCGGGCGGTGAGCCGTCCGCTTGAGGCGGCATGCGGTGGATGCAAGGAGGCGGCAGGCGGTGGGTGTACGAACGACCCGGTTACCCGTTGTTGTCCAGGTTGGCCTTGTGGCGGTCCCCGTTGAGCTCCCGGCCAAAGGAGTACGTGAAGTTGATCTTCAGCACGCGGGTTTCGGGTTTCGTGATGGCATCCTGGTAAAACACGCCTGGCGTAAAGGTCTCGCTCCGGCTGCGTTCCGTGTTGAAAACGTCCGCCAGGCTGATCACGAGCGTGCCTGCGTTATTCTTCAGAAAGTCCCTTTTTATCGCCAGATCTACCCCGCCGTTAGGGAGGACCTTCCCCTGGGCGACATAATTCTGCGCGTTGTAGTTTCCGGTGATCTGGAAAGTATAGATGTTGAGGATCTTCATGTTGGAATTCAGTTTAGCAAACCAGCTAAACCCGGAATTGGACAATCCACTGGACAGGTTGTTGGCATTGATATCGGTCTGGAAGAAATTCAGATTGGAAGTGGCATCCCACCACTTGGTGATCGGCGTCCTGACGATGATCTCCGCGCCATAGGTATTGGTGTAGTTGGCGTTCTCAAACGTGCTCAACAGGGTATCCTTTGACAGCGGGATGTTGAACGCCGTCATCGGGTTGAGGGTATTCTTCAGGTAGAGGGTCGAATTGAAGCCGATATTGCCGAATTCAGTATTGTAGCCCAGTTCGACCAGGTTGGTGTTCTCCGGCCGGATGTTCGGGTTGCCGGCCTGTGGATTCTGGGGGTTGCTGTAGTTGATCTCCGGCGTGATCTGCCACCAGCGGGGCCGGTTGATCCGCCGCGAATAATTGAGGTGGAGTTCGCTGACGTCATCGCTCCCGAACTTCTCAGTGAGGAACACACTCGGGTAGAGGCCGCCGGTATGATAGCCGAAGTCGCCGCCGTTACCCTGGAGAATATGCACTTTATATTGATAATCCTCGTAGCGCAACTCGGCCATATAGGTAAAATGGTCGCCGAGGTGTTGGGTCAGGCTGGCATAGGCCGCATAGGTCGCATTGGTGTAGCGGTAGTTGTAACTGGCGTTGGAGTCGACCAAATAGCCCTGGCCGTAGTTGTCCTGGAAATTGTTGAAGCTGTGGTTGGCGTTCAGGATCGTCTTGACGCCGGTCTCGAGTTTCGTTTTTCCGTCGGCAAAAGGATCGGAGAAGTCGGATTGGAGGGTCAGCGTATGGGCGTGCCCGTAACCGTTATATTGCTGGAGGTACGGTGTGCCAAGGGGGCTCCCGTCCTTGCCGAGGTATTGCATGTCGTAATTCCCGTGATTGCTGCCGTTATAGGTCTCCAGTGCGGCGTCGGTGGACCATTTCTCGTCCGGCCGGCTAAAAATATGGGTGTAGTCAAAATTGGAATGGCTAAAGGCGAAATTGTCGCTTTCGTAAGAATTCCGGGCACTGGAAGAGTCGAGCGCATCGCTGACGTCATAATAGGACGTGGTCTGGGTGCCGGAACTTGGGTGGTGGCCGACGCCGATATTGCCGGACAGGCTGAACGTATTATGATCGTCCATAAAGAAATCGACCCCGCCGCGGACCATTTCAAACGGCCCCGTCCGGACGGACCGGCCACGCTGGACGACCGAAGTGTTGGTCGCGAGATCGTTCAGGACGGAGGTGGTATTGGCGACCGAACGGTGGCCATGGGCCATGAGGTTCAGCGTGAAATTCCATTTGTGCCGGTAGGCGTTGAAGTTTGCAAATCCGTAGGTCTCGTGAAGGGTATTCCAGACGCCGGTTAGCGATCCGTTGAAACCGGGCTGGCGGTTCTTCTTCAGGACGATATTGACGATCCCGTGATTTCCCTGAGCGTCGTATTTTGCGGAAGGATTGGGCATGACCTCGATACTCTCGATCTGGTCCGCCGGGATCTGGTCCAGGGTAAGCGTGGTTTGCTTCCCGTCCAGCAAGATGGTCGGCGACCCGTTGCGGAGGCTGACGTTGCCGGAGGCATCTACCTGGAGGGTAGGCACCTGGCGGAGGGCATCCTGCGCGGTACCGCCTTTGCTCGCCAGACTTTGGTCGACGTTGAAGACCTTTTTATCGACTTCGGTCCGGAAGGGCGGACGGGCCCGGACCACGGTCGCCACCTCGAGCTGGCGACTGTCGGCGGAAAGCCGGATCGTGCCGATGCTATAGGGTGCGGCTGCGGGATGGTGGCCGGGAGGAATGACCCGGCTCGCGGTTTTGAAGCCCACGGCGCTGATCGTAAGTATATAAGATGCGTCCGGGAGATTCGAGAGCGTGAAGCTGCCATCCGAGTTGCTGACGATCTGCCGGATGACGCTGGAGTCCTTGCGCATCAGGGTCACCGTCGCATATCCAACCGCCTGTTTGCCATCGGATACCTTCCCTGTCAGGGCCGAACTTCCGCGCTGGGAAGCGGAAATGCCCGCGGAATGGGACCTCGTTTGAGCGATCGAAAGCAGCGGAAAAGTCAGCAAAACAGCGGCAACAAGGAACAAGTATCTCATGGCAGGCAAAGTTACTCCTAAAAGGATTTAGCAACAATGTCCGATCTTACCGCTCGTATAGGTATCTTCGCGCTGAACCATTTTCACAGGATGGTAACAAACGACACATATCGGAGTATTTTGGCGCGTCTGGGAGCAAAAACCTGCCTGGTCGCCGTCTCGAAAACAAAACCCGTTGCAGATATCCGGGAATTGTATGCGATGGGGCACCGCGATTTTGGGGAAAATTATGTACAGGAGCTGGTCGAAAAAAGCCAGGAGCTCCCCACTGATATCCGGTGGCATTTTATCGGGCATTTACAAACCAACAAAGTCCGGCAGGTTATTTCATTCGTTCACCTGATCCATGGTGTGGACAGTATTCGGCTATTGAAAGAGATCGACCGTCAGGCGGGGCTGAAGGGAAGGGTCGTCGACGTGTTGCTGCAGGTCCATATTGCAAGGGAAGAAACGAAATTCGGGCTCGACGAGAAGGAACTCGACGAAGTACTGCAGCAGGCGGGAGGACTGGCGAACGTGCGGGTGAAAGGGCTGATGGGCATGGCGTCGGATACACCCGATCGGGAAATGGTGAGAAACGAATTCAAACACCTGAAAGGACTGCTGGACCGGTATTTTCCGGACGGCGGCACCTTGTCGATGGGAATGAGTGCGGATTATCCGATCGCGCTTGAGGAAGGAAGCAATATGGTTCGAATCGGCAGCCTGCTGTTTGGTGATCGGGGGCAGAAACATTAAATTCGCGGCATGGCAGAAGAGAAAAGAAAGGAAGAAGAAAAACCGCTCAATTTCCTGGAAGAGATCGTGGAAGAGGACCTGGCAAGCGGGCGGTACAAGAGCATCCTGACCCGGTTTCCGCCGGAGCCGAACGGGTATCTGCACATCGGACACTCCAAGTCGATCGTGCTGAACTTCGGCCTGGCTGACAAGTATGGAGGTAAGACGAATCTGCGGTTCGATGACACCAATCCTGTCACAGAGGACAGGGAATATGTCGATAGCATCAAAGCGGACATCCGCTGGCTCGGTTTCGAATGGGCCAATGAATTCTATGCGTCGGATTATTTCGAGCAGCTCTACTTGTTTGCCGAAGATTTGATTCAAAAGGGGTTGGCCTATGTCGACGATAGCACGCCGGAGCAGATCGCGGAGATGAAGGGTACGCCGACGAGCCCGGGAAAGGACAGTCCGCATCGCGCCCGGCCGGTCGCGGAGAACCTCCGGCTATTCCGGGACATGCGCGCGGGTAAATACCGGGACGGGGAAAAGGTACTTCGCGCAAAGGTAGATATGGCAGCTCCCAACATGCAACTGCGTGACCCGATCATGTACCGGATCAAACACGCGCATCATCACCGCACCGGTGACAGATGGTGCATTTATCCCATGTATGATTTTGCGCACGGCCAGAGCGACTCCATCGAAAAGATCACCCATTCGATCTGTACGCTGGAATTCGTCTCCCACCGGCCGCTGTACGACTGGTTCATCGAAAAGCTGGAGATCTTCCCATCGCATCAATATGAATTTGCACGGCTGAACATGACCTATACCGTGATGAGCAAGCGCAAGCTGCTGCAGCTGGTGAACGAAGGGCACGTCACGGGTTGGGACGACCCCCGGATGCCGACGATCTCGGGTTTGCGCCGACGTGGGTATACGCCGGAGAGTATCCGGCTGTTTGCCGAAAAGATCGGCGTCCAAAAGCGGGACAATCTCATCGACGTGTCCTTACTGGAATTCTGTGTCCGCGAACATCTGAATAAGGTTGCGCTGCGGCGGATGGTGGTCTTCGACCCGGTGAAGGTCGTGCTGACGAACTATTCCGGAGACGGGGAACAGGTGAGGAGCGAGGATAACCCCGAGGACGGGGCCGGGGGACAGCGCGAGATACCCTTCGGCAGGGAATTGTATATCGAAAGGGAGGATTTCATGGAAAATCCGCCGAAGAAATTTTTCAGGCTTTCGCCGGGGCAGAAAGTACGGTTGAAAAGCGCCTATATTATCCAATGCGACGAGGTCATCAAGGATGGAAACGGAAATGTCACGGAATTGCGTTGCAGCTACCTGCCCGACAGCAAGAGCGGTGGCGCGCAGGCCAATATGAAAGTGCAGGCTACGATCCATTGGGTGAGCATCCCGCATGCCGTAACGATTGAAATAAAACAATATGACCGGTTGTTCCGGGTGGAAGACCCGGCGAGCGAGGAAGGCGATTTCAAGGAATATATCAATCCCGATTCATTGCATGTTGTACCCGCGGCCTATGCGGAGCCCGCCCTGCGCCACGCAAAATTTGCCGAACACTACCAGTTTTTGCGGAAAGGATATTTCTATCTGGATAAGGACAGCTCCGAGGAAAAGATGGTCTTTAACCGGACCACGACGTTGCGGGATAATTGGGTGAAGGAGCAGAAAAAGATCAATTGATACTGCTGATGCAAAAAAGGGGGGGTTCGGCCCCCCTTTTAATTTGTTGTCCTACCGGCGACCTCCGCCGCCGCGTTGTGGGCGGTTCGCCTGTTGCCAGTCCTGATATTTCTTGAAAAGATCGGGGCCCAGCACCGCCTGGATACGAGCGTTCTGCTCTTCCATCAGCGGCTGCATCTTGGCCATCCGGTCTTCCCGGCTCATGCCCTCGTTGGCGGGATCCATGAAGATGGCCCGACGTTTACCCATGAATTCCATGCTGATCGCCTTGATCGAATCTGCCTGCACGTCGGTGAGGTTGAGATCGGTCTTCATCTTGGCGAGTCTGGCCTCCATGGCCTGGCGCATGGCTGCCGTGTCGCCTCTCATTCCGCCTCCCTGGGCGTTGGCGGAATCAAAGGAAAAGAGCGCCAGGACGAGGGTTGCGCAAGCGAATAATTTTTTGATCATAATTAATCAATTTAGTGTTGGATGTAATACCAAATTTGTGCTAAAATCCTGTGCCATGCCCGGCTTTTACGCAGGCGGCAACGATCGCCGAAGGGGATCGGTCAATTTGTGCTTTTTTGGCGTGAATATTGTATTTTTTATTTTCTACCTCTCCCTCAGCCGTCAACCGGCAGACTGGTTTTCAGAAGTATAAGTGTTTATTTATCAGCGTTGATAACGGTTTTACCTAAATGCTTTCATTATGTGCTTATTGTCTTTTAGTCTGGACGCCGTAGGGTTGTTCCTCCGCATTTGGTTATGGATTTCCGTTCCGATGGCAATTGTGATCCTGCTTGTGGCGACCTGGCTAAACTATCGCCGCCACCTCCGGCCGAAGGTCGGGCTGAATCTTGCGATGGAAGGCTGGGCGGGCGAGGGCCTGGCAGGCGGCGGCGTCATCCTCGAAGGCGCTGCTTCCCGCGGCAGAAATGATGCGGAGCGTCGCGAGGCGGTTGCCGGAACGGCCTCCGCCCGGGAAAGGGAGAAAAGGGTGGAAGGGGAAAAGTGGGAGGAAAGTGAGAAAAGGACGGAAGGGGGAAAATGGGAGGAAGAGGGGAGTGGATCGGGGCGGGAAACGATCTACCGCGGCATCCTTTGGATGAAGGAGAAATACGAGCAGTACCGCGAGCAAGCCGACCTCCGGTACGAGCGACTAAAAGAGGAATTGGGCAGGTCGGAGCGGCGATACCATGAGTTGGTCGCGGCGATGCAATATAACAGGAACGGTATGCCGGGTACGGCCCTCGTCGAACGGGTGCAGGCGGCGCCACCTCCCCTGACGGCGGGAGAAGGAGACCTTATTCCGGAGTATGGCGAAGAAATGACTGCCGGCGAGGGCGAGATCCTTGGAGAAATCGGAAACGGAGGCCTGTTGGTATCGGAAGCAGGCGGCGAGGTGTTGCGATCCGAACTGCGGATAGAGCGTCTGAAAGTAAAGGAATTGGAGCGGGAGCTGCAGACCGAAAGACTAAAGGCGGAGGAATTGGTGATCAAGCTGCAGGACAACAGCCAATTGTTAATGAATATTTACCAGGAACTGGATAAGTCGCTGACCTCGGCGCGGGTGGTGCAATAGGTGGGGCGACCGGAGGCGCGAGAGGTGCGGCGATGCGGCGATGCGTAACAAGCTTATTTATACTCCCCGAATACTTCACGAAGCGTGTCGGCTATTTCGCCGAGCGTGCAATCATTCTCAACTGCGGCCAGGACGGGCGGCATCAGATTCTCGCCGGAGGATGCGGCATCATTGAGGCCCTGCAGAAGGGAATCTACCCGGGCCGGGTCTCGCCTTCGTTTGAGGGCTTCCAGTCTCGAGACCTGGATCTGGCGGATATTATCGTCCACCCGAAGGATCGGGATGGCTTCCTTTTCACTTCCGGTAAACTTGTTGACGCCCACAATGATCTTTTCGCCCGCTTCCACTTTTTGCTGATGCAGGTAAGCGCTCCGGGCGATCTCCTCCTGGATAAAGCCCTGTTCAATGGCGCTGACGCTGCCCCCCATCCGGTCGATGTGCCCGATCAGTTTCCAGGCTGCCGATTCGATCTCCCTGGTGAGTGACTCCACGTAATAGCTGCCGGCAAGGGGGTCGGCCGTATCGGGCGCACCGCTTTCGAAGGCTACGATCTGTTGTGTGCGCAGCGCTATCCGTGCGGCTTCTTCGGTGGGCAGGCTCAGTGCTTCGTCATACCCGTTGGTGTGAAGCGACTGGGTGCCTCCGAGAACGGCTGCCAGCGTCTGGATCGTCACACGGCTGATATTGTTGAGCGGCTGCCGGGCGGTCAGGGTGCTGCCGCCGGTCTGCGTATGGAATCGCAGCATCATGGCCCTGGGGTCGGTCGCTCCGAGTTCCTTCATGATCTCCGCCCACATGCGACGGGCGGCGCGAAATTTGGCGACCTCTTCGAAAAGGTTGTTGTGGGCGTTGAAAAAGAAAGAGAGCCGCTTTCCAAATACATCGATATCCATCCCTTTTTCCATGGCGGCGCGTACATAGGCCTTTCCGTTGCTCAGTGTGAATGCTATCTCCTGGACCGCCGTACTTCCGGCTTCACGGATATGGTAGCCCGAAATGGAAATGGTGTTCCAGCGGGGGAGCTCGCGGCTGCACCACTCGAAAATGTCGGTGATGATGCGCATCGAGGGTTTTGGGGGGTAGATATAAGTGCCGCGGGCGGCATATTCCTTCAGGATGTCGTTCTGTATGGTGCCGCTGATCTTCGTGAGGTCGGCCCCCTGTTTCCTGGCAAGGGCGGTGTACAGCGCCAGGAGAATAAAACCGGTGGCATTGATGGTCATCGACGTGCTGACCGTTTCCAGCCGGATCCCCTTGAACAACAATTCCATGTCGTCGAGGGAGTCGATGGCAACGCCGGTCTTCCCCACCTCGCCCTCCGCGAGCGGGTGGTCGCTGTCGTAGCCGATCTGTGTTGGAAGGTCGAAGGCGACGCTCAGGCCCATGACGCCCTGGCTGAGGAGGTAGTGGTAGCGCGCGTTGCTTTCTTCGGCGGTGGAAAAGCCGGCATATTGTCGCATCGTCCACAACTTGCCGCGGTACATGTCGGGCTGGATGCCCCGGGTATAGGGGTATTGGCCTGGCAGCGCGGCAGCGTCGGCGCGGTCGTCCGGGCTCGCGGCGGCGGGCAAATCTGCTGCCGTGTAGACCTCTTTGATGGGAATGCCGCTGTCGGTTGTCATTACAGGATCTTTTTTGCTTCAAAGCTGAGCGCCTCTGAAACGATGTTCTGCAGCGATGCTTTCGGATTTTGGACCAGCATGTCCAGCAACTGCCGGTTGAGATCGCCGCCGGTGGCTTCGGCGGGAAGGAATGAGCCGACCTGGTTAATGATCAGCATATTCTGATCCTTATAGTTCCGGACCGCTTCCCAGGCATCGGCGCTGACGTAGATCTGCTGCGTAATATTGTGTTCGAATTCCTGCCGGATGCTGAGGGTCAGCAGCGATTGCATTTCCCGGGCGCTTAGTCCCGGTTGGTTCACCCGCTGGATGAGGTTGGGCAGCGCGATGCGGTCGGTCAGGAGGATAAGGCGCTCGTAGGCCTGGAGCTGGAGTTGCCGGGTTGGGAGGCCACCGGGGCCCGCGGGCGGGGCGGCACTCTTTTTCTCCGCCGCTTTTTGCTGGCGGCGCTGACGGATCAGCAGCCAGGCCAGGACGCCGGCGAGGAGAAGGGCGAAGACGACGGCTACGATTAAAAGGTTGTTGTCCATAGAATGGATGGCATTTTAGTGGTGGACAAAAATAAGGTTTTATGGCCTATCCTCTTCTTTCTGGTGCAGCGTGTCCACTTTCCGGTAGGAAAGGAAGAAGACCAATGGGAAAATGAGCAGCGAAAAGACCGTCGCGCAGCTGAGGCCGCCGATCACCACGCGCGCCAGCGGCCGCGAGCTCTCCGATCCGATCCCGGTGGAAATAGCCGCGGGCAGGAGGCCGATGGTCGCCATCAGGGCGGTCATCAATACGGGGCGGATCAGTTCGTTGACCCCGAGTTTGATCGACGAATAGAGGGGACTGTCGCTGTGGCGGATATTGTCAAGATTGCGCTTAAACGCCGTGATGAGCAGGACGCCTTCGAGGATACAGATACCAAAAAGGGCGATGAACCCGATGCCCGCCGAAATGCTGAAGTTTGTGCCGGTGATGAGCAGGGCGAGGATGCCGCCGACGACGGCGAAGGGGACGTTGAGGAACACGAGGCCTGCATCCTTCAGATTGCCGAACATCGCGAAAAGCAGGAGGAAGATCAGGAGGAGGCTGATCGGCACTACTTCCTGTAATCGTTTCGTCGCGCGCTGCTGGTTTTCGAAGTCCCCCTGCCAGACCATCGAATAGGCGTGTTTCAGGTGGACCACCTGGTCGACCTTTTCCTGGGCTTCGGCGATCGTGCTGCCCATGTCGCGGCCCCGGACCGAGAACTTGACCGCGGAATACCGCCGGTTGTCGTCCCGGAATATGAGGCAGGGTCCCGTTTTTTGGGTGATGCGGGCTATTTCCCGAACGGGTACCTTCGAGCCGGTCTCCGTGGGCACCAGCAGGTTGCCGATATCGTCCGCCGTCGCGCGGAACTGCTCGGGAAAACGAATGCGGATATCATATTTGCGGATGCCTTCATACAGCTGGGTTACGGCCTTGCCGCCGATGGCCATTTCGATCACGGCATTGGCGTCCGCGGTGGAGACCCCGTAAAGCGCCATTTTTTCCTGTTGCAGGTCGATGTCCAGCTCCGGCTGGCCGATGTTGCGGATGACGCCGAGGTCCTCGATGCCGCGGACCTTCTTGAGAATCGAATACACGGCTTCGGACTCCTCCTCCATGTAGTCGAGCGAGTCGCCGTAGATCTTGACGCAGATCGAACCCTTTACCCCGGATACCGCTTCCTCCACGTTATCCATGATCGGTTGCGAGAAGTTGTAATCCACGCCGGGAATGATGCTGAGCGCCCTGTTCATCGTGTCGATCAGTTCCTCTTTGCTGATATGCGGGTTCCAATCCTCTTCGGGATAAAGCGAGACGCCGAACTCATTGTTGTAGAAGCCCGCCACGTCCGTTCCGTCGTCGGGGCGCCCCGTCTGGCACATGACGCGCCGGACCTGCGGAAACCGCATCATGATGGCCTGCATCTGCCTGGCCTTGGCGACGGAGGTATCCAGCGAGATGCTGTATGGCAAAGTGGCCCGCACCCAGATCGAGCCTTCGTTCAGCTCGGGAAGGAACTCGGACCCGAGAAACCTGAACGCGTACAGCCCGGCGATGACGCCGACGGTCGCAACTGTCATGGACAACCGCTTGTGCCGGAATACGAAGCGAAAGCCGCCCATGACCGTACCCGTCATGGCATGGACGATCGGGTTGCGTTTTTCTTTGATATTCTTCCGGAGGAGGACACTGACCAGGACCGGCACCAGTGTGAGCGTAAAGATCAGCGCGCCTAACAACGCGAAGCCAAGCGTATAGGCCAGGGGCGAGAACATCTTCCCTTCCACTTTCTGAAAGGAGAAGATCGGCAGCAGCGCGGTGATGATAATGACCTTCGTAAAGAAGATGGCCTTGCCCAGCTCGCCCCCGCGCCGGCGGATCAGGCCCATTTTGGACAGCCGGTTGAATTTCTCCATACCCATGTCATGGGCTTTCCGGTCGAGCTGCACGAATAACCCTTCCACCATGACCACAGCGCCGTCTATAATGATCCCGAAGTCGATCGCACCAAGCGACAGGAGGTTGGCGGACATGCCCATGAGGTGCAGGCAGATAAAGGCAAAAAGCAGGGAAAGCGGGATGATGATGGATACGATAAGCGTCGTCCGCCAGTTGAACATAAAGAGCGAGACGATCAGCGTCACCAGGAGAATGCCCTCCACGAGGTTGTGCAGGACCGTGTGGGTCGCGTATTTGATCAGGTCTTCCCGGTTGTAAAAGGGGACGAGCTTCGTATCCGCCGGCAGTATGTCCTTGTTCAGCCGCTCGACCTCTGCCTTCAGGCCCTTGATGATGCGGTCGGGGTTCTCGCCCTTGCGCATCAGCACGATCCCTTCCACGGCATCCGGGTTGTCCCGCAGCCGGCGATGGCCGGCGGAATCGATGGCGTCGGTGCGTTCCACCTCGCCAAGCCGCGGAAGGTTGCTGATCCTGACGTCGGCCACATCTTTCACGAGGACGGGAATACCGTTGTTGACCTCCACGATAATGTTCCGGATCTCGTTGATGTCGTTGAGCAGACCGATGCCCCGAACGACGTAGGCCTGGGAATTCTTTTTGATGATATCCCCGCCGATATTGATGTTGCTTTTGCCGACCGCATTGTAGACATCCTGTGCGGTGATGCCGAGGTTGGCCAGCACCATCGGGTTGACCTGGATCTCATAGGTCTTAACCATGCCGCCAAAACTCACGATGTCGGCCACGCCCGGAATAGCGCGAAGTTCCCGGTCGACGACCCAGTCCTGGATGGACTTGAGCTCGCGCGGATCGCGGAAGGTGCTCTCGAGCGTATATCGGAACACTTCGCCTGTCGGTCCGGTCGGCGGTTGAACGTCGGGCGATACGTTGTCGGGCAGGTCCGCGTTGTGCAGGAGATTGTTGACCTGTTGGCGCGCATAGGTGTCTTCCACGCCATCCTCGAAGATCAGTTTCACCACGGAGAGACCGAATATAGTGGTGGAGCGAAGGCTGGTCTTCCGTTGCACGGGGTTCATCGCCAGCTCGACCGGAATGGTGACGAATTTTTCGACTTCTTCCGCGCTTCGGCCAGGCCATTGGGTAATGATCGTGATCTCAGTATTGGTGACATCCGGAAAGGCCTCGATGGGCATGTTCTTGAACGTGAAGACGCCGTAAACAGCGAGCAGCAGGGTAGCGAAGAAGATGAAGTATTTATTTTTCAGGGAAAATGCGAGGATCCCTTTCATTATTCGATTCATATCGGCCTTTGGATGTGCGGGCGAAAGGTAAACACTGGATGAGATACGGCCAAATAAAGCACTTGACAGAATTGTTAACGGGTTAATAATAGACGGGATGGATCTGAATACCGTGGGCGACGTTCCATTCCAGAGCGGGGGCCGGGGTTTTTAACAGCCTGTTCAGCTCCAGCAGCGAGCTTGCCAGCGGCGACAGACCGTTTGCACGATAGAGATCGGTGTCGAAGGAAAAGTAGAATTGCCGGTATCGCCGGAAAGCGGGGACCGGGCGGCCGTCGACTTCGGAAGGATTGCTGCGGGCGCCGATCATTCCTTCCGCGCCGTAGCCTACCGCCGCGTTGAGCCAGCGCGGGAACCCTGAAGAGGCCGGCAGGAAACTGCCGATATTGACAGACAGCCAGTAGCTTTGGCCGTTATAGTCCTTGAGCATCCGCTGCGGGAGATTGCGTCCGAGCTCGGCCGGATAATAGCCGGGAAAGATGGTGCCGTGGTAGGAATACTTGAGGCTGATCCGCTGCTCCCGCCAGAGGAGCTGTTGGCCCTCGAAGAGCAGACAACCTGACAGGTTGGCGAGCATGTCGCCTTTGGAAAACCCCCATTTTTCGGAGTGACCGTCCATGATCTCGATCATGGTCATGAAACTTAAGGCCGTCAGGGTGCCGGCCAGCGCGGCCGTGCCGGGACGCACGCCGCCCCAGCGGAATAGGTTGTTCTGAAATGCGGCAATATTGTAGGCGGTAGCGGCATGGCCTACCTTATCGACGTTAAGCCACTCGTCATTGTCATTGAAAAAATGGAACCGGCTGTGCGGAAATTTTTTGTACCAGAGGTATTGCAACCCGATCGTCACGGCGGTACCGAGCGCGGCCTCGGCAATGATGACGCCGTTAACGCGTCCGGCATTATACTGCGAAGAAGCTTTGAAAAAATCTTGCGCGCTCACCGACGGGCAACGCGCCGCACAGAGGGCGGCGAGCGTGAGATAAAGGCAATATTTTTTCAATCGCATGGCCGAAAATAGGCAAAAAGTTTTACTCGCTTAGCTGTTCAGTGCATTGTAAATGAGAATGGCCTGAGAAGTGACGACCTTGTCACCTTCAGCAACGCCGGACGAAATAAAGGTCATGTTTCCGACTGCGGAGATCACCTGTACGGGAGTGATCTTTACGTCCGACTTACTATGGTAGAGAAGCACATAATTCTGGCTGTGATCGAAAATGATCGCTGAGGAGGGGACGCTGAGGGCCTGCCTGTTTTCCTTTTCAGTGACCGTGATGCTGGCGTACATTTCGGGCTTGAGCAAATAGCCGGGGTTGGACAAAACGACGCGGACCTTCATGACCTTGCTGGCGGGGTCGAGGATGTTCATTACTTTATCGATCTTGCCCCTGAACACCTTGCCGGGATAGGCGATCGTGGTGACATCCACGTTCTCTCCCTGGTGAATCAGCGAAATGTTCGATTCATAGACGTTTGCCTGGATCCAGACCTCCTTGAGGTCCGAGATGGTGAACAGGCTCGTGCTGTTGTCGCCGCGGATCGTCATGTCATTGGTGGCGCCTTTCTGAACAATGAAGCCGCTGATCGGCGCGCGCACGACGAATTCACCCTGGGTATTGCCGCCATTGATCGTCAGGACGCGGTTGACCCGGTCGAGCTCGGCCTTCGCTTGCTGCAACTGGACGGCCGCCGCCAGGGAGTCGGGAACGGAGGCGAGGCCGCTATGGTACATATCGATGGTCTTTTCGAGATTCTTTTGTGCAATGGCGAGGTTGGTCTGGGCGTTGAGCAGATCGCTGCTGTATTGCGCCATTTCCGTGCTCCGGACGACGGCCAGCGTTTGGCCTGCGGTGACGTAGTCGCCGAGGAGGACTTTGATATCCGACACGATCCCGCTGACCAGGCTGTACACGGGAACCACCCGGTCGTCATTGGTGCCTACCTTTCCTGTAAGCGTCACCGCGTTCACGAGTTGAGAGATGGCGACCGTGTCGATCTTCAGGGACTTCATCACCGTGTCGGGGATCACATAGCCTTTTTCCGGTTCCGGCTTCTTGTCCTTATCCTCGCAGGATTGGAACATTATCACGCCCGGCAGAAGGACGAGGGCGAGCAGCGTTGCGGTGCCGGATCTATAAAGCTGTTGCATATCTGGTGGATGTTTTCCCTTTAGTTAAAAAAATTAGTACCGGTATAGTAGTTGATGTCTTCGAACGCGCTGACGCGGTTGAAAAGGATCGTGTTCAGCTCCACGGCATTCTGCTTGAACGAGTCGTAGAAGTCGAGGAAGTCGAGGATGCCGATGTTCCGCTTTTCATAGTTGAGGATGACCTGGGCCGTGAGCCGCTGAAAGTCGGCCGCGAATTTGGGGTCGATGGACCGGTACAGGCGCTCCTGGGCGAACGCTTTTTGCAGGGACGTCGCCACATTTTCGTCCACCGTGGCCTGTGTAAATCGCTGAGTAGCCTCGGTATTGGCGATCATCGACCTCGCATTCCGGATATTGCCCTGGTTCCGGTTGAAGAAGGGCAGATCGATGGAAACCCCGATGCCATAGTACCCGAAAAGGAAACTGCCCGCCTCGTCATAGCCGAGAGAAAGACTTGGGTCGGGGATGGCCAGTGCCTTTTGGTAGTTGTAATTCAGCTGGTTGATCCTGGTGTTCGTCCTGGCGATCTGGAGGTCGGCCCGGTTATGGTAGGCGGAATCGATCAGGACGGCCAGCGGATACCGGTCCGGATCCAGCTTGTCGATGGCTCCGGAGTCGACGAGCGGATCAATAAAGAAATTCGGTTTTGCCTGAAGCACAAGGCGCAGCTCGCTTTCCGTGCTGTTGACGGAATTGATCAGGTCGCTGTATTCGGCCTGGAAGCTGTAGAGCTGGGCCCGGATGCGGACTACCTCCTTTTCGGAAATATAGCCTTTCCCCTCCTCCTGCGCGAAGGCTTCGACGACGTGCTGCAAGGCGTTGATCTCGGCCGTGTATACCTGCGCGGACCGGAGCTGGTAATAGATCTGGAAGAAGTCAGTCCGAAGCGTGTATTTGAGGGTCCGCATGAGATCGAAGAACTGGTACCGGGAGAGCTCGACGTTCGCCTGTGCGAGCCGTACCGATTTATTCCTTTTTCCCGCGATGATGATCTCCTGGTTAAGCTGGATCGTCGTTTCGTCATTGATGCCGGTCGGAAAGAACTCACGCAGCTGGCCGGAGTAGAGCCCGTGGGTTACGCCGAAATTCGGGTTGGGGTAAAGTCGCGCCTGGACGACCAGGGCCTGCCCGGCATCGACGTTGTACCGGCCGGCCAGCAATTGCAGGTTGCTGTCCAGGAACATCTTTTCGGCCTCACGGAGCGTCAACCGGAGCGTATCCATGTGCGGCTGGGCATAGGCGGGAATGCCCTGAAAGCAAATGCCCATCGTCAACAGCAACAACAAAATATTGGATCTTTTTCGCATACGCCCGATCGCTTGATTATAAGGGAGCAAAACTATCGTATTTTAATGTTAATCAGGGGTTAAGTATTCATAAACGACAAATCGGACCGTTTATTTCCATCGCAGGATGCGGAAGGATGATGCGGCAGGATCATGCCCGGGATCGTGCGGAAGGATGATGCGGGAGGATGATGTCTAAGGCAGGCGGGCCATGCGCTTGCATCGACGCCCGTCGTCAGATCACCGGCGTGTTGAAACGGAAACCGACGCCGTGGATCGTTTCGAGGTTGACCTGCGGATCCGCTTTGAAGTACTTTCTGAGTTTGGTAATGAAAACGTCCATGCTTCGGCCGAGAAAGTAGTCGTCCTTACCCCAGACATTGAGGAGCACTTCTTCCCGTTTCAGGATGCGGTTCGAATGTTCGCAAAGGAATTTGAGCAGGTCCGCCTCCTTCTGGGTCAGATTAAAGAGCTCCTGGCCGATCCCCAGCTTCAGGTCTGTATAGGAGAAATTGAGCCGGCCGATCGTAAAGGTGACGGACTTATCCGAATGCATTTTCCGGGTGCGTCGCAGGAACACTTCCATGCGCATGAGCAACTCCTGCATGGAAAAAGGCTTGGTGATATAGTCGTCGGCACCGCTCTGAAAGCCTTTGAGCTTGTCTTCCTCCATCGACCGGGCCGTCAGGAACAGGATGGGGACCATATCGCTTTGCTGGCGGATCTTCCTGGCGACGGCAAAGCCGTCCTTGTTCGGCATCATGACATCCAGGAGGCAAATACCGAATTCATTCTTGTCGAACTTGTCGATCGCCGATTGACCGTCCGGGCAAAGCACGACCTCGTAACCCGCATCGACCAGGTTGTCCTTGATGACGTACCCGAGCGACAGATCGTCCTCGGCAAGGAGTACTTTTATTTTTGATACCTGTTGCATAGGTCAATTGTTGAGGGGTATGAATAATCGAAATTCCGTGCCGATGCCAGGAAGGCTGTTGACGCGGATCTTTCCTTTATGCGCGTCTATAATTTGCTTGACAAAGTTGAGGCCAAGCCCGAAACCTTTGACGTTATGAATATCGCCGGTCGGAACGCGGTAGAATTTTTTGAATATATTCTTCAGGTATTGCTTCTCGATCCCGACCCCGTTGTCCTTTACCGAGATGAAGAAATCGTCCTCGTCGTGGCCCGCCTGGACGACGATGTGGGGATCCGCAGAATATTTTAGGGCGTTCTCCAGCAGGTTGACCAGCGCCAGTTCGAGGTGCGCCTTGTCGGCCTGAACATTCCCGCCGGCGTCCACCATTTTAACCTCCACCTTTGCTTTCTTCTGATCGATCAGGGGCTGGACCTTGCTTAGCGCCTCTTCGATCAGTTGCTGGGCGTCGACCGTTTCCTTCCGGAGGGTCAGGTCCTTGGTGTCGATGGAAGCCGTTCGGAGCAGCCGCTCTACCTGGTTTTGCAGGTGTTCGGTCTGGTTCTGGATGATCGCCGCGTACCGTTCGAGCCTATCCGGCTGACGCGCAATGGAGCCCTGGGCCAGCACGTCAGAGGCGATCTTCATTACCGCCAGCGGTGTCTTGAATTCGTGGGTGAAATTATTGACGAAGTCCTTCTGGATCTCGGAAAGGAATTTTTGCCGGTAAAAATAAAAGAGACTGGCGGCAAGTCCGATCAGGGCGATGAAAAGGATGACGGAGCTGACGATCCAGAAATCCATTTGTTCGAGGATGTATTCATGCCGGTGCGGAAAGTAGAGCAGGATGTGGTCAAAGCTGTTGTAGAAGACCGGGAGTTCCTGCAGGGCCGGTTGTACGCCGGCGTAACGCGAAGCAGGCGCGGGGATGAACTCCTCATAGATGTAGCGTTTCTCCGCGGCGCTGTATGCGCCGAGCTTGCAGTCGGTCAGTACGTGGAAATCGGCGAATTCGTCCTGGATGTAGAAGACGAGAGAATCCTTTGCCGGGATCGTGTCGGCCTTGAATACGAAATAGTCGTTGTCCTTGTCGGGGGCGTTGATGAGGGACTCCAGGTGGGTGCCGGGGGCATCGTTCATTTGCAGGTCCTCGAACAGGCCCCTGATGCTCTTCACCACGTTCGTATTGAAGGAACGTTGTTCCAGCGCGTACACCTTCTTCAGCCAGTACAGCTGCACCGTGACGATGATGGCCACCAGGAGGGTGGCAGACAACACTATCCATTTCAAGGTCGTAGAACGCATGGATGCAAAATTGCTCCTCTTAACGCTGAATGACATAGGAATCTGGTTAAGTGATGGTTAAGGGGCAGGACAAAATTCGGATATTTTGGAGATTTTGGCTGGGTGGATTCGCCAGGCGGATTGCACCTTGCTGATTAGCAGATTGTTGCGGATGGCGGTAGGAGACGTATCCGGAACGGCCCGGAAACAGGCATTTTTTTTGATCGTTTCGAGCGATATCTCTTACTCAAAAAAACCCAACATGAAGAAATTCCTATTGACTTTTGTCGTGGCCATTTCGGCAGGCGCAGCCGCGATCGCGCAGGTTCCGCCGCCCCCGCACCACCCGCCGGCCCATCACCCGGCTCATCGCACAATTCATCACCCGGTGCACCACCACCCGATGCATCATCACCACCCGGTGCATCACGCGGTGCATCACCCAGGACATCATTAAACAAAAGGCCCCGGAAGCTCCGGGGCCTTTTCGTATGTCGCGTATGCCGGTTGCCTGCGGCAATCGATCGACTATGATTTTGCCGTGGTGGCGGCCCTTGCAGCCTTGTCCGCTCCGGCACCGGGTTTGCCGGCCGCCAGCGGTCTTTCACCCAAGGGTTTTCCTTTCGCGAAATCGACCAGGAACGGCGCAGCGACGAAGATCGACGAATAGGTACCCGTGATGACCCCGATCAGCATGGCAAACGCAAAACCGCGGGTCACTTCTCCGCCAACCAGGAAGAGGATCAAAATCGTGAGGAAGACAGTCAGGGACGTCATGATGGTACGGGACAGCGTATCGTTCACCGATTTGTTGATGATCTGGCCGTTTGTAGCGCCTTTCATGAGATGACTGTTCTCCCGGATCCGGTCAAACACGATCACGGTATCGTTCATCGAGAAGCCGATCACCGTAAGAACCGCCGCGATGAAGTGCTGGTCGATCTCCAGCGAGAACGGCACGAAATTCCGCGCAAAGGAGAATACCGTCAGTGTCACGAACACGTCGTGGAGCAGCGAGATGATCGTACCCAGCGAATACCGCCAGTCCCGGAACCGGACGAAGATGTACAGGAAGATGATGATCAGGGCGAAAATGGTCGCCTTGATGGCGCCGGCCTCCAACTGCTCGGAGATCACCGGTTCCACCTTCTTGGTCCCCGCCTTGAATTTCGTCGTTATGAATTCGTCAAAGGTCGTCCCCTGCGGGAGGAATGGTTGAAGACCCCTGTACAGGGCGTTCAGCACGGTGCTGTCGGTGTTCCCTGCGGCCTTGATCAGGTAGTCGGTCGTGATTTCCAACTGTTCGGTGCCGCCATAAGTCTTGATCTCGAGGCTGGATCCCGGGATGGTCTTTTCCAGCGCGTGGCGGACGGGTTCGGTCGTCACGGGACGGTGGAAATTGATCACATAGCTGCGGCCACCCTGGAATTCGACGCCTTTTTTAAATCCGTGGAAAAGTGAAGCGACACCCATGATCAAAACGACGACGGAAATGCCGTACGCAATCCGCCGGTATTCGATGAATTTATACGCGGCGTGTTTGAAAATGCGACGGGAAAGCCCGGTGAAATATTTCAGGTGCCGGTTCTTGTTGGTATAAAAGTCCGTGATGAGCCGCGAGACGAGGATCCCGCAGAACAGGGACAAGAGGATACCCAGGATCTGCGTCGTCGCAAAACCGCGAACGGGGCCCAAACCGAAGTAAAACAGGATCAGGGCGGTCAGCAGCGTGGTCACGTGCGCGTCCAGGACCGGTGGCAGCGACCTCCGGTAGCCGTCTTTGATGGAGAGCTGGTAGGTTTTCCCCCTGGTCAGTTCTTCCTTGATCCTTTCGAATATGATGACGTTGGTGTCCACGGCCATGCCGATGGTCAGGACCAGGCCGGCGATACCCGGCGCTGTCAGCGTGGCGTGGAGGGCGCTCAGCACGCCGATGGTGAAGAGCAGGTTGAGGATCAGGGCGCAGTTGGCTACCCAGCCACCGGTGTTGTAGTAGACCAGCATCAGGGAGAAGATCACGAAGAAGGAGATCGCAAAGGCGAGCATGCCGCCGTTGACCGCCGCGCGACCGAGGGTCGGACCGACAACCTGTTCCGATACGATCCGCGCGGGGGCGTCGAGTTTACCCGACTTGAGGATATTCGCGAGGTCCTGCGCTTCCTGAACGGTCTGCTGGTCGTTGTTGCCGCCCATCCTGATCTGCGAGTTGCCACCGGTGATCGGCTCGTCCACATAGGGAGCCGAGTAAACGATGTCGTCCAGGACGATGGCGATCGGCTTGTGCACATTCTTGGTCGTCATGTCCGCCCAGATCTTCGATCCCGTCTTGTTCATGGTCATTTCGACGACGACGGCGCCGGTAGTGGGCTCATAGTCCTGGGAGGCATTTTCAATCGCCTCGCCTTCCAGCCGCGCCTTTTCCTGGCCCGGTATGGTTTTGATGGCATAGAGTTCCAAGATCGGGGACGGCTTGCCGTCCTTATCGAGCGCCTGTTTTCCCCAAAGGAATTTGAGTTCCTGCGGGAAGCTGTTGCGGACCCGAGGGATACTCAGGTAATAGTCGACTTTGGGGGTGTCCTTGATATTGGCGACCGCAACTTCGGAATAAGAATGGGTCTGACCGCTTTGGTCGGCCTGGGGCCCCATCAGTTGGAGCACGCTCGACAAGGCGTTCTGGTTGACAAGGGTGTTCGCGCTGTCCCTCTTGGCTTTGGCGACCGCCGAGGTATCGGCCCCCGCCGCGGTATCCGGCCTGACGCCGTTCAGGTAGTTCTGCAGGGCCTTTGCCGCGTTGTTGAAATAGGGTTGCAACTCCTGCGTGGAATAGACTTCCCAGAACTGCAGGTTGGCGGTGGACTGGAGATATTTGCGAACGCGGTCCGGATCGGTTGCGCCGGCAAGTTCCACGTTGATGATGGCTCGGTTCTCATCCAGGCTGATGCTGGGCTGCGCGACGCCAAATGCGTTGATACGCTGGTCGAGGACCTGGTAGGTTTGATGCATGGCGGCGCTGGCCTGATCGTGCAGATAGCTGATCACCGACGCGTCGCTGGCGTCATAGGTCAGTTTGTTCCGGTTGGTGTTCGAAAAAAGCGGCGCGAGCTTGGCGGCCGGATTGAGCTCCTTGTAGGACTCGGCGAACAGATCGATCAGGTTTCCGGAATTGCTGAGCATCTTTTGCTGGGCCACGGCGATCGCCTTCAGCAGTTGCGGATCGCGGGGATTGTTGGAAAGGTTCCGGATCAGGCCGTCGAGTGCGATATTGAGCGTGACGCTGATCCCGCCCTGCAGGTCGAGACCCAGGAGCAATTCGCTTTCCTTGGATTTTTGGTAAGTCGTTCCCCACCAGGTGATCTTCTGATCGCCCGTTGCTTTCAGGAGACTGTCGTCCTTTGAGCTGATCGCCTGGTCGACCGTAGCCTGGTAGGCAGCCTGCTCCTCCTTGTTGTCCGGGTATTTTTGTTTGGCGGTTTCGGGGTACTGCCTTTTGACGAGCTGTGTTGCTTTCGCCTGCATGGCGGACTCATGCTTATTCACGAACCAGGTGAAGGAAAGCTGGTACAGCGAGATGACGATCAATAAGGCAGCGAAAATACTTACCAGTGCTCTCATTGGAAGTTTCGTTTGTTTTTTTGGAACGGCAAATATAGGTCTTTCCGCCGGTTGGCGCCCCAATTTTTCCTACCTTAGCGGCCCAATTTCATTAAACTATGCAATTATCATCCATTCTGTCCCGCTTCAATGAGCCGGAGACCCTCAAAATGGCCAAGCTTGGCCGAGAATTGAGGTCAAAAGGCGTCGATGTGATCGATCTTAGCCTTGGTGAGCCCGATTTTGACACGCCAGATCATATCAAGGCAGCCGCCAAGAAGGCGATCGATGAAAATTGGAGCCACTATACGCCTGTGGCGGGTTATGCGGACCTTCGCGAGGCGGTTTGCGTCAAATTCAAGCGGGATAACCAGCTCGATTACAAGCCGGAGAATATCGTCGTCTCGACGGGGGCCAAGCAAAGCCTCGCCAATGTCATGCTGGCGCTGGTGGATGAAGGGGAAGAAGTGATCATCCCGACGCCTTATTGGGTTACCTACTCGGAGCTGGTAAAGATCGCCCGCGGCAAAGTGGTCGAGGTCCACACTACGCTGTCCGGAAGCTACAAGATCACGCCCGATCAGCTCGAGGCAGCGATCACGCCCAGGACGAAAGCTTTCCTGTTCTCGTCCCCCTGCAATCCGTCCGGTGCGGTTTACAGCAAGGACGAACTGGCCGCGCTGGCGGCGGTTTTCCGCAGGCATCCCGGGATCTTCATCATTTCCGACGAGATCTACGAATACATCAATTTTGTCGGCAGGAACGAAAGCATCGCGCAGTTCGCCGACCTGAAAGACCGCGTGATCATCGTCAACGGCCTGAGCAAGGGATTCGCGATGACCGGTTGGCGGCTCGGGTTTATCGCCGCCAATGCCGAGGTCGCCAGGGCCTGCGAAAAACTACAGGGGCAGTTTACCAGCGGCACCAACAGCATCGCCCAGCGGTCGGCCGTTGTCGCGCTGACTTCCGATCTTGCGCCCTCGTTCTCGATGGTCCGGGAATTTGCGGAGCGCCGGAAGCGCACGATGGAGCTGGTCAGGGGGGTACCCGGACTGAAATGTTTCGAACCCGAGGGAGCCTTTTACGTTTTCCCGGACGTTTCGGCCTATTTCGGCAAATCGGACGGGGAGACGACGATCCGCAATTCCTCCGAGTTCAGCATGTACCTGCTGAACGCCGCGCATGTGTCGAGCGTGATGGGCGACGCGTTCGGTGAGCCCAAATGTGTCCGCTTTTCATTCGCGAACAGTCTGCCGAACATCGAAAAGGCCTGGGGCCGGATCAAAGACGCCCTGGCAAAGTTGAAATAAGGGGACTGCTGTCAGCTGAGCTGTCCGGCCGCCAACCGAAGGAGACGCTCGTGCAGGTCAAGGACCTGGGGAAGGAGCGCGCGGACCCCGTCGTTTTGAATGACAGCGTCGCAAAGCCGCATCTTGATATCCTCGTCTATCTGATAACGCGCGCGTTGCAGGACGTCTTCGCGTGAAAGCCCGTCGCGCTGCATGGCGCGCCGGATCCGCAGGGGGAGCGGCGCAAATACACCGATGACGAAATCCAGGTGGCCCGCCGCCGGCGACTCGAAGATCAGGGCCGCCTCGCGGATGGCGTAGGGTGCACGGCCGGCGAAGGACTGCATCCAGCGGTCGCCGTCGCGAATGGTGGCCGGGTGAACCAGGGAATTGAGCAGTTCCAGCTTCACGGGATCTGAAAAGACCCTGGCCGCCAGCCAGGGACGATTGAGCGCCCCGCCTTCATAGGCTTCCGGGCCAAAGGCGGCTTCGATCGCCGAGCGCAGGCCGGGATCCTCGTTCATGACCCTTTTGGCCTCGCGATCGGCATAGGAGACCGGGACGCCGAGCACCTCGAAGATCCGGGCGACCGTGCTTTTACCGGAGCCGATCCCGCCGGTCAGGCCGACGCGCAGGATGGAGGCGCTGGGAAGGCGGGAAGGGTGGGTGGCGGCGCTCATATGGGTATGCATAAAGAACCCGGCTCATGGCCGGGTTCGGGGTATACCTGATTATTTCTTCTCCGGGACGCTGGCGGTGCCGGTCTTGTTGACATTCTGGCTCCACTCGATCGACACGGCGCTTTTCTCGATCTTGAGATAGCTGCCCGGGCTGGTCTCCATCGTTATCGTCCCGTCGTCATTCACATCTTTTACTTTTCCGTGGATGCCGGCGATCGTCACGATCCGGTCTCCTTTCTGCATCTCCTCCTGGAATTTCTTGGCCAACTTGGCCTTCTTAGCCTGGGGGCGGATCATGAAGAGCCAGAAGACCAGGAACATACCGCCGATAAGAAGGAGCTGGATCGAGCCTCCCCCGCCGCCGGCCTGTAAAAGAACTACTAATAAAGAATTCGTCATTGTTGTATTGTTTGGATTGAGTTTTACGACGTTTTTTTATTGACTACTACAGTAAAATGCAGCGAATAGTTCTGAACCCCCTTTGTATTGGCCGTCACGAACAGCGTCTTACGCTGGACGCCGGGATGTCCGACACTGTTGAAGCTGGCGTTGATCTTCCCCACGGCGCCGGGGGCGACCGGTTCCTGGGGCTGTTCAGGTACCGTACACCCGCAGCTTGGTCTGACCTGGGTGATCACCAGCGGGGAACTGCCGGTGTTCCGGAAGCGAAAAGAAACATTCAGGTTCTGGCCTTCCGGGATGGTTCCGAAATCCCGCGAAGAATCCAGCCACTGGATGGTCGTATACCGGGCGGAGTCCCGCATGACCTGTTGCATGGCAATCGCCCGGTTGTCGCCTATGCCGCAGCCGGCGAAACTCAGCATCCCGGCCAGAAAAGCGAGGACCGCGAAGAGGTTACGGAAAGCCGGCTTGAATCGCAGCCGGAAGGGGCGCAGGGTTGGCATGGCCGTTTTAATTTTTTGCAAACGTACAGGTTTTTTGGTTTTGGCTGCCAAAACCCGGTCAATTGGCTTTGAAATTCACTTTATGCATTTTGTCTTCCCGGACCAGGTCCTTATGAATATTGTCCAGGATGCCGTTGACGAACTGACCGCTCTGCGGTGTGCTGTAATCCTTTGCCAGGTCAATGTATTCATTGATGGTCACCTTCGGCGGGATCGTTTCGAAGTAAAGAAATTCGGCTACCCCCATCTGCATCAGGATCATGTCGAGCGTGGCGATACGCTCCACATCCCAATTGGTCAGCCGGGGCCGGATGAGGTCGAGCACCACCTCCTTTTTTTCGAGCACGGTTTCGAGCAGCTGGTTGGCGAAGACCAGTTTGTCACCGGTGACGATCTCCTGGAAATTGAGGGAGCCGGGCTTTGCGATATAACTCATGACCAGCTGGCACAACATTTCGCCGTCATCGTCCCAATTCGAAAACAATTCCTCGATATGGTTGAGAAAGGTTTCGTTCGGCAGGAGTATGCCGGAGAAGATGAATTCGAGGATCTCCTTTTCGGATCTTTTCTCGCGGCCTTCGACGGCAAGATAGTTCCGGTATTCTTCCGTGCCGACCAGCTCGCCGTACAGCCGGCGTATCAGTTCCCTGTTATCCTGGAGATGCGGTTTGTCCGCGGCAACCGCCGATTTCCAGGACTGGTCTTCCAGTATCTTCCAAAGCTGTTCATTGCCGGCGAGCTTGATATCGACATGCAGGTCGTGTTCGCTGGGAAGGTGTTTCGATGCGCGGAACCGGGAATCGGTTTCCACGTAGCGCGCGACCTCGGTGACACAATATATCAGGTAAGTGAGTAACTGCCTCGATTGATCGAAATGTTTCTGCAGGATCCTGCCGGGTTCGCCGGGCGTACCCGGGCCTTCCTGCGCTTCCAGCGTGTAGAGGGTCTGCATGACCTTCACCCGGATATTTCTTCTACTGATCATTATAAGAGCTGTGTTTGCGGGGGCAAATATAGGCATTTTGAATGTTTAAATGCTGTTGGCGCAAATCCGTTGCCGGTGAAATTTCGTAACTACCTGAGGGGATCGCACACTCAATCAATCTTTTTTTATGAAGGAAAGGAAATGGAAAAAAATTGCCCTTTGGGCAACGGGAACTTTCGTGGCATTGACCGCCGTCCTGGCTATCCACATCTGGTGGGTGATGAAGCCGCGGATCGATGCCCATACCGAGGTGATGGCCCGCATAGACCTGCACCAGCCGGTCAGGCCGGGCGACGCAGAGGCCATCCAGGCCTGGCTGTACGAAGCGAAAGGAGTCCGGCACGTACTGGTCAATCCGACTTCACGGATCGCGGTCTTTTCTTTCTCGCCGCTGGAAAATGACGCGAACCGGATCGTGGCCGGGTTTACCACACACACCGCATACAGGCACGCCACCCGGTATCTGCCCGGGGCGGCCGCTCTGTCGGGGGGTTGCCCGGCGGCGGCGACCAATTTAACGTACAGGGTCTATGCATTCCTGAAACGCATCCTGTAACAGTCCCTCTCACATTTTAAAAAGTACATATGAACCTGAGAAAAAAAATGACAGTTACTGCCCTTATTCTGGGCACAGGCGCGATCTTGTCCGGCATGCAGGCCTGCAGTAAGAAGACCTCTTCCAATCCGCCGGCGACGCTGACGCTCTACGATTCGCTGGGCGGCTCGGCGATGGTGTCCGATCCGGCCAATCCGGGCCAAATGGTAGAGAAGGGGTATTTGGGCATCCGGACGATCGTCGACAGCGCGGTTTTCATCATTGCGGCCGACACCCAGATCAACGGGTATTTCCAGGTATTGCTCGGCGAAGTGACCAGCGGCAACACCAGCGGCTATCAGAAACTAAGCACGAATTTCTCGACGTTCGTCGCAGCAGCCACCGGAGCAAAGGACTATACCTACAAGGGATTGAGCATGCCGGCGGCCCACGACCCCGGGCAGAATCCGCGCATTTCAATGAAGGTGGACAGTTCGGACTTCAATCGCTTCGTCATCGACGTGGCGGCGTCGGCTACGAAGAACGGGCTTCCGGCATACCTGCTTGCGCGGGTGGGTGCCGTATTGGGCTCGGTGGAAGGGCAGGTGGTGCAACGGTAGGGGATTTGCGCGGACTGCGGAGCGCTGCATTGCGGCCGCGGGCGAAATGTACGTGCACGAAGCGGTCTTGCCTTCAGGCAAGGCCGCTGCTTTTTTTTGCTGAACCGGGCTGAGTCCGGTAATTTGCGCGGGAATGAAAATTGCCGCGACCATACTTGCGATCGTTGTGACGGCGGTCCTCGCGCTGGCGATCCACATCTGCGCGGTTACCCGGCCGCAGGCGGCGGGACGTTCGAGGGGCATGGCGCGCATCGATCTTCATCAGACCGTCAGTCCGGCGGAAGCCCGCAAGATCGTGGCCTGGCTCTACACGCGGAAGGGCGTGGACCACGCGCTGGTCAATCCGCGGTCGGCGACGGCGGTCTTTACCTATTTGCCCGCGATCGCGGATCCGGGGCGGATCGCCGACGTGTTGCGGGACAGCCTTTCCTATCCGCACGCCGTACGTTACCTCCCGACCGCTGCAGCTATACGGCGGAGTTGCCCGATGACGGCCACGCCGGTAACGAACCGGATCTATACATTCCTGAAGCGAATATTTTAACCGGATAACAACTATGAGAATAAGTTCCAGGCGCTTGCCGTCAGCCGTTGTACTCGCCGCCATTATTCTATCCGCGATTCTCCCTGCCTGCCACAAGAGCTCGAAGGCTGCCGGCGGCAGGACCTTTTACGATTCGCTTGGGGGGACGACCCTGGTGACCGATCCGGAGAATTTCGGCCAGACGGTGGAAAAAGGATACCTGACCATCCGGACGATCGTGGATTCCGCCTTGCTGATCATCCAGGCGGATACGCTGATCAATGACTATTTCAGTATTATGGTCGTGCAGGATACCCTCCACGAGACGCCGACGGAGTTCGACAAATTGAGCCTCAACATCACGGATTTCCTGGCGGTTGCTGCGGGTGCGAAAAACTTCAGTTACAGCGGCCCCGACCTGCACGCGGCGCACGACCCCGGCTCGAACCCCAATATGCCCGCGCGGGTCGATAGTGCCGCTTTCAATGAATTCGCGTTCGATTTCGGGCAATCAGCCCTCCGCTATGCCGGCCTCAACTACCAGCTGATCAGTCAGCTTGGAACGTTGCTCTACCGTTACGAAGGGCAGGTCGTTCAACCCTGATCTGTTGACAATCAGAATTTTGACCCGGACTGACAGAAAGCGGGCAGCGGCTGAAAAATTGACACCCGACAGGCAGACTGGCCGGTCCGGCCCTTCAACCGACTGTAAATATGGCTCATAAGGCCCGTTTGGTACAAAATTCGCGTAACTTCGCGAGCCTGCATCCTGGCAGGCGAAAGACTTTCATCAAAACAAAAATCGATACAACTATGGGCAAAAAGTTAAACGTTACCCCCTTAGCAGACCGGGTAATTGTGAAGCCAGCTCCAGCTGAAGAAAAGACTGCCGGCGGAATCATTATACCCGATACGGCAAAGGAAAAGCCACAGCGCGGTACGGTCGTGGCGGCCGGACCTGGGAAAAAGGACGAGCCGGTAACGGTGAAGATCGGCGATACCGTATTATATGGTAAATATGCCGGAACAGAGATCCAAATCGAGGGAGACGATTTCCTCATCATGCGCGAGTCTGACATTTTAGCAATTGTTTAATCCCACCAAAAAATTTGAATAGCCATGGCAAAACAACTTTTTTTTGATATCGACGCCCGGAACAAGATGAAAAAGGGCGTGGATACGCTGGCCAATGCAGTTAAGGTAACGCTGGGCCCTAAAGGACGCAATGTCGTTTTAGAAAAGAAATTCGGTGCGCCGTCGATCACCAAGGACGGCGTAACTGTCGCAAAGGAGATCGAACTTGAGGACCCGATCGAGAATATGGGCGCGCAGATGGTTAAGGAAGTAGCGTCCAAGACGGCGGATATCGCCGGCGACGGGACCACCACCGCCACCGTACTGGCTCAGTCGATCATCGGCGAAGGCCTCAAGAATGTCGCGGCCGGCGCCAACCCGATGGACCTGAAAAGGGGGATCGACAAGGCCGTCGAAAAGGTAGTTGATAGCCTGGGAACACAGTCGAAGACCATCGGCAACGATAAGAACAAGATCGAGCAGGTAGCTTCTGTATCTGCCAATAACGATTTGAACATCGGGAAATTGATCGCTGAGGCATTTGGTAAAGTCGGAAAAGAAGGCGTCATCACTGTGGAAGAGGCCAAAGGCACCGACACCACCGTCGATGTCGTAGAAGGCATGCAGTTTGACCGCGGTTAT
>Ga0134125_10001518_pt1 | contig 28366 bp, 21 predicted proteins | sample KB31751_FD_96464 | JGI IMG/M metagenome (GOLD analysis project Ga0134125, IMG submission 96464) | Terrestrial soil microbial communities with excess Nitrogen fertilizer from Kellogg Biological Station, Michigan, USA - KB3-175-1 | ecosystem: Environmental > Terrestrial > Soil > Unclassified ... | reverse complement strand
ATCCGCGACAGCTTCGGCATCAACAACCTGGACGACTACCGGGTGGAGGTGAAGAACGTGTCGGGGGCTCAGGTGTTCCCCTTCGGCTCGGACCTGCGGGTGGTGACGGGGGATCCGTCGTTCACCCAGGCGGGCACGTACACCATGCCGCGGCTCTACCTGCTGGGTGTGTTCATGGGAGCGGGAGCGGCGAAGAGCACCTGGCAGACGGACCTGCTGCTGTCGAACGTCAGCGACCAACCTCTCCAGACGACGCTGGCCTTCACGGCGGTGAGCACCAAGGCGGCCGTCAAGGCCACTCAGGTGACGGTGCAGCCGGGGACGACGGAGCGGCTGGAGAATGCCCTGTTCAGCCAGTTCGGCCTGCGCAACGGTACGGGGGTGTTGACGTTGACGAGCACGTCTCCCAACAACATCTTCCCGATCGCCCGGGCGGAGAGCTACGACAACACGAACCCGTCGAAGCGGTATGGCCAGTCGCTGATCGCGCTGAGCGATGCCGATGCGGCGGACACGACGAAGCGGGAGGTCCTGGTGGGTCTGCGCCAGGATGGTGCGAACAAGACGACGCTGTGGCTGCTCAACCCGAGCGGCTCGGCGGGCTTGTACGACCTGGTCTACCGTGGCCTGAACGGCGCGGTGCTGGGTACGCTTGCGGGGGTCAAGATCGGGGCGGGTCAGTTGCACCAGATCGCGCCCTCTCAGCACCCGCTCAAGCGGACGGGGGTTCCCGGCGGCTTCACGGTGGAAGTCGTGGTGAAGAGCGGCAAGGCTCTGGCCGCGGCCCAGGTAGTGAGAGCCGGGAGCAACGATCCGGTCTTCGTCGCGGCCCAGGTGCGGTAGGCGGAGAGGCGGAGAGCTGTTCGGAGGAATGGGCCGCCGGCAAGAACAGGCCGGCGGCCTTTGCCGTCTCTGGACGCCTGCTGTGTTCCATCCGTATACAGAAGCGTAGCGAGTGGCTGATAAGATGAACCTGGAATGAAGAACGCGACCCTGCCTGTCCTGACCCGGCCCACCGCTCCGGTCGCAACGGAGCTGGAGCCGCGGCTGAACCCCTTCCTTCACATCGGCGCCGACCGGCTTTACAACCCCCTGACCGACCTCACGATCCTCACCGGGGAGCCCGGGTACGAGGTGCTGCGCGCGCTGCTGAGCGGCGTGCTGCCGGTCGCTGCCGCGCCGGCCCCCGACCGCGCCCGCCTGGCGGCCCAAGGATGGCTGCTGCCCGGGGACGCCGAGCCGGCGCGGGAGTTCCGGCTCAAATACGTTTCGCTGGAGGCGCACACGGTGTGCAACCAGTCGTGCTACTTCTGCCCGGTGTCCATCGCGCCTCGGGAGGACTACTTCATGCCCACCGCTCTTTACGAGCGGATCGTGGGCGAGCTCGCCGCCTGGCGCGACACGCTGGAGGCGGTGTTCATGATCAACTACAACGAGCCCACCGCCGACCGCCGCTTCGTCGACCAGGTTCGCACCATCAAGAATGCCGGCCTGCCGCCCGCCGTGCTGACCAACGGCACCGGGCTCACCGCCGACCGCGTCGACGCCCTGGTGGAGATGGGGGGGCTGCGTTTTCTCTCCATCAACCTCTCGACTCTGGACCGCGAGCGCTACAGCAAGGAGCGCGGCGGCGACCATCTCGGGCTCGTGCTGCGCAACCTCGATTACGTGGGCGACAAGGCGGTGGCCGAGCAGATGGACATGGTGGTGCTGGGCACGGGCAACGACGACCACAAGCGCGACTTCGAGGCGATCTCCCGCCGCTTCGCGGACAGCCGTTTCGAGGTGAAGTACTTCGAGGTCATGGACCGCGCCGGCTACCTGCAGATCGGCCACCGGCCTGCCGCCCTCGCCCAGCGGCTGTGCGGCTGCGAGAACGTCGGGTCCCGGCCGCTCCAGCACCTCCACATTACGCCGCAGGCGAAGTGCGTGCTGTGCTGCGAGGACTATGACGCCAAGTACGTGGTGGGCGACCTGAACCACGAGAGCGTCCACGAGGTTCTCACCGGTCCCACCCTGGCGATGATGCGGCGCTGGGTCTACGGCCTCGACGAGGCGCCCCGGGACTTCCTCTGTCGCGGCTGTACCTTCGCTCTCACCCGCCCCGCCTGAAGCGTGCGCCTGGCCATCATCCTGGTCCACTATCACACGCCGGGTCTCGCGGCCGCGGCCCTGGAAGCCCTGCGGGCGGACGTCGCGGGGCTCGGCCTCGCGATCGACTGGCTGCTGGTGGACAACGGCAGCACCGAGGAGGAGCGGGCCAGCCTCGCCACTCTTCCCGTGCGGCGGATCGATCCGGGGAGGAACCTCGGCTATGCCGGCGGCGTGAACTCAGGGGTCGCCGAGACGGACGCGGAGCTGCTGCTGGCGATGAATCCGGACGTGATCGTCTTTCCCGGTTGTGTTCCGGCGCTCATCGAGCGGCTGATGGCCGCCGGGGACGCACGGGATATCGCCGCCATCGCGGGCCCCGCTTTCTATTGGGACCATGGCCGGCGTCTGCTCCTGCCGCCCGCCGAGCGGCGCGGCCGGCGGGAGGAGCTGGCCACTGTCCTGGCGCGCCGGGACACGGTGCGGGGAGCCCGAGCCCGGCGACGCTGGCGGCGGCACGCGCGCCGGCACTGGCAGGCGCAGGCGCCGTTGCCGAGCCACGCCCTGAGCGGCAGCCTGCTCGCCATGACGCGGCCGGCCTGGGAGGCCGTGGGGCCGTTCGACGAGGGGTTCCAGCTTTTCTTCGAGGAGACCGACTGGCTGCTGCGCGCCGAGCGGCAGGGCGTTCCCGCGTGGTACGTGCCGGCGGCCGAGGCGGTTCACCTCCACAACCAGAGCGCCGGCCGGGAGCCGCGCGCGCAGGGCTGGTTCGAGGAGTCGGCCCGCCGCTTCCGGCGTCTCCACTATGGAGAGGGCTTCGCCGCCGCCCTGGAGGCGCTGAGCGGCGAATCGTCCTCGATCCCCGAGCCGCCGCCGCTCCCGCCGGAGGGGCTCGACCTCGCCGGGCTGCCGTTTCCCCTCTGGGTGGAGGTGTCGCCCAACCCGGAAGGATTCCCCGCCGCCGCGGAGCTCCTGGAGGCGCCTCCCGCCGGTCCCTGGCGGCTGCCAACCGAGGTCGAGGATCGGCTGCCGCCGGGGACCGTGCTGACCGTACAGGCCGCGGACGCCTCCGGCCGGGAGCTCCTGCGCGGCCGGCTGGTCCGCGGCGGGGAGAGGGCCGGGTAAGCCGTGCGCGTCACCTACGTCCTCGGCCGTCCGGAGCTGGGCGGCGGCCCCAAGGTGGTGTTCCTCCACGCCGGCCTGCTGCGGCGGCGGGGGGACGAGGTGACCGTGCTCGGCGAGGGGCCGGAGCCGGACTGGATCCGCTTGGGGCCGCTCGGCGTCACCTACGTCGACTCGACCGTGCAGCGGCCCCGGCTGCCGTCCCAGGATCTGGTGATCGCCACCTGGTGGACGACCCTGCCGGCGGCGCGCGGCCTCGATCTCGGTCCCCTGGCGCATTTCTGCCAGGGGTACGAGGGGGATCTCGCCCACCTGCGGCCCAGCCTGGCGGAGATCGAGGCGGTCTACTCGTGGCCGGTGCCGGCGCTCGCGGTCTCCTCGCACCTGGTGGACTTCCTGCGCGAACGCTTCGGGCGCGAGGGCCGTGTGGCACCGCCGTCCCTCGATCCCCTGTTCCGGCCGGCCTGGCGCCTGGGACCGCGGCGGCGGCCGTGGATCGCCGTGCCGGGAATCTTCGAGTCCGAGGTCAAGGACGTGCCGACCTCGCTGCGAGCGGTGCGGCGGCTGCGGGAGGCGGGGGTCGCCGCCCGCGTGCTGCGCTTTTCGATCCTGCCGCTGTCGGCCGCCGAGCGGGCGCTGCTGCCGCCGGAGCGCTATCTTCAGGGCGTTTCGCCGCCGGGGATCGCCCGGGCGCTGCGGCGCTGCGATCTACTGTTCCTGTCGTCGCGGGCCGGGGAGGGGTTCGGCCTGCCGCTGCTGGAGGCGCTGGCCGCGGGAGCTCCGGCGGTGGCGTCGCGCATCCCCTCGACCGAGGCCATGTTCGAGACGACGGAGGGCGCCGTGGCCCTGATGCCGCCCGGCGACGACCAGGCCTTCGCGGAGGCCGCCCGCGCCCTGCTCGCCGTGCCGGCGGTCTGGCGGCGAGCCCGGAAGCTGGGTCTTCAAGCCGCTCGCGAGTACCGGCCGGAGGCCGTGGCCCCCCGTTTGTACGAGGCCGTCGACTGGGTGCGGGAACGGGCTTTGCACACGCACGGGCCAACTGTTTGAACCAGAACGCCATGAACGGGAGATCATGAACGAGAGCCGCGTCGAGCTGTCCGTCGTCGTCCCCGCCTACAACGAGGAGGGGCGGCTGGAACCCGGGTTGCGGCGGGCCCTGGAGTACCTGCGCGGCCGGGGCTGCCCGTTCGAGCTGCTGGTGATCGACGACGGCAGCCGCGACGGTACCTCCGCCGTCGCCGCCGCCTTCTCGGCCGCCGGCGTGCGGGTGATCCGGCACGAGCGCAACCGCGGCAAGGGAGCGGCCGTGCGTACCGGCGTCGCCGCCAGCCGGGGCGAGCGGGTGCTGATCTCGGACGCCGACTTCTCGACGCCCATCGAGGAGGTGGAGAAGCTCGAGGCCCGGCTCGGCGCCGGCACGCCCCTGGTCCTCGGCAGCCGCGGGCTGGACAGCTCGCAGGTGCGGGAGCACCAGCCCTTCTACCGCGAGCTCATGGGACGCACCTTCAACCTCGTCATCCGGCTGGTCGGCGTGCGCGGCATCCGGGACACGCAGTGCGGCTTCAAGCTCGTCGCGGGCGACTTCGGCCGTAGCCTGTTCGCGGCGATGACCCTCGACGGCTTCGCCTGGGACGTGGAGATGATCTGGCTGGCCCGCCGCCGGGGCGCCGGCATCGCCGAAGTGGGTGTGGTGTGGGTCAACTCGCCCGACTCGCGCGTCGACCCCATCCGCTCGTCTCTGTCCATGCTGCGCGACGTGCTGCTGATTCGATTCCGGCACCGGCGGTGACGTCCGCGTCCTGGGAGGCTATGCTGGGTTGTCAGGTGGTTTGCGACCGGCGGCGGCGATGGTGGTCGCCGGCAGCCAGAGCTGGCGGTCTCTGAGAGCGGGCGATACGCGCAGCCCAAGCTTTTCGCCGATCAGGTCGAACGAAAAGGCGCTGGCGTAGGGCAGGGGCTGCACCGCCTCGTAGCCGCCGCGGCGCAGCAGCTCCGCGAGAGTCGCCCGGTCGAAGAAGGTGACGTGCTCGGGAATCTTGAAGAACGGCCAGTTGTAGCGCATCAGCGGGCGCCAGAAGCTCCCCATGTCGGGGGTGGCGACCACCAGCCAGCCGCCGGGCCGCAGGTGGCGGCTGAGGGTGCGCAGGAAGCTCACGGGATCGTAGATGTGCTCGATGACGTGGACGACGGCGATGCAGTCGAAGAGCTCGTCTTCAGGAAGCTCCCCGGTGCCGCCCAGGATGAGGCGGTCGGCCCGGCCGCGGGCCTTCTCCAGGGCGGCCGGCGAGTAGTCGGTGCCGGTGCGGTGGGCGAAATGGCCCGCCGCTTCGTCGAGGAAGAAGCCGTAGGCGCAGCCCACTTCGAGCAGCCGGCCGCCGGTCATGCCCCGCCGGTCGAGCTCGGCGAGGAAGCGGCGGAAGGTGGGGCGCAGGGTCGCCTCCTGGGACTGGTAGCTGGAGTATCCTCCCTCGCCGCCTTCGAAGTAGGCGTCGTCCCTGTACTTCGCGTGCATCGCGGGCTCGGCCAGCCGGGGGTGCAGATACCACAGCCGGCAGCGCCGGCAGCGGGCGACGGCGAAGGGCGGAAAGACGTAGAGGTTGGCCTCTCGCTCCCCGCTGCCGCAGAGCGGGCAGGGGGAGGGCTCGAGATCGGCGGCTGAGACGACTGAAACTGAGACAGTGGAAGCCATGGGAGGGATCGGGATCGGGATGCGGGGTTCTGGGGAGGCGCGATCGCGGATGGCGCGGGCGTTGCGGGCGGTAGTGTACCGCCGGAAGGGACGGCGGTGAACCCCGCTCTTCCGGTGCTGGCGCTCCTGTCGCTCGCCGGCCTTCTTCTCAGGCGGCGCGAGATCGGCATTCCCTGGGCGGTTTGCGGGCTCGCCGGAATCGCGCTGCTGTGGCCGGCGCTGCGCTTGCCGGACGGCATTCCCAGCCCCGCCGCCAACCTGGCGCTGCAGGCTCCCTGGCAGGGGATCGTCAATCCGGCGGCGGGCAACGACAACCTGCGGGACATCACGTATCAGGTCGAGCCCTGGCTCCTCTTCCTGCGTCACGAGTTGCGCGCCGGACGCCTGCCGTTCTGGGACCCGCACCAGTTCTCCGGCAGCCCCTACTGGAGCAACGGCTCGGGAGCGCCGCTCTTCCCCCTCCATCTGCTCTTCGCCGTCCTGCCGTTGCAGCTCGGGCTGGTGCTGCTGCCCTGGCTGCGCCTCGTGATCGGCGGTTGCGGTGCCTGGCTGCTGGCCCGCGAGCTGGGAGTCGGCCGCCCGTCCGCTCTCCTCGCCGCCCTGATTTTCCCCTTGTCGGGGATGATCACCAGCTTTCTCCTCTTCCCGATGGGGAACTGCCACGCCCTGGTGCCCTGGGTGTTCCTGGCGGTCGAGCGCCTCGCCGACGGCCGGGGAAGCTGGATCGGCCTCGCCCTGGCCGGCGGCCTCCAGCTCCTGGGCGGCCATCCGGAGACGCCCGTCTTCACCGCCCTGCTCGCGGGGGTGTACCTGCTGGCCCGCGGGGTGGAGGGCCGGGAGAAGAGGGAGAACAGCAGGACCGCCGTCTGGGTCCAGTTCCTGGCCGGCTGGACGGTGGCGGGAGCCATCGCCGCCATCCACATCCTCCCCCTCTACAGGACGCTCACCGGCAGCGGCAAGTGGCTGGCCTCCACGCCCGGTCCGCCCGTCCCGCTGGGCACGATCGCCACCGTTCTCCTGCGCTCGGTGCTGCCCGAGGCCTTCGGCAACCCGGCGGCCGGCACCTGGTGGGGGCCGTTCAACTACGTGGCCACGGCGATCTACGCCGGCGCCCTGACGCTGCCGTTCGCCGCCGCCGGCTTGGCGGCGGCCCGGGGAGATCGCCGCTGGCGGGCCGTGGCCGTCATGACCCTCTTCGCCCTGGTGGCGGCTTACCAGCTTTTCGGCATGCGGACGGTGCTCTACGCCCTGCCGGTGATCAAGCGGGGCCTCCATCACTACATGAAGTTCGGCTTCGAGCTGGGCCTCGCGCTCCTCGCCGCCGCCGGTTGCGAGCGCTGGCTCGCCGGCAAGGGCCGGGGAATCCTGGCGGGCTCCGCCCTGGTGCTGGCCCTGCTCGGCGTGACGGCCTGGCGGTTCGGCGGGGAGTGGCGAGAGCGCGGCCTGCTGGAGCTGGAGATCGCCTGGATCGCGGGGATCGGCGGCCTCGCCCTCCTCCTCGCCCTCTCCCTGCGCTGGCCGGTGACCCGTCGCTGGACGGCGTGGTGCGTTCTGCCCGGTCTGCTGGTGGTGGATCTCGTGGCGGCGCACGGCCGCACCAACCCGGGCCTGCCGGCGGCGAAGCTCTATCCAGTCACCGGCGCCGTCCGCTTTCTCCAGGGGAGGCCGGAGCGCGTGGCGGGCCTGGGGACCGCGCTGTTCCCCGACGCGGCCATGGTCTACCGTCTGTATGACGTCCGCGGGGACAGTCCTGTGAAACTGGAGCGCTACGACCGGGTCTATGCCCGGATGGGAGCCGGCGATCCCGTCTACTTCCGGCCGATCGAGGACTGGCGCAGCCCCTGGCTCGACCTTCTGAGCGTCCGCTGGGTGATGGCCGGCCCGGCGCAGGAGGCGCCGCCGGGAGCGGGATGGGCTCTCGCTTACGCCGGCCCGGACGCCCGCATCTACGAGCGGCCGTCGCCCAGGCCGCTGGTGCGTCTCGAAGAAGGAGCCCAGGGCGGCACGACGCGGGTGGCCGGCCGGGCTCCGGGTTTCTGGGCGGTCGACCTCAACGCTTCGCGGAGCGGAACGCTCGCCGTGGCGGAAACCTGGGACGCCGGCTGGAGCGCCACGCTGAACGGCAGGCCCGTGGCGGTGAAGCCTTACCTCGGCATTCTCCTGGGAGTGGCGGTGGCCCCGGGATCGGGGCACGTCGAGCTGCGATACCGCCCCGACGGTTTCGCGGCGGGAGCTGTGCTGAGCCTTCTGGGGCTGGGTGCCGTGGGGTTGGGTGGATTACGGAGGCGGAATTTTGCTTCGGGGCCTCACCGTCAGGAGGGCACTTCCGACGACTCCTCGCCCGTCACTGCCTCCAGCCCCAGATAGCGTTCGACCGCGACTCCCACCCGGCCCTGGAAGCGCTGGCGGTAGCTCTCCACCTCGCCGACCGCCTCGTCGAGGAAGATCCGCTCCACCCGGAAGAGGGGGACGAACATGGTGGAGAGGCCCAGCGACTGCTCGCCGGGCCGCATCGCCTGAGCCATCCAGTCGTCGAAGCTGGAGACGTTGATGCCGCGCAGCATCACGCCCGCCACGCCCAGCTCCTGGAGCACGCCCCAGAACTTCTCCGTGGGGTTCACGAGATGGACGATCACCAGCGAGCCGGGACCGATCGTCACGAGCCGTGCTCCTCGCCGGACTCCTCCGACAGCTCGAGCAGCACGCCGCCCGTGCTCTTGGGATGGACGAACTGCACCCAGCAGCCGCCCGCGCCGCGGGTGGGCTCGGGGCGCAGGACCTGGTAGCCGCCCTCGCGCAGGCGGGCGTCGTCGGCGCGCACGTCGCTGCTCGCGAGACAGAGATGGTGGATGCCGGGTCCCCGCTTTTCCAGGAACTTGGCGATGGGGGAGTCGTCCGAGAGCGGCTCCAGCAGCTCGATGTGCGACTCGCCGCAGGCGAGCATCGCCACCCGCACGCCCTCATGAGGCACCTCTTCGATCGCCTCGACGACCAGTCCGAGAGACTCGTAGAGCCCGCGCGCCTCGGCGATGGAGCGCACGGCGATCCCGATGTGACCGATGCGCTCGATCATGCCATGCGCTCCTCGGTCAGGCCGGCGGGGCCGGCGGCATCCGCGGTTTCGCGAACCTCTTCCCGAGCACCCTCCAGCACGCCGGAGAACAAGCGGTCCGCCACGCGGTAGGGGTCCAGCCGCTGGCGATGGCCCCGCTCCACCTCGCGGTCGACTCCCAGCACGCGGTCCGCCGCGGCGACGACCCGCTCCTTGAGGATGGTCTCCACCCGCAGCCGCAGGTGCGAGAGGCGCCGGCGCTCGATCTCGCCGCTCGCTTGCAGGAACTCGCGGTGGCGCTCGATGGCGTCGAGCAGGCGGTCGATGCCCTCCTCGCGCGCGGCCACCGTCTTGAGAATAGGGGGAATCCAGGCGCCGTGCTCGCCGATCGACAGCATCATCTCGAGGTCCCGCACGGTGCGCTCCACCCCGTCGCGGTCGGCCTTGTTGATGACGAAGACGTCGGCGATCTCCAGGATTCCTGCCTTGATGGCCTGAATGTCGTCGCCCATGCCGGGGACTGTGACCACGGCCACGGTATCGACCGTGCGCACCACGTCCACCTCGTCCTGGCCGACGCCCACCGTCTCCACCAGCACCCAGTCGAAGTCGGCGGCGTCCAACAGGTCGACGGCGTCGCGGGAGGCGCGGGCGAGGCCGCCCATGGCACCGCGGGTAGCCATCGAGCGGATGAAGACTCCCGGGTCGGTGTAGTGGCCCTGCATGCGGATGCGGTCGCCCAGCAGGGCGCCGCCGGTGAATGGGCTGGTGGGATCGACGGCGATCACCGCCACCGTCTGCCCGCGTTTGCGGCAGAGGCGGGCGAGGCGGTCCACCAGCGTGCTCTTGCCGGCGCCGGGAGGCCCGGTGATGCCCACCACCCGCGCCTTGCCCGTCTCGGCGTAGACCCGGCGGATGAGCTCGCGCTGCCCCTCGCCGCCGTCCTCCAGGATGGAGATCGCCCGCCCCAGCGCCCGCGGCTGGCGCGCCAGGACGCGGGGCACCAGCTCGTCGAGCGCGGCCGAGATCTCGCTAGCGCCGGTGTGGCGGGGCCGCATCACTTCCCCTGCAGCAACTGCCGCGCGATGACCAGACGCTGGATCTCGCTCGTCCCCTCGCCGATGGTGCAGATCTTGGCGTCGCGGTAGTACTTCTCCGCCCGGTAGTCCTTGACGAAGCCGTAGCCGCCGTGGATCTGAACGCCGCGCTCGGAGCAGAACACGGCGGCCTCGCCGGCGTAGAGCTTGGCCTCGGAGGCCAGGCGGCTCACCCGCTGGCCGCGGTCCATGGCCTCGGCGGCGGCGAAGGTGAGGGCCTCGGCGGCAGCGACGCGCACCGCCATCTCCGCCAGGGCGAACTGGATGGCCTGGAAGCTGGCGATGGGTTTGCCGAACTGCTCGCGCTCCTTGGCGTAGGCGAGGGCGGTGTCGAAGGCGCCCATGGCCGTGCCCAGCCCGAGGGCGGCGATCGAGATGCGGCCGCCGTCCAGGATGGTCAGGGCCTGCTTGAACCCTTCGCCGACGTCGCCCAGCAGCCGGTCCTCGGAGACGAAGCAGTTCTCCATCACCACCTCGGCGGTGTCCGAGGCGCGGATGCCCAGCTTGTTCTCCTTCTTGCCGGGGCGGAACCCCTCCATGCCCTTGTCGAGCGCGAAGGCCGAGATGTTGTGGCCGCGCGTCCCGCCGGTGTCGGTGACGGCGAAGACGACGCAGACGTCGCCGACGCTGCCGTGGGTGGTGAAGGTCTTGGAGCCGTTGAGGACCCAGCCGCCCTCCACCCTCTCGGCACGGGTGCGGGTGCCCGCGGCGTCCGAGCCGGCGCCGGGCTCGGTGAGGCTCCAGGCGCCGATCTTCTCGCCGCTGGCGAGCGGCGTCACCCAGCGGCGGCGCTGCTCCTCGTTGCCGAACTTGAAGATGTGATTGGTGCACAGCGAGTTGTGCGCGGCGACGCTGATGCCGACTGAAGGGTCGACGCGCGACAGCTCGGTGACGACGATGACGTATTCGACATAGCCCAAGCCGGCGCCGCCGTACTCTTCAGGAAAAAGAATGCCGAGGAAGCCGAGCTCCCCAGCCTTCCGGATCACTTCACGAGGGAACTTCTGCGACTCGTCATATTCGTCGACGAAGGGGTCGACCTCGCGGCGGGCGAACTCCCGCGCGGTCTCCTGGATGGCGCGCTGCTCGTCGGTCAGGGAAAAATCCACGGGTTTCCTTCCTCCAGCCTCCAAAGGGCCGAGCGACGGGGCGCATGCTATCCCGGGGCTAATCCGAGGACAAGGGCGCTCGAAGACCCTCATCACCCCGGCCCTCTTCTCCCGCCCCTCCCAACCCCCCACACCGGGAGAAGAGGGAGACAAGCAAGAACGCCTCAACCGGGCATCCCTCTCCCGGTGTGGGGGGTGGGAGGGGGCGGGAGAGGGTGCGGTGGGATAACCGGTCCAATGTACGCCTCCGGTCCCATCCGTCCCCAGGGCCACGTCCCCGCCCCCGGGTTCCCACCGGCTCCGCCGGCTCTCACCCGGGGCTACGGGACTGCCGCCCTGACGGGCTCTCTTCGACGCCTTGGGACGTCCATGGATAACGGACCCTTGTCGATACCGTGCCGATGGGCATTCAGAAATGATTCGGGGTGAGGCCGACCGAACGACGCGGCGAGCCCGTAGGGCGGCAGGTTTTTAGCCCCGGGTGGGAGCCAGCGGAGCCGGTGGGAACCCGGGGGCGGCAGGCGATCCCCATCTCCCCAACCCTGCCAAGGGTGACGCCGGGAGAGGACGCCGTGCGAAACGGAAAACGGAAAGTCTGCACTAAAATCTGAAGTCATAGGGGGGCCCTGAATGAGCGTACGGAAGATCGCAGGGTGGGTGATCGCAGCGAGCCTCGCCTGGACGGGTGCGACGGCCGTCCCGGAGGCGATTCCCGATCTCGCGGCCCTCGACGCCCTGCTCAGGCACGGCGATTGGGAGGCCGCTCGCACCGGCGCGCTGGCCAGAATCGCTGGCGAGCTTTCCCGCCCGGGGGCCGCCGGGCTGGCCTCGGCGGTCGCCCGTCTCGCCCTGGCCGAGGCCGGGCAGGGACGGGAGGAGGATGCCGTCTGGCATTGGTACGAGGCTCAGAACCTCCAGCACGGAGCGCTCTCCGCGGCGGATCTGGCTGCGTACGGCCTCCCGGGAGAGCTCCTGGCTCGCCATCCGCTACGGCAGGTGGACGAGCCTCCCGCGGGTCTCTCCGTCCTGCGGTCCGAGGATCGAGGCGTGGAGCCGGGCCGCCGCATCGCGGGGACCATTCCCCAGCTCCCGGCGTCCGGCACGTCTTCAGCCTTGACCGCCCCCCTGGGGTTTCGTCTCCAGGCCGTGATTGACTCGGACGGCCGTGTGCTGGCGCCCGTCGTCATCGCCGGAGGAAGCCCCGGCATGACCTACCAGGTTCTCGAAGCCCTGCGGAGCTGGCGTTACCTGCCCGCCCGCAAGAAGGGACTGCCGGTCGCGGTCTTCCGCAGCCTCACGATCAACGCGCCGGGGACCTCGCACGTCTCCTCAGGCTTCTCCGACCTCGACCGCCTGCTGCGGAACGGACGGTGGGAAGACGCCCGCAAGAGCGCCCAGAAGCTCTGGACGGCGACGCTCAACGCGACCGGAGCCACGCCCCAGGACCTCGCCCCCGTCCTGGCGTTGCGGGCCGTGGCGGACGCCGGCTCCGGCAGGGAGCCCGAGGCGGTCTGCCGCTGGCAGGCGGCGCAGTATCTCGATCCGGATCTGCAGAGCGCCGACCTCTCGGTCTACGGCCGGCCTGGAACGCTGCTGGCAGGTCATCGCTGGAACGGAGCCGCCGACTCTTTCGGAAAGAGCGATGCGAAGCCCGAGATCCAGACCCTTCACCGGCCCGACTACCCGGTGACTCCCCTGAGGGAGATGTCGATGGGCACGATCGAGCTGGGAGCCATCATCGGCGCGGACGGCACCGTGCGACAGCCGTTCGTCCTGCGGGTAAAAAGCTCGGACCGTATCGTCCTGCAGGGGCTCGCCCCGGGAACGGACGGCTCCGTCTCCCCCTATGAGACCGCCATGTCGCGGCTCCTCGCGATCAGCGCCCTCGACGCCCTTTGCGGCTGGCGGCTGAGCCCTGAGAAGACTCAAGACGAGGCCGCGGATCTCCAGAGAGTGGTGAGCGTCGCCTACGTCTCCCCCAGGCTCGGCCCACCGGACCCGAAGAGAGGAATTGGCGTCATAAGCTCACGCCGGAAGAGCGTGAGCCCGGCTCCGCCTCCCTGAAGTCTAGCCGGCGTGGAGTGGATTCCTCCCGGCGATCCACGCCGTCCTCCTCCCCGTATAAACTCCAGACCGTCGCATCTGAGATCGACGCCGGTCCGCCGGCCCTTTCGTGGGAGGAAATCCGTGTCAAGAATCCTGAGGAGCCTTGCGGCTTCATGTCTGCTCGTTGTGTGCGTTTCGCCTCTCCGTGCCCAGGACAAGCCATCTTCCACCGACGACGAGATCCAGCAGAAGGTCAAAGCCGAGGTGGAGAAGCAGCTCAAGGAGAGGGAGGCGAAGACGTGGACGGCCGGTGTCAATCCTCAGGGTGGCGGCGTCTTCGTCAAGTCTCCGGACGGCAAGACGCTGTTCCGGCTCTATGGCTATGCCCAGCCCACCTTCACCTACACCGGCCGCGACAACGGCGCGACCTTCGCGGAGACCGACTTCCGGGTGCGCCGCGCCCGCCTCGACTTCGCGGCCGACTACGACGACCGCTACAAGCTGTTCGTGGAGGTCGACGGCGCGCCGTCGGACGGCACGGCCCTGGTGGAAGCCTACGTCCAGGCCGCCTACGTTCGCGACCGCCACTACCTGCGCTTCGGCAAGTTCATCTCGCCCTTCAGCTCCGAGAACCTGCGCTCCTCCCGGGCTTTGGACACCGTGGAGCGCTTCCAGGCCCTGAACGCCATGTTCAGCCTGCCGGCCCTCGACGTGCAGTTCGGCCCCATGCTCTGGGGCTACCTCGATCCCGGCAAGAAGGTCGGCTACTTCCTCGCCGTCCTCAACGGCAACTCCTCGGCCGGCGCCGCGGTCGTCACCGGCCAGCGCGGCAACGCCCGCGACAACAACGGCCATAAAGAGGTCCAGGGGCGGCTCAACGTCAAGTGGACCGACTCGCTGACCACCGGCATCGCCGTCGACGACGACAAGGAAGAGTCTCAGACGCTCACCCTCGCCTCCTACTCCGGCAGCCGCTTCATCGGCATCCCCGTGATCGGCAAACGCCGCGGCTGGGACGGCGACCTCCACTTCAAGCACGGCGTCTTCTCCCTCGACTCCGAGTGGCTCAGCTCCGATTTCAAAGACAGCGCGGCCAAGCTCTCCGGCGGCTACGTCCAGGCGGCCTTCTGGGCCCGGGGCAGCGAGGCCAAGGGGGGCGTGCAGCCCGTCCTGCGGGTGGAGCAGGCGGAGATCACGGGCAATGCCCTGCACGGCATCGACGGCAAGAAGCTCGAAGCCGTCACCCTGGGCGCCAACGTCTGGTTCAACGGCTGGACCCGCTGGCAGATCAACGCCATCGAAGAGCACTTCGACGGTCGCGGCAACGGCCCCTTCAAGACCGGAGCCGGCTGGCGGCCCACCGTCCTCAGTCAGTTTCAGGTCAAGTTCTGACCGGGAGACCTCATCATGCGCAAAACGATCCTCGTTCTCTCCCTGCTCGCGCTCTCGTCCACGCTGGCCGCGCTGGCTGCAGATGACAAAGTCGTCATCCAGTACGACTGCATCCCCAATTACGCCAACTGGGGCGGCGTCGCCGCGCTCTACAAGAAGGTCGCGGGCGTCACCGTGCCGCCCGATCCCAAAGGCTCCTCCGTGGCGCTCGCCGCGCTGGAGAAGGAGAAGGACGCGCCCCAGGCCGACACCGCCTACTACTCCGGGGCCATCGGCTTCCTCGCGGCCGAGAAGGGCCTGCACGAGCCCTACAAGCCCAAGGGATGGGAGAAGATCCCGGCCGCCTTGAAGGACCCCGCGGGCCGCTGGTGGACCGTCCACACCAGCGCCATCGCCTTCGTGGTGAACACCAAGGCCCTCGGCGGCGCGCCCGTGCCCCGCTCCTGGGCCGACCTGCTCAAGCCCGTCTACAAGGGGAAGATCGCCTATGACGATCCGACCTGGGGAGGAACCTCCTTCACCCTGGTCTACGGCGTCAACGAGCTCTTTGGCGGCAACGACAAGAACTTCAAGCCCGGGCTCGAATACCTGAAGAAGCTGGACGCCAACGTCTCCTCCTATCCACGGGAGTCGGTCTACAACGGCGTCCTGCGGGGCGAGATCCCCATTTGGATCAACGCCGACGGCAACGGCTACAAGATGAAGTGGGTGGACAACGGGCCGGTCGAGGTGGTGCTTCCCGCCGAGGGGACGTTCACCATGCCGCTGGTGATGGGGCTGGTGAAGGGCGCGCCCCACAAGGAAGAGGCGAAGAAGTACCTCGACTGGCTGCTGACGGCCCCGGCGCAGGCCGAGTTCGCGCGCGGCTACTTCCTGCCGGTCGTCGCGGGCAGCCTGCCGGTGGAGGTGGCCTCCCACGTCCTCCCCGCCAAGGAGTACAAACGGGCGCGGGCCCTCGATCTGGCCAGGATGGCCGCCGCCTCCGACGTCCTGAAAAAGGCGTGGACGGAACAGATTCGCGGCACGGGAAGGTGAGGGGTGTGAGATTCTGCATTCCATCTTTTGGAATTGCGGATAAGCTAATGAGGTGACTCGCTCGTTGAACCGCTCCTCGGCGACGGGGGCGCTGCTGGCGCTCCCGCTCCTCGTCTTCCTGATTGCGGCCGTGGCGTGGCCGCTCGCGTCCCTGGCCGGGCATGCGCTCTCCGGTCCGGGATGGGGGGCCGTGCGGCAGGTGCTGGCGGCCGGGCGCTACCGCACGGCGCTGGTGAACTCGCTGGGCCTTTCGGCGGCGGCGGCGTTCTGCTCCGTGCTGCTGGCGGTGGGGCCGGCGTGGATTCTCGCCCGCGAGCGCTTCCCCGGGCGGGACGCGCTACGCACCGCCATCTCCCTGCCGTTGACCTTCTCCGGCGTCCTCGTGGGCTTCCTGATGGTGGTGTTGATGGGGCGCATCGGGGTGATCCCCGAGATTCTGGGAGTCCTCACCGGCCGGCGGATTTTTGAAGGAGCGGCGTACACTGTCGCCGGATTGTTCGTGGCTTATCTATACTTCGAGCTTCCGCGAGCGGTGATGACCCTGGAGTCGGCCTTCCGGCGTTTCCCTCGCGAGTTGGACTTGGCGGCCCGCACCCTGGGGGCGGGGCCCCTCCAGCGGCTGTTGAGGGTGGGGCTGCCGCTCGCGGCGCCCGCCCTGCGCTCGACGCTGGCGGTGACGTTCTCGGCCTCCATGGGCTCGTTCGGTGTGGCGTTGATTCTTTCGCGGCGATTCACCGTGGCGCCGCTTGAAGTTTATACGGAGATGACGGGCTACCTGAACGACGAAGTCGCCGGAGCGCTCGCCTTGATGCTGGCTTTTTCGACCATGGCCGTGGATCGTTTGCTGTCGATGGGGAAGAGATGAGTACCGCGATCGTCCGCCGGGCGGGCATTGCCGCGACGGCAGTGCTGGCTCTGGCCCTGCTGACCCCGATCGTCGTCACGGCGGCGGGCGCCTTCTCGCGAGCCGAGTGGTATGGCCGGCGCTCCGAGGGCGCCGAGGTGCAGAGTGTCCCGGACCTCTTCCGCTACGTCGCCGGCATCTGGGGCGGCGCCTTGCTGCGCTCGGTGGAGATCGTGGCGGCGGTGGTCCCGCTGGCGCTCGCCATCGGCGCGCCGGCGGCGTGGGCCTTCCGCCGCCGGCCGTTCCCGGGCTCGCGGCTTCTGGAGTCCATCGCTCTGGTGCCTCTGGCGGTGCCGGGCGTGGCCCTGGCGTTTTCCCTCATCCAGGTGGCGGGGCATACGCCGCGCTTCGCCCTCCTGGTGGCGGGCCATCTGGCCTACACCCTGCCGATGGTGGTGAAGACGGTGACCAACGCCGTCGAGACCTTCGATCCGCGCCTGGAGCCGGCGGCCCGCAGCCTGGGGGCCACCGGCTGGGAGACGGCGAAGCGAGTGACGGTGCCGCTGCTGACGCCGGCCCTCGTCCTCTCCGCGCTCCTCGTCTTCGCCGTCTCCTGGGGGGAGTTCAACGTCAGCTTCCTGCTGGCGACGCCGCTCGTCCAGACCTTTCCGGCGGCCCTCTACGTCACCTACACCACCAACTCCTTCCCCGTGGCCGCGGCCGCGACGCTGATCTTCCTGGCGCCGGTGGTGCCGGCGCTGCTCGCTATCCAGGCCCTGGGGGGCGAGGCGTTTCACCGGGGCTTGCAGGCATGAGAGTCCACGTCGACAACGTCTCCTTCGCCTACGGGCGGGAGCCGGTCGTCTCCGGCGTCTCCATGGAGCTGCCGGAAGGTGGCATCACGGTTGTGATCGGCCCCTCCGGCTCGGGAAAGTCGACGCTCCTCCAGCTCCTCTGCGGCCTGCTCCATCCCCTTCAGGGGAAGATCCTGTTCGACGACGAGGACGTGACGGGCGTGCCGACCGAAAGGCGGGACGTGGGAGTCGTCTTCCAGTCCTACGCCCTCTTCCCGCACCTCACCGTGCGGGAGAACATCGCCTTCGGCCTGCAGACCGGCCGCCGCCGCTTCTCCCTGCGCAGCTCGCGGCGCCGGCCCTCGCGCCGCCACGTGGAAGAGCGGGTTTGGGACACGGCGGCCCTGCTGAGTCTCGAGCGCCTGCTGGACCGCAAGCCCGCGCAGCTCTCAGGCGGCGAGCAGCAGCGGGTGGCCCTGGCCCGGGCGGTGGCGCCGCGCCCCTCCCTGCTGCTCCTCGACGAGCCCCTCTCGGCCCTCGACGCCCGCCTGCGGCGAACCGTGCGCGCCGAGCTCGCCGCCCTGCTGCGCAAGCTGGGCACCACGGCCTTCTACGTCACCCACGACCAGGAAGAGGCGATGCTCCTCGCCGATCATCTCCTGGTGCTCGACCACGGCCGCGTCGTGCAGGCGGGAGATCCCCTGGACCTCTACCGCCGTCCGCAGACCCCCTTCGTGGCCTCCTTCCTGGGAGAGGCCAACCTGGTGGAAGTCGAAGCCCGGCCCATCGCCAACGCCAGCTCGGTTCTCCCCGTCCGCAGCCAGACCCCGCTCGGCGCCTTCGTCCTCCCCACCACCGCCGGCGGCGGCTGGCTCCTGGTGCGGCCCGAGGACCTGACCGAAGACCCCTGCGGCACCCTGGCCACCGTCGGCGACGCCCGAGGCCTGGGCCCCCACGACCGGGTGATCCTCCTGCTCGAAAACGGCACCGAGATCCTGGCCCACTTTCCCCCGGAGACGGCGCCGGCGCCGGGGAGCAAGGTGAGGATCGGGGTGCGGACGCGGCGTCCGCATTTCGTGGGGCATTCTGAGTAAGGGGTGGCCGGGCGGCCACTGAACCCACTTCAATCAGGGAACCGATTGGGCCAGCTTCGGCGTGGCTCGGAGTACAATATTCATCAGTATCTCCGAAAATGGCTGAGTCCACGGTTGGCGAATGCCTGCTGTGAGAGTGAGGAGGCAACCGCCGAATGGCCGAGCAGAAATCTGAGGGAAGTCGTCCCAGTGAAGATGCTCCGCTGAACCTGCCGCCAGGTGTGACGCTGGTGCGCACGCTACGGGGACATACGGACTGGATTGGGCGCATCGCGTGGTCGCCGGATGGACGGATGCTAGCGTCGCCCTCGGCGGACAAAACGATCCGGCTGTGGGATGCCGACACCGGCAGACTGCTCCGCATCCTAAAAGGCCACACAGCTGAGGTTAACAGTGTGGCTTTTGATCCAACGGGGCGGATGCTGGCCAGCGGGAGTGACGACTACTCGATCAGATTGTGGGATGCAGTCAGTGGCAAGCTGCTTCGCACTTTCGAAGGCCACAAGAATTGGGTCACCAGCGTGGCGTTTGACCCAGAGGGTAAGATATTGGCCAGTGGGAGTTATGACTTCTCGATTAAGCTATGGGCTGCGTCCAGCGGGAAGCTTCTCAATATTCTTGAAGGCCACAACAGCGTAGTTACCAGCGTGGCGTTTGATTCGAGAGGGTGGACTCTGGCGAGTGGGAGTGCTGACAATACCACAAGGTTGTGGTCTGTGACCAGCGGCAAACTAATCTGTGCCCTTGATTGGCAAGGTGATGTGGTTGCCAGTGTGGCATTTGACCCCTCAGGACATACACTGGCCAGTGGAAGCTATGACACTACGGTGAGTTTGTCGGATGCTGCAAACTGTAAGCCGATCAGGGCTTTGGAAGGGCACACGGGATGTGTTCTCTGCGTCGCGTTTCTCCCCCAATTTAACCTGCTCGCATCCAAAGGTATGGACGACACTGTTCGTCTCTGGTGCACCAACTTGGGGGCTTGTGTCGCGTCGATCCCTGAGCCTAATTCGCTTTCTTGGCACTCTGGTCTTGCTTTTCATCCACACCTGCCACTCCTCGCCACGGTAGGTTCAGATCCTGGCACGCTGGATGAACTCGATCGCGTTATCCACGTTTGGGAACTGAATCTCGCTGCCCTGCTTGGGCAGTCTGCTGCGCCGCCGATTACCTACACTAGCGCAAAAATCGTGTTAGTGGGCGAGAGCCACGTCGGCAAATCCTATCTGGCGCATCGGATCGCCACGGGTCGCCGCCCCAGAAAGGGTGGTATCAAGACCACGCACGGCATGAAGTTCTGGCCATTAGAGACCGGGCGACTCAGTGAAGAAGCGAAGGCACCTGCGGGCCAGCGCCGCCGCAACGTTGTGCTCTGGGATATGGGAGGCCAAGAAGAATATCGCCTAATCCATCAACTCTTCCTGCATGACACCACCGTGGCTCTCGTATTGCTCGATCCTACACGGGGAGCCACAGCCTTCAAGGAGGTAGAGACATGGAACAGGTACCTGGACAAACAACTGAAGGGTCGTGCCGCTGTTAAGCTTCTCGTGGGTACGAAGCTGGATCAGCCCTTCGACACGATTGATTATCCAGGACTGGAGCGGCTCAGGGTAGAATGCGGATTCGCCGGTTACTACGAAACAAGCGCCATCACCGGTCGCGGTGTCTCCGATCTGTGCGAAGCTGCCTCCCGGGCGATCGACTGGGATGGACTCGGCCTGACCAGCCGCCCGGAACTTTTCCAGCGCATCCGCAATGAGATTGAGTCCCGGCGCAAGCGGGGCGAAGTGGTGCTACACGTCGCAGACCTGCATCGCGCACTAAGCGATCAACCTCCCACAGAGGAAGAAGAAAAAGCGGTGGACGCCGTGACGGGACAACTCGCTACTCAGGGCGTGATTGCCCGTTCACGAGTTTCCACAGGTGAGCCGGTGCTGGTGCTGCAGGTGCAGGAGATTGAGCGCTATGCGGGTTCGCTGATCATCGCGGCAAGAAAGAATCCTCGGGGCGTACCGGCGCTGGAATTGCGGGCCATCCCGCAGGCGGATTTCTCCTTGCCAGGGGTCGCCCCAAAAGAGCGGCTTCCGCGCGTCCAGGAGAAGCCGGTCCTGGAATGTACAGTGCAACTCATGCTGGAGCACGGTATCTGTTTTCAGCACGAGGGACTGTTGATCTTTCCCTCACTATTCGCTCCCGCGCCAGAGACGACAAGCACGGCGCTTCCTCACGCAGTCTCCCTTTACTACGACTTCGCCGGAGCCATCGACAACATCTACGCTTCGCTGATCGCTTGGTTGGTACTGGCCCGGGACGACTTTGGGCAAGTTCGGCTGTGGTCGGATCGGGCAGAGTTCGAGGTGAAAGACGGCGGCCTTTGCGGGCTGCGCAAGGTGGCACGGTCCGGTGGATTTGCCCATGTGGATGTTTACTTCGAATCGGAGACCCCCGACTCCCGGCGCCAAGAGTTTATCAGCTTTGTCGAGGATCATCTGGCCCGCCATGGCGTCGAGATTCGCGAGCATGTCGCAATCACGTGCACCTGCGGCCATCAGTTCGCCGAAGAGACCTTGCGCCAGCGCATTGCGCGAGGTGACAAGGACGTAGTCTGTCCTATCTGCGAAACGCGGCACAGCTTGACCGAGGGTGCCGCAGAAGCCAGGGAGCGCGACACCAAGATCTCGCAGCACACTTGGGCGCTGAGGACGAGGATCGAGAAGCTTCGGGAGAAGGTTACGAAGCGTGCCGTGCAGTTGTTGGAGACGGCGGCAGGTGAGAAGCCGGCCACTTGGCCGATTCGCTTGTTGCATCTGAGTGATCTTCACTTCACCGCGGCGACGCCAGTCCCTGCCAGGCTGCAATGGCTGTTGGACGATATCAAGCAGGACGGCGGTCTGGGCTTCAAGGGTCTCGATTATCTGGTGATCTCTGGCGACTTCACAGATCGAGGCGCCTCAGACGGGTTTGATAAGGCCTATGAGTTCGTGTCAGGGTTGACACAGGAGTTCGGATTGTCCGCGGAGCGCTGTGTTTTCGTACCTGGAAATCATGACGTTATTGATCCTGTGGACGCCTACGCCCGACGTAGGGACAGCGTCGGACTCAAGGAAGGCGAGTGGATTCAGGAGGGTAGAATCGTCCTCACTCGCGATCCCCTCAAATATCCGCTTCGCTTCAAACCCTTCTCCGATAGTTTCTTCCATAAGTTTTTGCAACGGCCTTATCCTACCGACTACGTCGAACAGGGGATCACCGTTCCGTTCTGGGAGACGGGGATTCAGTTCCTGACGCTCAACTCCTGCTGGCAGATCGACGAGTTCCACCGGAAACGCGCTGGTCTTCATGTGGAAGCCGTAGCCCGCACCATTCGTGAGGCTCAGAAGCAGGAGGCCGATGCGCGCAAGTCAGGTCAATTCGCAGCCGAGAAGCCGGTGCTACGAATCGCCGTATGGCATCACGCGGTCTCCGGTCCGGAACTGATGAACGCTGGGGAGGCCCTGGGCAACCTGCAGAAGAACCATGTCCGGATCGCGCTGCATGGTGACGTTCACGAGATGCGGCGCGACCTGATCGGCTACGAGCCCGAGAAGAGCCTGCACGTCGTGGGCTCTGGCAGCTTCGGAGCGGTCGGTGCAGATCGGCCAGAGGCTACACCGCGACTCTACAACGTGCTGGAGATCGCACGGGATTTGAAGTCCGCGCGTGTACATACCCGTTGTCAGCCCAAGCCGGATGGGCCGTGGAAAGGTTGGTACGAGTGGCCTGATCCTGAAGGAGGTAAGGGACAGGTGGCGTTTTACGACATCAAATGGTAGGGGATGGCGGTCGCGCCATAAACCAAGAGGCTCAAAGAGTAGTCATTAAAGCCGTAGACATGCCTTCGGGGAGTCTTGACGGCGAGCCCGGAGGGCGGCAGACCCGTAGCCCAGGGCGCGAGCCCTGGGTACCGAAGGAAATAAACGTTATTGGCCCTGCCAAGGGCGCCGTTTTTCGCCCTTGGCAGGGCGGGATTGGATGTAGGATTCCCAGCCAACCCAGGGCTTGCGGCCTGGGCTACGGGTCTGCCGCCCTCCGGGCTCGCGGTATGACCTTCAGAGGATTTCGTGTTTTTTCCGTGCCGTCTTCATGGCGTGCCCCCGCGCGGCGGCCCGAAAGATCTCAACGACATCGCCGCCCCCGGAGACGCCTCGCGCTACCCTGCGGGCGTCTCTACATTTTTGGGGGACACGCTTCGAGATTATCGGCTTCAATCGCCGAGGCCAGTCTCTCCCAACGCCTTCTCGAGGAGATCCCGGACGTCCAGCGCTTCCGACCAGGTACTGAGATAGCCCTGATCCAGGTGGTCCTTCTGCACGGTCAGGATGGCCAGGATGTCCCGCCATTGCTGGTCGGAGACCTCGTGCCCCTCGCGGAACCAGTCGAGCTTCGCCAGGAGGGTGTCCTCGGCGCTGGAGATCCAGATGTCGTATCCCTCGCCTTGAGCGGGCTCCCGGCGGGCGAAGCTGGAATGGTCGAAGGGTCGGAGCTTCGAGACGAAGATGTCCACCTTGAAAGCGGTCGCCAGATGGATGACGTTGAAGCTTCCTTTGCGCGCGATGGCGCGGTGGATGGATTCGGCGTCGGCGTAGAAAGTGCCCGCCAGGGCCTGGGCCAGGGGCTCGGCGTGCCGGGGCTGGAGCTCCGCGACCAGGTCCGCGTCCCGCGTGAAGCGGGGCTCGCCGTGAAGGGTGCTGGCCAGCGAGCCGCCGACGAAGTAGGGAACTCCCAGATCGTCCAGGGCTCGGGCCACGAGCGAGGCCACTGCGAGTGGGTCCATGAGATCTCCATTGAGGGGTGTCGGCTCCTGTGCGCTTCGATAGGTGCGGACCGCCATGTCCTTCCCGAGCCACAGCTCAGCCCGAAGGTGCTCCAGCTCCGTTCCTGAGGCCGTGGGATGTCGCCGCCGGAGTCCCTGGCGGGTGAGGGCCAGCGCTGAGCGGTGAAGGCCGCGGAGCATCTCCGCTTTCTTTTGCGGCGAGGCGTGACGGAGGATCTCCATCTGCACGTCCTCGGCATCGTGGCTCGTATCGCGGGACAGAATGGCCATCTCGCCCCATTCTACGCCCGGGCGTTCACCCGCCCATCCGCAGATGGTTCGACGCGCATCGATATCCGCCGTTCAGGATCACGCTGTGCACCAGCGGCGGGAAGAGGTCGAGGTGGACTCCCAATCCCGCGAAGGTGTCCCGGGCGATGCGGTCGCCGGCCGGGATCAGCGAGGCGAAGCCTTCGGCCCGGAGAGCTTTCTTGCGGTGCTCCACCACGACGTTGTTCCAGGTGATGAGGAAGCTGGCGTGGGTGAGGCCGGCGTGGTCCTGGAGTATCGCGGTGGGGATGGAGAGCAGCGGCAGGCGGCGGACTTCGAAGCCCTGGGACTTCAGGTGCCCGGCGGTGAGGTCCAAGAATGAGCCTAGGTCGTCCACCGGGTCCGTCCTTTGGGCGGCGATAAGCGCCGTTTTCAGCGGCTCCCCCGTGGGCTCCAGGCCGTAGGTGGTGCGCAGGGCGGTCCAATCTTCCGGAGTCAGCCGCGCCAGCAAGTCGCGGCCGGCGGCGACGTCGGCCACCAGGGCGGCGACACCTTTCTTCGCGGGCACGAAGGTGACGATGGAGTCGAGGTCGGTGCCGGCGCCGCCGCCGATGCGCCGCATCAGCTCGGTGCGCGATGCCAAGTCTCCGGTGCGGGGGAGGGGGTGCACGAAGCGGACGGGCCGGCCGTACAGCGTTCCGAGCTCGGCGGCGGCCTGGTCCGCGGCGGCGAGGTAGCGGTCGATCCCCTCGGCGGTGCCGAAGCTCGCGACGGGGACGCGGTCCGTTCCCAGGATGGTGAGGATGCGCGGCTCCAGGGCATGAATCGTGAGCCAGGCCGCGTCGCGGGTCAGCAGCACCTGGCCGTTGTGGAAGGGCATGGGCGCCACGGTCCAGGTGGGCTTCCCCCAGGCGCGGTCGAGGTCGTCCGGCAGGCCGCGCACCAGCTCGGGGCCGAGGTTGGCGTCCTCCTCGCGGCCCGGTTGGAGGTTGGGGCGCACCACCACGCGCACGCCGCCCCCCTTGGCATGGGTCAGGGTGAACGGGTCCCGTGGCCACGGCGTGTAGGCCTTACCCTTCGTGTCGAGCAGGCGCAGTCCCAGGGCTTTGGCGCGCGGCGCGAGGCGTTCCTTCAGGGGAGAGTCGGTGAGCACGATCAAGGTGCGGCCGGGGGCGGCGGCCCTTACGGCGGTGAGGAAGGCGTCCGCGGCGGGCAGGTCGAAGAAGAAGGAGGGGAGCGAGTAGACGGAGGCGGCGAGCCGGCCTTCGGTGTCCGCGTCGAACCGTTGCCCCTTGGGATCGTAGGCGGCTTGCCGGTCGGCGCGGCCGGGAATGGCACCCCAGGCGCGCGCCGCCGGATTGGAAGCGGCAATGGCCAGGCCGCAGAGGACGAGGCCCGCCAGCAGGACGGCTCGCGGGGCTCTCACCAGCAAATCCCTTACTGCCGGGCCTCGGTGTTCAGCCGCTCCAGGTTGGCGGCGGCGTTCTTGTCCTGGGGATTGATCTGGAGCACCTGCTGAAGGAGCCTGCGGGCCTCGTCCTTCTTGTTGACGTTCATCAGCAGCACCGCGAGGTCGCTCATGGCTCCCGTGTGGCGCGGCGAGAGCTGCAACGCCTTGCGCAGATCCGTCTCGGCCGCGCTGTACTGCTGGAGGGACATCTCCACGGCGCCCCTCAGGTAGATGTAGTCAGGGTTGTTGGGATTGGTTTTGAGCGCCGCTTCCGTCGACTTCAGGGCCTCCTGAGCCTTCTTCTGCGTGAGCAGTATCCGTACTTCCAGCAGTCGAGCCTGGGGATCGTTCGAGACGCCGATCTCCTGCCGGACGGCGGCGAGGGCGCCGTCGAGCTGGCCCTTGGACATGAGGGTCAGGGCATTCTGGAGCGCCGGGCTGAGCGGGATCTGCTCCGGCTGGGGCGCGGGAGCCGCCGCTCCTCCGACGACGGTCGCCGCCCGCGTGACCGGTTTCGACGCCTCCTCGGCGCGGAGGCGGGCGTTGTGAGCCGCTTCCTTCTTGCCATTGGCGTCGAGACCGCGAGCGAGGGTCTTCCAGGCGTCGGCGTTGCGCGGGTTGTAGCGCGCTCCCTTGTCGAGGAACGGCAAGGCCTCGGCGGCACGGCCGGCGTCGAGCAGCAGGGTGCCGTACTCCAGCGCGATGGCCGACGCGGGTCGCGGGTCGCCCAGGACCTCGGGATCGTTGGGGATCTTGACGGCGAGCGGCTGGAGGGTGGCCATCGCGGCGGCGGTATTGCCCGCCTGGCGCTGAGCGCGGGCCAGGGTCAGCGTGAGAGTCGGGTGCCCCGCGGTCTTGCCCTGGAGGAGGGCCACCGCCTCCGCCGGCTTGCCGGCCAGCATCTGGGCCTCGGCGAGATCGCGGCGGATCTCGAGGTCCATGCCCTTGGGGTGCTTCGCCAGCAGCGGTTGCAGGAGAGCCACGGCGCCGGGGCCGTCCTTCTTCTGCACCCGCACGCGGCCCTGCAGCAACTGGATGGCCGGATCGTTCTCGGACTGCCCCACCAGCATTTCCGCGGCTTCGGCCGGCCGCTCCAGCGTCAGGGCGAGGTTGGCCGCTATCAGCCGGGCGTCGGGATCCGTGGGGTTGTGCAGGGCCCAGGGGCGCAGCATCGAGTAGGCCTCCACCACCCGGCCTTCCCGCGCCATCAGCATGCCGAGCTCGCGGGTCGCGGGCGAGGACGGCTCCTTGGCGATCGAACGGGTGAAGTAGATCTTCGCCTCGTCCCTCTTGCCCGCGGCCAGAGCCGCCCGGCCCGCCTGGTAGAGCGCGGCCGGCTCGGCGTCCACGGAATCGGCGAGAGGCTTGAGCACGAGCAGCGCTTCCTGAGCCTTGCCCAACTCGAGATAAAAGACGCCGATCAGGACGCGGACGGGCGGCGTCGTCGCGGGGTCCTTCTCCAGAGCCTGGAGCCGCGGCATCGCCTCGGTCACCTTGCCGGCTTGGACGAGCCGGCTCACCTCCTGAACCTTCCTCTCCAACTCGGTGGGCGGCGCGGCTTTCGGGGCCGGGGCCGGAGCGGCCGGTGCCGGGGGAGCCGGCTTCGCCGCCGGCGTCTGGGCGTGGACGGCCAACCCGAGGGAGACCAGGGAAAGGATCAGCAGCGCAGGGACTTTCTTCATCGCTAGACACTCCGAGCCGAGAGGCTCAAAAAAGTTGGGCTACCCTGCTCTATGGAACACGCGGAGGGGTCGAGGTGTTCCCGGAAAATCCTCGGAGCGCCGGCGGCCTGCCGGCGCTCCACGATGTTCCAGAATGAGTGTTACAGCGACTTCAGGAACTCCTGGGCGTCCTTGGCGTACTTGCTGTTGGGGTCGAGCTGCAGGAGCTTCTGGAGGTCGGCCTTGGCCTCCTTGTTCTGGTTCTTGTTCATGTGCACGAGGGCGCGGTAGTAGTAGGCGTCCGGCAGGTTCGGGTTCTCGGCGACCACGCGGTCGAACTGCGCCAGGGCCTCGTCCATCTTGCCCGTATTGAAGGACTTGATGCCAAGGTTCAGGAGGGTGTTGGCATCGACCTTGGTGCCCTGGGGAAGCTTGGCCATGTAGGTCTGGGCCTCGGCCTCACGGCCGGCGCCCACCAGGATGTTGACCAGGAGCTGCAAGGTGACCGGGTCGTCCGGAGCGATCGCCAGAGCCCTCTTGAGCGTTTCGATGGACTGATCGGTCTTCCCCTCCTTGAAGTAGGACTCCGCGATGGCGCGCAGGATGGCGGGATGGAGGGACTTGTCCTCCAGCTTCGTCATGCCCTCTTCATAGGCGGCCCGGGCGTCGGCGTACTTTTCCTGAGCCAGCAGGGCGTTGCCCTTCTCGATGGCGGCCTTGGCCTGGCCGGTGGTGCTCTCCTTCTCGGCCTTCTGAATGACCTCCTTCGGAATCACCTTCAGGGTGACGATGAGCGGCTGGGCGACGGCGAACTCGTTGACCGACACCCGCCCCTCGGAGGGAATGAAGCCCGGCTTCTCGATGAGCACGCCCCAGCCGCCGCTGGTGAGACCCAGGATGGACCATTTGCCGTTTTTGTCCGTGGTGAGGATGGCCGGGCCGTCCTTTTTGGGATCGACGGCATCGTTGCCGTTGCGCAGGGTGATCTTGGCGCCCTCGATGGGCTTGCCGGCCTCGTCCTTGACCTGCCCCTGAAGCCGCCCCTTGCCAGCCCACGACTGTCCGTACCCCGGGACGCCGGCGACCACCAGCAGGACCGTCAGCAGAAGCAAGAATTTCGCATTACGCGGGACCATGACGTTGTCTCCTTTGGGTGTTCGTGGAAGCACGGGCCTTTCCCTTCGTGGGAAGTGCTCACGCGGAGGGATGCAAACCCTGTGCGCGGGGAAGTGTATGCCGCCGGCGGGCAAAAAAAAACCGCCGGGGGTCGCCCCCCGGCGGTCGGACCTTCTCAGCCTGAAGAAGCGCTGATCTAGCGGAAGCTCAGGCGCGCACCGAAACGGAAGATGCGCGGGCTGGTGATCTCGCGGACGTTGTCCGACGTGGTCTGCTGCAACCGGTGGTTGCGCTGCAGGACGTAGGACTGGTTGAGGAGGTTGAAGCAGTCGACACCGAGGGTGAGGCCGAAGTCACTGAAGGTGAACTCCTTCTCCACGCGAGCGTCGACGATGCTGATGTTCTCCAACCGGAACGAGTCCGGCTCGTTCGTCACCTGGATGTTCTCCGACGGAGCGGTGACGTAGTTGGCCGGCAGGTTGACGCGCTGGAAGTAGGGCACCGGGTAGCCCTCGCGGCCGTTGAGGTTCAACGCGACGTTGAAGCCCCACGGACGGTCGGGAGAGACCTGGTACAGGCCGTTGAGGCTGTAGGCCCACTTGCTGTTGATGTAGACGCCACCCTTGGAGCCCGAGCCGGTGCCCGAACCCTGGAGAACGGCGTCGCCCTCGCGGTAGCCGCCACCCAGGAGCTGTGTCGGATCCGCGTT
>Ga0134125_10001517_pt1 | contig 28369 bp, 27 predicted proteins | sample KB31751_FD_96464 | JGI IMG/M metagenome (GOLD analysis project Ga0134125, IMG submission 96464) | Terrestrial soil microbial communities with excess Nitrogen fertilizer from Kellogg Biological Station, Michigan, USA - KB3-175-1 | ecosystem: Environmental > Terrestrial > Soil > Unclassified ... | reverse complement strand
CTCAAAGCTGCAGCGGCAATGGGCGCTTCGCTCGCATGGGTCGGACCTGCCCGCGGTTCGCGTGTCCGATGGCATGAGCGGCGCGATTTGTATCCTCAGGGCGTCGCCTCGGGGGATCCCGACCCGCACAGCGTCGTTCTGTGGACGAGGCGTCCGTTCGCCGACGGCACACGCCAGCGCCTGACCGTCGAGGTAGCCGAGGATGAGGCATTCCGGCGAGTCATTGCGCACGCACCGGCACGAGTCTTCCGCGCCGCGGATTGGACCGCGCGCGTTCTCATCGGCGGACTCGAGCCGGCGCGCACCTACTGGTATCGATTCACCGACAGCGACGGAAACGGCAGCCGTGTCGGCCGCACGATCACGGCGCCGTTGCCAAACGATCCCCGCACGGTGAGCTTCGCGTTCGTGAGCTGTCAGGATGTCAATGAAGGCAAGCTCAACGCCTATCGCCGAATGATCTACGAAGATGAACGCGCTCCCGCCGCCGAGCAGCTCGGTTTCGTTCTGCACCTCGGCGATTTCATCTACGAGGTGGTCGAATATCCCGACGAGGTGAAGACACGCTACGACCGCACGATCTACGAGGTCGCGCGCATCCCGGATGGCCACAAGGTCGGCAACTTCCACATCCCGCTGACCGTCGATGGCTACCGCGCCATCTACAAAGGCTATCTCGCCGATCCCGACCTCCAGGACGCGCGCGCGCGCTGGCCGTTCGTCGCGATGTGGGACAACCACGAATTCTCGTGGCAGGGCTGGCAGAGCATCGTCAAGGCGGGGCCGTTCGAGCAGCCTGGCCAGCGCGTCAAGGTCGCGGCGAATCAAGCCTGGTTCGAATATCTCCCCGCACGCGTCGCTCCGCGGAACGGGTCGCTCGAGCGCTTCGATCCACCAGCGGTAAAAGACGCTGCGATCAAAGAGTTCGATGGCAACGGGCTGGGGCTGGAGCCGAACAACCTGACGGCCATCAACAGCCTCAAGGCCTACCGGGCGCTGCGCTACGGCCGGCATCTCGACCTCATTATCACCGACCAGCATAGCTATCGGAGCGCGGACCCCTTCAGCGATCCGTCTCTGGAAAAGCTCGGCGGCGACGAGTTCACCGGTATGTTTCCCGAGCCTGCCATGCAGGCTCTCGACGGCGGCCGTGGTTTCGACGGCGGCAATCCGCCGCCGGACATCCGGTTCAACGCTGCGCATGTCGAAAACCCGCAACGGAGCGCGCCGCCGCAAACGATCCTCGGGGCGGAGCAGAAGGCGTGGTTCAAGACCAAGCTCGAGCGCTCCACGGCGACGTGGAAAATCTGGGGCAACTCGCTCGGAGCGCTCGATGAGCGCGCCGACCCGCAGAACCTGCCCCCTGGTCTCACCAAGGAGTCCTGGCCGGCGAACACGTACGCTTCCCTCGGCGGCGGTGATTTCGGCACAGCGTATGCGGAGCGCGCCGAGATCTACCATCTCGTGCGCGACGCGAAGATCACGGGCTTCGCCATCGTGTCGGGCGACCGCCACAGCTTCTGGGCGGGATACGCGACTGCGGAGCTTCCGCCCGGCAAGTTCGATCCGGTCGGCTTGAGCTTCGTTGGCGGGTCACTCGTAAGCCCCGGCGCGATGGAAGCCTATGAGCACGGGCTTCCGAAGGACTCCCCGCTGCGACCGCTGTTTCTCGTCGACAGGGAGAAGGGGGCGAGGCCGGACTGGACCTTCAACATGCTGCTGAGACACGGCGTCCGTTCGTGTCTCGAATATGCAAAGAGCTTCGACCTGACGCGCGCTCGCTCGCTGTCCAACCCGGATGTGGCTCCGCACCTCGAGTTCGTCGATCTCGGCGGACACGGTTATGCGAAGGTCCGATTGTCGGGCGATGAGATGCGCACCGAGTTTGTCTGCATCCCGCGTCCCATTGCACGGAGCGAACGACCGGACGGCGGGCCCATCCGATATCGGGTACTACACACGGCTGCACTCTGGAAGAGCGGCGAGCGCCCGCAGCTGAAGACCTCGGTTCTCGAAGGCGACGCTGGATTGTCGATCTGACTGACTCACGGCCAACGGCCGGCCGAATGGACAGCCCGCCTTCAGCCACTGAACCTGCGAGCACCTGCGCTCGTTTGACAGGGACCGAGGGGAGTGGATATATCGAACTTCGATGTCGAAGCTCGATAGAGATCTGCTCTCGGGCTTGATCCGACTGCACATCCTTCACCACGCGGCCGAAGAGCCGATCTTCGGCAGCGGCATCGCCGACGAGCTCGGCCGCCATGGGTATCAGGTCAGCGCCGGCACGCTCTATCCACTCCTGCATGGGCTGGAACGAAAAGGCTACCTGCGCTCGACGACGCGCCGCGAAGGCAAGCGCATGCGGCGCTTCTATCGCGCGACCGCGCGAGGCAAGGTCGCCCTCGACGCGGCGAAGCAGAAGGTTCAAGAGCTCTTCGGCGAGCTGTTCGAGCGATGAGATCACATGTCCACATCGCCGCGTTCATGTGCGCCCTGTTCGCGCCGGGCGTCGCGCGCGCACAGCAGATCGGGCCGTTGGGTCTCGATGATGCCGTCGCCTACGCGCTGGCGCATCACCCGACGGTCAAGGCGCAAGCGGCCACCGCAGACGCGCAGCACGCGCAGGTCAGTGTCGCGCGCGCCGCTTACTTGCCGCACGTCGACGCGTCGGTCCAGCTCGACGTCGGCACCGGCAACGTGCTGCGCGGTCCCCTCTTCTCGACGTCGAACATCCCGCCAATCTCGGGTCCACCGATCGGGCGCAGCCTGTCGGACGCGAGCTTCGGCACGCTCGTCGGCGTCGGCGCGTCGTGGGATGCGCTCGGGCTGGCCCAGCAGATCGCGCAGGTCGACGCCGCGCTCGCGAGCGAGAAGCAGGCGCGTGCCGGCCTGGCCGTTCAGCGGCTGAACGTCGCCTACGCCGCGGCCGATCAGTTCCTCGACCTCTTGTCACGAGACGAGGTCGTGCGCGCGGCCAACGCGAGCGTCGAGCGCGCGCGTGCGCTCGCCAAGATCGTCGACGTGCTCGTGCAGCAGCAGCTGCGACCTGGCGCCGATGCATCGCGCGCGCAGGCGGAGCTGGCGCTCGCCGTGACCCAGCTGATCCACGCGCAGCAGAGTGACGACGTCAGTCGCACCGCGTTGGCGCGCGCGCTCGGTGCCGCCGGCAACGTCGTGAGGGTGCGCGCGGACAATCTAATGGCCCTGCCGCCGCAGAGCACGGCGGCGACGCGACCGGCCCAGAATCCGCTCGTCACGCAGGCGGCCGCCGCGGTGCGGGTGGCCGAGGCGCAGAGACGTGCCGTCCAATTCCAATATCTGCCGCGACTGAACGTCGTCGCGGCGCTCTGGGTGCGCGGCAGCGGTCTCACCAATGGCACCGCCGCGGGCTCGCTGCCGCCGAGCCCGAACGACGGCCTGACGCCTGACACGCCCAATTGGGCAGCCGGCCTGGTGCTGACGTGGCCCGCCCTCGAAGTCGTCGCGGTTCGCGCGCGCAGCCGCGCCGCCGAGGCGCAGCTCGACGTCGCTCGCGCGCAGCGCGCCGACGTCGATCAAGCGGTGCAGAGCCAGCTCGACACCGCCCGGCAGGTACTCGACGCAGCGCATCGCACGGCCGCAAACACGCCGGTCGCGCTCCATGCTGCGCGCGCCGCCGAGTCGCAGGCGACCGCGCGCTATCGCACGGGGCTCGCGAGCGTCGTCGAGGTTGCCGAGGCGCAGCGCTTGCTCGCGCAGGCCGAGGCAGACGATGCGGTCGCGCGGCTCGACGTGCGACGCGCGGAGCTGTTGCTCGCGCGCGCCGTCGGCGATCTGGACCCATTCTTCGCGCAGACCCGCGCGGGCGGTCATTAGATGTGGCTGATCCGTGGAGCGCTCCGCCGCCCAATCACCGTCATCGTCGTCGTCGCGACGATGGCGCTGCTGTCGATCGTCGCGCTCATGCGCACCCGCATCGACATCTTCCCCGAGCTGAACGTTCCCACGATCTACGTCGCGCAACCGTACGGTGGAATGAGCCCGCAACAGATGGAAGGGTTCATCTCCTATTATTACGAGTATCACTTCCTCTATATCGACGGCATCGAGAGCGTCGAAGCGAAGTCGATCCAGGGCGCCGCGCTGCTGCGGCTCAATTTCCATCCCGGCACGGACATGGCGCAGGCGCTCGCGCAGACGATCTCCTACGTCAACCGTGCCAAGGCCTTCATGCCGCCCGGGACGGTGGCGCCGTTCGTCATTCGTTTCGACGCCGGCACGGTGCCCGTCGGCTACCTCGTGTTCTCGAGCGAGAGCCGCACGCTCGCGCAGATCCAGGATCTGGCGCTCAACCGCGTGCGCCCGGCCTTCGCGACGCTTCCCGGCGTCTCCTCACCGCCGCCATTCGGCGCCAGCCAGCGGTCGATCGTTCTCAACGTCAATCCGCAGAAGCTGCACGCGTACGGCCGCTCGCCCGAGGACGTCGTCAACGCGCTCGCGACCGGCAACAGCATTCAGCCCGCCGGCAACGCGGATATCGGCACGACGCATACGCTCATTTCCACCGATTCAACCGTCGTCCGCTACGAGGACCTCCTCAACATTCCGCTGACCGTCGGATCGGGCGCAGCCGTCTACCTGCGCGATGTCGCCACCGTCGCCGACTCATCAGACATCTTATCGGGCTACGCGCTCCTGAACGGCAAGCGGACCATCTACATCCCGGTTACGAAGCGGCCCGATGCGTCGACGATCACCGTCGTCAACGAAGTGAAGCACAGCCTCGATCGTTTTCAGTCGCTCGTGCCGGAGGACGTCAAAGTCACGTACGAGCTGGATCAGTCGGCGTTCGTGCGCGCTGCGCTCGGCGCCGTTCTGCGCGAAGCGCTCATCGGCGCCGCGTTGACCGGCATCATGCTGTTCCTCTTCCTGCGCGATTGGCGCTCGTCGCTCATCGTCGTCATCACGATTCCCTTCGCGCTGCTCAGCGCGGTCGTCGTGCTGCGCCTCGTCGGCCAGACGATCAACATCATGACGCTCGGCGGTCTCGCGCTCGCCGTCGGCGTGCTCGTCGACGAAGGAACCGTGCTGCTCGAAAACATCCACGTGCATTTGGAGCAGGGACAGACGCGCGCGCAGGCGGTGCTCGCTGCCAGCCGCGAAGTTGCGACGCCCCGCTTCCTCGCGATGCTGGCCGTGTTCGCGGTCTTTCTGCCGTCGTTCTTCATGACCGGCCCCGCGCAGTCGCTGTTTCTGCCGCTGTCGCTGGCCGTCGGTTTCTCGATGGGCGCCTCGTATCTCTTGTCGAGCACGCTCGTGCCTGTGCTCGGCAACTGGATGCTGCGCGACGCGCCCGCATCGAGCGCGCACGACTCCGCGACACCCAAGAAGGAGCCCGCGTTCGTCCGCTTCCGTCGTCGCTTCAAGCGCGCGCTCTCGCGCATCATGAGCCATCCGATCTTGTTGCTCGGCGTCTACGCCGTCGTCGCTGCACTGGTACTGGCGCTCGTCGCGCCGCACCTGTCGCAAGAGATCTTTCCGTCGTCGGCGTCGAAACAGCTCCGCTTGCGCATCGACGCGCCCGACGGCACGCGCGTGGCGATCACCGAAGACAACGTGCGACAGGTGCTCGCGGACATCACCCAGGAAGCGGGCGAGGACAACCTCGATCTGTCGCTCGGCTACGTCGGCGTGCAGGCGTCGTCGTATCCAATCAACACCGTCTTCCTGTGGACGAACGGTCCGCACCAGGCCGTCATCAACGTCGCCCTGCAGCCGGGCAGCAAGCTCGACCTGCACGATCTCGAGGAGCGGCTGCGCGACAAGCTGAAGAGCGATTTCCCGACGCTGCGGTTCTCGTTCGATCCCGGCGACCTCATCAGTCAGATCCTCAACTTCGGCGCGCCGTCGGTGGCAGAGATCGCGGTCAGCGGCCCGAAGTACGCCGACGTCAAAGCGCATGCGGAGCGGATTCGCGATCGTCTGCTCGAGGTCGCAGATCTGCGCGACGTCGAGTTCGAAGAGCCACTCCGCTATCCGACCGTGGACGTAAAGATCAACCGCGTGCTCGCCGGCCAGCTCGGGGCAACGGCGAACGACGCGTCGGCAGCGGTTGCCTCCGCCACGGGCTCGAGCCGCTTTGTCGCGCCGAACTTCTGGCGCGATCCGACTTCGGGCATCAGCTACCAGGTGCAGGTCCAAGTTCCGCAGCCGCAAATGACGTCGGTTGCCGACGTCGGCAGCATTCCGGTGACCAGCTCGACGGGCGCGCATCCGCTTTTGAGCCAGCTCGCGACGCTGACACCGACGACCGTCCCGGGCGAGCTCGATCGCCGGAATGGTCTTTGGATGCTCGCGATCTCGGCGAACCTGGCGACGAGCGACCTCGGCGGCGCCGCCAAAGCGATCGATCGCGCAATCGCGGACGTCGGCCAGGCGCCGCGCGGCGTGACCGTCGCGGTGCGCGGGCAGGTCAACGCGCTTCGTCAGGTATTCGGCGAGCTGGCCATCGGCCTGATTGCAGCGATCCTCGTCATCCTGTTGCTGCTGACCGCAAACTTTCAGTCGCTGCGGCTGGCGTTCGTCGTCGTCTCGACGACGCCGGCGGTCATCGTGGGCGTCGTCGTCACCCTGCTCGTCACCGGCACCTCGGTGAACCTCGAGAGCTTCATGGGCACGATCATGGCCATCGGCGTCGCCGTGGCGAACGCGATCCTGCTCGTTACGTTCGCGGAGAAGAACCGGCGTGACGGCGCCGAGTCGCACGAGGCGGCACGATCTGCCGCGACGGAGCGACTGCGTCCGGTGCTGATGACGAGCCTCGCGATGATCGCAGGCATGATTCCGATGGCGCTCGCCATCGGCCAGGGCAGCGAAGAGACGGCGCCGCTCGGTCGCGCCGTCATTGGCGGCCTCGTCGTCGCGACGCTGGCGACGCTGTTCGTGCTGCCGACGATCTTCGGCATCGCGCAGCGCCGCGCTGCGACCGGATCGCGCTCCCTCGATCCCGAGGATCCGGCGAGCCGCTTCCATGGTACGCACGAGGAGCCTTCACCATGAGATCCCTCGGCATCGCAGCGACCGCACTGGTGGCTCTGGCGAGCGGATGCAACCGCTCGAAGCCGGCGCGTCCCGCGGCGTCGACACCGACGAGCGTCGAGACGACCACAGTCGTGTCGAAGACGTTGAAGATGACCGACCGACTTCCGGCGCAGCTCCTGCCGTACGAGATGGTCGACATCTACGCGAAGGTGACGGGCTTCGTCGAGGAGGTCCGCGTCGACGTCGGTTCGCGCGTCAAGAAAGGCGAGCTGCTGGTGCGGCTGTCGGCGCCGGAGCTGGTTTCGCAGCGCGCGCAGGCGGAGGCGGCGCTCCATGCGGCCGAGTCGCAGATGACGAGCGCCGAGGCGAAGCTCAAATCCGACGAAGGCACGCTCGCACGGTTACAGGAGGCGTCGAAGACGCCGGGGGTCGTCGCGGAAAACGACGTCATGGTGGTGACGCAGACGGTCGCCGCCGATCGCGGCGGCGCTGCCGCTGCCGATAACAACGTCAAAGCTGCGCGCGATGCCTTGCGCGCGGTATCGCAGATGGAGTCGTACCTCAACATGGCCGCGCCGTTCGCCGGCGTCGTCACGCGCCGCAATCTGCATCCCGGCGCGCTCGTCGGGCCGAGCTCGGGACAGTCGGGCGCGCAGCCCATCTTGCAAATCGTCGACGCCGATCGGCTTCGCCTCGTCGTTCCCGTGCCAGAGGCAGAAGTCGGCGCGCTGGCCATCGGCCAACCGGTGAAGTTCACGACCGCCGCGTTTCTCGGCGAGACCTTCTCGGCGCCGATCGCGCGCATCTCGCACGACGTCGACGTGCAGACGCGCACGATGCACGTCGAGCTCGACGTGCCAAACGCCGACGGCCGGCTCGCGCCCGGCAGCTTCGCCACGGTGACGTGGCCCGTCGAGCGCAGCTACCCCACTCTCTTCGTTCCGGCGTCAGCCGTCGCGACCGATCAACAACGCACGTTCGTCATTCGCGTCGTCGGCGACAAGGCAGAATGGGTCACGGTTCAGACGGGGCAAAGTGTAAAAGGAGAGATCGAAGTCGTCGGCGACGTGCATGCCGGCGACGCGGTGGTTCGCACCGCCACGGATTCGATTCGCAACGGGCAGAAGGTCAGCATCAGCGCCTCCAAGGGCACCGACGACGCCAGCTCGAAGCGGTGAACGAGGAGCAGCCAACATGCGCATGCTCATGCTTTCCGTTGTCGCTGCCGTCGCCGGTTGTGCATACGTTCCGCCCGCCGCCGACTATTCTGCGATGGCGCAGGCCTACCACGCGGTACGCACCGGAACGCAACCGCGCGCCGATGCCGAGCGCATTCGCTTCTGCGCCGCCGGCGACGAGGTCTAGGCGGCGCGCACGTGGGGCGAGAGTGCAGACAACTGGATCGACAAGGTTCCAGACGATCACATCGTCGAGGACGTGCACGGCGTGCTCTCCCACGATGCGGCGCTGCACGGCCAGGACATTCGTGCGCGCGTCGACCAGGGCGAGGTGATCCTGAGCGGCAATGTTCCGTCGGACGCGATCGCAATGCGCGCGGCACGCGACGTCATCGACGTGCGCGGCGTCGTTGCCGTCAACATCCAGATCGCGTCGCCCGAGTCGCCCCGTCCGCCCGTCGTCGGTCAGGCCGTTCCAGCCGCTTCATGCTTCGGACGCTGAACGGGTTCCTCTTCGCCCTGCGCTTGGCGTCGTGTCAGTGCCGAGAGCTCCAGCTTCTTGCCACATCCGCGCGTTTCGAGCGCGCATTTCTGTTACAAGCGGCGGGATGCCATCCAGGAGCCGCTTGATGCCTCCAAGCTGGTCGTACCTCTTCGCCCTCCTCATTGTTGGGACATCTGCGATCGCGTCTGCCGATTCGGGTCGTCGGATCTCGATCGAGCTCACGACGCTGAGGCTGATGCACGAAAAGGGGCTCATCACCGATGCCGAGATGGACAGCGCGTTGCGCGACCTCTCCGACAGCGTCGGCGACCGAGCACTGGAGTCGACGTCGCTCGCCATCGGCAAGTGGTCGACGACGATCTACGGCGTCGTCCAGTCCGACAACGTGTACGACACGACGGAGAGCTTCAACGACTTCGCCGGCAACGCGCTCGTGCAGCGACCCGGCACCTACGCCGGTGAGCACGGTCGATTCACGATGAGCTTGCGCAACTCGCGGCTCGGGTTCCGCCTGCGCGCGCCCGAATATCATCACGTGCGTGTCAGCGCGTTGCTCGAGATGGACTTCCTCGGGAACCAGGCGGCGCTCGGCTACAACCAGGCGTACCAGATCAGCGAAGGCGCGTACTTCAGTAGCCCGGTCTTCCGGATGCGGCACTACATGATGAAGTTGGAGACGCCGATCGTCGACATCCTGATCGGCCAATACTGGGATCTCTTCGGTTGGCAGTCGCAGTACCACCCGAACACCGTCGAGATTCAAGGCGTCGTCGGTCAGATCTACGCGCGCACGCCGCAGATTCGCATCTCGAAGACGATCAGGACGAGGCCGCTGACGCTCGAAATGGCGGTGGCGATGGTGCGCCCGCCGCAGCGTGATTCGTCGACGCCCGAGGGCCAGGGCGCGGTTCGTCTGTCGCTGAACAAGCTCAAAGGCAAGCAGACGCTCGGAGCGGTGGGCAGCGTCGAGTCACCGCTGTCGATCGCGTTCAGCGGGGACGTGCGCCACTTCAGCCTGCCTGAATTCACCGCGAAGCCAGTGAACAGCGTCGACAAGACCGGCTGGGCCGTCGGCGTCGATGCGTTCGTGCCCGTCATCCCGCTGCAGTTGCTCCACCGATTCGGCAATCTCGGGTTGAACGGCGAGTACGTGTGGGGCTATGGCATCGCCGATCTCTACACCGGCCTGAACAACGGTGTGGCCAACCCGGCGCTGCCGAATCCGATGATGCTGAACCCGGCACCGACGTACACGATCAACGCAGATCCCTCGATGGTGCTCTTCGCGGCCGACGGAACGGCGCACCTCATCCAGATCCAGTCGTACATGGTCGGGCTGCAGTATTACCTGCCGAGGCTCGACGGACGCGTGTGGGTTGCCGCGAACTACATGAACATCCGCTCGAACAACGCCAAGCTGCATCCGAACGGGATGTTCGCGCGCCTATCAGAGGACCGCGCCGACGTGAACCTCTTTGGCGACGTAACGCCGGCCGTCCGAATCGGCTTGTCGTACGCCTACTACCTCGATCACTACTCCGACGGAGTGAGTGCTCCCAATCATCGCGTTCAGTTCTCCGCCTTCTACCTCTTCTGAGCGTCGACGCCGACGACGGCACGCCCTGACGCCGGCCCGATTTGCGAGCTCCAGGTTTTCGTCCGCGACGTTGACGACTTCACGATCTCGGAGCTTGCGATCGAGGCCGTTCAGCCTACGCACAAAGCAAATGGGGTTTTCTTGGCAACAAGCTCCGCTGCCGCCCGGAGCAGTCGGTCGGTGCCTGGTACCGGACTCGTGGAGCTGAGCGAAGGCGGAGCGAGATGGCCCGGTTACTATCGGTGAACGTCGGACTTCCACGCGACATCGAGTGGAAGGGCCGTACCGTGCACACCGGAATCTGGAAGGATCCCGTGCGCGGCCGGTGCCGCGTCGGCCGCCTGAATCTCGACGGAGACGGTCAAGGCGACCTGGCGGGGCACGGCGGCGAGCAACGTGCCGTCTTCGTCTACCAGATCGAATCGTATCGCCATTGGCAGGAGCAACTGAAAAGGAGCGACTTCGTTTATGGACAGCTCAGCGAGAACTTTACGATCGAAGGGCTGCCCGACGATTCTGTGTGCATCGGCGATCGTTTTCAGATCGGGAGCGCGCTATTCGAGGTCACGCAACCGCGCGTGACCTGCTATCGCGTCGGGATCCGCATGGACGATCCCCGGATGCCGGCTCTTTTGACGTCCAGCGGCCGCCCGGGCTTCTATTTTCGGGTCCTGCGGGAAGGCGACGTCGGCGCCGGCGACGAGATCGTGAAGGTGGCCGAGGCGAACGTGCGGCTGACCGTCTCCGAAATCAACGCCCTCCTCTACTCGCCGAATCATCCGCGCGATCGACTGGAACGCGCGTTGCGCATCGAAGCGCTTTCGCCCGGATGGCGCGCGTCCTTCGAAGCGTTGTTGCGGAGCCAGACGACGGGCGGAAGTGGTAATGCGGGCCTCGTACCCGTCGCCGCGGCGCATCCGGTCGCGCCTGGATTCCGACACCTCGCGGTGACGGCGATCGATCGAGAATCTGCGGACGTGCTCTCGCTGACGATGAAGAGCGCGGACGGTGAGCCGTTGCCGACGGCTCTGCCGGGGCAATACGTCGTCCTGCGTCTGCAGCCGACCGTCGGTGGCCAACCACTCTTTCGCAGCTACTCGCTCTCTGGACCGCTGTCGACGGAGCGCTATCGAATCAGCGTCAAGGTCGAGCCGCATGGCGCTGCCGGAACATTTCTGCGCGACCACGTTCGCGTGGGCGATGCGCTCGATGTCACCGCGCCGCGCGGAAGCTTCATTTTGCAGTCCGGCGAGCGGCCGCTCGTGCTGCTCAGCGCCGGAATCGGGGCGACGCCGGTGCTGGCGATGCTCCACGCGCTGGCCGCCGCCCGCTCGCCACGCCAGGTCTGGTGGCTCCACGGAGCGCGCGATCGGCAGCATCATCCGTTCGCCGTCGAGGCTCGCGGCCTGATGCGCGCGCTCGCGAACGGCCGCAGCTACGTCTGCTACAGCAGGCCGGGCGCTCGCGACAAGATCGGTGACGACTTCGACGCTGCCGGCCATCTGTCCGGGACCGTCTTCGAAACCATCGGGCTACCACGAGACGCCGATGTCTACCTCTGCGGGCCGACGCGCTTCATGGCAAGCATGACAGAGGCGTTCGCACGCGTGGGCGTCGCGCCGGAGCGGACTCACGTCGAGATCTTCGTCGGCAGCGAGTCGCTGACCCCTGGCGTCGTCGGTGCAGCGACGCGAGCACCGCACCTGCCCAACGGCGACGCTGATACCGGTCCGCTGGTGTCGTTCGCGCGCAGCGGTATCGCTGCGCATTGGAACGCGTCCGCGTACCAGAGCATCCTGGAGCTGGCCGAGGCGTGCGACGTCCCGGTCCGTTGGTCGTGCCGGACTGGTGTTTGCCACAGCTGCGAGAGCGGGCTCGTGTCCGGGGCGGTGGTCTACGGTCCGGAGCCACTCGACAAACCGGCCGATGGCAACGTTCTCGTCTGCTGCTCACAACCGACGCGCGACGTCGTGGTCGACTTGTGAGCCGCATGCGGGCGCTGCTGTCTCGGTCTGCTCACTTGATGCCGTCGCTCCCGTAGGGCTGGTACGCGATCGGCGTTCGCCAACATCCTGCACGCGCTCGGCACGCCGATGCCGGCATTCCGATGAGCATGGTCCTCGTCGTAGCCATGTTCACGGTTCATCTTCGTTACGGATTCAGTTCCATCAAAGCTGACAGTGACGGTCCGTGCAATCCACGCCGTGGCGAACGGCAGCAGCGACACCAAGAACAGATGGATGAAGTTGATCCATATCAGGCCCAATGTCGGGGGACCGACGAATCGCATCAGATAATGATGGGCGATCCAGATGATCGCGATGAACAGGTAGCTCACGACATAACTGACGAGCGTCGGCCACAGAGGCCAAAGCGCGGAGAATCTCGGCACATCCGGGGCTTTCAGCTCGAGGACCATGACGGTCACGATCACTGCGAACACCGCGACCTAAACACCATTGCCGTGCCCTACGGCGGCGCTACCTATGCTCGCGTAGCGGTCCGCAACAATGAAGGGGGCACCATGGGGACGGTCGCATACCGGAAGGTCGACGTGGACGGCATCGGCGTTTTCTACCGCGAAGCAGGGCCGAAGGATGCACAGACGCTCCTCCTGCTGCACGGCTTTCCTACGGCCGGCCACATGTTCCGGGATCTGATTCCTCGACTCGCGGACAAATTTCGTCTCGTCGCTCCCGACCTGCCAGCCTTTGGGCAATCCGACATGCCGGCGCGCGGCGCATTCTCCTACACGTTCGAAAACCTTGCCAACGTCATCGATCGCTTCACGGAGGCGATCGGTCTCCGCCGCTTCGCGATGTACGTCTTCGACTACGGCGCCCCCGTCGGCTTTCGCCTCGCCGCTCGGCATGCGGAACGCGTCACCGCGATCATCTCCCAGAACGGCAATGCTTACGAAGAAGGCCTGAGCGAAGGCTGGAATCCGGTTCGGGCGTATTGGCAAGAACCGTCGCCATCGAAGCGAGAAGCGCTGCGCAAGCTCCTCGCTCCGGAGACGACGCGCTGGCAGTACACGCAAGGGGTCCCTGACCTGACCGCAGTTTCTCCCGACGGATATTCACTCGACAGCTTCTATTTGTCCCGTCCCGGCGCCGATGAGATCCAGCTCGATTTGTTGGGCGACTACAAGAGCAACGTTGCGCTGTATCCGACGTTCCAGAATTACTTCCGGGCGCACAAGCCACGCTTGCTGGCGGCGTGGGGAAAGAGCGATCCCTTTTTCCTGCCGCAAGGTGCGGAGGCGTTCAGACGCGACATTCCCGGTGCAGTGGTCCAGTTTTTTGAAACCGGCCACTTCGCACTCGAGACTCATTCGAAGGAGATCGCGGCGGCGATCCGCGGCTTCTTGCGGTGAACCTCGGAACCATTGCTACGCGGTCATCTACGCGGTCATTGGCCACCGATGGCGCCGACACGGTCACAGCCATGAATCGCGCCGGAGATCTGCGCCTCGGCCAGCCGCTCGACGCGCACCAAAGGAGCCCCGTCTGCAGCGACCAGCGGTCCAACCGAAGGGGATACACACAGCCTGCCCCGGTTCGAGACGGAGCCGAGTGCCATCGAGCTCCCCCGAGACCAGGTCCGGCTCGAACGACCAGGCCTGAGATGCGACCGACCTCGGGATATGGCTCATGATAACGACCATGCAGCCCGAGGTCGTGGTGGTGGCTGGTGTGCTCGGTACGTTGCAACGCCCCTCCCAAAACGTCGCTCTCCGGGAAATACGCCCACCGGGTAGCGGCCCGGTTCGAAGAGCAGCGGCTCGACGTACAAAGGTCGCTTGGGCAGCGGCTCGGGTACTAGGAACCGGCCGATTGCTCCCGAGGAGAGCGGACCTTGTTGCCAGGATAAGCCCATGCCGCTTTCGAGGGACGTTTCCTGGATCTTCTCGACGCGCTCCGCTTCGTGGGACCGTGTCGATGGCTGGCATTCAACGGTATCAAAGTCTTTTCCGCGACCATGCAGCGGCAACGGGACGAGCTCGGTGAAGGCGTATCGAAGTGGCTCGCCGCGAACCCGGCCATTCGCGTGGTGGAAACCGTCGTCTTGCTACGAGGAAGCGCTCGGAGGGTAGTCGGCGCCGCCGCGACGCTACACTTTGTCGTAATCCATCGCGCGAATCACGCTGGGATCGATCAACTGTGTGACCTCCCAGCCTTCGGCGGTCCCAACGGCGGAGAACACATCGAGGCCGCCCCGGCCCATGATCGAAAGGCGATCGTCCGGATCCCTTCCGTACGGCGCCCCGACGCGCTCCATTTCACTGATCGCCGCGCCGATCCCGGTGGCATCGAACTGTTCCGATACACCACCGTGAAGCAGTCGGACGACGTACTTGGTCATGGTCACAGCCTCCTCGACGGCAGCCCCTTTCGCAAGCGCACCTCTCCCCGTTCAGGCTTTTCCTGACCGAACGGTTCACGTATCGGCCGATACCAAGACAACATCGACTACAAATTGAGGAACCTTCCTGATGGTCCGCCCGTCGGCGGTCGGGTCTCATGCCTGCGAGGGCGGCGGCGGCGGCGGCGGGAGCGCACCGGGGTGCGCCGCGCTGGAGGATGGGCTCGACCTGACGGCGGGCCTGCCTCCAGCGCGTGTGGGGGCGTCAATCCGTCGGCGCGACGCCGCAGCCCGATGCCGAGCAATGGGCCGCGATCGCGTCGAGCAGCGCGTCGGCGTGAATCGGCTTCTTGAGATATCCAGCCACGCCGAGCGCGGCCGCCTCCTCTTCCAGATCGGGCGCAGCGGAGAGCAGCACGATGGGTATCGACCCCAGCCGCGGGTCTCGCTTGAGCGCCGCACACAGCTCCCAGCCGCTCATCACGGGCATCTGCAGGTCGACGAGCATGAGCCCCGGGGGACGCCTCCCTTCGGCGAGTGGGTCGGCGAGCGCCTCACGACCATTGGCGGCAGCGGCGATCTCGTAGCCAGCGCTGGCGACGATGACCGACATCGCCTCGCGAATCTCCGGATCATCGTCGACGATGAGGATCCTCGCATCCCGATCGCCGTCGTGCTCGTTTCCGCCCATCGACGCGCCCGGGACCCAGAAAGAGACAGTGGTGCCGAGGCCGAGCTGACTGTCGATGCTGATTTCTCCTCCATGCGCGCGGATGATTCCATCGGCGATGTAAAGCCCGAGGCCGCTGCCATGCTGGCGCGCCGAATGCCCCTGCCAATAGCGGTCGAAGACGTGGGGCAGCTGCTCGGGAGCAATGCCGACTCCGCTGTCGCGCACGACGAAGCGAACCAGCCCGTCGGCGAACGCGACCTCGAGCCCGATGGTGCCGCCGGTATCCGTGAACTTGACTGCATTGCCGACGACGTTCGACAGCACTTGCAAGACACGGCCGCGATCGCCGTGCACCCTGACCGGCAAAGCCGGGAGTGCTTCGCGCACCTCGATGTGCTTGGCCTGCGCGATCGGTCGAATCACGTCGAGAACCTCGCCGACCATGAGGCCGAGATCGTAGTCGCGCCGCGTGAGTACCATGCGGCCGGCTTCGATCCGGGCCAGATCGAGCAGGTCCGCGATCATTCCCTGCATGGTGCCGACCGAACGCTGAATCGCTTCGACGCTGCGCCGCGCGAGCGGTTCGACGACCTGTGTGAGAAATTCCGAGTTGAGGCGGATCGCCTGCAGCGGATTCTTCAGATCGTGCGAGACCATGGCGAGAAGGTCCTCGCGGGCGCGCGACGCCGCCCGTGCGTCGCGATAGAGGTTCGCGTTGTCGAGCGCCATGGCGATACGCGAGGCCAGGCTCTGGGCCGCTTTGCGATCGGCCAACGCGAAGAGTCGCTTACGACCGGTGAGCTCGAGGGACAGAACGCCGAGCGTCACGCCGCGCGCGCGCAACGGAAAGCAGAGAAGCCTGCCGCCGAGGATGGGCTCGCCGAATCGCAAGACGCCCGCCTGCGGGGACGATGGGTCGTAGCGAATGCGCCGCTCTGCTGCCCCGGCGGCGAACGACCGCAGCTCGTTGCCCGCCACGACGTCGACGACGGCGCGATCGGCGATCAGCGGCACGGCCAACCGCATGACCGCGCCGAACATGGTGGACACGTCGAGAGACGAGGACAAAAGCTCGCTCGCCTCGGCGAGCAACGCCAGCCGTCGCTCGGCCGTCTTCGCCGCGGAGATGTCGTGCAGCGTCGTCTTGCACGCTATCGCAGCGCCGTCGGCATCGAACAGCGGCGTGGAGACGAGCTCGATGGCGACCTGCCCTCGATCGCCGGTCTCGAGCGTCAGCTCGCACGGCGAGCACGACTCGCGATTCAAGCAGGCACGCAGATGCTCGCGAAACGCGGTCCGGTGCTCCCGCGCGAATCTGACGGTCAGCATGCGGCCGATCAGCCCCTGGCGCGTGGTCCCGAAGAGCTCGGCCGCGCGAAGGTTGGCCTCGAGCACGCGCCCGTCACTGTCGAATGTGCAATATCCGATGGGCGCCAGATCGTAGAGATCGGCATAGCGGCCGCGCGATTCCTCGAGCGCGATCTGGGCGCGCCGCAGCTCGCGGTTCTGCATCTCGATCTCGATCTGATGCACGGACAGCTCGTGAATGAGCTGCTCCGCCGACGACGGCGCGCTCTCGGCGAGCTTCGACCGTTCGGCCGCCAGCGCCGCCACGAGCTCCTCGGTCGATAGCTTTCGCGAGTCGAGCGTCATGCGTCTCCTCCTCGCGTCACCATCTCGCGGCCCGTCGGAACGAAGGTCAGGAGGATCAAGATCCGGTCCCCTACGATCGGTGGCACGCGCCCACCGCTGACGGCCACGGTCAGCTCGCCAGCATCCGCGGAGCGGCAAGCGATTGCGACATCGCGGAACGGGCTCCCTGAGGACAATAGGCCCTGGACGCGGCGAACGAGCGCCTCGTCGTCCCACTGCCCACCGCTGAGCCCGGTCAAGAGCTGACCGACGATCTCCTGGGCCACGACGTGGAACGTCTCGTAGTAGGCGTCGCTCGCCCAACGCACCCGCAGCAGCTCGTCGACGATGAGCAGCGGATCGCGAATGAAGGACAGGAACTGGCTCGCATAGTCGGCGATGCCGTGCCCGAGCTCGGCCGATCGATGGCGCGCGTCGATGTCGACGAGCACGATGACTGCGCCGTGGATGCGATGCTCGACGGTCTTGTAGGGAGTCACGCGCAGCGCGTACCAGCGTCCGTCGGCGCCGCAGACCTCGTCTTCGATCGTCGACAGCTTGTCGATCACGTTCGCCGCCAGCTCGCCGAGCCGCAGGCCGCTGCCGAACGCGTCCAGGTGCGCGATGGAGCGGCCGACGTCGGCGGCGGTGAAGCCGAGGATCTTCTCGGCCGCGCGCGTGAAACGCCGGATGCGCAGATCCATGCCGACGATGATGACGGCGTTGTCCACGCCATTCATGACGTTGACGAGGTCGTCGTAGGTCTGCTGGAGCTCGCTCATCCGATGCTGGAGCTCGTCGTTGACGGTGGTGAGCTCCTCGTTGCCCGACTGCATCTCTTCCTTCGAGGTCTCGAGCTCCTCGTTCGTGCTCTGCAGCTCTTCGTTCGCCGATTGCAGCTCCTCGACGGCGGACTGCAACTCTTCGTTCGTGCCCTCGAGCTCCTCGATGGTGTTCTGCAGATACTCCTTGGTGACGAGGAGCTCGCGCTCGAGCGCCGTCGACCGCGGATCGGCGTCCTCCGGGCTCGGCGCGACGGTCACCGCCGGCGGCGTCGCATCAACCTGTCCGGGCGCGTGGAACAGCACCAGCAGACACTTGGTGCGCGTCTCGGGCTCGGGGATCGGAATCACTTCCAGCGTGAATGGCCGCAGCTGGCCGCCATCGTTGATCTGGCACTGCATCTTGACGTGGCGATCCTCGTGGAGCGCCTCCTCGATGGCTCGGCGCAAGCCGGCGTGAAGCTCGGGCCGCGCCATCCTGAGCACATTGAGCGTCGCCGCCCCCGGCGGCGGCTCGAGATAGGGCGTCGTGCGTCCACGAAAATGCAGCACGTCGAGATTCTCGTTGATGACGACGCCGGGTGGGCCGAACAGATCGAGCACCTTGCGCTCGGCCATTTGCGCGATGTTGACGATGGGCCGCAGGCGGCCTCCCGGCTGAAGCGCGCGGCTCGGCGGCCGCGCCGTCGGGCCGACGTCGATGGGCGACAGCAGCGCCGTCGTCTTGGGCAGATAGATCTTGCTTCTGGCGTCGACCACCGAAAACAAGTCGGCCGCGTCGCCGACGCTCTCGGAGTTGCCGAGCAGCAAGAAGCCCGTCGAGTGGAGCGCATAATGGAAGATGCGCAGCACCTTCTTCTGCATCACCGGCTGAAGGTAGATGAGAAGGTTCCGGCAGCTGACCAGGTCCAACCGCGAGAACGGCGGATCCTTGGCCACGTCGTGTGTCGAAAAGACGACCATGTCGCGGATCTCGCGCGACACGCTGTAGCCGTCATCCTGCGACACGAAGAACCGGGCGAGCCGCTCGGGTGTCACATCGAGCGCGATGTTCTGCGGATAGCGGCCGCGCCGCGCCGCCAGGATCGAGTCGTCATCGACGTCGGTGGCGAAGAGCTGGACCCGCGTTTGTTGCCTCCGCTCCTCGAGGAACTCGACGAGGGCGATGGCGATCGAATAGGCCTCTTCCCCCGTCGAGCAGGCCGGCACCCAGCCGCGAATCGGGGCATTCGCCTTCTTCGTCTCGACAATCCGCGGAAAGACGATCTTTCGCAATGCTTCGAATATGTCCGGATCGCGGAAGAAGTTGGTGACGCCAATGAGCATGTCCTTGTAAAGCGACCGCAGCTCTTGCGCGTTCGACTGCAAGAGCTTGGCGTATTCGTCGACGTGCGCGATCTTGTGCAATGCCATGCGCCGCTCGAGCCGCCGCTCGACGGTCGTGGACTTGTAGTAGGTGAGGTCGTTCCCGTACGTCGAGCGGATGAGCAAAAGGATCTGGGCCAGACCGTCACGATCATGCAGCGGCGCGCTGCGGGCCGAGTGGTGGTAGGGATGTTTGCCGAGAAACATCAACTCGGAAGCGATCTCCGCAGGCGTGCCGGTGAAGTCGACCACACCGCTGTCGAGCGCAGCGCGGGGCATGCCGTCGTATTTCGCCGACGACGGCTCCTGCGCGAAGGTGAGGCCGCCCGCCTCTTTGATGCTCTTCAGGCCCAGCGTGCCGTCGGAGCCGGTTCCCGAGAGGACGACGCCCATGGCGCGCGAGCCCTGGTCCTCCGCCAGCGATCGGAAGAAGTGGTCGATGGGGAGCCGTGGATGCGGCAGCGCCGGCGGCGTGATGACCTGCAAGACGCCGCGAAGAATCCCAAGGTCGGCGTTGGGCGGAATGACGTAGACGTGGTTGGGCTCGACCTTCTGGCCGTCGCTGGCGGCGACGACCTGGATGTTGCGCGAAGAGCGCGACAGAAGCGTCGGCAGTGCGCTGTCGTGATCGGGGGAGAGGTGTTGCACGACCACGAAGCCCATCGAGTCGAGGGTCAGGTTGCTGACCAGCGCTGCCAGCGCTTCGAGCCCGCCCGCCGAGGCGCCGATGCCGACGATGCTGGGGCCGGCCTGGTCGTCGTCGCTCATTCTTTGTCCTCGGTCCTGTCCGCGATGGCGAGATCGGTCACCAGGTGATGCCGAAAGGCGAACCGCAACAGCTCGAATCGCGAATGGACCCTCAGCTTGGCGAAGATGCGCGTCTGATGCGTGTCGACCGTCTTGGCGCTGATGAACAGCTCGTCGGCGATCTCGGCCGGCGAATAGCCACGCGTCAGAAGATTGAAGATCTCGCGCTCGCGCGCCGACAGCATCCCGATCGGCCCCGGCGCGTCCGACGAGCGCGGACGCCGGCGCAGGAAGTCGTCGATCGTCTTGATCGGCAAGCTCCCGGCGATGTAGCGCTCCCCTCTCGCCACGGCGCCCACCGCCTCTTGCAGCGATTGAGCGCTGTCCGCCTTGCTGGCGAACCCGGTGGCGCCGGCGGCAAAGGCCTCGGCCGCGACGTCGGCCGTGACGTGCATGGTGAGGACGAGGATCCGTTCGGAACGCTTCTGTCGGCGCATCTCGCGAATCATGGCCAGGCCGCTCGATCCGGGCATCGTCAAATCGAGGACCACGACGTCGAGCTCCTCCTCGTCCAAGCGCCGGAGCGCTTCCCGCACGGTCGACGCCTCGGCCACGACGCGGTAAGCGGCATTGGCCTCGATCACGGTTCGCAAACCGACCCGAAAGGTCTCGTGATCGTCAACCAGCAAGAAACGCACCTGTGCCACCCGCTCCCCCGCGCCGACCAACGTGCCTGCGGATCGAGGCATAGACAAGCCCTCAATCCCAAATCGTCCACAGGCGGAGCCGCTCCCATTGCGCAATCCGCATTCGTCCGCACGTTAGGCTCCCTCAGGCGACCCGCTTCTCTCTCTCGCGATTCCTCTCGGCGCCGTCCCCCGTCCGTCTCGCTTCGGCGCGCTCGCGGCATCGTCCATCGCTGTGTACGGACCGGACTGGAGGCTCGAATGCTCGAAGCATTGGCGATCGTGTTGTTGATGCCGTGGCGCGCCGGCCCGGTGACGGAATGACGAGCCTGGCGCTGGTCTTGGCGGCCGCGTTGACCGGCAACGTGGCGCTGGCAGAGACGACTCCTCCACCGCCGACAGCAGCGGCAGCTCGACACGCGCAAAGAAGAGCGCGGCGGGAGGCCTCGATGGAATGGTGGCTCTGCGGCGCGGCCGCAGTGCTGTCGGCCGCCACGGTGGTGACCACCGTGGTCGTCGCGACGCGGCCAGGCGGCTCCTTGAATGGCGCCTCGACGGCGGGCGTCGGCAGCATGGGCCTGACGGTGCGTTCCTAACCTCCAGCACCGTCGCTGGCGCGACAAGCATCAAGAAGTATTCGGCGATTGGCCCTTGTGGTTTGCCGGTTGATCCTTAAGTTGTCGGTCGCCCGGAGAGTCCTCTCCACTCGCTTCCGCGCTCGCTGAAGCGTCTCTTTCACCGCCACCCTCCGTTTCGTCGAGCAGGCCGCGCCATGTCGCGCGGTCGCTACGTCACCCCTCGTATCTGGAGAATCACAATGAATCGCCTTGCGCTGTCAGCCGGACTGTGGCTGGTCGTCGGACTCTCGTCAGCCGGCTGCGCGACGTCGCGTCAGGAGCAGCAGCGCGCACTGGCGCACCAGCAGAACTCCGACGACGCCGCCGCCCGTGGACAATATGGAATCGCGGGCAGCGAACAGCGCAAGGCCGAAGAGTCGCACCACAAAGCCGCGGTCAAGGCGATCGACGAGGGCAAGCCAATCCCGCCGCAGACCAAGGCCGGCGACATACCGTCGAGCGAGAACTAGACCGCGATGCGACCGCGCAGTCTGTTGGCGGCGCTCGTCGTCCTCGTAGCGCTGGCCGCGCCGGCGGCGGCGCAGCCGCAAGCGCCCGCGAGAAGCGACGGCGCGATCATCGATTCGGCGACTCGCACCGTCGCCGCCGTGGCGCCAGCGCAGACGAACGCGCCGACCTTCGTCGAATTCCACTCGGCGCGCGTCGAGCACGACCTGCTGCTCTTCAAGCCGACGCTGATCGGCATCACGCCGGCGGGGCCGCCGCGCAGCGCCGCGCTCTTCGATCGCTCACCCGCGAAGAAGCGGGTTCGCTTCTTCGTTCCCGCCGAAGGCGGCGACAGCCTCGAGGTGCGCCGCGATCGCGATCGCCTCGTGCTCTTTCGCGGACCGCAGTCGCAAGCCGGTGCCGTCGCGGTCGGGCTGGCGATGTTCGCAGCGACGACGATCTTGTCGGCGCACGCGCCTCGCCCACTGCGCGTCCTGTTCGACGCCAGGGTTCATCTGGGGCCGGCCATCTTCGATGGCGGCGGCATGGGCGCGGGCCTCGCCGGACGCTTTTTGTAAACGCACGTCTCAGGAGGACCCTTGGAAAACGTCCAGCACGAGCACAAGAAGCAGCTTCACGATCGAATCTCCGAGCGCAGCGCGCAGCTGAACATGACGCTCGCCGGGTTGCAGGCGAACCCCCGAAGCGCATCGAGAGAACGGGCCCGTGCCATCGAAGAGGCGCTCGCAGCCTTGCAGACGCATCTCGGCGGCGGATGGGACTCGATCGACGAGCAGGAATCGGCGGCGCTGACGAGGTGGCTCGATTCGTCGCGCTTTCTCTTCGATGCGCCACCGACGGCGCCGCCGGTCGCAGGAGCCGTGCAGTCTTGAACGCGCGCATCTTCTTGCCGCTCGTCTTCGTCGCCGGCTGCGGCAGCTCCGCTTCGCCGGGCGGTGACGTCGACCTTGCCGGCGGCGGCGAAAACGCGGATCTCGCGCCAGCAGCGCCCGATCTGACGCCCAACAATCCGCCCAACCCGGCCGGCCTCGGCCCCGCGCCGGTCGACGTCGGCGCCGCCGGCAATCTCGGCGCGCCGGGCAGCTACGTGCTTCTAGCGAAGACCGGAATCACCAACGTCACCGGCTCGGCCGTCACCGGCGGAGAAGTCGGTCTCAGCCCGGCCGCCGCGAGCTTCATCACCGGATTCTCGCTGACCGCCGACCCGTCGAACGTCTACGCGACCTCGGCGTCGGTCATGGCACCATCGAAGATCTACGCCGCCGACTACGCAGCGCCCACGCCGGCCAACCTGACGAGCGCCGTCCTCGGCATGGAGAGCGCGTACACCGACGCCGCCGGACGAACGCCGCCCGACCACTTGAACCTGTCGAGCGGCAACCTCGGCGGTCTGACGCTCGCGCCCGGCCTGTACACGTGGGGCAACACGGTGACCATTCCGTCGGACGTGACGCTCGCCGGCGGCGCCAACGACGTCTGGATCTTCCAGATCTCGAACGACGTCGATCTCGCCAGCGCCAAGAACGTCCTCTTCAGCGGCGGCGCCCAGGCCAAGAACGTCTTCTGGCAGGTCGCCGGCAAGGTCACCATCGAAGCCAACGCGCACTTCGCCGGCATCATTCTGTGCAAGACCGCCGTCACCCTGCAGACGAACGCGTCGCTCGACGGGCGCGTGCTCGCACAGACGCTGATCGCGCTCGACAACAACGCCGTCACGGCACCGTAGCGAACGAACCTCTCTCGAAGGAGCACGACATGTTGTGGACACTGGCACTGATCCTTCTCATCCTGTGGGGCCTCGGCCTCGTCACGTCGTACACGCTCGGCGGGTTCATTCACATCTTGTTGGTCGTCGCGCTGGTGGTCGTCGTCGTGCGCCTGGCCCAGGGCCGTCGCGCGCTCGACTGATGATGGAGCTGTCACCGCCGTTGGCGGGGGCGCGTGCGGCGCGCAGGGGGCGAAGCGCGGCCATCTCCTTCGGCGTGCTGTTCGCGCTGGCGGTCACGCTGCTCGGCCTCGTCGTCTGGCCGTTTCGCGTGCCGCTGTTCTTTGCTTTCGTCCTGGCGACCGTACTCGATCGCGTCTATGCCTGGGTGGTGCGGCGGCTGCGTGGCCGCCGCATCGTCGGCGCGCTCGCGACGACCCTCGGCGTGCTCGTCGTCGTCGTGGGACCGCTGGCAGGCGTCGTCGGATTTCTCGCCGGCCAGCTCGCCAACGGCCTCCGCTTCGTACGCGACCAACTGGGAATCACCACGATGGACGCGCTCCAGCACGCCACACTCTCGACGCACGGCGAGGAACTGGTTGCGCGCACGCTGCGCCTCCTGCACCTGTCGCGCGAACAGATCGAAGAGCTGTTCCGGCGTGCCTCCGCGATTGCCGACCATCCGCTGCAGCGATTGGTCGAGGGCTCCTCGGTGGCGGCGTTTCACACCGCGATCATGCTCATCGCCTTCTACTTCTTCTTGCTCGAAGGCCCGCGGCTGCGCGGCTGGCTCGAGCGCCTCTCGCCGCTGGAGCCGCGGCAAACCCGGGATCTCTTCGTCGAGTTTCGCAGCGTGGCACGCGCGTCGATCTTCGGGACCGTTCTCGCTGCGCTGTTTCAGGCGATGGCGGCCACCGTCGGCTATGTCGTCACCGGCGTGCCGCATCCGCTCTTCTTCGGCGTGCTCACGCTGATCGCGTCGTTCATCCCCGTGATCGGGACGATGCTGGTCTGGCTGCCGGCGGTTGGCCTGCTCGCCACCTTCGGGCATCACGCGATGGCGATCGTGCTTCTCCTCTGGTGCCTGGTGGTCGTGATTGGCGTCGAGCAGGCCGGCAAGCCATTCGTGCTGCGCGCGATTCTCCACTCGAGTGAAGAGGTCCACGCCGGTCTCGTCTTCCTGTCGCTGCTCGGCGGCATCGAGATGTTCGGGATCGTCGGCGTCGTCCTCGGCCCGCTCATGGTGGCGTTCTTTCTCTCGATGGTTCGCATCTACGAGCGCGACTTCCGTCCGCCGCGCGCGTGACGTCAATTCGGTTATTCCCGGAAACGCCCTTGTGGTTATCGGGTTCATCCTTAGATTGAATGGACCCGCCGGAGAGAGGCTCCTCTCGAGCCATCGCAGGCTCGCCCGCCCAGTCCTCCGACAGCGATCGCTCCGTTCAAGGACGCCGCATTCTCTAACCGCCCCGATGCAGAAGGCAGTGAACAAATGAAACGCTTTACGTCACCGTTACTGGGTATCGGGTTTCTACTACTCGCCAGTGGCTGCGCAGGTGCTGTCCCCGACGAGAGAGTGGCCGCGACCGACTCGTTGATCCGTACCGCCGAGGAGCTGGGCGCAGCGACGATCCCGCAGGCCACACGGTATCTGCAGCTGGCGAAGGACGAGAACGCGCACGCGCAGAAGCTCCTCAACCGAGGAGATCCCGAGGCCAAGGGTCAGCTCATGCGCGCCCAGGCCGACGCCGAGCTCGCGCTGGCGCTCGCCAACCAGTAGTCGGTCCGATTCTCTTCAAGGAGCACTCATGCAACGCTTCATTCGAACGGTCTGTGGAGCCGGTGCGCTCGGCCTTCTCGGCGTTGGCGGCTGTGCAGCGACAATGGTTCCGCAGCAGTTTGGCGATTGGACGCGGCGAAGAGCAACTGCAGGTCGCGCTGAAGGAGCTCGTGCGGGCCGCCGAAACGCGCGCCAGCCTCGGCCACTACGTCGCGCGTTATCCCTGGCACTTTGTCGTCGGCGCGCTGGTGCTCGGCGGCTGGCTCGGTAGTCGACGCTGACCGATCTGAACGAGGAGAACCTCATGAACAATGAAACTGACGAGAGTGAAGTCGTCAAGCCGCTTCACGAGGGGCGCGAGTGGATTGCCGAAAGGCTCGCGCAGGCGGACGAGCAGGCCCGATCGTTTCTGACGGAGCATCCGATCCTGTCGCTGGCGTGTGCTGTCGGCATTGGGTGCCTCGCCGCGCGCCTCTTGCGGGATCGGAAGTGACCGCGCCGAGGAAGGTCGCCGGGACCGATCTCGAGACCGCGTTGCGGCTGCAAATGAAGCGTCATCCCTACGGCACCGTCGCGATCGCGGCCGGGGTTGGCTATCTGCTCGGCTCTCGACTCGGAGCCCCGTTGGTAGCGCTGTTCAGCAGTCGCATTGGGGTCGAGCTTACGTCTTCGCTGCTCGCGCCCTTGCTCAAGTCCCCGGGCGCGTCCGCACGGGCCTCGCCAGGATGAGCACGATGTTCTCCGCGTCCACAGGAACGAATACCCCGTCGTCGTCCCGGCCTCTGCACCACGAGCACGGGCAAATATCAGCTCACCGACTGAAACAGCCCTCGATTGCAGTCACTGCGACAAAATCAAAAATAGCGTGGACGTAAACCCGAGAATAAACCCGCCCCGGGTTTTCGGTATTTGACAAGCTTTCCGTACTTCTGGTCCGAAGCGGTCACGCCGTCCCGCACAACTACCCGGTGACTCCGCACGAATGGTTTTGCGACCGCCGGACCGGCGATTTTTGAGCGGACGCGACTCTCGACGGCAGATCGGATCGCGATTTTTCGCACGCGCCCGAAATTCCGCGCCGAAGCTCGCCGAAGATCACACCGCCCTGCCCGGCTCGCCGAGTTCGCGACTCGATGAGCCTACGCCGCTGCGCCGGTGGATCAATCTCGGAACTGCCGGTTCAGGCGGGTGCGGTTTTTGATTTCCTACTTGCCCTTTTCTAACGGCAGGCCCGCTTGCTGCCAGCCGATGATGCCGGCCGGCATGACGAACACGTTCTTGTACCCGAACTTCAGGGCGCGCCCGGCGCCCTCGTGGCAGGCGTGTCAACCCTCGTCATAGCAGTAGAAGATGAGCGTCGCGCCCTTGTTGGCAGGCAGGTCCTTGGACGTGTACAGCCCGGGGTGCAGCCACTTCGCGTGAGGCACGTGGCCCGACTTGAACGAGTCGCTGTCGTTATTATCGAAGACGTAGACGTTCTTCTCGGTTATTGCCTGCGCAACCTGTTGCGGCGTCAGCTCCACAGGGGCTTTGTCTTCCGCAAGCGCTAGCAAGGGCACAAGAAGGGCTACCACACCTATCAGCGTTCTTCATTGAGCGGATCATACGCGCTCACGCGCTCGTAATCGATAGCCGTCTCGTTGGTACTTGACGCTTCCAGTCACCCGCTTTCAGGTTGGCGGCCCGGAGGGCCGACGCGCGTGCGATCGCCGTTAGCTAACTCAGACCTCTACGACATCGACCGCGAAATCGGCTGAGCACCCGTACTTGATCGGAATGCCGGCGAGCCGACACGTGTATGATCGTATTGGATGACCTCCGCGCGTCTGCGAGGACAATTCCCCGGCCGAACCCTGAGGCGGCGCCAGGTCGATGGGCTCGTTCTCATCGAGTCTCGTCATGCAGCGGGCTCTCGATTGCCGCGGCACTCGCACGAGCACGCATACTTTTGCGTGAACTATGGGGGCACCTATACGGAGCAGTATGGAAGGCGCCGTCGCCGGTGCCAGCTCCCCCATGCTGGTCTTCCATCCACCGGGCGAGTCCCACGCCGAAAAGCACGATAGCGACGTCGCCACGCTGAACGTCGAGCTCGACGGCAGCTGGCTCCGCCGCGTCACGGAGTCGGTGGCGCCGCTCGAGCAGCCGGTGGAGTTTGCCGGCGACATCGTCGTGACCTCCGGCCTGCAGCTGTTGCAGGAGTTCAAGCGCAACGACACGGACTCGGCGTTGGCGATCGAATCGTTGACGTGAGATCCTTGCGGCCTCCGCAAACGCGCGCATGCGACTCGTTGACGCACATGCACCGCGATGGCTCCACGACGCCCGCGAGCTGTTGGACGCGCTCATCGGGGAGTCGACCTCGCTGCGCACGATCGCCGCAGCTGCCGGCGTCCATCCCGTCCATTTCGCAGCGACGTTTCGCCGGTTCGTCGGCTGCTCCGTCGGCGAATATGCGCGCCGCCGTCGATTCGAGCACGCCCGTCGCAAGCTCGCGGCCCTCGAGCTGCCGCTCAGCGACGTGGCGGCAGAGGCCGGGTCCGCCGATCGAAGCCACCTGACCCGCACGTCAAACGGCTTACCGGAATGACGCCGAAGCAATATCGAACCTTTCTGGCGTTCAAGACTCGTCGCTGATGCGGTTGCGAGGCTAGGCAGATGAACCTGCTCAGAACCGTAGGTCGGGCCGAAAGCATGCGCCAGCTGCTCATCGTCGCGGTCCTCCTCGCCAGCTCTGCGTCGCTCTACGCGCAACCCGCGCCGCCGCCAAAGCCGATGCCGCCGCCAAGACCTGCTTTCGCGGGCATCGATGACGAGGACGCGCCGCAGAGCCCGCTCATTGCCGAGCTCAAGCGCAAGGTGCAGGCGGGCGAGAAGAACGCGACCGCCGCGTTTTGGGAAAGTGTTGCCAAGCACGGCACGCCCCTCGTCGAGCCGATGGCGGATGCGCCACACCAGCGTCTGCTCACTTTCTTGTATCGCAGCACAACGGCGAAGAACGTTCTCGTCTTCGGCCTTCCCGAGGCATTCGCTGAACTCCAACATCTCGCGGGCAGCGACGTGTGGTTCCACTCGTATCGCGTGCGCGACGACGCGCGGTTTCCTTACTCCATCGTCGTCGATGTACCGCCGGGCGCGCGTAACTTCCGCGCGATTGGGCCGCTCCTGCGCGCCGATCCGCTCAGTCGCCGCCGCCTGGGGCCAGACCGCTCCGTGTGCGAGTTGGCCGACGCGCCGACGCAGCCG
>Ga0134125_10001516_pt1 | contig 28390 bp, 20 predicted proteins | sample KB31751_FD_96464 | JGI IMG/M metagenome (GOLD analysis project Ga0134125, IMG submission 96464) | Terrestrial soil microbial communities with excess Nitrogen fertilizer from Kellogg Biological Station, Michigan, USA - KB3-175-1 | ecosystem: Environmental > Terrestrial > Soil > Unclassified ... | reverse complement strand
GCGTGGTTGATCAGGCCGCCGATGATCTCCAGCGCGGAACTGCCGCCGGCACCCTGGCCACCGGCCAGGTTGGTGAGGTTGTCCAGTAACGACATGGTGTTCTCCCTTTGCGCGGGGCAAGCACCCGCGAGCATCGGGAACATAGCACCGCCGCGATTGCGCGGCACGTCGCATGCTGAATGGACGCTACAATCACGGAGATGGATGTATCGCACTTGCTCGAATCGCTGAACGCCGCGCAGCGCGAGGCGGTGAGCGCACCGCCGGGTCCGTACCTCGTGCTGGCGGGCGCGGGCTCCGGCAAAACCCGCGTCCTCACCCACCGCATCGCCTGGCTGGTGGAAGTGGAGCGCGTGCCGCCGTGGGCGATCCTCGCGGTGACGTTCACCAACAAGGCCGCCGGCGAAATGCGCGGGCGGCTGGAGTCCTTGTTGCCCGCCGGTACGCGCGGCCTGAGCGTCGGCACCTTCCATGGCATCGCGCACCGGCTGCTACGGCGGCACTGGCGCGAAGCGGAGTTGCCGGAGACGTTCCAGATCCTCGATGCGGACGACCAGCAACGACTGGTCAAACGCGTGGTTGCCGGACTCGGCCTGGACGAAGCGCGCTTCCCGCCGCGACAGGCCACGTGGCAGATCAACGCGTGGAAAGACGACGGCAAGCGTCCGGACGCGATCGAAGCCGGCGATCATCCGGTGGCGCGCACGTATTTGTCGATCTACCGCGCCTACGAACAAGCCTGCCGCCGCGCGGGGCTGGTGGATTTCGCGGAACTGCTGCTGCGCGCCCACGAATTGTGGCTGCACAAGCCCGAAGTGCTGGCGCATTACCGCGAGCGCTGGCTCCACCTGCTGATCGACGAATTCCAGGACACCAACGCGCTGCAATACGCGTGGATCCGCGTGCTGGCAGGCAATAGCGGCACGGTATTCGCCGTCGGCGACGACGACCAGTCGATCTACGGCTGGCGCGGCGCGCGCGTGGAGCACATGCAGCAGTTCCTGCGCGATTTCGCAGGTGCGAGGACGATCCGGCTGGAACAGAACTATCGTTCGACCGCCAACATCCTCGAAGCGGCCAACGCGATCATTGCGCGCAATCCATCGCGCCTTGGCAAGCAGTTGTGGACAGCCGGCGGCGCGGGAGACGCGATCGCGCTGTATTCGGCCTACAACGACCAGGACGAGGCGCGTTTCGTGATCGAGCGCATCCGCGAGCACATCGGACACGGCGGCGCGGCCGACGAGATCGCGGTGCTCTACCGCAGCAACGCGCAGTCGCGGGCGTTCGAGGAACAACTGCACCAGTACGACATTCCCTATCGCGTCTACGGCGGGCAGCGCTATTTCGAGCGCGCCGAGGTCAAGGATGCCTTGAGTTACCTGCGACTGGCGGCCAACCGCCACGACGATGCGGCGTTCGAACGCGCGGTCAACACGCCGCCGCGTGGAATCGGCGAGCGCACGCTTGACCAGCTGCGCCGCCAGGCACGCGCGCAAGATATTTCGATGTGGGACGCGGCGCTGGCGGAATTGTCCGCCGCGGAATTGAACGCCCGTGCGAAGAATGCGCTGCGCGGGTTCATGACTTTGATCGAAGAATTCTCGCGCAACTTCCAGTCGCTCAACTTGTCCGAGCAGGTCGAACACGCGATCGCGCACTCAAGCCTGCGCGACTACTACGAACGCGATTCGCGGGGCAACGCCGAATCGCGCGTGGAGAACCTGGACGAGCTGGTCAACGTCGCCAGCCGCTTCGAACCGACGCAGGAAGACGCCGACGCCGGGTTGTCCGAACTCGCCGCATTCCTGGCGCACGCCGCGCTGGAAGCCGGGGAAGCGCAAGGCGAAATCGGCCAGCCCTGCGTGCAACTGATGACTCTGCACTCGGCCAAGGGACTGGAATTCCCGATCGTCTTCCTGGTCGGGCTGGAGGAAGGCCTGTTCCCCAGCCAGCGTTCCACGGAAGATGCATCGCGGCTCGAAGAGGAGCGGCGTCTCGCCTACGTCGGCATTACCCGCGCGCGCACGAAATTGATCCTGACCTGCGCCGAATCGCGCCGCATGCACGGTACCGAAATGCTGGCGCGGCCTTCCCGCTTCCTCGCGGAATTGCCGCAGTCATTGCTGGAAGAGGTGCGTCCGCGCGCCAAGATCACCCGCCCCGTCTACGTGCCGCGCGACTGGGGCCACAAGCCGCTGAACGAAGAATCACCGCCCGTGAAACTCGGCCAGCGCGTGCGCCACGCGCATTTCGGCGAAGGCGTGGTGGTGAGCGCCGAAGGCGCCGGTGCGCACACGCGCATCCAGGTCAACTTCGCCGACGTCGGCCCGAAATGGCTGGTGGCCGCGTATGCAAATTTGACGGCGCTGTGACAGGCGAGCCGTTCCGTGGCGAGGTTCACGCGTTCGCGGAATACCCGTCCAGCGCGAGTTTCAGCAGGATTTTCATTTCCTCGCGCAGCGGCAACGGCGCCACCACTTCCGCATCCGGCCCGTATTTCATCACGTCCATCAGCAACTCGCGGGAGTTCGAATACGGCACGCGCAATTCGTAGCGCCCGTCGGGCAAAAACTGGCCTTCCTGTTGAGAATGCCAATGTTCGTCCGCGACCCAGCGCGCCGCGCGCGCGGAAAAGCGGATCGTGGCCCAGGCTTTGGGCGCACCGGCGAAAATGCCATAGCTGGAAGCGAGCACCGCATCGAGCTCTGCGTTCTCGCGATCGATCGCGCTGGTTTCAAGCTGCTCGGGTTCGACGATGCGATCCACCGCGAAGCTGCGCAGCGCCTCGCGATCGTGGTCCCACGCATCCAGATACCAGTTGTCGCGGTAGTGCGTCAGCCGCTGCGGCGAGACGGTGCGCGTGGTGTCTGCATCGGTGGTGCGCGCGCGATAACGGAATTTCAGCCGCCTGCGCGCCAGCACCGCACCCGCGACGATCCGGAACACGCGCTGGTCGAGCTTGCGCGAGCCGTACGGGATCACGCGAATGCGCTCGACCGGCAGCGGCGTGCCGTCGGCGTGTTCGGTCAGCAAACGCTCCATGCGCGCCTTGAACGGCGCCAGCGCGGGCGCCAGAACGCCGGGATCGGAGCGGCCGATCAATTCGTTCAGCGCCATCAGCGCGGACAATTCCTCGCTGGTCAACCACAGACCGGGCAATTCGAAGCGATCGGCTTCCTCGCGGTCGTAGGCGAAGCCATGTCGATCAGGATCGCTTTCCACCGGTGCGCCCAGCGCATCGCGCAGGAAGGCGACGTCGCGGTACAGCGTCGCGCGCGAACAACCCAGTTCGTCGCGCAGCCCTTGCTGGCTGACCGGGTGCCGCGAAGCCTTGAAGATGCGGTGCAGGGTTAGGATGCGCTCGTAGCGGTCCATGGCGGGCAACACTCGTGAGCAATGCGGGAAAGCATGACCGGACGCGGATGCGGCGGCAAGCATCGCGCCGCATCGGCTAACATCGCGTTTGCTAGTCAATCCACGGCGCCGGATCCCGGCCAATCCCTGGACCGGATGACGAACCACCTTTGCGCATGCCGCACAAGAACCTCAAATACAACGAACCGACCGGCGATGAAGTCAAGGCCACGACCTGCTACATGTGCGCGTGCAGGTGTGGAATACGCGTGCATCTGAAAGACGGCCGGGTCCGCTACATCGACGGCAACCCGAAACACCCGGTCAACCGCGGCGTGATCTGCGCCAAAGGCTCGTCCGGGATCATGCAGCATTACTCGCCGGCGCGGTTGCGCAAGCCGTTGCTGAGGGTCGGCGAGCGTGGCGAACGCAGGTTCCGCGAAATCGAATGGGACGAGGCGCTGGGCATCGCGGCGAAATGGCTGGGCGACATCCGCGCGCGCAATCCGGATGAACTCGCGTTCTTCACCGGCCGCGACCAGTCGCAGGCGCTGACCGGCTGGTGGGCGCAGCAGTTCGGCACGATCAACTACGCCGCGCACGGCGGGTTCTGCTCGGTGAACATGGCCGCGGCCGGCATGTACACCTTCGGCGGATCGTTCTGGGAGTTCGGCGAACCCGACTGGGAACGCACGAAATACCTGATGCTCTGGGGCGTGGCCGAAGACCACGACTCCAATCCGATCAAGCTCGGCCTCGGCAAGCTGAAGGCGCGCGGCGCCAAGATCGTCGTCGTCAACCCGGTGCGTTCGGGCTACGGTGCGATCGCCGACGAATGGATCGCGATCAATCCCGGCACCGACGGCTTGCTGGCCGGCGCGCTGATCCACGAATTGCTGATCCACGATCGGGTGGATTTCGAATATCTGGTGCGCTACACCAACGCGCATCATCTGGTGATCCGCGCGCCGGGGTCGCCCGATGATGGATTGATCGCGCGCGACGCGCAGGGCAAACCGCTGTGCGCCGTGCGGGAGCTCGCGCAAGACCCGAACCCTCACCCCAACCCCTCTCCCGGCGAGAGAGGGGCTTTTTCCCTTCTTCCTTCGGGAGAAGGTGCCCGAAGGGCGGATGAGGGTTCGGGATCGACCTGCCGTGTCGTACTCGCCGATGCAGCCGGTATCTCACCGATGGTGGTAGGCGAATACACCCTGCCCGACGGCCGGCGTGCGGTGCCGGCGTTCCAGTTGCTGGCAGAGCGTTTTCTTTCCGGCGAGTACGACCCGGAGAATGTGGCGGAGCGCTGTGGCGTGGAAGCAGCCACGATCCGCCGCCTCGCCGCCGAACTCGCGCGCACCGCGTTCGACGAGGCGATCGAGTTGCCGATCGCGTGGACCGACACGCTCGGCCGCGCGCACGAAAAAATGATCGGCCGTCCCGTGTCGATGCACGCGATGCGCGGCATCGCCGCGCACAGCAATGGCTTCCATACCTGCCGCACGATCCACGCCTTGCAGATGCTGCTGGGCGCGATCGACACGCCGGGCAGTTTCCGTTACCAGCCGCCATACCCGAAGTCCGCGCCGCCGGCCAACAGGCCGGCTACCGCGCGCAAACCGGACGGTACGCTCAACGGCAATCCGCTGGGTTATCCGGTTTCGCCCGACGACCTGCTGGTGGACGAAAACGGCGCGCCGCGACGCATCGACCACGCGTTCTCCTGGGCCTATCCGCTGGCCGCGCACGGCATGTTGCAGTCGGTGATCCGCAACGCCGTCAACGGCGATCCGTACAGGATCGATACGCTGTTCCTGTTCATGGCGAACATGGGATGGAATTCGGCGATGGATACCGCGCACACGCGACAGCTCTTGTGCGAGCGCGACGCCAATGGCGAATACAGGATCCCGCGCATCATCTACGCGGACGCCTACGATTCGGAAACGGTGGCATTCGCCGACCTGGTATTGCCGGACACCACGTACCTCGAACGCCACGACTGCATCAGCCTGCTTGACCGCCCGATTTCCGATGCCGATGCCGCGGCGGACGCGATCCGCGTTCCGGTGACCCAACCTGGTGTCGACAAAGATGGCCGCGACGTGCGCCCGTTCCAGGATGTGCTGCTGGAACTCGGCGTGCGCCTGAAGTTGCCGAACCTGATCGACGAAAACGGAAACGCGAAGTACCGCGACTATGCCGACTACATCGTGCGCCACGAACGCGCCCCGGGTGTCGGCTTGCTGGCCGGCTGGCGGGGCGCAGAAGGCTCGCAATCCGGCAAGGGCACGCCGAATCCGGATCAATTGCAACGCTATCGCGAACACGGGTGCCATTTCGAAGCACACGTGCCGCCTTCGGGCGCGTACTACCGCTTCGCCAATCGCGATTACCTGCAATGGGCGCAGGCGATGGGCTTCGTCGGCTCGACCGGGCCGATCACCTTGCAGTTGTATTGCGAAACGCTGCAACGCTTCCGGCTGGCGGCGCAGGGACACGGGCTGTTGCAGCCGCCGGAACGCGAGCGAGCGCGCGTGGAGAGGTTCTTTGATCCGATCCCGATGCATTACGAATCGTCCGCCGATAAAGACGGTGAGCCCGGGGGATATCCGCTCTCGGCCATCACCCAGCGCCCCATGTTCATGTACCACTCCTGGGGTTCGCAGAACCGCTGGCTGCGGCAGATCGCCGCGCGCAATTGTCTCTACGTGCATCCGCACACGCTGGCCGAACATGGCATCGAGGATGGCGATTGGGCGTGGATCGCATCGCCGCGCGGGCGCATCCGCGTGCAAGTGGGCGCGCACTCGGCGACCGCGCCGGGTACGGTCTGGACCTGGAATGCGGTGGGCAAGAAACGCGGCGCCTGGAAACTCGGCACCCAGGCACCGGAATTCGTGGACGGGTTCCTCCTGAACGACCTGATCGGCGAGCGCGATGCCACCGGCGGGTACAGCAATGCCGATCCGGTGACCGGCCAGGCCGCCTGGTTCGATCTCAAGGTCCGTCTGGAGCCCGATCCGCGGCCGCGGGAGCCGGGTCACCGCGTCGAGTTGCACGAACCGCCGCGGGGCCGCCAGAATGTCGGAAACGCCGCTTGAGCCGCGACCGGTTTCCCGCCGGTAGAGGCTTTGCGCGCGCACCGTCTTGCCGGGGAATGCGGGCACATGTGCAAAGGCTGGCGCTCGATCTGCGCGTTGCGCGCGGAGGGCTTTGAATGACCTGGCAGGCGTGGGCCACCGCCGCGATCATCGTTTTCGCGGTGGCGTTGTTCGCCAGCGAGCGCGTGCGCATCGACATCGTTGCGCTGATTTCGCTCGGCCTGCTGATGGTGCTGCGGATCGTCACGCCGGAGGAAGCGCTGTCCGGCTTCAGCAACGAGGCCACGGTGACGGTGGCGGCGATGTTCGCGCTGTCGATGGGCATCGAGCGTTCGGGCGCGCTGGATCCGCTGATCCGCCTGCTCTCGCGCATCAGGAAACCCTGGTTGCTGACGCTGGGGATGATGCTCGCGATCGCGCCGCTCGGGGCCTTCATCAAGAACGTGGCGCTGGTCGCGACTTTCGTGCCGCTGGCGCTGCGGGTGTGCGCGCGCACCAGCACCTCGCCCGCGCGCGTGCTGATGCCGATGGCCTACGCGGCGCAGATGGGCGGCGTGTGCACGCTGATCGGCACCTCGTCCAACCTGTTGACCGACACGCTCGCGCAAAAACACGGGCTGGCGCCGCTGGGCGTGTTCGAATTCACCAAGCTCGGCGTGCTGCTGGCGATCGCCGGGATCGTCTACCTGATGGTGATCGGGCGTTGGCTGTTGCCGCGCCACATAGACGCCGAAGCGCCGGACGTGATGCAGGTCGGCAAGTACGTCACCGAACTGAAGGTGATGTCCGATTCCGAGCTGGTCGGCCAGACCATCGCCGAGGCCGGGCTGGGCGAGAAGCACGGCGTGTATCCGCTGGAGCTGCTCCGCGGCGAGGAGCACGTGTGGTCGCCGCGCACGCAGAAGCTGCAGGTCGGCGACGTGCTGTTGATGCGCGGCGACTGGGAGGCCCTCGAGGAGTTCCGCAAGCAGAGCAAGCTGGAGATCGACCCGGAATTCAAGCACAGCCGCGACGACGGCAAGGCGCGCGTGCTGCTGGAAATCATGGTGACGCCCGCAAGCCCGATCGAAGGGCGCACGCTGCGGGAGATCGACCTGCAATCGCGCTACGACGCCACCGTGCTGGCGATCCATCGCCGTGGCCGCGTGCTGCGCGAGAAGATGAGCCGGATCGGCCTGGAAACCGGCGACGTGCTGATGCTGCTGGTGCCGGAAACCGCCACCAGCAAGGTGCGCGCGGACGATCGCTTCATCGTCCTCAACGAGCGCTACGACGCGCGGCGCCCGGCCTACAAGGCGATCGTCGCGGTCGGCATCATGCTGGCGGTGGTGGTCGTCTCCGGCCTGCGCTGGCTGCCGATCCCGATCGCGGCGATCTGCGGCGTGGTGGCGATGGCGCTGACGCGCTGCTTCGGGCGCAAGGACGTGTACGAAGCGATGGACTGGAAGATCATCATCCTGCTCGGCGCGATCCTGCCGTTGGGGATCGCGATCGAGAAAACCGGATTGTCGAAGTACGTGGTCGAAGGCGGCATGTCGTTGGTCGGCAGCCACGGGCCGCTCGCCGCGCTGCTGATGGTGTATCTGCTGACGGCTCTGCTGACCGAGCTGATGGGGCACAACCCTTCCGTGGTATTGATGATCGGCATCGCGATCAGCGTGGCGCACGTGATGCACGTCGATCCGCATCCGTTCGTGGTGGCGGTGGCGTTCGCCGCCGCGACTTCGTTCGCGACGCCGGTCGGATACCCGACCAACACCATGGTCTACTATGCGGGCGGCTACCGCTTCACCGACTTCATGAAGGTCGGCATTCCGTTGATCGGGCTGTTCTGCGCGTTGTCGATGTTGTTGATCCCGAAGTTCTGGCCGTTCTAGGGCCTGCTAACGCCAAGCCAAGTGGTCGCGCCGTCGGCCCTTTGCCTGCAGGGCAAGGAAGAGTGAGGAAGATGTATGTCGATACATGGACGAACGATCACGCAGCCATGCGGGCAAAGGGCCACGGTCCTTCGGATTGCTCCGCAGCGGCCGCCATACTGCGGCGCGCGCCTCGGCCATAGAGTGACTATGGCGCTGCGGCGCGCGACCTTGTCTGGCAACCGCTGCGGAAGCAACGCGGCTCATTTGGCCTGGCGTTAACAGGCCCGAAATGACCGCGCTTCCTCCGCCATCGAAAAAGAAGCTCGGCCTGGTGATCGATCTGGACATTTGCGTGGGCTGCCACGCCTGCGCGGTGGCGTGCAAGGAGTGGAACGACGGCGGCCAGTTCGGACCGCTGCCGGACAGCGATCCCTACGGCTCGGAACCGCATGGCGTATGGTTCAACCGGGTGCATGCGTATGAAGTGGCGCCGCACGAGAACGTGGCGACCACGCAGATGGTGCATTTTCCGCGCTCGTGCCTGCATTGCGAGACGCCGGATTGCGTGACGGTCTGTCCCACCGGCGCGAGCTACAAGCGCGCCGAGGACGGCATCGTGCTGGTGGACGAGGACAAGTGCATCGGCTGCCAGTTGTGCGCCTGGGCTTGTCCCTACGGTGCGCGCGAGATTTCGCTTCAACGTCCGCACAAGCAGGCGGATGGCCGTCCGGACAAAGGCGGCACGATGCAGAAGTGCACGCTTTGCGTGGACCGCATCTACAACGAAACGCTGGACGAGGCCGACCGCCAGCCGGCCTGCGTGATGGCCTGCCCCACGCGCGCGCGGCATTTCGGCGACCTGGGCGATCCGGAATCCGGAATTTCGCAACTGGTCTCGCAACGCGGCGGCTACGCGCTGATGCCGGAATTCGGCTACCAGCCCGTCAACAGATACCTGCCGCCGCGGCCGCGGCGCGACGGTTCGCACGTGACTGCCGATCCGACTCGGGAAGAAACCGTCGATCCTTCGCAACTGCCGCCGTTGCTCAGATGGATGGATCGCGTGCTGTCGCGATGAGCGCAATCGGGAACGAGCGAACTTGAAACCCGCGCTGTCGGTGATCTTTTTCACGGTACTCTCGGGCGCGGGCTTCGGATTGTGGGCGCTGCTGGGTGGCGCACTGGCGCTCGGCGTGTACCCGCCCGGGCGCGGCAACGTGCTGGCGCCGCTCGCGATCGGTTTCGCGTTCGCCAGCGCCGGATTGTTGTCCTCCACGCTGCACCTCGGCCGGCCCGCGCGTGCGTGGCGCGCGTTCTCGCAATGGGATTCCTCATGGCTGTCGCGCGAAGGACTGGCATCGATGGCCACGTATCTGCCGATGTTCGCGGTGGCGGGACTCGTGCGCGGCGAGCATCGGTTCATCCCGACGCGCATCGCCGCTGCGCTGCTGTGCGCGTGCGCGCTGGCCACGCTGTTCTGCACCGCGCGCATCTATACCTCGCTGAAACCGATCGCCGCCTGGCGCAATGCGCGCGTGTTGCCTTCCTACCTCCTGCTCGGCCTGTGGTCCGGCGGTTTGTGGCTGTGGGCGTATCTCGCGTTCAACCCCGGCCTGCTGGCATTTCCGTTTGCGCTGGGACTGCTGCTCGTCGCGATGACCGCGGCGGGCCTGAAACTCGGCTACTGGAAACGCATCGACCTGCTGCGCGGCAACGATACCGGCCACGCGACCGGCCTGGATCGAATCGGCGCGGTACGGGCTTTCGACGGGCCGAGCACCGAGGAAACATACCTCACGCGCGAAATGGCATTCGTGCTGGCGCGCAAGCACGCGCGCAGGTTGCGCGGCCTGGCCCTGACTCTTTTCTTCGTCGCGCCCGCGCTGCTGCTGGTCGCGGCGCTGGTCCGGCCCGTTGCGCAGCGCGGGTGCGCGACCGCCGCGGCGGTGTCGTGCATCGCCGGCCTGTTCGTCGAACGCTGGCTGTTCTTCGCGCAGGCCAGGCACGCCGTCGCGTCATTTTTTGCGATCGCCCCTGGTCGCGAAGATCAAAAAGCGGCCCTCAATGGCCGCACCTTCAAATAACGGCGCGCCTCAGGAACGTTTCGGGATTTCCCGGCGAACTTTCGCGTCCTCCTCCTGTCGAAAAGTTTTCGTGACAAGAACATGGAGGAGGCCAGATGCCACCCATCCGCCACACGCTGGTTATCGCAATGGCCGCGCTGGCGCTGCCGCTCCTTGCGCAGGCCGCCGACAATGGCGCGCAGGATTCCGACACGTCGTCGCAGGCATGGTCGGGCAGCGGTGAACTGGGGTTCGCCGCCGCGCGCGGCAACACGCATTCGGAAAACCTGGACGCCAAGTTGAAACTCGGCTACCAGGACGATACCTGGAAGGACGACTTCTTCCTGAGCGCGTTGCGCGCGAAGGGCGAGGTGAAGACGCCGACCGTGGTGGACGGCGTGACCACCGGCTACGCGACCAGCTACGACACCACCGCCAATCGCCTGGAAGCCGGCGCTTCCACGGGCTACAAGTTCAATCCGCGCAGCTACGTGGTGGGCGCGTTGCGCTACGACCACGACGATTTCGCCGCCAATCGCTGGGAGCAGGTGGCATCGCTCGGCTTCGGCTACATCGCGCTGAAGGATTCGCGCAACGAGCTGTCGTTCGAGGTCGGCCCAGGCTACAAGCGTTACCGTCCGCAGGATTACACCGTGGTCGACGCGACCACCACGCCACCGACGGTGACGCAGGTGCATCCGGACGCCGAGAACGAGGCGATCGGCCGTGGCCTGGTGAACTACAAGCGGCGCATCACCGACAATACCCAGTTCGAAGACACGATGCTGGCCGAAGCCGGCGCGCAGAACAAGTTCTACCAGAACGACGCCGCGCTGGCGGTCAGCATGACCAAGGCGCTGGCGCTGAAGGTCGGTTACCAGACGCGCTACAACAGCAGCATCACGCCCGGCACGCAGCACTCGGACCAGTTGTTCACGACCAATCTGGTGTACAACTTCACCGGCAAGTGAGCCGGTAGCCGGGAAGAGACAACCGGAAAGCTAATGTTCCTGCTCTCCGGCTTCCGGTTCCCGGCTTCCGGCTTCCCGCTTCTTCAGCAGCGCCTCGCCGCCCTCGTCGCGCAGCGCGCGCGCGACGTCGCCGCCCAGCTTGCGCGGATCCTCGCCGCGCGCGTCCGCACGCACTACGTGGCCGTCGCGCGCGTCGCCCAGCAATCCGTACAGATGCAAGGCACCGCCTTCGGGCGCGCACCACGCTCCCAGCGGCAGCGTGCAGTCGCCACCCAACGCGGCATTGAGCGCGCGTTCCGCGGCAGTGGTGCGGCGCGCCCGCGCATCGTCCAATGTGGAAATGAATTCGGTGATACGGGCATCGTCCGCGCGCGTTTCCACAGCGATCGCGCCCTGGCCCGGCGCGGGCAACCAGCCGGGCGGCGCGAGACGCGCGCGGATGCGCTGCGTCAAGCCCAGTCGCTGCAAACCCGCGGCCGCCAGCACGATCGCCGCGTAATCGCCCGCATCGAGTTTCGACAGCCGCGTGCCGACATTGCCGCGCAGGTCGGCGATCTCCAGATCGGGACGCACCGCGCGCACCTGCGCCGCGCGGCGCAGCGATGACGTGCCCACGCGCGCGCCCTGCGGCAAATCCTGCAATGAAGCGAACCCATTGCTGACGAAGGCGTCGGCCATGTCGCCGCGTTCGAGCACCGCGCCGATCGCGAAGCCCGGCTCCAGTGCAGCCGGCATGTCCTTCAGCGAATGCACGGCGATGTCGGCCTCGTCATTGGCCAGCGCGATCTCCAGTTCCTTGAGGAACAGGCCCTTGCCGCCTATCGCGTTGAGCGATCGATCCAGTACCTCGTCGCCGCGCGTGGACAGCGGCACCAGTTCCACCCTCGACCCAGGATGCGCCGCGCGCAAGCGCGCCGCGACGTGCTCGGCCTGCCACAGTGCGAGCGGGCTCTTTCGGGTGGCGATGCGGAGAAACATGCGAATGGCAAGTGAAGTGGTAAGTGGCAAGTGGCAAGTGGTCAAGCATCGCATGTTTCGACCCGCCACCCACAACCCGCTAGTCACCCTTCAACCACTTCCTCACCGCCGGCAGGTTGCGCCGGCTGATCTCCGGCGCATCGGGCGTCCCCGCTATCAACGCGTGAATTTCGCCCTGCGCGTCGCGCTGCAGGCCCAGCAGCCGCGCGGCGTTCACCAGGCAGTTGCGGTGGATGCGCACGAAGCGCTGCGGAAACGCGGCCTCGATGCTCTTGAGCGAATCCTCGAGCAGCACGCTGTCGCCCTCGCGGTGCACGGACACGTATTTTTCGTCGGCGGTGAGATAGAACACGTCTTCCAGCGGGATTCGCAACACCGTGCCGCGCACGCGTGCGGTCAGCGTTTCACGTGGCGCCGCGTGCGTGCGCGAACGCAGCGCTTGCGCGCGAGCCAGGGCCTCGCGCAGGCGATCGATGCGCACCGGCTTCAACAGGTAATCCGCGGCGCGCAACTCGTAGGCGCTGAGCGCGTGCGCGTCGTACGCGGTGCAGAACACCAGTTGCGGCGGTTGCGGCAGCGATTGCAGCCGGCGCGCCAGCGCCAGGCCGTCCATGCCGGGCATGGCGATGTCGGCCAGCAGCACGTCGGGCTTCAGTGAAATACAGGCGCCGAGCGCTGCTTCGCCGTCGCCGACGCTGCCGACCACTTCCACGTCCCCGCACTCGGCGAGCAGCGCGGAAAGCCGCGTGCGCGCCAGCGGTTCGTCGTCTGCGATCAGGATGCGCATGTCATGGGAGGCTGGTCTCGGGCAGGCGCACGACCGCGCGATAGCGGCCGTCCGCGATCGATGTTTCGAGGCTCGCCCGTCCGCCGAAATGATAGGCGATGCGGCGGCGCACGTTGTCCTGCGCGTGGCCGTTGCGTTTCACCGCCGCGTCGTCGGAAACGGGGTTGTCGATTTCGATTTCGACGGCGCCGTTGCCGCGCCTGCCGCGGATGCACACCACTCCGCCTCCGCGCAACGGCTGGATGCCGTGGTACACCGCGTTTTCCACCAGTGGCTGCAACAGCAGGGGCGGTACCTCGAGCGACAACGGCAGGTCGTCCAGATCGCGTTCCACGCGCAATCGATCCCCCAGGCGCAGTTGTTCGATGGCGAGATAGCGATCGGCCAGCGCCAATTCCTCACCCAGCGTACTGGTGCGCTGGTCTTCGCCCAGCGCTGCGCGGAACAGTTCGGTCAGGTCCTCCACCGTGCGCTCGGCCGCGGCGGGATCCACGCGCACCAGCGCGGCGACCGTGTTCATGCTGTTGAACAGGAAGTGCGGGCGGATGCGCGCCTGCAGGGCCTCGAACTGCGCGCGCGCCACCGCGGCCAGCCGCGCGCGCCATTCGGCCAGCACGTAGAAGTAACGCAACAGCGCCGCGCCCAGCAGCGCGGCCAATGCGGCGTTGCCCAGCACGAACCGCGCGAACGAAAAGGGCGTCAATCCCAGTCCCAGTTCGTGGTCGAGCCACGCAACCAGCGCGCTGGCGATGGCCACGATCGTGACCAGCGCGATGCAGGTAAGCATGTAACCGGTACGCGTCGGCCAGCGCGCCAGCAGCGGCGCGAGTTTGCACAGCATCAGCGCGCACAGCAGGCCCAGCCACACCGCGAACGCGGAGGCCGTGGAGAAAGCGCGAAAGCTCATGCCCGAGTCGGGGACCAGCGCGGCGATCACGACCACCAGTTCGGCGACCACGATCAGGGCGAACACCGCCGGCAGGCCGCAGAACTGCGGCAGCGCCACGGTTTCGCCACGTGCTTCGTTTGCGCGTTCGGGCATGTCCCCTTCTCCCGGGCGCAGTATGCCGCGTCAGCCCACGAAACGCTCCGTGAGCCAGTCGGCAAGATCGTAGATTTCCTGCGGGCAAACCTGGTGCGCCATCGGATAGGTGTGCCATTCGAGCGGATGGCCGAAGCCGCGCAACGTTTCGCGCGAGATCTCTCCCAGCCGCAACGGCACCACCGGGTCGAAGCTGCCGTGCGCCATGAAGACCGGAAGTCGCGCGTTGGCGGAATGGCGTTCCGCCGCGATGATTTCCGCGATCGGCAGGTAGGTCGAAAGCGCGATGGCGCCGCCCAGGCGTTCGGCATGCCGCAACCCCGTCGCCAACGCGACCGCGCCACCCTGCGAAAAGCCGGCGAGGATCACGCGCTCCGAAGGCACTCCACGCCCCGCTTCCCGCGCGATCAGTTGCTCGACCTGCGCGACCGACGCACGCACGCCGGCTTCGTCCTGCCGCTGCGACAAGTCGAAGCCGGCAATGTCGTACCAGGCACGCATCAGCATGCCGTTGTTGACGGTGACAGGCCGCACCGGCGCGTGCGGGAACACGAACCGCAGCGGCGGCCAGTCCGAGTGCACCAGCTGCGGCACGATCGGCGCGAAATCGTTGCCGTCGGCACCGAGGCCGTGCAGCCAGATGATGCTGTGGGTCGGGTTGGGCGCGGTCTGGCGTTCGATGCAATCGAGCATGGGGATTCGGGACTCGGAATTCGGGAAGGGTAACAACAACTCGCCGTTCCGGGGCCGCCGCGGCGTCATCGCGGCGGAACCCGGAGTCCAGCTTTGCCGGGAAAGCCGGATTCCGGATCGCCGCTACGCGGAGGCCGGAACGACGAGGGAATCACGACTTCCGGCCCGTTGCCGCCCGCACTCGGCCGGATATCCTGCGTTTTTTGCCCGGAGCCCCCCATGCACCGCACCGCCATCGCCGGCCTGGCTTTCATGCTCGTAGTTGCGGCCGCGCGCGCCGCACCGCGGGACGGCGCGCTTGCCGCATCTTCATCGGGAGCCATCACGCTGGCGCAGATCATGGCCGATCCGGACTGGATCGGACCGCCGGTGGAAACGCCCTACTGGAGCGTGGATTCGCGCAGCGTGTACTACCAGCTGAAGCGCGCGGGTTCGGAAATCCGCGACCTCTATCGCGTGGACGCTGCGGGCGGGGCAGGCACCAAACTCGACGATGCGCAACTGGCGCAGGCCGACGGCGATCCGGTATTCGATCGCGCGCACGCGCACGCCGCGTTCCTCCGCCACGACGACGTGTACGTGCGCGACATGGCCGGCGGCAACACGCGCCAGCTCACACTCGACGGCTCGCCCAAGAGCGGCTTGCAGTTTTCCTCCGACGGAGAGGTCCTGAGCTGGTTGCAGGGTGACGACTGGATGATCTTCCGCAACGGCGTGGTTTCGAGGGCCGCCACGCTGAAGGCCGAAGACGACCCGGAGCAGAAAAAGCCCGACGACTACGAGCGCGAACAACTGCGGTTGTTCTCCACCCTGCGCGAGCTCAAGGCCGACAAGTATGCGCAGCGCGACCGCATGCGCGCGCTGGATGCAGCGGACGCCAGCCGCGCGTCTGCGCCTTTCTACGTCGGTGATGACGTGGCGATCGAGGGCACGTCGCTTTCGCCCAACGGCAAATGGCTGCTGGTGGTCACGCGGCCCAAATCGTTCAAGGCGGGCGACGCCGACAAGATCGCCCACTACGTCACCGATTCGGGCTACGTGAACATCGAGGATTCGCGCACGCTGGTCGGACGCAACCCGCCCGCTTCGCAATCGCTGTTGTTACTGGACTTGCGCGCGCACAAGTCGTATCCGCTGTCGCTCGATGGCGTTCCCGGCATACATGACGACCCCTTGAAGGCGTTGCGCGACAAGGCGGTCGCGGCGTTGAAGAAGGACGGACACGAAGACGAAGCGAAGCAATTGCAGGCGCCGAAAACTCGGCCGGTGCAGGTGGTCAACGTCGGCATGAATGCCGAAGGCCCGCCGGGGATCGCCTGGAGCGACGACGGCAACAACATCGCGCTGGAGCTGCGCGCCAACGACAACAAGGATCGCTGGGTCGAGACGATCGACTTCGCGGATCACAAGCTGCTGACGCAGGATCGCCTCACCGATCCGGCCTGGATCAACTGGAACTTCAACGAACTCGGCTGGCTGCACGACGGCCGCACGCTGTGGTTCGAATCGGAACGCTCCGGCTGGGCGCAGTTGTACGTGAAGCCGCTGGACGGCAAGGCACGCGCGCTCACCGCCACCGGTTACGAAGTCTCGCGTCCGGAACTCTCGCCCGACGGCAAGTGGTTCTACCTGCGCGCCAACAAGCAGGCGCCGTACGCCTACGACGTCTATCGCCTGCCGGTGGACGGCGGCGAGTTGCAGCAGGTGACGCACTACGAAGGCATGGACGATTTCGACCTGTCGCCGGATGGAACGAAGTTGCTGGTGTTGCACTCGAGCGCCTACGTGCCGCCGCAGCTCGCCGTGGCAAACGCGGATGGCTCCGACGCGCGCGATCTCACCGACACGCGCACCGCGCAATACAAGGCGATCCGCTGGACCGATCCGCAATTCGTGCAGGTGCCGAGCAGCCACGGCGAGTTCCGCATCTGGGCGAAGTACTACGAGCCTGCCGACTATGACTCTTCGCACAAGCACCCCGCCGTGATCTTCGTGCACGGCGCGGGTTACCTGCAGGACGTTTCAAAAAACTGGTCGTACTACTTCCGCGAGCAGATGTTCAACAACCTGCTGCTGCAGGAAGGCTACGTGGTGATCGACATGGATTACCGCGCTTCCGAAGGCTATGGCCGCGACTGGCGCGACGCGATCTACCGGCACATGGGCCATCCGGAACTGGAGGACCTGCTGGACGGCAAGGCGTGGCTGGTGAAGAACCACTCGGTCGGCCCGAAGCGCGTCGGGATTTACGGCGGTTCCTACGGCGGCTTCATGACCGAGATGGCGCTGCTGCGTGCGCCTGGCGAATTCGCCGCCGGCGCCGCGTTGCGGCCGGTCAGCGACTGGATGCTCTACAACGACGGCTACACCTCCGACATCCTCGACGATCCGCAGATCGATCCGGCGGCGTACGAGACTTCGTCGCCGATCGAGTTCGCGCAGAACCTGAAGGATCCTTTGCTGATCGAGCACGGGCTGATCGATGACAACGTGCTTGCGCAGGATTCGATCCGGCTTTACCAGAAATTCATCGAGCTGCACAAGGACAACTTCTGGATATCACTGTATCCGATGGAACGCCACGGCTTCGAGCACGCCGATTCCTGGTACGACGAGTACCGTCGGATACACGATTTGTTTTCGACATACGTGAAGTGAACGCAAGAGCCTGCCCGGACCGGATCCGGGGATGGCGTCATCCCGTGCAGCACAGGGACGTGCGGTGGCACGGGACCCGGTGAGGAACGCGTTCCCGCCCGGATAAGCTGCCTTTAACGTTGAAGGGCGTATGTTCGGGACGTAGCAGGCACTCAAGGGGGTGCGCCATGAACCTGAAGCTTTTCCTGCTGGCCGCGAGCCTGCTCGCCTTGGGCGGTTGTGTCGCGCCCGGATACGACTACGTACGACCGGGATACTCGGGCAGCGCGGGATATTACGACGGCGGGTACTACACCGGCGGCTACTACGACGGCGGTGGCTACTACTCCGATTACTACGACGGCTGCTGCTATCCGGGTGGCGTCAGCATCGGTGTCGGCGTGGGCTACGGTTATCCCGGCTACTACGCCTGGGGAAACTATCCCTACAACTACTATGGCTACAACGGGTACTACTACAACGGCTACTACCACGGACACGGGCACCACCATCACCATGGGGACCACGACGAGGACGATCACCACCACGGCGACCAGGCCGGAGATCATCACGATCACCATTGGGACGAGAGCGCCCAGGACGACATCCACGACCGCTACCATCGCACGGGCGACCGCTTCGATGCGGGCGTGCAGCAGTGGCCGCATGCGCAATCGCGCGCACCGGTTCGCGCTCCAGGCCCGGCATGGACCGATGTGACACGACCGGAGCCCTCATACCCGCAGCCGCAGTCGTTTTCCCAGCATGTCGCGCCGCACGCCAGCTCCCATCCGGATTCCGGCGCCGCGATGCACCGGCCGGAATCACCGCCGCAGGGCTGGACGCCACCGCGCAGCAGCAGCAAGCCGAAAACGCAGCAATTTTGAAATCGGGAGCTGCTGCGCCAGGTGCTGCGGGAGCCGGATCAGACGCGCCCCACCACCGGGATCAGCGCGCCGGTAATTGCCGAAGCCCGGTCGGAAACCAGAAACAGAATCACGTCGGCGAGTTGCTGCGGTGTTACCCATTTGCCGAAGTCGGCCTTGGGCATGTCTTTCCGATTCGGCGACGTATCGATGATTGAAGGCAGCACGGCGTTGACGGTAATGTCGCGTTCCTTCAGCTCCTCGGCCAGCGCTTCGGTGAAGCGCATTACCCCGGATTTCGAGGCGGTGTACGCGCCCACGCCTGCACCGGCCTTCAACGCGGAATTCGCACCGATGTTGACGATGCGCCCGCCGCGTTCAAGATGCGCGAGCGCGGCCTGCGATGCCGCGACCGCCGTACGCAGGTTGATGCGGTAGAGCAGGTCCCAAGTCTCAAGCTTGCCGTCGGCCACCGTTTCCCAGCGGAAGGTGCCGGCGATGTTGACCAGCGCATCCAGTCCGCCGAGCGCCTTTGCGGCGGCATCGATCGTCTGTTTCGAGGCAGCGTCATCGGCCAGATCCACGCCGCCGAAGCGATGCGCCTTGCCGAGATCGATGCCTGCGGGCGGCGCGTCGGCGCGATCCACCGCGGCGACCTTCGCGCCGGCTTGCAGCGCGGCCTGCACGACCGCCGCACCCAGCGTGCCGAACGCGCCGGTGACGATGATGCGCTTGTTGTTCAAGCCCATGGAAACTCTCCTCTCAAGCGGTCCTTTCCCCTTTGGGGAGGGGGAGACGAGCGCGCAGCGCGAGTGCTGAGGGGAGCATAGCTACATCATGTGTTCAATGAAATTCGCCCACGGTTCCCCCGGTCTGCGTTCGGAGTAAGCTCGCAACAGCGGGGACGCTAGAGACATATGGCAGACGACACGGCAACCATGGACGACGCGCAAGGCGGCATCCGCCCGCCGCCGCGCGTCGACGATCGCATCCGCGTGATCCATCGCCATCGCCTGCCGGTGCGGATCATGCACTGGATCAACGCGATCTGCCTGCTGGTGCTGCTGGGCAGCGGCCTGCAGATCTTCAATGCGCACCCCGCGCTGTACTGGGGCCAGAAGTCGACTTTCGACAAACCGTGGCTGGCGATGGGCGCACGGCGGGATGCGCACGGGCAGTGGCGCGGCGTCACCACGATCGGCTCGCGCACGTTCGACACCACCGGCGTGTTCGGCATCTCCGACATGGGCGGCCGGCAGATGATGCGCGGCTTTCCTGCGTGGATGACGATCCCCGGTCCGCAGTGGCTGTCGATGGGGCGGCGCTGGCATTTCTTCTTCGCGTGGCTGTTCGTGATCAACGGCCTCAGCTTCGCTGCGTACGCGCTGATCGGCCGGCACTTCCGCCGCGATCTTGTTCCGACGAAAACCGATTGGCGCGGCATCGGGCGATCGATCGTCGATCACGCCCTGCTGCGCCACCCGAAGGGCGAAGCGGCGGCGCGCTACAACGTGCTGCAGAAGCTCGCGTACCTGATCGTGATCTTCGGCTTCGGGCCGTTGATCGTGCTGATGGGCCTGGCGATGTCGCCGCGCATGGATTCGGTGCTCGGCTGGCTGGTAGACCTTGTCGGTGGCCGGCAATCCGCGCGCACGATCCACTTCATCCTGGCGTGGGCGTTCGTCGCGTTTTTCCTGATCCACATCTTCGAAGTGCTTGTGAGCGGCGCGGGAAACGAACTGCGTTCGATCATCACCGGACGCTTTGCGATACGGGAAGAACACGACGATGAGCAGTGACCGCCGCCTCTTCCTGCGCAATGCGTTGGCCGCGATGGGTGCGGGCCTGCTGGCCGGCTGCGACCGCTTGTCGCAGACCGAATGGGCACCGAACGTGCTCGGAAAGGCCGAAACCCTGTCGCACGCGGTGCAGCGCGCGCTCACTCGCAACGCACTGGCGCGCGAATACGCCGAAGCCGACATTTCGCCGGTGTTCCGCGCCAACGGCAGCACCGATCCGCAGACACCGGATTATCTTGCGCTGGCGAAGAACGATTTCAGCGATTACAGACTGAAGATCGGCGGCCTGGTCGCGCAACCGCTGTCGTTCTCGCTGGAACAACTGCGTGCCCTGCCCTCGCGTACGCAGATCACGCGCCACGATTGCGTGGAAGGCTGGAGCGTGATCGGCAAATGGAAAGGCGTGCAGCTGTCGCGTGTGCTGGAACTGGCGCAGCCGCGCGAGAGTGCGCGCTACGTGGTCTTCCGTTGTTTCGATCGCATGCAGGACGGCGGCGAGGAGGGCGGCACGCCTTACTACGAGAGCGTCGGCTTCGATGATGCGTACCACCCGCAAACCTTGCTGGCCTACGAGCTGAACGACCGGTCGCTGCCCGTCGCCAACGGGGCGCCGCTGCGCGCGCGGATCGAACGCCAGCTCGGCTACAAGCAGGCGAAATACATTTCCGCGGTCGAACTGGTCGAATCCCTGGACGACATCGGCGACGGCAACGGCGGCTACTGGGAAGACCAGGGCTACGAGTGGTACGCCGGGATCTAGCCCCGGCGCCGTCGCATCCCCGCAGCGCCTGATCCCGGGCGCATGGAAGCCGCAATCAAGAAACCGTGAACGCGCCCATTCCATTTACCGATAAATAATTGCCTTGACAACTATTGCTGCGGCTATATAATGCGCGGATGCCTGCAAAGCCCTCCGCCACACCGTTCCAGCTGTGCAGCCTGATCGGCCGCATCCGCAACGAACTCCACGCCAACATCGAGCAGGAGCTGACCCGCCAAGGGTTCGAGCTGGGCTTCACCCAGTACGTGGCGCTGAAGAAGCTCGGCACGGATGGCCCGATGACGCCGGGCGAGCTGGCGCGGCTGCTGCACCACAATCCCGGCGCGCTGACGCGCCTGCTGGACAAGCTGGAACAACAGGATTACCTGCGGCGCGTGCCCGATCCGGCGGACCGCCGCGCGCTGCGCATTGAACTCACCCCGAGCGGCCGCACGTTGTGGAAACGCATAAACGCCTGCGGCGAACGCGTGGCGCAACGCGCGCTGGACCGCAGCACCGAGAAGGAACGTGCCCACCTGCAGAGATTGCTGAATCGCGTGCTAGAGAACCTGCGCCATCCGGCCTGACCGGTCACGCAGCCGCCGCGCGAAACGTCCACAAGAACAACGACGGATCGACACTTGATGCACACCCGCCTTCCCGCGCGCGTCCGCGCAACGTTCACCGCCTTTGTCGCTGCCGCGTTGCTGGCCGGCTGCGCCAGCATGCACGGCCTGAAACCGCAGCAGCAGGCGGTGGACGATTCATCGCTGTCCGCGCAACGCAGCCTCGGCGGCGTGCGGCTGGATCCGGCCGCGTGGCCGGCGCAGGATTGGTGGAAGGCGTATCACGACTCGCAACTGGATGCGCTGGTGGACGAAGCGCTGGCGGGCAATCCGGGACTGGCGATCGCCGATGCGCGCGCGCGCGAGGCGATCGCGCAAGCCGGCATCGTCGACGCCGCGCGCAAGCCTTCGCTCAGCGGCACCGCGAGCGTGGCCGGGGCCAAGATCCCGACCACGCTGTTGCCGGAGCCGCTCGGCGGCCACTTCGGCATCGCCAAGTACGGCATCCTCGATTTCGGTTGGGATTTCGACATCTGGGGCGGCAAGCGCGCCGCCTGGCAGGCTGCGCTGGGCAATGCGCGCGCCGCGCAGGTCGAGTCGCAGGCCGCGCGATTGACGTTGTCGGCGGAAGTGGTCGGCGCCTATGCCGCACTTGCCGACGCGTACGCACAGCGCGATCTCGCCAATGCCGAACTCGAGCGCGCGCAGGCGTTCGGCAAGTTGACCGCGCAGCGCGTCCGCGCCGGCATCGACAGCAAGTTCCAGCAGACGCAGATCGACGCGGAAATCGCCGACGCACAAGCGCAGCTCGCCGCCGCGGAAAACGGCGTGCGCTCCTCCGGCATCGCGCTGGCCGTGCTGCTGGGCCGCGGTCCGGACCGCGCGCTCGATATCGCACGTCCCAAACCGCTGCCCGTCAACGCCATCGCGCTGCCGTCGAACCTGCCCGCCGACCTGCTCGGCCGCCGGCCCGACGTGGTAGCGGCGCGCTGGGCGGTGGAAGCCAGCGCGCAGGACATCGAATCCGCGAAGGCGGCGTTCCTGCCGAACATCAGCATCACCGCGCTGGCCGGCCTCATTGCCGGGCCCGGCAAGAACATCTTCCAGGCCTCCGCGTCGCTGTACAGCGTGGCGCCGGCGATCAGCCTGCCGATCTTCGAAGGCGGCAAGCTGCGCGCCAACCTCGCCGGCAAGGACGCGGCCTACGATCTCGCCGTCGCGCAGTACAACCAGGCGGTGATCGCCGCGATCAACCAGGTGGCGCAACGCGTCGACGCATTGCGCGCGCTGGACGAGGAGTCCGGACGCGAGCGCGCAGCGCAGCGCAGCGCGAGCCAGGCCTACGACCTCGCGATGCAGCGCTACCACGGCGGCGTCGGCAACTACCTCGAAGCGCTGACGGTGCGACAGCAACTGATCGGCGCCGAACGCAAGGTCACAGCGCTGGAGACGCAACGCGCCGGCGCCGCGGTGCAACTGGTCGAAGCTCTGGGCGGCGGATTCACGCCACCGGACGACCTTCCCTCATTGAAGCAGGCCGCCGCGCAAGCCAAAGGCGATGCGCGAGCGAATGACAAGGCAGACAAGCAATGACCTCACAGGAAAAACCACCCGTCGATCCCGAACAGGCCGCGCGGGAAGAAAAACAACACAAGAGCGACACGCGCCGGCGCTTGCTGTTGCGCGGGCTGGTGGTGGTCGTCGTCATCGTGGGCCTCCTCTGGGGCCTCTACCACTTCCTCGTCGGCCGCTGGTACGAGAGCACCGACGACGCCTACGTCAACGGCAACGTGGTGCAGATCACGCCGCAAGTGCCGGGCACCGTGGTTTCGATCGGCGCCGACGACAACGATTTCGTTCGCGAAGGCCAGACGGTGGTGAAACTCGATCCCACCAACGCAAAGGTCGCGCTTGACGCAGCCGAGGCAGATCTCGCCGCGACCGTGCGCAAGGTGCGCGGGCTGTACAGCGGCGTGGGCTCGTCCCAGGCCGATGTCGCCGTGCGGCAGGCGGCGGTTGCGCAGGCGCGCGCCGATTTTGAGCGCCGACAAGGTTTGGCCAAAACCGGCGCGATTTCCGCGGAAGAACTTTCCCACGCACGTGACGCCTTGACGGCTGCGGAAAGCGCGCTGTCCGCGGTACAGGGCGAGCTCGCCACCAGCACCGCGCTGGTGGAGAACACGCAGATCGCATCGCAGCCCGACGTGCAAGCCGCCGCGACCAGGGTGCGCGCAGCGTATCTGGATCTGCAGCGCGACACGCTGGTTGCGCCGGTGTCTGGACACGTCGCAAAGCGCGCCGTGCAAGTGGGACAGCGCGTGCAGCCGGGCACGCCGCTGATGGCTGTCGTCCCGCTGTCGCAGGTATGGGTCGATGCGAATTTCAAGGAAACGCAGTTGCAGCACATGCGCATCGGCCAGCCGGTGACGCTGGAATCCGACCTCTACGGCGGCGGCGTCGAATACCACGGCCACGTCGAAGGCCTGGGCGTGGGCACCGGCAGCGCGTTCTCGCTTCTTCCCGCGCAGAACGCCACGGGCAACTGGATCAAGATCGTGCAGCGGTTGCCGGTGCGCATCGAACTCGATCGTGGCGAACTGCAGCAGCACCCGCTGCGCATCGGCCTGTCGATGGACGCGAAGGTGAACCTGCACGACCAGTCCGGTTCCGTGCTGTCGCAGAAGGCGCCGGACAAGCCCGTATTCAGCACCGACGTGTACGAGCGCGGCTCGCGCGAAGCCGATGCGCTGATCGCGAAGATCATCGCCGACAACAGCGGCGTGAATGCGAACGTCGCAAAGGATGGCACACGCTGATCCTTGTCGAACCGCTCCCGCGGCGCTCGTCATCCCGACCAGGGAATGGCCGGGATCCAGTACCAGGGACGGAAAGAAAACTGGATTCCGGCTCCGGCGAAGCCCGGCCTGCCCTGGAAGAGTTTTTGATCCGGTGCCGGAATGACGAAAATCATAAAGACGTCTGAATTCGATCACTGATGGCAAGCACGACAGCAACCCCTGCATCTTTCGGCGAATTCCGTCCCGCCAGCGTGCCGCTGGCGACGCTCGGCTTGTCGCTTGCGACGTTCATGCAGGTCCTGGACCTCACCATCGCCAACGTCTCGCTGCCGACCATCGCGGGCAATCTCGGCGCCAGCCAGAACCAGTCGGTGTGGGTGATCACCTCGTACACGGTCGCCAATGCCATCGCTCTGCCGCTCACCGGATTCCTGTCGCGCCGTTTCGGCGAAGTGAAGACCTTTGTCTGGGCCACCCTGCTGTTCACGCTCGCTTCGCTCGCCTGCGGGCTTTCGACCAGCCTCGGCATGCTGGTGATGTTCCGCGCGATCCAGGGCGCGATGGCGGGGCCGATGTATCCGCTGACGCAGAGCCTGCTGGTCTCGATCTATCCCAACGAGAAACGCGGCATGGGGCTGGCCATCCTGGCGATGGTGACGGTCGTGGCGCCCATCGCCGGTCCGGTGCTGGGGGGCTACATCACCGACAACTATTCGTGGGAGTGGATTTTCTTCATCAACGTGCCGATCGGCATCTTCGTCAGCGCGGTGATCGCGGCGCAACTGGGCGCGCGACCGGAGGCCATCGAACGGCCGCGCATGGACTACGTCGGCCTGATCACGCTGATCGTCGGTGTGGGTTGCCTGCAGATCCTGCTCGACAAAGGCAACGAACTGGACTGGTTTCAGTCGAATTTCATCGTCACGCTTGCCGTCATTTCGGCGATTGCGCTTTCGATTTTCCTGATCTGGGAAATGACCGACCGCGACCCGATCGTGAATCTCAGATTGTTCCGGCATCGCAATTTCGCCGCCGGCACGCTGGCGCTGGTGCTGGCGTACGCCGCGTTCTTCGCGATCGCGCTACTGATCCCGCTGTGGTTGCAGACCACGCTCGGCTACACCGCGATCTGGTCGGGCCTCGCCACCGCTCCACTCGGCATATTGCCGGTGCTGCTGACTTTCTTCATCGGCAAGTACGGCACCAAGGTCGACCTGCGCTGGCTGGCCTCGTTCGCGTTCGTGATCATGGCTCTGACCAGCTTCATGCGCGCCGATTTCAACACCGAGGTGGATTTCTACCACGTCGCGATGGTGCAGTTGATCATGGGCCTCGGCGTGGCGTTCTTCTTCATGCCGATCCTGACGATCCTGTTGTCCGATTTGTCCGGTCGGGAAATCGCCGCGGGCTCGGGCCTGGCGACCTTCCTGCGTTCACTGGGCGGCAGTTTCTCGGCTTCGATCACCACATACCTTTGGACGCGCGGCGGCGTTACCCAGCACGCCACGCTCGCCACCCACATCAGCGCATACAACCCGCAAACCCAGCAGGCACTGGCGGCGAACGGCTACGACGTGCAGCAGTTCGCCGCAGGCATCAATGGTGTGATCACCCAGCAAGCCGTGCAGATTTCCTTCAACAACATCTTCTACGTGCTGGGCTGGATCTTTCTCTCGCTGGTCATCGTAATCTGGCTGGCCAAACCGCCGTTCGTGCCCAAGGCCGGCCCGGCGGCGGGCGGCGGGCATTAGTTCTTGTTGCCTGATGCTGCGCCCTGCGAGATCGCGCGGGATTTGCCTCGGGCATCGATGGATACGGGAAGCGGCATCGGTGGCCAATTCCGCCGTTGTGCCTGACACGTGCTGTTGATACAGTTGGACGGTCTGCGCCCCAATGGTGCGCACACGGGGGCTGGGGAACGGGGGTTCCAAAAGGCGGAGTAGTGCATCCATGAGGAGCCGGGCGCGACCCCGCGCCTGAAGGATGCGCTGCCTTGCGCACGCGCGGGATCTCTCCCCTGCTGCTGTTCAACCGAGATCTGCAAACACCGGAACGCGTGGGCAGATCCTGATTCCGGCATCGCCGGAACGGCGCAGCGCGTGATCGATTTCGTCCAATTCAGTCGATGCACCGCGCGCGTTCGCAGCGTGCCTTTGTATTTGTTCCAAACCCGCCCGGCCACGCCGCGGCGGGTTTTTCATTTCCGCATCCGCTGCACTTTTCTTCTTTGAATCATCGAGCGTGAGGTCATAAGTCATGAACAAGAGAATCTACAGCCTGGTCTGGAACAACGCACTGCGCCAAGTGGTCGTGGCGTCGGAATTTGCGAGCAAAAAGAGCGCCGGCTCTCCAAGTGGAACTGCGCGTGGGCCGATCTCGCGTCGCGTGCGACTGGCAACCGCAATGCTGCTCGCCCTGGGCCCCGGATCCCTCATGGCACAGGCCAACGCAATGGCGAATGCCGAGGTAGTCGTAGACAGTTCAAACCGGCACCACGATGCGAAATCGGACGGCGACAATCAAACAAAGGACCGGGCTGTCTCACTCACATTGAATTCAAGATACTACACCTATGCCGAAATGATGAACCCGCATCTAACGGCAGCATCGCCGAGTTCTACGTGCGCAGGAATTGCTGGCGAGAGCGCCGGATACGGCGCCTTGGCTTGCGGTTATGACGCGGTTGCCAGCGGTTCCTACAGCACAGCAATCGGCATGCGAAGCGTTGCAAGCGGGGAGTATGGATCGGCTTTTGGATATTTTGCGAGAGCCGAAGGCTACGGCAGCACAGCCATGGGCTGGCGCGCCAATTCGAAGGGAGATAGCGCCCTTGCGATGGGCGCGTTTTCCAATGCGGTGGGCACCTCGGCCACCGCCGTTGGCTCAAGCGCGAACGCGCAAGGCAACTGGAGCGTGGCACTTGGATCATACACCTCTGCAACAGGTGAAGGATCCATCGCCGCGGGAGAAGGATTCGCTCAGGGAAGCAACAGTATTGCTTTGGGGACCGTGGCCTTCGCCGGAGCAGGTGATTCCATTGCCATAGGTCGCGATTCCACTGCTCAAGCTTCAAAATCCATCGCTATGGGTTATGTCGCTAATACTGGAGTTTTCGGAGGTAGCAAAAATGCCATAGCAATCGGAGATTCCATTGATCTCAATGGCGATGGCCTGATTGAATCCAACGAGCAAACCTTTACCGCGGGTGATTACGCGATTGCGTTCGGCGCATCGGCTCAGGCTGCCCAAATCAACGCCACCGCGATCGGCACTCAGGCCATAGCCAGCGGCAAGAGCGCCGTTGCGATCGGATTGGATTCCGGGGCGGGAGGTACCCAATCTTTCGCCCTGGGTCCTTATTCTCAAGCAACAGCGAGCAACTCCACTGCTCTCGGCGGCGCGATCGACCTCAACGGCAACGGCACGATCGAGCCCAACGAACGAACCACCGCTTCGGGCGGCCTGTCGATGGCCTTGGGTTCGGCTTCGCAAGCCACACAGAACAATGCGACAGCAGTGGGTGGCGAGGCGGATGCGGCCGGTATTGCTGCAACAGCGGTCGGCAGTGGTTCACTCGCTTCCGGCACCGCGGCCGCTTCGCTCGGCTTCGGCGCGCAAGCCACGCAAAGCGGTTCGGTGGCGATCGGCTGGAACTCGGTCGCGAATGCGGTGAACACGGTCTCGTTCGGCAATGCGAGTACCGGCACCTACCGCGAGCTCGTCAACATCGCCGATCCGACGGCTGCGCATTCGGCGGTCGACCTCGAATACCTGCAAAACAACTACAACAGCAAGACTGCGTTCGACAGTCTCTCGGCCAAGTTCGACGCCTTTCAGAAGAGCATCGAAACCATGGACGCTTTCTCCAGCCCGGATGTCGGAGGTATCTACTTCGCAGCTGATGGCAACAACGACGGGAGCGACAACGCGACGGCGACGAGCATGGGGGATGTCGCCGGCGGCCCTTCGGCTGTCGCCAGCGGTGGCGACAGCGTGGCTCTGGGTGCCTTGGCCACGGCAAGCGGAGAGCGCAGCATTGCGATAGGTGCAGAGGCCAGCGCGACGGGCCTGGCGGATACCGCGATCGGGTTCTACTCATACGCATCAGGCACG
>Ga0134125_10001515_pt1 | contig 28414 bp, 34 predicted proteins | sample KB31751_FD_96464 | JGI IMG/M metagenome (GOLD analysis project Ga0134125, IMG submission 96464) | Terrestrial soil microbial communities with excess Nitrogen fertilizer from Kellogg Biological Station, Michigan, USA - KB3-175-1 | ecosystem: Environmental > Terrestrial > Soil > Unclassified ... | reverse complement strand
GAACTGAATCGAAATGGGTGTCTCTGATTTCGATATCGCGCGTGCCGCCCATTTGCTGATCGCGCAGCATGGCGATGCGGCGACTGCGAAAGCGCGCGAAATGGTCGAGCAAAAGCGAGCGCAGGGCGACTACACGGGTGCCGACACCTGGCTGCGGATCATCGTGGCAATCGGACAACTCGGCACGCCACCGACCATGGCGCGGCACTAGTCCGTACGACGCCACCTTGTGCAAGCGCTCATACTTTCAGCGAGTTTGATCAGTCCGTTGTGTGCGCTCGGGATCACAACACCGTCCGCAACGTGCCGCAGTTCTTCAGCACGCTCCCGCCAATGGCTGATCTTTTTCCACCGTTCCGGCATGCGCGCCTCCACGCCCGGTAATCGCAATGGTAGATTACCCCTAAGCGCTGCCCGTACGTTACATGAAAATATTCTCTTCCGGCAGCCGCTGACCACCTAATTCTCTACGGAATCTCGAACACAGCCAGTTCGCCAGAGATGCCAGGTAGTGCGCTACACGGGCCTGAGGCCCCTCGTCTCCAGAAGCTCCGACGATTGTGGATATTTCACCACCGCGCCGGTGGCGAAGATCGACCGCGACACCGCAAGGTTCTGCACGCGCGATGCAATGTTTACGGTCTGCCCGAAATAATCCTGACGCTCGTTGAGCACCACCGCAAGACATGGTCCCTCATGGATGCCGATCTTGAGCAGCAGGTCCTCGCTTTTCCGTTCGTCGTTCAGCTGGCGCATGGCATCCCGCATGCGCAGCGCCGCGGATACGGCGCGGTCGGGAGTCGGGAAGGTGGCCATCACGGCATCGCCTATGGTCTTCACCACCGCCCCCGCCTCGGCCGCGACGATCTCGTGCAGCACACGGAAATGCTCGCGTACGAGATCGAAGGCAGCAAGTCACCAACGCGCTCGTAGAACCCGGTCGAGCCCTTAAGATCGGTAAACAGGAAGGTGAGGCTGATGATCTTGAGCCGCTGATTCACATCGAGCGTCTCGGTGCGATAGATGTCGCGGAACACCTGGTTGGTAAGCAGCCGCTTTGCCGTGAGGAACGGACGGCGATGGCCCAGCATATGGTGGAGCTTGTCGCCGGCGATCCACAGTCCCGGCAGGACGCGGAGATCCGTGTGGTTCTCTAGCGAAACGCGCAACGGCCCTGGACGCAAAGTCAACGTGCCGCTCGGCGCGTGCAACTTGTTGAACAGCATCGTCAAATTCTGCCGCTCGCGGTGTCGACTCACCTTTGACGTTGAGGAACTGCGTCGAATGGGTGACCGGGTCGAAGAGGATGACGAACTCCAGTGGTAACTGCACCGACAGCACGCCTTTTTCGCCGGGCTGCAACTCAACATCTTCGAGCCGGATATCCTCCATCTCGCTCTTGAAATCATCGGCGAGGTCCACGCCGGAACCCCAAAAGCGCTGTCGCATGTATTCCGGAAGGGAGAGGCGCTTCGGATCATGCGCGTCGATGTGGCGAACCCGCGGGCTCACCGTAACCGTGACCTCGACCATGTCGTCCAGCGTCGGCTCATAGCCGGCAGCGCAGAGTGCGCAATTGTATTGCTCTTGGTTCAGGCTCTTAAGTGTAGAGCCGGCATTGAGGACGCCGCCGCAGCCTGGACAGAGTACGTTCCAGGACAGCTTGAAGATTCCGATGCGGGCCGCATGTAGGAATGCGCCGATGGCGCGCTCGGGGTTGAGGCCGCGTTTTGCGGCGAAAGCCGGGACATTGACCCGGCAGAGTTCGTGATCGACACCGTGCTGTACCAGATCTTCGATAGCGGCGACGGATTCCGCGTCGGCCGACTGGCGCAACACGCCGAACAGAGATTCCACTTCGCTCATGGCTGTCACCGCGAAAAGTTATCCGCATGTGATGAGCGGCGGCCGCCGTCGCAGCGCGGCCGCGGCACCGTCAGCGCATTCGAGTTCACTGCGGGAAACGACGCGATCCTTCAGATCAAGTAGGTAGATATAATAGGTCGGCATGCTTTGGGCCTCTGCCGACACTCGGGGCGAGCGGAAGAATGCCATTAGGCTCGGTCGAACCGTCTTTCTACGGGAGCCCGCACCCGAGAGCCATCCGATCAGAACATACGCTGCATGCACGAGCTGTCGATGATTTCCATCGACGGAGCGGCGGTATTCGCACCGATTTTGCTCTAGGCTTCGCCCGCCACTAAGCACGCTTTGGCGCGAAGCGCGCAACGGTATTAGAGCTATTCTGAGAAGCGGCGCCTTCTATTGTCAGCCAAGCCACCAGCGCTTTCCGCAGCCATCGGAACGCCCCAACCTGGCCGCGTTTGGAAGCCAGGGTGGGACCCCGACCCAGGGGCCCCGCTGCGAGAGCATGCTTCCGTCGGGAGAAATGGGCTCTGCCGCCGGCTGCGTCAACTGCACATCCAGGCCGCGCCGCCAAGAGGACGTGGGTAAGGATATGCGGCCCCTGACGAGCGGCTCCCGTGACGGACGTCAGTTCCAGCATCTTGCAGCGGATCAGGCGCGGGATTGCGGGCCTGAGCCGCAGGACCTACTTCGCCGGCCGACGACGGTGCTCCACCTTGCGCGTCTCTGCGGCGCCTTGGCGCATCGCGGCGAAGCGACGCTGGATCGCGTCGCGCTCCGCCGGCGGCAGCTCGGCGATCAGGTCACGAAGCAACCGCGGCCGGTCTCCCTTCCTGAGGGCGATGGCGTTGCCGGCGCCGGCCATGATCTTGCGCTTTCGCGCCATGGTCGGAATTGAAACACTTGCCGGGCGGGAATGAAACACTAAAAGAGTGTCTAGGAGAGTTGCCGCGTTGCGGCACGTCCGACCGCCGTTTCGGTGTCGCACGATGTAAGCTGCGCGAAGCGGCGATCCACTTTCCTGGACCGGGAAACGGCATAATCGCGCCCTGTCCTCTATCGCGGCCCAGACGTTCTCGGATCGCCTTGAGAAGTTCTGCCGCGCGCAGCGGCTTCAGCAGGTAGGCTGAGCGTGCCGGACTTGAGGCTCAGGCCATGTCCGGTCAGCACGAGGCGAGCAATTCCCAACTCCTTAGCCTTGTCCGCGAGGCTTAGGCCACTTCCATCGGGCAGATTGACATCGGTAACCAGCAGATCGAAAGGATGCTCGGGCAGGAGCCGAAGTCCGTTTGCCAGATTCTGCGTGGACGTGACCGCGTAGCCCGCCTCGGTCTGGATGATGTGTTCCAGAAGAGGCCGCACATCGGGGTCGTATTCGACCAGCAGGATGCGAGGCATGGTGGCACTCGTGCGACGTTAGTTCGCGGGGCTAAATAGTCTAGGTTTTCATAATCGCTGATCGAGAATACGTCAGCGAACGCTGCCGCTGCCTCGTCGGTTCGAGACTTTCGTGCTCTCTTGATCGCGGCGGCAGCCGGGCTCGCGCGCGACATCATTGGGCCGCAGCTCGCGTCGCGCGCCGTGTGGGGTACACCCCATAGGTCTCGATTTCGTGATCAACCTTACATAGCAAGCTTCGGCCCATCGGGATTTTGTCTCTTGCTAATTAGGCGATCCATTCCTTCAACGTATGAAGAAGAAGGGCGTCCCAGCCGATGGTCGTAATGGCCATGCGCGCCTTCTGATCGTCGACGAGCGCACACGCATGCCATACTCGCTCGTGTCGGCGCAGGTCGCGTCGCTTCAACGTCAATTCACCATCGTCGAGCGATTGCGAATGTCGGCTTGGGGTCATTAGCCCCCTTAGCGATGGCGAGCTCCCGGACATTTCCGATGGCCCGCACGGTCCGATCGTCGCTGAGTGTGACGGTGATCAGAGCGTCGGGGGAGACTTGGCGTATGAGGGTGACGGGCACGTCGAACACCGCATCGATGCCGCCCTGCTGAGCGACCGTGACGATTGTCTGGCCTGCCGCACCACCTCTCCGGCCTCGGCGCCAGCGGCGATCACGGAACCGGGGGCGTCCGCCCGAAGCTGGGTTAGCCCGGTCGATCCTCGGCTTCGTGCACTTGCGCTGCGGCAGCATCGACATTCGCCTTAGCGGTCTGGAACGTCCCTTCGGCGGCATCGAGCGCGACCCCGCTGGCTACGCCCTGCTTGTTCAATATCCGCTGGCGCTCCACGTTTTTGGTGGCTTCGTGGAGGCTCGCCACTGCGGCGACTTGCGCGGCCTGCGCGGAACGCAAGGCATCGCGCAGGGGCTGCGGGTCGAGCTCGGCGATCAGGTCGTTCTTGCGAACCTCCTGCCCCACGTCCACCGCGCGCGCGACCATCCGGCCATCGACTCGAAAGGCGAGGCTTTCCTCGGTGCGCTCGCGGATCTGGCCAGTGACGGATACCGGCTCTCCTTCCGCGTGAGCAACTGCAGTGGCGGTGCGGACGGGGCGGATTTCGGATTGCGGAGGCGTCTCTTTGTTGCAAGCAATCAGGGAGGTCAAGCCCAGCGCAGCAAAAGCGGCTGCTGATCTCATCGCGTGTCTCCCGCTTTGTCGTGAAACTCGTGCGGCAGCCGTCTATTCGGCGTGCTCGGGGTGCTTGGTGCCTGTGTCGGGCTCCACCGCTTTTCGAGACGTCCGCAGCCGAATTCTGCTGGCGCGCGGCGAAAAATGTCCGTACCGACAGGCGCGGAACGCATCATCATCGGTCGTGCCGCAGTTCGGCATTGATCTAGTCAAAGGGCCTCGCGTAGACGTGATCTGAGTATGCCAGTGATCCCCTGGAATGGCCGCCCGAGTTCGCCGCACCCAAACCCTGCTAATAACCGTGCATCCGACAGAGATGGAAATGTCAGTCGGCTCCGGGTTCGAGCGTTTAGCCGTAACTTTCGCTTCGACCCCGTCTGGCGCGCCTGTCGAGCTTCATCTGAACATCTCGGAACTCTATCGCCGCAAGGTCAGCGATCTCGAGGGCGCGCTCAACGGCGAGAGCATCAACGCGGAGGCTGCCGAGCTTCTCCGCTCGCTGATCGACAAGGTGGTGCTGTCGACCGCCTCCGGTGCGCAGAACCGGCTCAAGGCGGAGCTGCACGACGATCTGGCCAGCGGTGCGCGCAAACAAAAACTCTCCAGCGGTCGCACACTTGGAGAATCGATTGTCGGTTGCGGGGGCGCGCAACTGCCTTGATTTGCTGCTTGTTGCCCCAGGCTTGAGCTGTCCAGTGCTCGTCGGCTTACCGCTCCCGAAAAGGGACACTCCCTTGGCAAGGGAGTAGTCCACCGTTCAATCCTGTGCGGCCGCACCACCAAAACCGCAGAAATCCGCCAATCCTGAAAGCCCTCTGTCGCGCTGCTCGGCAGGAAAGTGCGGAACATCGGCAGAACTCGGCACGGGGAGTCGTGGAATACCCGTGGAATCTGTTCGCCCATGGTTCTAAATGCAAATCGCCGGGCTCGCTTCGTGTGCTAACGCGCGGCTTCGATCCACCAACCCATACGCTAGGCGTGGCTCCGCCGCCGTTCAGGTGGATCGGCGGCAAGGTCGTCCGTAACTCGGTTGCATATCGAATCGCCAACTCCCGAATCCGTCGTTATGATCGCCGGGTGGGGTCAAGGAAGGGGAACCGTGGCCGATCTTAGGAAGCGACTTTGTGGGCAGAGTTAATCGGCTGCCTCTGAGGCCAACGGATCGAAACGCGCTGTTCCCGAAGATCAACTCGCTCCGGTTTGAACGTCAGCGCGATGGTGGACAAGGTTTCCAGGCTTCGGCAGGCGCATCAATGGCACGCACCCCGTTCCTCCTCTCGCTCACCCAGTCGGACGATGCACAGATCGACGAGGCGATCTCGGAGATCACCGGCATCTCGGCCCGGCTCTCAGCATCGTCGAGATGCGACTTCATCCGCTCGATGTGGCGAACCTCGGTGTGTGAGCGGCCGCCTTTGTCCCATAGGTGCCGCGTAGAGATCGCGCCTTCCCACTCGCCTGGCGCTCGCTGACTTTCCGCCGCTGGTGAGCGCAGAAGTGATCCGCCGCAAATCAATCGGTTAGTGTTCCGCCCTGCGGGAAGATGATACTTTGCGTAGGCTTGGCTGCAGCACCACAAGGGCGCGCAACGCGCAGGAGCGGGTCAATCAGCATGCCCGAACCCGCATCAAACCTTTCGACGAAAGTCGACCAGGGTTTCCCAAGGGCGGGCAGCTCCGATGCGCTGATCCGCGCATTGCGGGGACTTCTCATCGCCTCGGCGCTGCTACCGATGACAATTCTCTCCATCCTGGCATGGCAGAGCCGGCAAGCGACATGGCAGAGCGCGGAGAGCGCTGTGGGCGAGGCGGTGGACATTCTGGAAGAGCATGGGTTGCGCATCTTTGAAGCCGACGAGCTGGTGCTCGACCTCATTGCCCTGCGCACCGCCGGGCTGAGCTGGGCCGAGATCGAAGAATCGCGTGAGGTTACCGCCTTTCTCAAGGACGTTGACCGCGAGCATGTCGCGGCGCTGTGGCTCATCGATGGGCAGGGCCGCGTCCGCGCGTCGAGCACTCCGCTTTCGGAAGTGCCCGAGGTCGATCGCCTCGACTTCTTTGCCGCGCACCGTGCGGGAAACGTCGGAACATTCGTGGGCCGCGCCTACGCGAACCAGGCGCGAGCGCCCTTCTTTACGATCAGCCGCAGACGCCCTGCCGCCGACGGCCAATTCGACGGAGTTATCGCCGTCGTCGTCAGCGTCGCGTATTTTGAGAAGTTCTTTACGACGGTCGCGCGCCAGCTCGACCATACCGCCAGCCTCGTTCGGAACGATGGCGACATTCTGGCGCGAGCACCGCGGCTGCGGCAGCGGGTCCCGCTGTCTTCGGCCGATCCGCTGATGCGCAGCATGGCTGCGGTCGACACCGGCATGCTGTGGGTTACGACGGAAGCCGGCGGAGCAGCGGGGCTCTACGGGTACCGCCGCCTCGGCAGCTTCCCCGTCAATGTCATCTTCGGCCTAGAGACGAGCACGATTCTGCAACCATGGTATCGCATGACGGCGGTCTACGCCGCGATCGGCACAAGCGTTTCGCTCGCGCTCGTGCTGCTGAGCTGGATCGCCCTGCGCAATGTTCGACAGGAGCGCGCCGCGGTTGCGCGCCTTCACGCGGAAGTCGCACGCCGGCGCGACATTGAAGAAGCTCTGCACCACTCGCAGAAGCTGGAGGCGATCGGCCAGCTCACCGGCGGCATCGCGCACGATTTCAATAATCTGCTGACGACCGTGCTGGGCAGCCTCGACTTACTTGACGAGCGAAATCTCGATCCGCGCGCGCGCCAGCTCGTCTCCTCGGCCATGCGAGCTGGGGAGCGCGGCGCCAGGCTAACCAGGCAGCTGCTCGCGTTCGCGCGAAAGCAGCGGTTTAAGACCGAGGCAGTCGATCTCAACGCGTTGATCAGAGACACGAGCGACACGCTGTCGCGAACGATCGGGCCGCCGATCGAGATCGAGCTGAAGCTCGCCGCCGATCTGTGGCCGGTGCAGATCGACGCAAACCAGCTGGAGCTTGCGATCCTCAACGTGGCGGTCAATGCGCGCGACGCGCTGCCCTTGGGGGGCCTCCTGCTGGTCGAAACCGCGAACCTGCCGGCGGGCGCCACGGAGCGGCCACCGCAACTCGCGCCCGGCGATTATGTCCTGCTTGCAATCACCGATAACGGCATCGGCATGTCCGACCAGGTGAAGGCGCGCGCCTTCGAGCCCTTCTTCACCACCAAGGAGGTGGGAAAGGGCTCCGGTCTCGGCCTCAGCCAGGTCTATGGCATCGCATCGCAAGCGGGAGGCACCGTGACGCTCGAGAGCTGGCCTGGGCTCGGAACCACCATCCGCATTTATCTACCGCGCGGCAGCACGCTTCCCACAGCCCAGCCCGCCAGCCTCGAGGCTCCGGTCACCCAGGTGACGGGTCATGGGCGGATCCTGCTGGTCGAAGACGATCCGCAGGTTCGCGAGTTCATCCGGATATGCCTCGACGAAGCCGGATACACAGTCGCCGAGGCCGGGAACGGCCCCGCGGCTCTCAAGCTTCTCGAAAGCGAGTCGATCGATCTTCTCATTACCGATTTCGCCATGCCCGGGATGAACGGCGCGGAGTTGGCGATGCGCGTCCGAACGCAGCGTCCCTATCTCCCGGTCCTGCTGATAACCGGATACATGGACGAACCTGCCGTGCCGCAGCCGAGCGACATCCCAATCCTTCCAATCCTCCGGAAGCCGCTGCGACAGGCGGAACTGCTGGCACGCGTGAATGCACTCATCGGCCTGAGCTAGACGCCGCTCTGCACGCGGTTCTTCCAGGACATCGCCCTGGGCGCTGCGGTCGCGATCAACGTGACCGGTGGTGATAGGCAGGTGTTTCCCGCAGCGGCAGGTAGTCAAGCCGACGCAGATCTCCAGCCCCCATCTGAAGTCGGCCAACCAACGACACCACGACAGTGAGTCGCATTGGCCGAGCCGATATATTGAAGCGTCACCTGCGCAAATAGCCAGCATCAAGGCGGCGGTCGACGATCCTAACCGCGATGTGCGTCCGTTGATTGAGCACATTCTGTTTTCGGACGGCCACACCGTAGCAGCAGCGGGAACGTTTGCTGGCGCCATGAAGCTCCTAGAAGGTGGCACCTACGATCTTTTGCTCACGGATGGCGGGCTCGGCGATGGCGATGGGCTGGACCTCGCAGATGTTGCCAAGGCGCGCGGCATCATGACTCTAATCTTCACCGGCTACGCTTCACAGTTTCCGCGTGATCGGCTGGCCCGCCATCCGTACATCTGGAAGCCCGTGCGCCCGGCCGAACTGCTCGACGTCGTTCGCCGGCTTCTCAGTCAGGAACGCGGCTGAATGTAGATTGATCGGCGCTGCTTTTCTCGCGTCGCTCCTTGACGATGTCGCGCACTAGCCCGACCGCCGCAACAATCAAAAGAATCGCAACAAAGGTGAGGAAAGCGTACTCGTCGGTGTAGTAGGCGAGCAGCAGAACGCCGAGACGCGGCCTTGATCCCTTAGGATCGCTGTAGCCTACGATTACGAATTCCTCGCGGTGATAGCACTTCACCTGCTGCCTATGCTGGGCGCGCAGGAACCGGCATGTCTGATCATGAACTGAAGCGGCTCTATGATCGACTGAAACCCCTTGCTGTGAAGAAGATGCCGCTCGATCAGCCACCGCCTCGGAAGAGTCGCTTCGGCTCGCCGCTGGTGCTCTCCCGTATCCACTGCGTTCGGCCCGCGCTTGTCGCCGAGGTGCGGTTGACGTGGACCGCTGATGGCCTGCTGCGCCACGTCACCTATGAAGGGCTGCGCGAGGACAAGGGCGCAAGGGAGGTAAAGCGTTCCGTCCCATAGGCGGTTAGCAGCTTCAACCCACCAACTAAACGAGTTGTAACATGCGAGCCAATCGCTGTGGGCGTAGGGTTGTGCGTCTCAATCAATTTGGGAGCCGCAGATGCCCGAGCGCTGGGAGTTGGTGAGGCATTGGCGCGAGCGCGCAAGTGATCTAAGGCACCTTGCAGAAGACGTTGCTGTTCCCTCAGCTAGACACGGCATCGAACATGCGGCGAAAAACTACGAACGCATGGCGGATGAACTGGAGCGCGCGCTAATCGAGCAAAAGCCCGAATCATCTATTGCCACCTAACTGACGGTGAGCGGGACAGCGAAGTGCGCGCCCGGTCGCTCCCCAGTGCTCAGCGAAGCTTCCTTCACTCGGTCCTCTTTCTGCGTCTGTCAGCAAGCGGTCACCACCAAGACCGAACCGCACGCAATGCTCCGCATTGACATGATCTGCTCCGATCGTGCCAGTTACGAAAAACATTCGTGGTGCCCAGGCAATGAGCCTACCCGCAAGGCCAATGTAATTAAAGCGGTTGTCCGGCAGCCCCTATGACCACCGGCCTCGCACCATGCCGCTCGCTCTATTCGGCAGCGTTGGTGATCCCACGGAGATGCGCTTGCGAGCCACGTCGAGACAAGCCAACACGTCGTACAATTCCTCGCCGTCTCGCATCATCAGAAGACGCACGAAGGCGCGGCGCCGCGGCGCCGCGGAGCGGCGCGAAAGAGGCCGCGTAGCACCAACGGCTTGCGCCGCGAGGCGGCCGAGGCCGAGCGTACCACGACTCGACCTCGGCCCTAACCATGGCTCACCGCCGACCAAAGCGATGCCCTGGCTAGTTGGGTTGATGCGTACATTGCGTAGATGGACGCGGCGCCAAGGGGTGCTTGCCCGGATCCAAGACGAAAGAAGCCGCTGACGACCTCCGTCGCAGATCGGCAGGCGCTCGTTGTCAACTGCGCGGCATCTTCTGCGACCGACGCATTCGTATCGAGATAAGCGAGCCTGGCACCAGCGTCAGCAAATCCCCCTAGCGCACTGCGCTTGCCTGGAATTTTTGGCAAGGTGATCATCGCTCAGGCCGCCCAAACGGAAAGACGAGCAGCTTTGTTGGTTATCATATTGCTTGGATCGGGAGAATAGGTAGGAGTACATATGGTCAGAAAGCCCATGCCGCTGCGCGAATGCTGCTAACGGAGTCTGCCCTCGGCATCTAGATTCGGCATTCCCAGCGTCATACCTGACCGCGTGTCCCCTTCGGGCGGCAGCCCGCCTTCGATGTTCCAAGATTTTTTGCCATTGGCGGGGTCGGCCCCGGACTGCTCATTTGACTCCCCGCCGTCGAGGCCACGGGCCATAGTGCGCCGATGACCGCCCCCACCTCACTGTGGTGGGCCGTGCCGTTTCTCGGCCTGCTGCTGACCATCGCCTTTGCCCCGCTGGTGACGCCGCGCCTCTGGCATCGGCACTACGGCACGCTCGCCGGCTTCTGGTCGCTTGCCTTCCTGTTGCCGCAAGCGGCGCTTCAGGGACCCGGCGCAGCGGGGACGGCGCTGGTGGACACGGTGGTTTCAGAATACCTGCCTTTCGCCTTGCTGCTCGGCTCGCTTTACGTCATCACTGGCGGCTTGCGAATCACCGGTGCGCCTGAGGGCGCGCCGGCGGTCAACACCGCGATGCTCGCCGTCGGTGCTGGGCTCGCCAGTCTCATCGGCACTCCGGGCGCCGCGATGCTGATGATCCGACCGCTGATCCGCGCCAACCGGCACCGCCAGCCGAGCGCCCACGTCTTCGTCTTCTTGATCCTATTGGTGGCCAATGTCGGCGGGGCGCTGACGCCCATCGGCAATCCACCGCTCTTCCTGGGCTTCCTCGCCGGGGTACCGTTCTTCTGGCCGCTCACCCATCTCTGGGCGCCGACCCTCTTCGTCTCGGCGGGGTTGCTCGTTAGCTTCTACGCCCTCGACCACTACATCTTCCACCGCTGCGGCAACGTCAATCCGCCGATATTGCCCGAGATCGAGAAGCTCGGGATCGATGGCGTCGTGAATATCGCGCTGCTGGCTTTGGTCATCCTGGCGGTGCTCTTGCGCGCCTTCTGGCGTCCCGCGATGGCGTTCCACTTGGGCGCGACCCGCTGGAATACGGCAGAGATCGTGGCGGATGCGCTCCTCGCGGTAGCCGGCATGCTATCGTTCGCCTTGACCTCGCGCGAGACATGGCAGCGCAACGATTTCAACCGGCAGCCGATGATTGAGGTTGCGATTCTATTCGCCGGCATTTTCGTCACGCTCATACCGGTGATGGCGATGATCGCCGCCGGCTCGGCCGGCCCGATGGCGCCGCTGTTCGTGCGGTTGATGCCGGGCGGCGTCCCGAACAATCGATTCTTCTACTGGGGGACGGGCCTGCTCTCAGCCGTGCTCGACAATGCGCCGAGCTATCTTGTGTTTCTACATTTCGCCGGCGCAAACGGAGAGCAAGTCACCGCGGTGCGACCCGAGACCCTGGGCGCGATCTCCGCGGCAGCCACCTTCTTTGGCGCGCTGACCTATCTCGGCAACGCGCCCAATCTGCTGATCAAGGCCATCGCCGAGAGACACGGCATCACGATGCCGCACTTTTTTCCATATATCGCCTGGACGATCGTCTGTCTCCTGCCGTGGTTGTTGCTGGCGCAGTGGTTATTTTTCACATAGAGCCTCGGTGACTTCGTCAACACCATGGCTTGAAGACGGAAGTGAGTTGAGGCATTTCTGCTAGGGTTCACCACCGCTCTGGCGATGGATCCGCGTCGGTCGGCTTAGCGCGGTCTAAGCAGACCCTCAACGTGCCGTCCTTTTTCGCAAATTCGGCGCCAGAAGCGGTTATTCTTGTATTTTCTCGATAAGGACGATGACCAGCGATTTGCAGGGAAGCTTCTGAAGCCGCGCGTCGATCCGGGCTCGGCGCTCGTTCGTCGGCGGCAAGGCGATCCAGTTTGAGCTCGGCACCGTCACGGCCTGCCCGCGCGCCAGTTTTGCAATCACGAGGGCCGCCTATGCGCTGGTCCGCGATCCGGCACTTGCGGCGACAGCGCACAATTCCGGACCCACGGCGCGGCACGGGCCATACGTGACGTCATCCAATCCAATCCGTTGCCAGACGCCGAGGCCGAGGCGTTCGCCAATGAGATTCGCCGTCGGGGCTGGCTGAACCTGCCATTGTGCTTTACCGCCCGCTCTGCCGCAGTCAGGATGGGACACCATGCGCTTCCGCTCCTTGCGCGCTGCGGGGCTGCGGCGGCACACAAAGCCAATGTGAAGGGCTGAACCATGCATGCCGTCGCGCTGCTGCACGTGATCTCTGGTTTCGTGGTCGGCATGCTGGTTGGCATGACGGGCGTGGGCGGCGGCTCGCTGATGACGCCGATCCTCATACTGCTCTTTGGCATTCATCCTATCGACGCGGTCGGTACGGATTTGCTCTATGCCGCCGCAACGAAATCTGCCGGCACAATGGTGCATGGTTTGCAAGGAGCCATAGATTGGCGCGTCGTGGCGCGCCTTGCGGTGGGCAGCGTGCCAATGACGGCATTAACGCTCTTCTTGTTGTCGCGGTTCGACCATACTGGCGGTACGGCCACCGGTCTCATCAGCATCGTGCTCGGTGGTGCGCTCCTCGTCACAGCCGCCAGCCTGATATTTCGCCGCCGGCTCGTCGCGCTATACGCGCGGCACATCGGAGAACTCGACGAACGTCGCCAACGGGCGCTCACGATCATCACGGGCGCCGGGCTCGGCATCCTTGTTTCGATTTCTTCTGTCGGCGCGGGCGCGATTGGCGTGACTGCGCTCATCCTGCTCTATCCGCGCTTGTCGATGGCACGGGTCGTGGCCATCGACATCGCCCATGCGGTACCGCTGACGCTGGTGGCAGGCATCGGGCATTGGGTGATGGGGTCGATCCATTGGTCGCTGCTGGGTACGCTGCTCGTAGGTTCTTTGCCAGGCATCGCCCTTGGCAGCCAAATCGCCAATCGCGTGCCCGATGCAATGCTGCGCGTTGCGCTCGCGCTCACTCTCATAGCGGTTGGTAGCAGGCTCGTATTCGCGGACGTCGGTTTTCGCGGCATTGCCGACGCTCGCAAACCATCAAAAATCCTGGTCGACCTAGCTAGACGAAGCGCCCATCATGACCCGAAGGGTCAAGCCGTTCCCACTGCTGCAGAGAAGCGCATCAGGCATCTCTGAACAGTCATGCCGCTGGGTGAAGCATAGTAGCGCCGAAGTTTTGGCTGATGGTTCCAAAGCCGCTCGGGTGATAATCAGTGCTGATCAGCGCCATAAACGAGCGTCAGGACAACGCCAACTGCCGTCGCTCGGATGACCGGCTAAAGTTGCTGCATTGATCTTCTCCTCGAGCATCGCGGCTTCAAAGACGTTGTCGCGGCGAAACCCATCGCGGAATTTCCAGCCCGAAAAGCCAGAGCCGAGCCGATCATAGAAGTCGTAAAGTGCGGTTTGTTTCATGGCAAGATAGCCACCGACGAGCACGTTCATCATCATCCCGATCTCGAGCATGGCGATTTCGGCCATTCGACCCTAGGGCATGCGATCGCCATCCCACTCTCCTTCGCTCACCCCGGATAGACCTTGACGCTGCTCGCCACGGAATCGGCGACGTGCTCCTTGGTGATGACGCCCGCAACATTTTCCGGAGCGGGCACGCCGTGATCGCGCAATACCAGCGCCATGATTGCATCCTTCCCCCACATGCGCTGGATCACGTCGAAGGCGATGTCGTCCTCCCGCACGAACGTGAAGTTGCGGCTGGCGAGTTCCCCCAGTCGGATGTCGCTGCGAATTTCCTGGGGCACTCGCCGAAGCGCCGTATTGACGCGCAGCACGCCGAGGATGCGGTGGTCCTCGGCGACAATGACGTGCCGCATGCGCCCGCGATGCTCCGGATTCGCAAGAAACGCGTCGAAGCCCATTTCTGCCTGCGCCACGACCACATCCGCGTCCATCACTTCCTTGGCGCGGCGGACCAAAAACATATTTGCATGCAGCGCCTTGGGGATGACATGGCCGCGGCGAAAGAGCTTCAGCGTGTAGATATTCTCGCGCGACAGAAGTCGGCGCACGCCCACGCTCATCGCCACCGCCAGAATCATCGGCATGACAATATCGTAATCGCGCGTCATCTCGAAAATCATCGTGACCGCGGTCATCACCGCGCCGGTGCCGCCGCCGACCATAGCCCCCATGCCAACCATGGCGAAGGAGGCGATATTGACCGCGACCGGCACATGCACGGCGATGAGCAGCGCGGCGAAGGCGCCGCCGATGGTGGCGCCCATGAACAGCGAGGGCGAGAAAATGCCCCCGGAGGAGCCGGACCCGAGACTGAGAGAGGTCGCCAGCGCCTTGGCGAAGAAAAGCAGCAGCAGGAGCCCGCCCGCCGAGAGTTGGTCGAGGAGGATTGCCTGCACCGTGGCATATCCGACGCCTTCGACATAGTAGTGGCCGAAGCCAAGGAAGAGCGCGTAGAACAGGATACCGACCATCAGCATGCCGAGGATGTGCCGGAGATAGCGGCCCTTGATCTTGTCGAAGAGATCCTCGAGCAGGTGCAGGCCGCGGATGAAAGCCGTCGCCGCCAGACCGGTGATGGCGCCGAGCAATGCATAAAGCAGCAGCATCCCGACCGCGCTAGCGTCGACGCTGAGCGGCGGCAGCGCCGGCACCCGGAAAGCCGGCTGCACGCCGAGGAAATAGCGGCCAATGAAGGTTGCCATGCCTGTCGAGATTGCCACCGGCAGGAAGGTGCGGACGCTCACCTCCGGCATCATCAGCTCGATGGCGAACATGACGCCGCCGATCGGTGTGTTGAAGGTGGCGGCGATGCCCGCGCCGGCGCCGGCGGCGACGAGCGTAATCCGCTGGCCCGCTGTCATGCGCACGATCTGCCCCAAGGTCGAGCCCAGCGCCGAGCCGATCTGAATGATCGGCCCCTCGCGGCCCACCGCAGCGCCGCTGCCGATCGCCAGGGCCGAGGCCAGCGACTTCACGACCGCGACTACCGGGCGGATGATTCCACCTTTGTAGTAGATCGCGTCCATCACCTCCGGGACCCCATGCCCCTTCGCTTCGGGCGCGAATTTCGACACTAGGAAAGTGACGCCCACGGCGCCGATGATCGGCACCAGGATGACGAACGGTCCCCACGGGCTCGGCGGGGTGAAGAGGTTGGCGTCGTAGCGGAAGACCGGTCTTCCCAGGAACAGCAGATTATGAATGAGGCCGATGAGGTCGCGAAAAGCGACGGCGCCGAGGCCGGTGACGATGCCGACGACCAAAGCGAGGAGCGAGAGTTGCAGCAAGCTAATGGCGCGCGGGTCGTCCTTGCCGGGCGACGCGAGCGGCACGGCGGGATCCGACCTTCTCTCGCCGAGTGCGGCGGGTGGATTCGTCATCGGGTTCCTGCTCTCGCGAGAAACGCTGATGTCAACGCAGATGTGAGCGCTGACATCCACAACGTGGAGAAATTGTAAGCAATAACGATGCGGCTGCCGGAAGCTTCAGTAGAGGGTCTACTGCGCCACCCGACCTCGAGCAGGCATCCGCTGGCAAGTCTCTCGTCATCCTTAACGGAGCAAGCGCGTGGCCTGTCGCCGCCGCCGACGCATGCGCCATAGATGCGCTCATCGATAGGCTTGTCTTCGATCTCGGATTTGCGGCTCGCCGGCATCTACGACTTTCCATCAGGGCGGAATTGACGACATCCGTGCCTCCTCCCAAGCGTCTCTGCTGCGCGTCATTCAGACGGCCACGGAAGGATCGCAGATCAGCCATCGCACCGCCCGAGATGCCCGCGATTAAATCGCGAGAGCTCCAGCCGCGGGCCGACGCTTCGCCGCAGCATTGCGCAATGGGCTCAGTCAAGTCATAGCGATCGATGGTGAGGGACGTTCGCACCGTACGGACCACGCCGCGAATGTCGAGGGAAACGCTGTCGACACCATCCATTTTCTGCCGGGATCGAAGCCGACCGCGGCGAGCTCCTTCTCCGGACATGACTCGACCACCGCCCTACCAGTCTCTCGCGCTTAACAATTTTCCTGCTCCAAAAGAATCGCAGCGCGGATCAATTCGGAGGCGGTGCGCGCCTGCATCTTCTCCAGGATATGAGCGCGGTGTAGTCCGACGGTCCGAAAGCTTATACCAAGCCGACGAGCGATGACCTTACTGGGTTCGCCGGTGGCGACAAGCTGGAATACCTCGCGCTCCCGCGCGGTCAGCAGCGCCGCACGGTTCCTCAGCATAGCGACCCGCAGACGCTCCTCGCGCGTCGCTTCTTCCGAGCCCAAGGCGCGCGCTACGCTTTCGAGCAGCGCGTCGTCGCGCAGCGGCTTCTCAATGAAATCGAACGCGCCAGCTTTCATCGCCGCTATGGCGATCGGCACGGTACCGTGGCCGGTAATGAAAATCGTTGGAATCCGCCAATCGCGAGCAATGAGCTCATGCTGCAGCTCTAGTCCCGTCATCTGCGGCATGCGCACATCGAGCAACATGCAACCGCGCCTGCTCGTATTGTAAGAGTTGAGGAAAGTGATCGCCGAAGCGAACGACTCGACGGCATACCCGGCCGCGTCCAGCAGGAAGGTGAGCGCGCCTCGCACGGCCTCATCGTCGTCGATCACGAACACAGTCCTATCCTTCATGGCCGCTAACCTCCGTCTCATTGACGGGCAGTTCGAAGGTGAACGCGGCCCCCGCCCCATCGTGTCTGATCAACTTCAGACGCCCGTCGTGGGCCTCGATGATGGAGCGGCTGATAGAAAGCCCTAATCCCATGCCGTGTTGCTTCGTCGTAACGAACGGCTCAAATAGCCGCTCGGCCACTTCCTCGACGACGCCAGGTCCGGTATCAGCAACCGTGATCTCAATCGTGCGCTCCGCTGTCCGTTTCGCCTCTATTGTGAGCGCGCGCCGGCGCGCTCCGCTTCCGACCATGGCGTCCATGCCGTTGCGCATTAAATTGACGAGGACTTGCTCGATCTGAATCCCGTCAACTCGCACCAGAGGCAGATCGGAAGCGATACGGATCTCGATCTCGGTCTTGCTCTGCGCTGCGTCAATCTGGACGAGCGCCACCGCATCCTCGATCAGAGTTTCGACCGCGACCAGCGAACGCTGGGTTGATCCGGTCTGCACGAACTCTCGGAGCCGGCTGATGATGTCGCCTGCGCGCTCGGCCTGCTGAACCATCTTTTCGATGCCTTCTTTCATTCGCGCCGAAGGCGTCTGCCGCAGGTGCCATAGGCAGCCGCGGCCGTACGCGGCGATCGCCGTCAGCGGCTGATTCAGCTCGTGTGCCAGGCCCGAGGCCATCTCCCAGGCGAGCGACAGGCGCGACACATGTGCAAGCTCCGATTGCCGCTCACGAGCCCGCGCCTCGGCTTGGCGGCGTGAGAACACGTCGCGGATGACGAGCGTATAGCGCTCTTTGCCGGGTTCTCCGAACCGGCCGACGGTCAGCTCGATGGGAAATAGGGTGCCGTCGGCCCGACGCGCGTGAAGCTCCCTATCTGCCAACCCGGACGCAGGCGCTCGCGCCATGGAGGCCAAAAATTCGAGCAAGCGCTTCGCATCGATAAACTCATGGATGTTGCGGTTCAGGAGCAGCTGCGCCGGCACAGCGAAGAGTTGCTCGACGGCGCGGTTGACAGATTCAATGCGTCCCAGCGCGTCGATCGTCAGCACGCCATCGCGCGCGGTATCCAGGATCACCGACAGCCGGTTCTCGCTATCGGCCAAAGCACCTGCGGTATTCCGGATCTCGCGGACGGCGGCGCCGAGCAGCAGCCCCGTGGTCGCCAGGGCGAACATTAGTAGTTGGAAACTGCGAACCGTCTCTGGCGACTTGTCTTCGAAGTTGAACGCCACCATAAGCCCGGCCTGCACCGCGAGCACGGCCCAGCTCGCGCCGCTGAGGCCCCGTCGCGTCGCAATCCAGACGACCGGCAAGAACAGAAGATAGATCAGCTGGACGGAGTAGTCTTCGCTGAATCTGAAGACAAGCATCAGTACGCCGGCGATGCTCGCCAGCTGAGCCACGGTCTCGATATGGCGTGGCGGGTCTCTACCGTCCATCGCCGCCGGACCGCGACGGCCACGATCGAGCAACACAAGTAACGCCGGCGTCAAGACAAGCGGGCCAATGGCGTCGGCGGCCCAGAGCCTCGATGCGGCCTCGGGGGCACTAGTCCACGAAATGATCCCGGCGCCGACATAGGTCACCACGAAGCCGAACGACACCGCTCCGGCCGCGACGACGGTCACCAGGATGAGCAACAACACGTCGCGCACCCGCTGTAACCCCATCTCCAGTCGGAGCATGCGGCGCAAGACCGTAGCCGCGCCGGCATATACAGCTGCAAGAATGAGGGCACAGCTCAAAACGGCAGCGAGCGGGATGTGCGCCTGCCTGAAAAGCAAGTCGGACAGCAGGGCGGCCAAGCCGACAGCCGGGATATATCTCAAACCTTTAACAACCAGCAGCGTCAAGGTGAGGCCCGGCGGCGGGTTCCAAGGCGCGACATCGATGCCGCGAAGCCCCCAGATGAAGCTCACCCGATCGAGCGCGAGGTAAAGGACGATGTAGGCGCTCGATATCGCCAGCGACGACCAGATGGACTTGGTCCGCAATCTTTCAACTATTGCCGGTCGTTTGCGGAGCACGACAGCAATCATTCGCTGCGGCATCGGCTCTGACCATATGTACTCGTACCTATTCTCCCGTTCCAAGCAATATGATAGACAATAGAGCTGCTCGTCTTTCCGTTTTGACCGCTTGCGCAGCTCGCCAGAAATTCGATGAAACGCAGCGTTTTAGGAGAAGCTGCCGTAGACGATGCGGCGCAGCTAACGCCGGCGGTTACCGGTCTGCGACGACGGTCGCCGACGCTTTCCTTCATCTTGGATCCGGGCGGGCGTCGTGTGGCGCGACGTACCGCGCTCTGCGCAATGCGCGCATCAACCAGACTAACCACGGCATCGCTGCCGTCGGCGGTGGGCCGTGGTTAGGGCCGCGGCCGAGCCGTGGTGCGCTCGGCCGCGGCTGCCACGCGGTGAGCCGCTCCCTGCGTCGGTCTCCGCGACGTGGCCGCACACGATCATAGCCGGGTGTCCTGGCGGCCACCATAACGCGCGGTCTTCCACAACCGGGACGCGTTTCCCTGCGATTTCTTGCCAAACGAAGCGCCAGACGCGATTGATGCGCCTCCGGCGCGCGAAAACCGGGCGCACCGCTTTCGTCGGTCTGCCCCGAGGCGTCCGTTGCTGATGCGACATCTCATGGCCATAGCGGCATGAAGGGTTCGCATAGTCGCATAAGTGATTGCGCGCCGCCAGTGCGGGTGAAGTCATCGGAAATCGGCGTTGGGCGCGAACTGCCTCAGGTCGAAAAAGGGGAAGATAGGACGAGAAGGAGAAAGCACATGAAAAACTTGCGATGCATTCTCGCGGCCGGCGCGTTAGGAGTTCTCTTGGCCTTTGCCGGGGGGACGTCGGCTGCCGTCGCGGTGCCCGCATCACCTCCTGGCCCGCATGCGACGCGACATCACCGCCACCTGCTGGCGCGCAGTCGGGTCAGGAAAATTCAAGAAGCGCTCAAAGCCCATGGCGCCAAAATCGATGTCGATGCGGTCTGGGGCCCGAAGACCGTGGCCGCGCTGAGGCGGTTCCAAAGACTGAACGGCCTCAGGGCAACAGGACACGCGGACCATGCGACGATGAAGCAGTTGTTGCACAGCGTGAGTTGACGCCCCTCCCGGGCTCACGCGGGCGAGATCCGCAGTAGGATCGATGGGCCAGTCGTCGGTTCGCCGATCGCCGCGGAACTCGCTTGCCGCGTTTCGCGCAGCGCGGCGTTCCAACGCGTTATGCCAGCCTCGCTTTTGATGGATGGATGCCCGATGACAACGTCGCTTTCCTCGACGACAAAAAGGCTCGCTCGCAAGAAGCGCCCTTTCGATGCTTACGAGCAGCACCTCGTCACGCAGCGGCTTCTTGATAAAATCGAAGCGTCGGCCTTCGTCGCTGCTGTGGCGATTGGCACGGTTCCTATGCCAGGTGAGCAGCAGCGCCAGTGTCGGGCCCGGCGGCGGATTCCAGGGCGTGATGTCTATGCCATGCAGCGCCCAGACGAAGCTTACCTGATCGGGAAACAGGTGAGAGTGCGATATAGCCGGCGGATATCGTCACGACGGGGGTCGGTATCCCTCCAGGCGCGAACGTCCTTTGAGGATTCTCTCTGCCGGCATGCCGGCGTTCATACGGCTCTTCTTCCGTTCAGCCATAGGTGCTCGCACGTATTCGCTCGACTGCGCGACTGCGTTACCTAGAGCCGCATCCAGAATAGCATCGGCGGGCGACCGAACGAGCGCCCGCCAGTGCAGCTGCGGCGGTGCGCCGCGACCACAACCCGGCCAGGGACTTTTCGATGAACCCGGCAGAAGGTAAGCCATTCGAGAACATCGCAGCCGTCGCCACGGCGGAAGACGGATTGATCGTTTTCGAACCTCTCTGCCGGAGCGAGGATGCAAGCCGCCGCGACGCAGCGCAGCAGATCCGCAGCGCAAGGCGCCTCGGCTCGCGTCGCTGCTGAGCGAGATCAGGATTGAACGGAGCCCCGCTGGCGGGGCCCGCGACGGGATGTGGGAGGCGAGGAGTATTGGCCAGGACAGTCGTCGTCTCCAATCGCGTGCAGCTGCCCGGTGAGCGCTCCGCACGAGCCGGCGGGCTTGCCGCTGCGTTGCGCGACGCGGTGCGCCGCGGCGGCGGCTTGTGGTTCGGTTGGAGCGGCGCCGTCAAGGGAACTGCAGGCGAGCCCGAGATCGCCCGGGCGGGCAAGGTCACTTATGCCACGGTCGATCTCACGCGCGCGGAATACGAGCATTATTATCTGGGCCACGCCAACGCGACGCTCTGGCCGCTGCTGCACTATCGGCTCGGACTGGTCCAATACCGCCGCGAGGCGTTTCAAGGCTATCTGCAGGTTAACGCCAGAATGGCGCAGCAGCTGTTGCCGCTGTTACTGCCCGACGACCTGATCTGGGTTCACGACTATCACCTGATTCCACTAGCCTCTTGTCTGCGCGCCTCGGGCGTCACCAACCGCATCGGTTTCTTCCTGCATACCCCCTTCCCGCCATTCGACGTGCTGTCGGCTCTACCACAATACGAGCAGCTTATCGCCGCGATGGGCGCCTATGATCTCGTCGGTTTCCAGACCGCGGCGGCCGTTGGGGCTTTCCTCGAATGCGTCGGCGCGGTTCCTGGCGGCGAGCGTCTCGGCAATGGCAACTTTGCCGTCGCCGGCAGGCGGGCTCGCGCCGCGGCATTTCCAATCGGGATCGATGCGCAGGGCTTTGCCAAGCTCGCTGCGCGCGCCGCGCACTCGGCCGAAACGGTCAGGTTGCGCGACAGCCTCGCCGGGCGTTCCCTGATCATCGGCGTCGATCGTCTAGACTACAGCAAGGGCATCCCTCAGCGCTTTGAGGCCGTCGAGGAGCTGTTAACGACTCATCCGGCGCTCCACCGCTCTTTCAACTATCTGCAGATCACGCCGCTCTCGCGTGCGGAGCTCTCGCAATATCGCGCCTTTCGCCGCGAGCTGGAGGCCTTGGCCGGCCACGTCAACGGTAAGTTTGCAGAGTTCGACTGGTCGCCGATTCGATACGTTACGAAGAGTTTCTCGCAGCAAAGTCTCGCAGGGTTTTATCGGCGCGCGCGCGTGGGACTGGTGACGCCGCTGCGCGACGGCATGAATCTCGTCGCCAAGGAGTTCGTCGCCGCTCAGGATCCCCAGGATCCCGGCGCCTTGGTTCTCTCCCGCTTTGCCGGAGCGGCATGCGAACTGGATGCGGCGCTGCTGATCAATCCTAACGATCCGACCGAAATAGCCGAGATGCTGCGTCGGGCGCTGCAAATGCCCCTCGTCGAGCGTCAGGATCGCTGGCGTGCGATGATGTCGGCCAATCAGCGCAGCACGCTCGACGGCTGGTGCGCCTCTTTTCTGGCGGCGCTTGGCCGTATCGCACTCGTGCCGCCGCTCAGGGTCGCGTTGCGGCCGCATGCGAGCAGGGCGGTACCGCTGCCGAAGCCGGCGTGTTCCGTCGGCTCGACGCGCGGCCGCACGATCGATCGCCGCGGCCGTTCACGGCCATGAACATGCCTTCACCCGAGGTCGAACGCTTCATCCGCCGGCACATCAGATCGGTATGGGATCTTGAGCTGCTGCTGCTGCTGTCGCTCAATCCGTCGCGCGTCTGGACCATACCCATGCTGGTGCGCGAATTGCGGGCGAGCATTCCGTTGGTTACCGACTCGCTGATGACGCTGAAACTGGCAAACTGCATCGCCGAAGAGCCGACTGAACATTACCGCTACCGGCCCGCCAGCTCTGAGGTCGAGGTGCAAGTCCTGGCCCTCAAGGACGCTCATGCGAAATTTCCCGTCGCGGTGACAAAGCTGATCTGGCAGGGGCCCCATTCCCAGATTCAAGTTTTCGCCGACGCCTTCCGGCTGAAAAAGGACTGACCCCGATGTTCGAGGGTATCGTCTATTTCTTGTGCTTCCTGACGAGCTTTTTCGCAATGGTGCTTTTGTTGCGCGGCCATCTCTCCAATGGCTCGAAGCTGCTGATGTGGAGCGCGCTCGCCTTTATTGCGCTTGCCATCAACAATCTTGCGCTGTTCGTCGATATCGTTCTGCTGCCGCAGGTCAGTCTGCTCTGGGTCCGCGAAATTGCCGAGGCAACGGCGGTCTGCGTGCTGCTCTATGGCTTTGTCTGGGAAGTAGATTGAGGGAACGGTCATGAGGGATTGGATTCCCATCGCGTTCTTGTCCGGCTTCATCAGTATGGGCTACCTAACGCTCGGGTTGTTTTTCCTGAAATTCTGGCGGCGAACGCGCGACGGATTCTTCCTGATGTTTGCCTTGGCATTCTGGCTGCTTGCCGCCAACGAGATGGTCTTTCCCTCGACGGACGCTGCTTTGCACTATGGCTGGATCTATCTGCTGCGTCTTGCCGCATTCCTTCTGATCATCGTTGCCACAGTCCGAAAGAACATGCGCGTGCCCCCCCGGGAATGATATCTCCGCCAACGCGGTACAGGGGAGAACCTTGCAATGGACGCGCCGGAGCTCGTCGACGCACTTCTGAGCCACATCCGCGCGGAAACCGGTGGATGGACAAACCAGTGCGCGCTCGCGCGGTTGACCGCCTGGTCAATATGCTGATATCTGCCCCGGAGGTCTCGGAGTGCGATTGCCGCTCGTTGCAACAGGTGCGGGACTGGGCGCAAATTCTCTACAGCACCCGCCGGCATCGGCGCTGGGAGAACGGGGCCTCGGCAATCCGCCGCGCCATGCTACTGAACATGGAGAGCATCCGCTCCGAAATCGCGCGGTCCGGCCGCGGTTAATCTGACTTTCAATTCTCCAAATATCGCCTTGGTGCACTGAGCGGTAACACCATTTGCCCGGCTCGGCCTGGGTATGCATCATAGAGAGTATGCGCAACGCGGGCCGGCCGGCTTGCAGGGTTGTAGCGACACCCTCGTATCCTCTGCGCCGCATTGTCCGCTGGCATCGCCCGGCTTTATCATTTTGGGGCTGGGCATAGGCCCGTGGGTCCGCCGAAACTCAATGCGTTCGCTTGACACGGCCAATTTGGTGCTAGGTCACTCCATCTCGAGCGCCACGTTCGGCGCGTCATCGCTTACGACATCCCTGACGCAATCCGAACGATCTCGGCGGTAAGACGAGCGCTCGATGGAACGACCCAGGCCAAAGCGTAGACGATGCACTGCCGAGCAATTGCTAGGCCCGCGCGTTGCCCTTCTAACCTCCTGCGCAACCATCCCGCCAGTCGGCCGTTTGATGGCGGTGGCCCTGCAGCGCCGGCAAGACGAGTGGGTTCTATGGCGGAGACATCGACGGTTATCAGATCAGGGGCATCCGCATCGCGCCGGTACGCCTCCGCTGCGATTCTGCTTTTCGGAGCGCTGCTCTCCTGGCTCTGCTACGTGCATCCGGGCTGGCTTCCGTTCTGGGCGCCGTGGGATTTCTCCTGGCCGGAATTCCTTGGCACCGCGTTTCCGCTGTGGTGGTTCCTGCATGGGCTGGCGCTGACGCCGCCGCAAGCCCGCCCGGCGCCGGTGCGGTGTGCCGCATTCCTGCTTGGGCTCGCCGTGATCTACGCCGTGCTCCAGACGCGCTTCGACTACATGGCGCAGCACATGTTCTTCCTGAACCGCATCCAGCATGTGGTGATGCACCATTTGGGCCCGATCCTGATTGCGCTCGCCGCCGGCGGGCCGACCGTGAAGCGCGGCATGCCGGCCGTGATGCGCCGGTTCGTCGAAAGCCTGACCGTCCGCACCGTCCTCGGTGTGCTGCAGCAGCCGGTCATCGCCGTGCTGCTCTTCGTCGGGCTCTTCTATTTCTGGCTCATTCCGGCGGTTCATTTCCGCGCCATGCTCGATGCGCGGCTCTATGCGGTGATGAATTGGAGCATGGTGCTGGACGGCGTGCTCTTCTGGGTCCTGGTGCTGGACCTGCGGCCCAAGCCGCCGGCTCGCTTTTCCTTCGGCACGCGCGCGGCGATGGCCTACGCCACGACTTTTCCCGAGATCATCATTGGTACGGTGATCACCTCGGTGCACCACGATCTCTACCCCTTCTACGCATTGTGCGGCCGCCTCTTCCCTTCGGTCAGCCCGATCGCCGATCAGCAGATCGGCGGCATCATCATCTGGGTGCCGCCCGCGATGATGAGCGCCGCCGCAACGCTCATCGTGCTGCACGCTTTCGTGCGGCACGAGGAAGCGCTCGCCGGAGCCGACGCCTCGCCCGCTAGCCCGCCCAATCTTGCGGAAGTTTAATTTGCAACCCGCAGCCACCAGCAGTCCGATACACCCCGCGCCCTGCCTTTTCGCAGGAGCAGCAGGAAAGAAGAGGTGATGGCGGTGACGAGTTTCGCTTTTCCCGACGAGACCAACATGCAGGCAAGCGCGCCTTCCGCTGCGGTGCCGCGGAGCGCAGAGCGAGCCGCCGCGATGCTGCGCCGGCGCAATCGTCTTCTGGCCTTGACACTGGCCGTGGTTGCCGGCTCGGTCTTTGCCCTCGTGCTCTGCCTGGTGGTGATGTTCCACTATCTCCAAGCGCATCATGTGGTCCCCACCTGGATCTGATGAGCGCGGCGACCGCTGGCAGGGGACTCTTCGCGCGGCGCTGACGCGGCGGCGGCTCATGCGCGTGGCCGCCTTCGGCGCGCTCGGCCTGCTTGGCGGCTGTGGCCATGGCGCGCATTGGCACAGCATCGACGTCTCGGACAGCTCGCCGTCGCTCAAATTCGCCATGACCCGCGTCTCGGACGGAAAGCCGGTGACGGAGGCCGACTATCGCGGCGAGGTTGTCCTGCTCTACTTCGGCTACACGTTTTGCCCGGACATCTGCCCAACCACGCTCTCCAATCTCGACGACATACTGGGTCGTCTCGGCGCCGCGGGTAAGCATATCCGCGTGCTCTTCGTCACCGTCGATCCCAATCGCGACACGTTGCCGGTGCTGGCCGCTTACGTCAGGAATTTTGGACCGAAAATGGTCGGGCTGCGCGGCACGCCGGACCAACTTGCCGCCTTGGCCCGGCGCTATCGCATCGTCTATTCGGTCCGGCCGGCGGACGCGCAGCACCCCTACGAGGTGACGCACAGTTCGGCGATCTATGTCTTCGATGCCAAGGGCAGCGCACGTCTGCTCGTGCCCTCACTGGCTTCGACGACGCCTGATATCGCTGGTACGGCTGCTGACCTCAAGCGGCTCGTCGACAGCGCTGGTCCGCCGGGATTTTGGGCGCGTCTGCTTCAAAGCGTGTGAGCGCGCCTGCTAAGTTCTCCGGGGCCGGCTGAGAGAATCGTTGCGGTTCGTCAAGTCTGAAGGCTAGGTGAGTAGCGCCGCCTGCTGCGCTCCTGCCGGCTTCAGCGCGCGGAACCGCCCATGCACGCTGGCGATGATATGTGAAATTGGTCGCTGTGGGCGCCGGCGGCTCTTACAGCCGCGCCTGACCCGTTTCAGACATTTACCTGATTGGGCCGTCCGTCGCCGAGCTGCGTCAGCGTGAAGGTGGTCCCTCGTCTCGCCGCGCTCGCCTGATCCGTCGTGGGACGGTCGAGGGTGGGGAAACCCCCGCCGGCCTCTTCTGCGTTCGGACTGCTGTTGTCTTGGTGGGCTAAGAGGCTGCGACGCTTCCCTTGGCCTTAATGGCCTCAAGATCTGCGGCCCTTGCCTCCAATGCGACGACCAGCTCCATCAGCTTTTTGGCAATCATCACGTTGTCGGCTGCCCGGTGCTCTTCTGCGAGCTTCCGATACACGGTCACATTCGCGCGCAGGGACGCGATATCAGCTTCGATGTCTGCATCCGCTCTTTCAGGGCCCGCTTCGCGAGGTGCAGGACGGCGGACGTCACTCCGCGCGGATTCAGCCGGGATTCCGAGCAACAATGTGATTTGACGTCAGCTTTCGGAGTAGAGCGGGCTTATTCTCTCTGATCAGCGCGAGGAACTTGTCGCCGCCCGCGACGAGGGACGAGAGATGGGTCAGCATTTTCTTGACCTCTCCATGTTCCTCCGTCGCTTCATCAGCCATCTCCTTCGTCTCTTTGTGTTTCTCGAGTACCGGATAGCCTATTGGCTATTAGATCGACGTCCTTCGTCGTGACGAAGCGGCTGCGCGCGTAAACAGGCTTGCGCTCGAAGCACACCCAATGAGACGCGCCGTATCCTCGAGCGAGAGCAGGCCGTGATCGCCAAGCATCGTGCGGAGATGGACGCCGCGTATCGACTGGACATCGACGCCCGCCGCACGGCGCTGGAGCTCCTGCAGAACCCGTTCCTGACCTACTTCGCGAACTTGGACACCCCGGCGCTCATTATTCAGACGGGAATCGGAGACTTCCCCACCGCTATCTTCATCGACCGGCATATCGAAGCCATGAACAGCTGGGTCAAAGTTCTGGTGAACACGGATGTAGTGCAGGACAATGGCGTAGACACGGACTTTACCTTCTACTTCCTCTGGAGCAACAACACCGACCAGCCTGCGGTCATCGTGAATGCCGCAACCTCGCTTGTGTTCAACGGGACATGCCGGGTGTTCGCGGCCGGCGACACAGGCCTCTTCTCGGACGATTCGGACTATGCTGACGTCATGGGCCAGCTCACGGTCTGGCGCTGGCGCGGCTGGATCGACCCCATAACCGGCCAGAATTTCGATCAGACGCAAGTCGTGTTGCCGGGCACCCCTTCTGGAAGTGTAGTCGGTCTCAAGGCCACGGGCGGCGGACTTTTCGGCAATGAAGGTATTGATCCGAAGAACCAGCCGCAGGAGTTTAACAACCAAGCTTTGGATCTGAACGCCGGACCCTTGGCAGTCCCGCCGGGAGCAGAGGTGCTGTTCGAAGTCGCCATGACGCTCCAGTACGGCTTCACTGCTGGCGGCGGTGATATCAGCGATCTCATCTCCGTTGACTTCGCCAACGACGAACTGGGCTACCTGGTGCGTTGCCCAGGCGTGCTGCACGAGGTGTCCGGTCCGGTGCCGCCCAATGCTTAGAGCGGGCCTCTCGCGCCCGCTCTGGCCGGAATGGAAGCCGTTCGTCGCGCTATAGCGGCACCGACGCTCCACGTGCCTGCTACAGCGTGCTTAGCCGACTGAACCGTCGCGGCATGTTCGGGAGCTTGACCGCTTGCAGCACGGCCCAGCAAAGCGCTGCGCCTCCGCTCCCGTTGTTGAACGTGCCGACGAGGTGATCGGCTAGCACACTGTTTGCTGCATCCGCTTCCAGTCGCTTCTGGCAGTGAGCTGCATAAGACGGGCGTTGCTTTGGAGGTCTGCTACCGCGTGCTTAGCCGACCCACCGCGGGAACCCTCTGCAAGGCGGCTGATGACCCGCTTCGGACGTCCGCCACGAAGATTGTGCGCTTCAAGACGGGGCCGGCCGGCGACCTGCGCTCATGATCATCATTATCGTCTAACCGCTCCCGGCCGTGAAGAACGTCGCCTGCATCCTCTGAG
>Ga0134125_10001513_pt1 | contig 28462 bp, 10 predicted proteins | sample KB31751_FD_96464 | JGI IMG/M metagenome (GOLD analysis project Ga0134125, IMG submission 96464) | Terrestrial soil microbial communities with excess Nitrogen fertilizer from Kellogg Biological Station, Michigan, USA - KB3-175-1 | ecosystem: Environmental > Terrestrial > Soil > Unclassified ... | reverse complement strand
GCGTTATAGACGTACCAGGTGGAGTTGTTGTTTGCGTCGATCTTATGGACGAGATTGCCGTTGGCGTCGTAGCTGTAATTTGTCGTGATCTTCAGGTTCGCTGGGTCGACGACCTCCTGAGTGCGACGGCCCATGGCATCGAAGGTATACTGTGTGACCCGCACAGTGCTATTGCCTGCACCTTGGGTCACGGTGACGGTTTTGGCGTCGCCCTCGCTGTTGTAGACGTAGGTCGTGGCGTAGTTCAGACCGTTGGGATTGGTAGTGGCGTTATATGGGTCGACCACCACCTGGGTGACGCGCCCGTCGCGATCGTAGGTGGTTGCCGTAATTTTGTTTCCCGGAGCGACGACCTGCTCGACCAGACCGAGTCCGTCATACTGATAGGTCGTGGTCAGCGCCAGGCCGCCGGTGTCTACGGTGCGGCTCAAAATCCGATTGGCGGCATCGTAGGATAGGCGGGTGATAACGCCGCGAGCATCCGTATCGGTCACCTCTCTCCCGGCGCTGTCATAGGCTCGCGACTCGAGTGACCCGAGGTTATCTGAGATCCCGACGACATTCCCGTTCAGGTCGTAGCTGTAACTGGTCGTATTGGTCGCACTGGTGACCGTCAGCGTCTGGCCATTGCGATTGTGCACCGTGCTCACACTCACCCCTTCCGGGGTGGTCACAGTGACACTGCGCGTCGCGTCGTTGTACGTATACGTGGTTGTATCGTTCAGCGATGAAGCGTCTGTCGTCGTCAGCACGCGCGAAAACGCGTCATAGGTCGTGCGGGTCGACGTAGCGGTGCCGCCCGTGCCGTTTGCGGCGTTGGTGAGCGGGTCAATCGTCGCGATCACCCGTCCCAGGGCATCGTATTGAGTGCTGCTCTTGTTGCCGTTCCGGGTGACGGAAGTCTGCCGGCCAAAGGCATCGTAGCTGTATGTGAAGACGTCGTTCACCCCGCTCGGATCGGACTCGAGACTGAGCAGGTTTCCATCCAGATCGTAGGCGTAGTTCTGGACGCGGCTGATGCTCTGTGAGGCGTCCACGAGGGTCGTGCAGACCAGCTCTTCCCCAAAGGCATTGTAAGTACGGGTGACGCTGGCACCTTCGGCACTCGTCTGGCTGGCTACCTTGCCTGTGAGCGTGTAGGTATATGTAGTCTTCTTGTCTTTGGCGGCATTCGCAATGCCGGTGAGCATTGCAAGCGCCGTCGAGGTGAGCTCTCCGCCGGTGAGCGCGGAAGGATTGCCGACCCGGTTGTAGTAGCTGATCTGTGCGGTCAAATCCCCGAGCGCATCGTACTGGTTCTCCGTCACTTCACCGAGGGCGTTCATGGTGAAGCGCAGCTGTCCCGCCTGGTTGTAGAAGTACTGTGTCGTTTCGGTTTGAGTCGTGTTCGTGCTCGAGTCGAACGCGTTCACGGTCTGCGAGATGCGCCGTCCGGCCGAGTCGTACGTGTACGTCGTCCCATACTCCGCCCAGATCTGCGCCTGCGTCATCGTGCCCGTGAGCAGCGACGAGCCCACGGCCGAGAGCTGCGCAGTGACCCGGCCCAAGGCATCGTACTGAGTCTGGGTGGTGCGGGTGTCGTTGGCGATGGTGGAGCCCACGGCCACGGTCTGACTGATCAGGTTTCCGGCATTGTCATAGGTGTAATTGGTGACTGTGCCCTCGAAGTTCGTCTCCTGGACGAGACGGTTAAGGCCGTCATACACGTAGCTCGTGACGTGCGGATGGGCGCCGGCAGCAGACGCAGCTGCCAGCAGGGTCGCATCAGTGCTCGTACCGGCCGTATAGGTGAGCGCCCGGTCATACTGGGTGACCGAGCTCACGTTGTTGTTTTGATCGTACTGCGTTTGGGTGAAATACCCGGTCCCATCGGAATTCGCCACTTCGAACAGCCCGATGCGCCGGCCTTCCGCGTCATAGAAGTACACCGACTGTGCATCCTGGCCCGGTGAGGCGGCCGGCAGATTGCTCCAGGCTCCCGCAGCGAAAGTGGCGGACGGAGCGGCCGTGGCGTAGGTGACCTTTTGGGTCATCTGGCCAGCGCCATCATAGGTGTACTGGGTAAGGTAGCCCTGAGCGTCTAGCTGGCCGAGCAGCTGACCGTCGCTGTTATAGAAGTAGGCGGTTTGCCGATCATTCCCTGGAGAGGCCGTCGCCCCCACCGTGCTTGGCGTGAGCGCGTTGACCGAAGAAGCAATCGAGACCGGGGTGGCGTATTGAACCTGCCCGGTGAGTCGGCCCGCGCCGTCGTATAGGTACTGCGTGACGTCGCCCGCAGCATCGATGTCGTAGACTTTACGCCCACCTGCATCGTACACACTGCGGGTGATCTGATCATTCTCCCGCCCCACGGTGGCAGGTAGCGCCGCCACGAGGGTTGCAATCGTGACGGTGGCTGGCTGACCTGAAGCGTTGGTGAGCGTCGCCACCGTGGCCGCGCTCAGGCGATCGGCGTAGTTGACCGTCTTTACGAGCTCATCGGCATTGTCGTAGATATATTGGGTGAGGTTTGCAGTCCCATCGCCGTCACCGCTGAGATCCACTTCTCCCGCTTTCCGCCCCGCCTCGTCGTAGATGATGTAGTGCGTGATGCCAGTCGGATCCGTCGTGATGGCAAGCCGTCCGTCGGCATCGTACTGGTAGGTCGTCGTGCCCAGCGCCTGGGAGCCTGGACCGGAGTTGGCCGTACTGAGCAGGTGTCCGGCCTTGTCGTAGACCCGTGTCGTCACGAGCCCATTCGCAGCGGTCGTCTGAATGGTATTGCTGGAAGCGGTATAGGTATACGCAGTGGTTATCGTCTGGCCCGTGCTCACCCATTGCGTTTCAGTCAGGACCCGCCCCAATCCATCGTAGGTATACGTCGTCGCGTACGGCAGGCTCGAGTTGCCGGAGTTGGCGGTGTTGCCAATGCCGCGCGGATCGATCACCTGCAGGAGCTCGCCACGCTGGTCATAGACGTATTGTGTCGTCGATACCGTGCCTGCTCCGGCCCCCGTGCTGGAGGTGGCCGTGTAAACCGTCCTGGTGCTCAGGTTCCCGCGGAAATCGTACGTGTAGTCGGTGCGCTCGATCTGGGTTTGATCCTGCCCAGCCGCCCATGTGGTCATTTGCAAGAGGGTGAGTGCAGTGCTCGCACTCAGGCCGGTGAGGTTGTACTCCGCCGCCGCGTACACCAGGGTGCTCACGCGCTGGCCCTGGGCGTTGTAGCGGTTTTCGGTCACCCGTCCGTCGCTGGAGATGCTGAATCGCAGCCGGTCGTAGCTGTCGTAGGCGTAGCGGGTCGTGATCGGAGAGGCAGCCGCAGTCGTGCCGGTGGCCGCCACCAGGTACTGCGTTTTCGTCAACAGCTGATTGTCGGCGCTATAGGTGTAGGTGACCGTATTGCCTGCCGCATCCACCGAGGAGAGCAGATTCCCGTTGCCATCGTAGGTGTACGTCGTGGTCTCATTGAGACCGGCAGGGTCTTGCGTGACGGTCTTCAGATTCCCATTGGTGTCGTACGCGTAGTTCGTCTGGATCGTGGTGGTGGTGCCACCGCTCACTACCGGCCCCACTGTCGGGCTCACCATGGAGGTCAAGCGTCCCTTGCCGTCCATGTGGTACGTGGTCGCCCGCCCGAGCGCGTCCGTTACGGTGAGCGACGGCATCAACGTCTGCTGTCCGGTGAACTCCAGTACGGTGGGGACGTACAGCTTCAGCCCCGCCGTGAGCGTCGGATTGCCCATGTCGGCCTGCAGGGCGGCGATGGCATTGATCTCCGTGTTCCCCCAATAGACCGCCTTGGTGATCGAGGCCCAGGTGTCGCCTGCGACTACCGTGTAATAGCCCCCGTAGCCGCCCGTGAGGACGCCGCTGTTCTCGCTGCTGTAGATCGGCTCGGTCGCTCCGAGACCCGCCCAGCCACTGAACGCGAAGGTCGTGACGTTGCCATTGCCGTCGGTATATTTCTGCAGCCGATAACTGCCGCCGCCCAGGAGATACGAGAGGGAGACCTTGGTGCCGTCACCTTGCGTGATCGAGGTGAGCAGGTCCGTCGTACCCTGGTAGCCGTAGGTGGTCACGTAGGTCGGATCGGTGCTGAGGCCGCTCGCAGGCGTAAGATCGACCGTGACCGTGATCAGGCGGTTCTGCGTGTCGTACCCGTACTGCACGCGCTTCTGCGTGACCCCGTTGCTCACCTCACGGATGTCGACGAGGTTGTTGCCGCTGTAGTCGAGATAGGTGATCTGGCCGGAAGGGTCGGTGATCTGCGTGACCAGGCTTCCCGTGTAGCCGTACGTCGTGACGTTGCCGCTGGTGTCAGCGGAGCTCGTCATCTGGCCGCTCGAGTTGTAAACCTCGGTATTGCGGCTCTCTCCATCGGTCCAGGTCCAGGTCGCCGCCGAGGTGTTGTAGCTCAGGGTGTTGTATGCCCCTGTCCCGAGCGCGCTGGTATACAGTCCCAGCGTTGCGTTGTAGGTATAAAGAATCTGCGAGCCATCCCCGAACTCCTTGGTGATGGTGCTGCCGGCGGTATTCACGGTGCCGGTGAGCCCGAAGACCCGCTGCTCGAAACTGAAGCGCCAGTTGTTGCCGCTCGGGTCGTCGAAGGTGCCCTGCGAGTTGTACGTGCGCACTATCGAGAGGCCGGAGCCGACGGAGCTCAGCACCTCGTCCTGATCCTGCACTACCAGGTTGTTCGTGGCGGAGTCGACGTAGAGTTGATCGGGGGCCTGCCCCTGGACGTTGCCGCCGGAATTCGTTCGCGTGCCGGGCTGTGAGCTCTGCAGGCCTAGTGCGGAACCACTGACGATCGTCACCATGATGTATGCCTTACCGTTTCTTTAAGGTTCCGGCCGCCAAACCTGCTGGCGGTTACGCCCCGTGTCAGACATATATCCGGTGATCTCGCCCGCGGTTTACCTCGCCCTCGCGGGTGCCCATGGCCTGGCCTGCACACTCCCCTGCCGACGCTTCACCGCCGCTCTCGCGAGCGCCGATGCGAGGTGGATCGCTGCTCCTTCATCGTGGCGGACTCTTATCGTGCTCCGCGCCGGTCTGACGGCGCACAAGCTATTGATTCGGCTGAGACTGCGCCCGCTGTCGCAGCGCCAAGAGCACTTCTTCGAATGCCTGCAGGACCGCAGCCAGGGCCGCCTGCTGGTGTGCGCGGGGGATGAGCGCGTCGTTGAATTCGAGTTTGCACGCCAGTGACGTGGTGCGCTGCTCGATGCGCAGGTTTATCGGCTGCAGGGGCACATCGTAGTGATCCGCCACCGTCACCTCCGGCCTGCGAACCAGCGCGCTTGGCACGTCGCTGGCGGCCGAAGTGACGACGGCCGAGACGGCTGCGGGATCCTCCGGCCGCAAATCGCGATAGTTGAGCGTCGCGCCGATCCTGTGAATGATCTCCCCCGCCCGCAACCCCGGCAGGCAGTCATTGAGCGGGAACCGCAGCTCGCGCGCGGCGGCATAATTGGTCTCGAGCATGCGCAGCGTGTCCCGCAGCTGCAGGTGTGCCGAGAGACTGATCTCTATCGGATCAAGGTGAAAGATCGGCCCGACCGTGCGCCGCAGCGCGAGCGTGTCCGGAAATAGGCGGCCGTCCGCAACGGATAACACCGGGTAACGTGATTGCCCGGACCAGCGCGACAGCGCAATCGAGAACACCGCCAGAACCAGGAGGAACGGCGTGACTCTGAGGTCCCTGGCGAGCCTGTCGAATTCGACTGCCGCTGCGGCGGTGAAGTCGAACGTGTAATCCACGCGGTCACCCCGCGCCCACTCCAGGGCGACTCCAGTGGAAGGCAGCCGCAGAGGCGGGACGGTTGCGAGCCAGTCGGCCCAGAACACCGCGAGTCTCTCGGCGACTTCACCGCGGAAACATTCGCGTTCCCAAGCGGCGAAGTCGCTGAACTGAAAGGCGCACTCAGTGAGGCTCCGCGACGGCCCAGAGCGGTCCGCGCCACTCTCATCCCCCAGCAGCGATGACAGCTCTTCGGCGATGACTCCCATCGAGGTGCCATCGGCGATGATGTGGTGGAAGATGAGGACGATCAGGCCCTCACCGGCGGGCTCGAGGAATACTCGGGCGCGGGTGAGCCATTCGCCCTCGAGCGGGGGCACGCCCGCGATGAACGCCGCGACAGCCGGCGGCACATCGCCCCCGAGGAACGAGCATGACTTCCCTAACCGCTCGACCTCCACCCGCAACGTACGCGCATCATTGAGCCGCGCCTGCAGAGTGCCGGCGCATTCGTCGAAGGAGTAGCGCAGGGCCTCGTGCCTCGCGACCACGGTTGCGATCGCAGCTTGCATCGCGGCTGCCGGCCTGTTGCAAACCGGAAGCAGGAGCGGAATTCTCCGCTCGCCGTTCTGCGTCGGCGAGGCCCGCGCACTGCGCCAGAGGAGCTCTTGCGCGAAGGAGGGAACCGCGACTCTGCTGCCGCGCAGCAGCGGCGGACGTGCCGTCGTTCCCCGGGCCCGCAGAAACCGCAGGATCTCCTCACGCCGGGAGAGGAGCACGGCCTTGTCAGGATCGCTCAGAACCCCCTTGGGCGCCCGATATTTTACGTGCTGTCCGGTGTCGTCCAACGAAAGCACCGCACCCCTGTCGCGCAGCGACCTGAGAAGGCACGGCAACGACCGCTCCCTGGTGGTAATCTCCTCTGCGGATAAGCGCCCGGCTGTTGGAGCAATGAGCATGTTCGATGACGACGCGGAACGGCTGTATACGGTGCTCGTCAACGAGGAAGAGCAGTTTTCCCTGTGGCCGCTGGAGAAGAGCATTCCCAACGGCTGGCGTCCCGCCGGCAAGGAAGGCACGCGCGCGGAATGCGCACGCTATGTCGATGAGGTGTGGACTGACATGCGTCCGTTGAGCCTGCGCAGGAAGATGGACGTCCCGCACTCATAGCAGCACGCCTTCCTCATATTCCAGCGCCTCGGCACTCATCACGTCATCGGCGTGGGCGGCAAATGCGGGCTGCGCGCACAGGCCGGCGATCGTCGGGTTCTCGAACAGCTCCGTCAGCAGCACGTTGACCGCTAAGCGCTCCCTGACCAGCGCGATCATCGCGACCGCCCGCAGAGAGTGGCCGCCGAGATCGAAGAAATTGTCCTCGACGCCGATGTGATCAGCTTTCAAGACCTCGCGCCAGATCTCTGCCATCTCACGCTCCAGCGGCGTACGTGCCGGCACGTGATTACGCCGCGGCTCGGCGACGTCCGGCTCCGGTAGCGCGCAGCGATCCACCTTTCCGCGTGAGGTCAGCGGCAAAGTCTCCAACAGCACGAATGCCGCCGGTACCATGTACTCCGGCAGCTGCTTCCTGAGCGCGGACCGCAGCTGCGCCACCAACTCCGAGCGCTCGGGCGCCGCACGGCTTTCACGGCACACCACGTAGGCCACCAGGCGCTTGTCGCTGGTCGTATCGCCGCGCAGAGTCACCACGGCCTGGGCCACTTCCGGCTGTTTCTGCAGCAGCAACTCGATTTCGGCCGGCTCGATGCGGTGCCCCCGCAGCTTGACCTGCCCGTCGCTGCGGCCGATGAACTCCAGGCTTCCATCGGCACGATACCTCACCAGATCTCCTGTCCTGTAGAGACGGTCCCCACCCCCAAACGGGTTGGCGATGAAGCACTGTGCGGTCAGACCCGGCCGGCCAAGGTAGCCGCGCGCCAGGCCCGCGCCGCCGATGTACAACTCGCCGACCATCCCGACGGGCATCGGGTTCAGGTGCTCATCGAGCACGTAAAGCCGCGTATTGCTGATGGCGCGACCGATCGGAACCGAGGCTTGCAGCGCCTGCGGGTCATCCAGCAGTGCACAGGCGCTGAACGTCGTCGCCTCGGTCGGTCCGTAACCGTTGATCAGCCGACAGCCGGGCAGCACGCGCATGCTCGTCCGCACGTGTGGCGCCGACAGAGCTTCGCCGCCCGCCAGCAGGGCCCGGAGTGAGCGCAAGCGCCCGCTCAGGGCGGGCCGCTCCGCGAGCTGATGAAACAGGCCGGCAGTCAGCCACAGGACCGTGATGCGATGCCTTTGGATGTACTCAGCCACTTCGCCCAGATCGACGGGCCGATTCGGATACAACACGATGCGGGCGCCGTTCAGCAGGGCGCCCCAGATCTCGAAGGTCGACGCGTCGAAGGACAATGGCGCGAGCTGCAGGAATACGTCTCGCGAATCAGGCGAGATGTAGTTGGTGTTCCGTACCAGGCGTACGATGTTCTGATGCAGTGTCCCGATGGCCTTGGGCACCCCCGTGGAGCCTGAGGTGTACATCACACACGCCAGATTCTGCGCGCACGCCGAGCCCGCAGGGCGCGCGCGCCGCCCCGAGCCAGGGGGGCTGACAACTCCCGCCGCATCCCAGGGCCTGTCCAGGTAAGCGACCTGAGCCTGGTGAAGCGGCAGCGATGCCTCCAGGTCGCTGCGCGTGAGCAGTATCGGCACAGCCACCTGTTCCAACAGGACCTGCAACCGTTGCGCAGGGTAGGCAGGGTCGAGCGGCAGGTAGGCACCACCGGCCTTGAGGATCGCCAGAATGCCGACTATGGCGAGCGGTCCGCGCTCCAGGAAGAGGCCGACGATCACCTCCGGCCCGACTCCCCACTCGATCAAATGGCGCGCGAGACTGCCGGCCTGCTCATCGAGCTCCCGATACGTGAGCTTCTTGCCCTCACACTCCAGCGCCACCGCCCCCGGCGTACGCTGCACCTGCTCTTCGAACAGCTCGTGGATGCAGCGCTCCTGCGGATAGTCCGTAGTGGTGGCATTCCACTCCTCCAGCAGCTGCCGCCGCTCCGCGGCCGTCAGCAACTGCACCTCACCGATGCGCATGCACGGTTGCGCTGCAAGCTGCTCCAGCACCCTCTCGAAGTGTTCCACCATCCTCTGGATGCTGCTCGCCTCGAAGAGATCCGTCGCATACTCGAGCTCGCCGCGCAGAACCCCGCCGCTTTCGTGCATCGACAGCGACAGATCGAGCTTCGACGTCACGTGCTCCATGGGCAACAGCCGGCACTGCAGTCCTGGCAGCTCCACCGGCTCCCGCGGCACGTTCTGAAAGGTGAAGCTCACCTGATACAGAGGCTGTCGCGACAGATCCCGCTGCGGCTGCAGCTCCGCGACCAGCGTCTCGAAGGGCAGGTCCTGGTGCGCATAAGCGCCGAGAGTCACCTCCCGCACCCGCCCCAGCACCTCCATGAACGAGGGATCGCCTGACAGATCCGTACGCAGCGCAAGGACGTTTACGAAGCAGCCGATCAGCGCCTCGCTGGCGCGCTGCGTGCGCCCGGCGATGGCCGTGCCCACCACGACGTCGCTCTGCCGGCTGTAGCGCCCCAGCAGCACCTGGAACGCGCCCAACAGAACCATGAATAGGGTCGCACGCTCGCTGCGCGCGAGGCTCGTCAACCCTGAGAAGACTTCAGGCGAGACCTCGAATCGCTCTACCGCACCCTTGAAGGTGGGCGTCCGCGGGCGCGGATGATCCGCCGGCAACTGCAGCGGCGCCAGCCCTAGCAGCCGCTCGCGCCAGTAAATCAGCTGTTCGTGCAGCTGCTCTCCCTGGAGGTGACTTCTCTGCCACAAGGCGTAGTCCGCGTACTGCACCGGCAGTGGCGCCAGGGCCGGCGCCTGATCCCGTATGTTTGCCGCGTACAGCGCACGCAACTCTCTCGCGAAGATACCCAGCGACCAGCCGTCCGCGATGATGTGGTGCATCGTGAGCAGCAGCACATGCTCGTGAGTGTCCAGCTTCGCCAGCACCGCTCTGAAAGGCGCTCCCTCCGACAGCACGAACCGCCGCTGGCCCTCGTTACGCATCAAGGGCCGCAGCTCCTCCACGCCGATGTCCCTGACGGCCAACTCGAAAGCCGCCGCGGACTCGATGACCTGCACGGGGACTCCACAGTGCATCTCGAAGCGCGTTCGCAGACTCTCCTGGCGCTCGACGAGCTGCACGAAACTGCGCCGCAGAGCCACGACGTCCAGCTCTCCGTCGAGATGCAGCCAGAGCGAGAGGTTGTAAGCGCAGCCCGTGAGCCCGAGCTGCTCCATGAACCACAACCTCTCCTGGGCATGCGAGAGAGGCAGCTGCACGGTTCGCTTCTGCGGCGCAAGCGGCATCGGGCGTATACCGCCCCGCTCGTGCGCCAGTTGTTCCACCCGGGCGGCCAGCTCGAGCAGGCTCGGGGCCTCGAACACGGTGCGCAGCGGCAACTCCACTCCGAGGGCATCGCGCACCCGCGCCATGACCCGGGTTGCAAGCAGTGAATGGCCACCCAGGGCAAAGAAGTTGTCGCCTCGGCCCACGCGCTCCACTTTGAGCAACTCCTGCCAGATCGCAGCCAGCAGCTCCTCGAGCCCCCCATGAGGCGGCTCGTACGCCCGCGCCGCGTATGCACCCGAGTCGGGAGTCGGCAGCGCTCGCCGGTCCAGCTTTCCGTTTGCGGTCAGCGGCAGAGCTTCGAGTCGCACGTACGCCGCAGGTATCATGTGCTCGGGCAATCGACGCAGCAGCTGCTCGCGCAGAATCCGAGCATCCACCTCCTCACCCTGCCGGCCGACGACATACGCCACCAGGCGTTTCTCACCAGGCTCGTCCTCCCGCGCCAGCACCACGGCCGCGGCTACGGCCGGCAGCCGCCGCAACTCCGTCTCGACCTCCCCCAACTCGATCCGAAAGCCGCGGATCTTGACCTGGCTGTCGCACCGCCCGAGACATTCGAGCATGCCGTCGGAACGCCATCGCCCCAGGTCTCCTGTCCGGTAAAGCCGCCCGTGCGGACCACCGGCAAAGCGGTCGTGCACGAAGCGCTCCGCCGTCAGGTCTGGCCTGTTGAGGTACCCGCGCGCGACCCCTACGCCTCCCACCCAGATCTCACCGGCCACACCGATAGGCGCGGGCGCACCCTGGGCGTCGAGAACGTGCATCTGAACGTTCGCCATGGGAGGTCCGATCGGAACGCGCTCTTCAGCAAAATGCCGACTCTTATACAGGGCGGCGTCGGAGGACACTTCCGATGCGCCGTATTGCATGATGAACTCGCAGTCAGGGAGCTGCCTGTGGAGCGCCGTCAGCAGCTCACCGCTGATCTCCTCGCCGCTGAGTGTCCAAATGCGCAGGCCGGCGAGCTGCCGCACGAGCTCCGGGTCTGCCAACATGCAGCGCGCCAGAGTCGGTACGGTGAGCAGATGCGTGATCTGCTCGCGGGCGACGGTGGCCGCGATCTGCGCCGGGTCGCGCACTTCGCGGATGACGACCAGGCAGCTGCCGCTGCACAGCGGCCCGAAGATCTCGAACACCGCGTCCACGAAACTGATGGAGGTTTTATGGCAGCAGACGTCTCGCTCGCAGAAGCCCTCGAAGCGCCGCTGCGCGGCGATGCGATTGACCATGCCGCGATGTTCGTTCATTACCCCCTTGGGCTGGCCCGTGGAGCCGGAGGTATAGATGATGTAGGCGAGATGGTCCGGCCGCAGGCCAACTGCAGCCGCCGACGGATTTCCCGATGGGTGCCCGCGCCAGAGCAGCGCATCGCGCTCGAGATCGATGGCCGGCATGGCGATCGCTTCTCCCAGAGCCGTGCGCGTCCCCTCCTGCAGCAGCACCAACGCGGGCGCGCTGTCCTCGAGCATGTACCGCAAGCGCTCGCGCGGATAGCTGGGATCCAACGGCACATACGCCCCGCCTGCCTTCAGGATCGCGAGCAGCCCGACTACCCGCTCGAGCGAGGGCACCGCGCAGAGGGCCACCCGCGCATCGGGCCCGACGCCGCGCTCCCGCAGAAAGTGCGCCAGTCGGTTGGAGCTCGCGTTGAGCTGCGCGTACGTGAGCCGTTGCCCCTCGCACACCAGAGCCACCGCGGCCGGGGTGCGCGCGGCCTGCTCCTCGAAGAGCTGATGGATACAGAGCTCTTGCGGATAGCTCGCGGCCGTGGCGTTCCAACTTTGCAGCCGCCGGCGCTCGCTCGCCGGCAGCACGTCGATCGCGCGGATCGGGGTTTCCGGCCGTTCACTCAGAGCCTGCACCAGCCCGGCGAGCGCCTGGTGCATGAACTCACACAGCCTTTGCGGATCGAGCGCCGCGTGCACCTGTGCGACCAGCCGGAACCCCTCTCCCAGATCATCGACCGACAGGATGATCGGGTAGTTGGAGCGCTCTTCGGCCCGCAGCACCTGCACGGCCGTGAACGCCGGCCCGTTCACCTGCTCGAACGGGGGAATCTGGCTGTGCCGGTAATTCAACACGCTCGTAAAGAGCGGCGCCGGCGGTGCCACCCCGCTGCAGCGCTGCGCCGTCACCAGGGATGCGTGCTCGTGGCGCAGCAGTTGGATCAGCCGTCCATGAGTCGCATTCACGGCCTCCCGCGCGCCCGCCTCTCCCACCGAGACGCGTATCGGCAGGGTGTTGATGAGCATACCCAACGCCCGGTCCGCTCCTTGCCCCGCCTGCATCCGGCCAAACAACACCGTGCCGAACACAACCTCCTGCAACCCTGTCAGCCGCGCCAGCACCTGGGCCCAGGCCAGGTGATGCAGGCTCGCGGCGCTCACTGCGTGCCTGCGGGCACACGCGCGGACTTCCCGAGCCAGGGAGGCATCGAGCTCCCTCGAGGCCTCCAGTATCCCGCTGCCGTCACCCTGCACGTCGAGCAGGCCAAACGGCGCGGTTGGCTCCTCGATGCCGCCCAGCATGGCTGTGAAAAACGCCTCGTGCTCATGCGCCGGAATGGTGCGCAGCGCCTCGGTCACGAAGGTCCGGAACGGCACCGGCGTGGGTAGCTCCCGCTGCCGGCCCTCCAGGTGCGCATGGACCTCCTCGAAGATGATCTCGAGGCTCGTGTGGTCGATCGCCAGATGATGAAACAGCAGCAGGAGCAGCCAGCGATCCTGCGGCGCATCGTAAGCCTCGATCGCCTCGACCAGCGGCGCGCGCCGCACGTCCAGGCGGTGGCTGCGCGGATCGAACCGCTCCCACAGCTCGCGCGGTCCGTCCTGCGAGTGCAGCGTCGCGGTTCGCACGCCAAGGGGCGCGTTTCTCCAGACCACTTGCACCGGTTCCGGCAGCCCCTCGAACGCAAGCCCGGTGCGCAGAATGTCGTGCCGGTCGATCACCGCCTGCAGCGCACTGCGGAAGTCCCGCAGCTGTTGCCCGGTTTGCAGAGCGAGCAGGGAGCTCACGACATACGGATCTCCCCGCTCTTGCATCAGATGATGAAAGAGGATCCCCTGTTGCAGCGGCGCCAGAGGATAGATGTCCTGGATATTGGGCGCGCCTCCCGGCACGGCCGCCGCGACCTCATCGATCTGCCACTGCTCGAGGGCGATCAGGGGCAACATCTCGGGCGTGATGCGCTCGCACCCTTCCGGAATCCCGCTCTGCGGCGCCGCCGGCTCTTGTTCCGTCACCACCGCCTCGGCCAGCTGCGCGAGGTCGGCATGCGTAAACAGGGCGCCCAGATCCGCCCGCATGCCCCTGCGCCGCATGCGCTCGATCAGGCTCACCGCGAGCAGCGAGTGTCCTCCCAGGGCGAAGAAGTTGTCCCGACGGCCGACCCGCTCCACATCGAGCAGCTCCTGCCAGATGCTCGCCAGGATGTCTTCCACTGCACCGCGCGGCGGCTCGTACGCCCGCCGCGTGTAGGCCGATTGATTCGGCGCCGGCAGCGCTCGTCGATCCAGTTTCCCATGCGCGGTGAGCGGGAACGACTCCAGCATCACGTACGCGCTCGGCACCATGTATTCCGGCAGAATGCCCGTCAGGTGCTCGCGCAGGCTCTCGGCGCACGGCGCAGCGGCTTCCCCCTCCTTCGCGATCACATACGCCACCAGGCGCTTCTCTCCCGGCTCATCCTCCCGCGCCAACACCACTGCGTCCTCGACTGTCTCGTGGCGCACGAGCTGTGCCTCGATCTCCCCGAGCTCGATCCGGAAGCCACGGATCTTCACCTGCTCGTCGTTCCGGCCGAGATACTCGATCGTCCCGTCCGGGCGCCATTTGCCGACATCTCCCGTTTTGTACATCCTCGCGCCCGGTTCGGCGCTGAAGGGATCGGGCACGAACCGCTCCGCGGTCAGCTCCGGGCGATTCAAATATCCACGCGCCACTCCGGCTCCGCCGACGTAGATCTCCCCCGCCACCTCTACCGGCACGGGCTGCCGGTGCCCATCGAGCAGATAGGCTCTCAAGTCAGGAATCGGCCTGCCGATGACGCTGGCCCGCTCCGACTCGATCTCCTCGCGCGCAAGCTGCCGGTAGGTCACATGCACGGTGGTCTCGGTGATCCCGTACATGTTGATCAGCCGCGGCCGTGCGGCACCGTTGCGCCGCACCCAGGGCCGCAATGCGCGCGGCTCCAGCGCCTCTCCGCCGAAGATCACCGCGCGCAGCGCATGTTGGAGGTCCGGACACTCTCCCTGCGCTCTGGCGAGTTGCGCAAAGGCGCTGGGGGTCTGGCTCAGCACCGTGACGCCTTCCTGACAGAGCAGCCGATAGAACTCCTGAGGGGAGCGGGCCATCAGCTGCGGCACGATCACCACTCTGCCGCCGTAGAGCAGCGCACCCCACAGCTCCCAAACCGAGAAGTCGAACGCGAAGGAATGAAAAAGCGTCCATACGTCCTGCGCGCCGAAGCCGAACCAGCTCTCCGTGGCGGCAAACAGCCGCAAGACATTGCGGTGCTCGACCATCACACCTTTCGGGTTGCCGGTGGATCCCGAGGTATAAATGACGTACGCCAGGGAATCGCCGCGCAATCCCTGCGCCCTGGGTTCCGGGTCGCGGGTCGGCTGTCTTCGGATCGCCTCGCGGTCGGTATCGACCGACACCACCGTGGCCGCACTCTGGGGGAGCTGCCGCTTCAGGCGCTCCTGCGTCACCACCACCGGTGGAGCAGCATCCCCGAGCATGTATGCCAGGCGCTCGGCCGGATAGCTCGGATCGAGCGGCACGTACGCGCCGCCCGCCTTCAATATCCCGAGCAGGCCGACGACCATCTCGACACCCCGCTCCATGCAGATCGCCACCAGTCGTTCCGCTCCGACACCGCGTCCGCGCAGGTGCCAGGCGAGCTGGTTGGCGCGGGCATTGAGCTCGGCGTAGGTCAGCGACTTGCCCGCGCAGCTCACCGCGATCGCCCGCGGATGCAGCCGCACCTGCTCTTCGAACAGCTCCTGCAGCAGCCGCTCCTGCGGGTACCGCTGCACCGGATTGAATCCCTCCGTCACCTGCCGACGCTCCGCATCCGGCAGAACGTCGAGCGACAGAGCCGGTTTGTCGGGCGAACGCTCCAGCGCAGCCACCAGCGACTGCAGTGCCGCGCACACGTAGCCGAGCATCCGCCGTGGATCGATGCGCCGGTCGGTCTCCATGTCGAGGCCGAAGCCGTCGTCCCGCTCATCCACCGAAAGCAGTACCGGATAATTGGTCCGGCCGTGCATGGCGAGCAGGGCGACGCCCGGCGCACATGCGCTTCCCGGGTCCTTCGCGCCTGCGTGCCGATAATTGAGCAATGACGTGAAGAGCGGCGCCGCTTCGCCCACAGCGCTGCAGCGCTGCGCTTCGGCAAGAGAGGCCTGCTCGTGTCCGAGCAGCTCCGCCAGCTCGCGGTGGGTGCGCTCCACGAGCTCCTTCGTCGTGGCTCCCTGCAACGGCAGCCGCAGCGGCAGCGTGTTGATGAACATGCCCAGAACCCGCTGCGCTGCGGCGCGGCCGTGAAGCCTTCCCGCCAGTACGGTTCCGAACACGACATCTTCCCGGCCGCCGGTCTTCGCGACCGCCAGCGCCCAGGCTGCATGAAAAAGCGTTGCGGCGGTGACGCGCAGATGCCGGGCCTGCCTGCGCAGGCGATTTCCGAGGTCGGCCTGCAGCTCCTCGTGGGCTCCGTGGATCCCAGTGCCGTCGCCACGCACGTCCATGAGCCCGAAAGGCGCTGTAGGCTGGTCGACATCTCCGATCTTGCCACGGAAGAAAGCCTGCGCATCCCGACTGCGCGCCTGCTCCAATGTCTGCGCCACGTGATCCCGGTACGGCGTCGGCTGCGGGATCGCTTCGGCGCGCCCCTCGAGATGGGCGGCAAGCTCATCGAACAAAACATTGATCGACTCATTGTCGCAGACGAGGTGATGCGTGCACACGATCGCATACCAGCGGGCAGCGTCGGGGGCGGCAGCCGTCTGGACCTTGATGAGCGGCGGCCGCCGCAAATCCAGCTGCAGGCGCCGCGGCATCATCGACTCCTCGAGCTGCTCGACCGCATCGCGCTCTGGATCGAGCGTGAGCGACTCGACCGGCAGGGAGGCCCGCCGGCAGACCACTTGCACCGCTCGCGGCAGCCCCTCCCACAGTATCGCCGTGCGCAGAATGTCATGGCGATCGACGATCGCCTGCAATGCAGCGAGCAGCTCCTCGAGCCGCTCCCGCGTGGACAGCTCGTACAGTATCGGCCGGACATAGGCGTCACGCCCGGGCCCGCTCAGCAAGTGATGGAAGAGGATGCCCTCCTGCAGAGGCGCGAGCGGATAGATGTCCTGGATATTCGCCGTTCCGCCCGGAACGCTGTGCACGATGCATTCAATGTGTTCCGGCTCGAGCGTGACCAGCGGCAACATCTGCGGCGTGATGCGCTGACATCCCGACGGGATGCCGGTCAGCGGCGCATCTGACTCCTGCTCGCCGGTGCTCACCGCGTCGGCCAGTGCTGCCAGGTTCGCGTGCGTAAACAGTGCACGTAGATCTGCACGCATGCCCCGGCGGCGCATCCGCTCGACAAGGCTCAGCGCCAACATCGAATGGCCGCCTAACGCAAAGAAGTTGTCCTGGCGCCCGACCCGGCCCACCCTCAGCAGCTGTTGCCACATCGCCGCAAGCGCCTGCTCGATCGGGCCGCGTGGCGGCTCGTATTCGGCATGCTCGAGCGCCTCCGCCGTCGGCGCCGGCAACGCGCCTCTATCGAGCTTGCCGTTCACGGTCAGCGGCAGTGCCGGCAGCTGCACGTAGGCGGCGGGCACCATGTACGCCGGCAGACTCTTTTGCAACGCCGCCCGCAGCTCGCCCGCGGTCGGGACGTGTTGCGCCTCGCCGCCGCTCAGGTAAGCAACCAGGCGCTTCGCGCCCGGCTGATCTTCGCGCGCCACCACCGCGGCCTGGCTCACTCCCGGCTGTCGCCGCAGCGTCGTCTCGATCTCGCCGAGCTCGATGCGAAAGCCGTGGATCTTGACCTGACCGTCGGTGCGCCCCAGGTACTCGATCGTCCCATCCGACCGCCAACGCCCGCGGTCGCCGGTGCGATACATCCGCGCCCCGTTCAGGCCGCTGAACGGATCGCTCACGAAACGCTCCGCGGTCAACCGCGCGCGGCGCCAGTACCCGCGGGCGACGGCAGTCCCGCCAATGTAGATCTCACCCGCTGCGCCGATCGGCACCGGCTCTGCATGCCGATCCAGGATGTAGATGCGTGTGTTGGCAATCGGCCGGCCGATGGGGACGCGGGTCCCGGCAGGCTGCTCCCGGCAAGGCCACCAAGTGACGTCGATCGCCGCCTCCGTGGGCCCATACAGGTTTTGCAGGCTCGCCTGCGGCAGGCTCGTCAGAGCCCGGCTCTGCAGGCCGGTCGTCAGCTCTTCCCCGCTGCAGATCACGTAGCGCAGGCTTGCGCACCGCGCCGCCGCCCCGCAAGCGAGAAAACCCTGCAGCATCGAGGGCACGAAGTGCACTACGCTGATGCGCTCTTGCTCGATCAACTCACCCACGTAGTAGGGATCCTTGTGCCCTTCGGGACGCGCCATCACCAGACCGGCTCCATTGAGGAGTGGCCAAAAGAGCTCCCACACCGACACATCGAAACTGAAGGGCGTTTTCTGCAAAACGCGGTCGGTGGCATTCAGCGCGTACTCGCGCTGCATCCAGTGCAGACGATTCACCACGGCGCGATGCTCGTTCATCACGCCCTTGGGCTGGCCCGTGGATCCGGAGGTGTAGATGATGTAGGCCAGATGATCGGGTCGCAGACCGAGATCCGCGGGCCGTGGGTTGGCCGAGCTGTGTCCACGCCACTGCGCCGCATCGGCTTCGAGATCCACGCTCGGGACCGTGAGCGGCTCTGCGAGAGCAATGCGGCCGCCAGCCTGCAGCAACAGCAACGCCGGACCGCTGTCGCACAGCATGTATCGCAGCCGCTCGCGCGGGTAGGTCGGGTCCAGAGGCACATAGGCCCCGCCGGCCTTGAGGATCCCGAGCAGGCCGAGCACCATCGCCACCGAGCGCTCGGCGCAGATGGCCACCGGGACATCCGGTCCCACGCCGCGCTCCATCAGATAGTGCGCCAGTTGGTTGGCGCGAGCGTTCAACTGCGCGTACGTGAGCCGCTCGCCCGCGCACACTAGCGCGACCGCATCCGGGGTGTGCGCCACCTGCTCCTCGAACAGCTCGTGGATACAGCGCTCCGCCGGATAGCCGACCTGCGTCGTATTCCAACTTGCCAGCTGCCGCTTCTCACTCTCACTGAGCAGCGCGATCCGCTCCACCGGACAATGCTCATCGGCGGCGAGAGCCCGCAGCAACACTTTCCAGTACGCGATGTAGCGGGCCACGGTGCTTTCCTCGAACAGCGCCGTGGCATACACCGCGGCGCCCACCACCCGCTCCCCGACCTCGCCCAGCGACAGCGTAAGGTCGAACTGTGCGCCAACGGCGGCCGTCATCATCGGCTCGACTTGCAGGCCTGGCAGGTGCAGCCGCCAGGCCGGCCGCCAGGCGAGCATCGTCTGAAACACCGGACTGTGAGCCAACGTGCGCGCAGGGCGAGCCCGCTCAACGACCCGCTCGAAGGGAATGTCGGCGTGGCTGAGAGCCGAGATCACCCGTTCGCGCACGCGGCGCAGCAGCTCGGGACTCGCCGGAGCGTCCGCAAGATCGACCCTGATCGCTTGCGTGTTGACGAAGTGACCGATCAGTTGCTCGTGCTCGAGCCGCGGGCGATTCGCGATGACCGTACCGATGAGCACCTCTTGCTGCCCGGATAGCCGCGACAGCACACCGGCCCAACTGGCGAGCAGCGCGACAAACAGCGTGGTGCCGTGCCGGGCTGCGAGCGCGCGCACGTCGCGCACCAACGCCTCGTCGAGCACTACCTCGAGACCCGCCCCGTCATAGCTTTGCGCCGCCGGAGGCGCGCGATCGCACGGCAGCTCCAGCCGCTGCGGCGCCCCGGCGAGGGCCCTTTGCCAGTACTCGGCCTGGGGTTGCAGCCTCTGTGGAGTCAACCAGCGCCGATGCCACTGCGCATAGTCGCCATACTGAATCGGCAGCGGCGGCAACGGATCGGGCCGCCCATCGACAAACGCGGCATAGAGGGCGCTCAGCTCCTCCATGAGCACTCCCATCGACCAGCCATCCGAGATCAGGTGATGCGCGCTGATCAGGAGAGCGTGCTCTTGCGCAGCAGTGCGGATCAGCCGTCCGCGTACCAGCGGGCCACGCTGCAGATCGAAGGGCTCCCTGGCTTCCTGCTCGAAACAGCCGCGCAGCGCCTGCTCGGGCTGCGCGCTTGCGCGCAAGTCCTGCTCGATCAGCGTGAGACCGGCTTCCCGCGCCGGCGCGATCATCTGCAAGGGCTCCCCGTCCGCCGTGTCGAAAGTCGTGCGCAGACTCTCGTGTCGCTCCACGATGCGGTTAAGCGCCGCCCGCAGGCTCGCGCGGTTCAGCTTGCCGGTCAGGCGCACCGCCGCGCTGACGTGATACGCCAGGCCGGCTGATTCATCCAGGCGCAGCAGAAACCAGAGCCGCCGCTGCGCCAGCGACAACGGCAGTCGGCCGGAGCGCTCCACTCAGGATGCCACCGCGGAGGCAGCCGGCATGTTGGCGAGCGACGCGCCGGCTTCGGGAGCCGCGGCCGGCATCTCGAACAGGCTGCGCAACATCGGATCGTAAGTTTCGGGATGGATGCGCAAGTCGGTGATCATGTCGGTGAACCACAGTTGCTGCCGCGAGTCGATGACCGCGCCCAGGACGAACGACGTATGGGCGCGAATCTCCTGCGCAATGGCGCTCCAGAACACGGCACCGGCTCGCAGGAGTTGCTGCTGGACCGGCGTACCGACGAGCGTTTTGAGCACGTTCTCCGCCGTGGGCGCCTGCAGCGCCGAAGTGAAGCGGATATCCACGGCGAGTTCCTTGCCCACGGAGAGCACCGTGTCGAGGGTGGCGCCCTGGAATCGAGCCGCGTCCTCGGCCGCCGTCCAATCGATCCAGTCGGCGCTCAGACTGTTGCATGTGATCAGCTCGCGCACACTCGTCATCCCGTCGCCCATGACATGTGGTCGGTTGCGGACCTCCACTGCGAGCAGTTGTCCGTCCCAGTACCAGGCTTCGAGCATGTGCCCGGGCACGAACTCCTGGATGATCGGCTCGAACGATGCTTGCAGGCACGTTGGGGGAATGGCACCGGGCGCAAATGGCCCGCGGACGACGCCCCGGATGCCGGGGCGCGCCTGCTTGACGATGGTGTTCGTCGTCGCGTCCGCTGCGCGGGCGAAGGTGCGTGGCGTGCGCACCTGGTTGCGGGCGCAGAAAGCCATGAACGCTCTCTTGTCGCTGCTGACTTCGCAGGACTTCTTGGGTGCGCACCGCCAGCCCGTGAATAACCTGGACCGCGGCAACATCTCGTGGGAGAACTCCAACACGCCCGCCGGGGTGAACGCCGCGAACTCGGGCTCCAGCTCGAAATACCGATCCCGGCCGGAGACCTCGACGCGAAATGTGCTGAAATCCAGTTGCAGCTGCAGCCCCAGGCTGTTGGCGCTGGCCGCCAGCAGCCGAAAATGGCTCAGCAGATTCATGCTCGACATGCGATTCCCCGGCTGTTCATCGTGAAGGCATGGCTGCGGCGGCCGACGGTCGCCTCGCCGGCGGCGTGCGGTGCGGCATTCGAGGCGTCGCCCGCGGCGCGAGCAAGCCCTCCAGCATCGGCAGGTAAACGTCAGGATGCAGTGATGGATTGCAATTGATCTCGAGGAAGCGGATCGTCCCGCTCCGGTCGAGAATTCCATCCACCGTAAACACGGTGTCCTGACGCAGGGCTTCCGGTATGCCTCGCCAGAACACCTCCCCCGCTCGGCGCAACTGATCCATGACCGGCGTGCCGGCGAACTTCGCGAGCACATTGAGATTGGGAAAATTCGGCGACACCGGGTGCAGGACGGACCGGTAGCGGAACTCGACCAGCAGTCGGCGGCCGCTCGGCACGACGGCATCGAGCGAGAGCCCCTGGTACTCGGCAGCCGACTGCCATGCCTGCCAGTCTGCCCCGGCGTGCGGGAGCTTGATGCCGTTGATGAGCTGGCGCAGCGTGTGCGCCCCGTCGCCGGTCACGGCCGGCATGGGAAGAGCTTCGAGTGTCACCGGCGTGGCGTTCCAGTACCAGACCTTGACGATGTCTCCCAGAATGAATTCGTCGAAGTATTCACCGTCTTCGAGCGCCCGGCCGAGCCGCTTCACGGCCTCGGGCGTGTAGGGCCCGCTGATCCCTTCGGAGAACGATGAGACCCCACGCTTGATCAGTACATCGGCCTCGACCTCCTCGGCGCGGATCCACTGCCGGGGAACCGCCACGCCGTTTCCGCGACAGAACGCCTTGAACGCCCGCTTGTCGAAGGAGAGCGGCCAGACCCGATTGACATACGGTCGCCAGCCTACGAAGAACGCGGCCGAGTCGAGCAGGGTCTGCTGATAGCCCATGCCCCCGTCCGGACGATAGAAACCGAATTGCGGCAAGAGCTCCACTCTCCGCCCTCGGGCTCGTACATCGAGCGTACCCGTCTCCATATTGCAGGTGGCTCGGCCCCCGATTCGCGGCAGGCAGTCCGCTATGGCGCGGAAGTGGGTGATCCAGTTGATGCTGTAGCTCATGGCGTTTCCGCAGGGCTCGAGTCCGCCGGAGCGACGGACATCCGCGCCTGTCTTTGTCTGGGATTGATCGCGGCGCTCGGGCCGCGGAACGGGCGACAGCCGTTCAAACCGTTTATCCGCGGAACCCGCGATGAGTTTAGGGGACGAGGGTCAGGGCCCTTGCCAAACACGAGATGCACCGGCACGCTGGCAGGCCAAAGGCCGCCGAGACGACCATGACCGGAACACTAACCGCGCCCTATTGCCGCTACGACGTCGAGCAGATGACGGTGACGCAGTTGCTCGTCGCGGAAGGCGCGGCATTCGTGGCCGAGACGCCTCTTTATGAAGTCGAGATCGACAAGACGATCACCGAAGTCGCCGCGGCTGCCGCAGGCAGACTGTGCAAGTGGCTCGTCGCCAAAGGGGACGTCGTGTCCGTTGGACAACCTGTCGCGGAGGTCGAAGGTGCCGCCGCTGCTGCAGCGCACGGCGGACCGCCGCCGCAAGAGACCTGCAAGCCGGCCCTGCATGAGCAACCGCCGCGCTCGGTGTGGATTTCACATGCGACACTGTCCGTCGCGGTCAAATGGGACCGCGTCGAGTCGGCCCTGCGCTCGAGAGTTGGGGATGCGGCCGACCTGCCCACCACCACCACCATTCTGGCCGAGTGCCTGCGGCAGGCTCTGCGCAATCGCAAGAAGCTGTGGAAGGTGCAGGCGAGTGATGGCCATTTGCTCGGCGTCTCCTCCCTTGCCGTTGGGGTAGCCGTCGCCCGCGAGGACGATGAGCTGACGACGGCGGTCGTCGATGACGCATTCGAGCACTCGGCGCACGACTTTACGCGACAGGTGCAGAGCGCAATCGCCGCCGCCCGCTCCGGCGAGACGAAATCACTGCGCAACGTGCCCATTGTGATTTCCGATCTGAGTCTCTACGGCATCAGGCACGGCGTCCCGGTCGTCGTCCCGCCCTCCATTGCGACCTTACTCCTCGGCGAGGCATACACGGCGAATGCTACCGGATCAGCCGCGGGAGGCACGCGCTGCGCCAATCTCGCCCTGAGCTTCGATCACCGCTGCATCAACGGCGTGGGTGCGGCCAGTTTGCTGGCCGATCTGAAACGGCGGCTGGAGACGTTCGCCATTGCGGGCGAGTCCGGCTCCGGACCTGACCGCGACATTCCGCAGCCCGGCGGCGTAGCGGCGGGCTCGACCGGAGAGGTCCTGCGCGCAATAATCTGCGAGTTGCTCGCAACAGCTGCCGTCGAACCGGCCTCGACGTTCTGGTCTCTTGGCGCCGATTCCATGATGGCAGCAGAGCTCGTTGCAAGGATCAATGGGCGCTTCAAGCTCGATCTTCTCATCCACGACGTTTACGAGAATCCGACGCTGCTCGCCCTGGAGCGTCTGATCTTGGACGAAGCTCGGCCGCGCGCCCTGACTGGCCGCGCTCTCGCGCCTCGAGTCGGGCGCGGCCCCGCGCCCCTCACTTACCGGCAGGAGGCGCGCTGGAAGGACTTTCAGCACCTGGGCATGGCGCTCAACAGTCGCTCCACGGCGCGCGCCTTCCGGCTGCAAGGTCCCCTCGACGTCGCACGGCTCGTCGACGCCGTCGATGAGCTCGTCCGACGCCATGAAGCCCTGCGCACGCGGATCGTCACGATCGAAGGCGCGCCGATGCAGCGGGTCGATGATCCCTCGCCGCGCGGGTTGCAGATCTTCGACTTGCAGGGTGTGCCGCAGAGACATCGTGAGTTGGAAGCGCAGCGCCTGGTGGAGGAGCTGGTCAACGAGCCGCTGGACATGGCCACGGGACCGCCATTCGGCGCGCGATTGCTGCAGTTGGACCACGATGACCATGTCGTCGCCTTTGCCGCCGACCACATGCTGGCCGATAGGGCGTCGGCCGACCTGATGACACGCGAGCTTCATGCTCTCTATGTCCGTGACTCGCCCCATGACTCGCCATTATCCCTGCCCAGGGTACCCGTGCAGCTCGCCGACTATGCGATATGGCAAAGAGAGACGCGCGAGGCATGGCTCGGGCAACACCGCACCTACTGGAGCGAGCGCCTGCGTGGCGCGCCACGGCTGCAGTTACCCATCGATGCCCCAGCGAGCGCCGGCAGCGGTGGCTGGCGCGTGGGCGCAATTCAATTCGACGAGCCTCTGCGCAATGCTCTCCATCAGCTCAGCCGGCGAGAGGACTCGACTCTCGCCCTGACCGTTCTCACGGCGTATGTGGCCCTTGTTCTGCGCTGGTGCGATGCCCGAGAGATGATCGTAGCAGTGATGACCGACGGAAGGGGCCGGCCGGAAATTCAGCACACGGTGGGATTCTTTGCTTCTGACCTCTATCTGCGCGTGCAATTGGGCGCGGCAGACAGCTTCCGGGACTTGCACCGTCAGATCACGGAGGAATACGGCAGGGCCTTGCGGCACCAGGACTGCGGCCTGCTGCCCGCGCTCATGCCGGAGGCCAGGCTTGCGAGCGTCCCGAGTTTCAACTGGTACCAGATGGATGCGACCCCTGCGCTGCAGGACGCTTGCGGCAGGCTCAGAACGCGACCGTTTCATATCCGCAGGGAGCTGAGAGAGCTTCAAGCCGAAGGAGATCTGAGTATCTTTGGTGGTCAGCCGTGGGTCGGCCTCACGGATGAGCTGGATCGGATCGCAGGCTGCGTCTTGTATCGGCCCGGTCATTTCAAGGAGGGTACGATGGCGGCGGTCGCGCGGAATCTCCCCGAGTTCGCAAGCAATCTCGTTCAGAATCCGGAAGGGCGAGTTGCCAGCCTTACCCCTGCTTGCCAGGCGTCCGCGGCACCAGGGTCTTTGCAAACCTCATCGCCGGATCGGCGGTGAGACGCGCGAATGTCGTAACGACGATTTCCCTCGCCTTCGTGCCCTCGCCCGCCTGCCCCGCCAGCACCGAGCGCGCGAACTGCGCAGAGAGGCATGCGGGATCCAGCCGCAGCGCCGTTTCCAAAGCCCGTTGCGCGGCAGCGCCGTCGCCACGCAACGCCGCCACCGCTGCGAGCCCGCCGTGGGTCTCGGCAAAGTTGCGATTGAGCGCAAGCGCCTCCTGGAAGGCACGCTCGGCGTTGGTCCGGTCCCCGGAGAGCAGATAAGCCCAGGCGAGCACATGCCAGGAGCCGACATGCGCCGGCATGAGTTTCACGCCGGGCTCGAGATACCCGAGCGCGCGGGTAAAATCCTGTTGCAGCAAGGCGATGGTGCCGAGACCGATCCAGGCTCTGCCCGTGCCCGGGGCGAGGGCCCGGACGCTCTCGAAGGAAGCCCGCGCTCCGTTGGTTTCGCCACTCGCCATGCAGAGCGTCCCCTGCACGGTCAGCGCGTCCACGCATTGCGGGTCCACGGCGAGGGCCGCCTTTGCCCATTTCGCCGCCGTCTCAGGCTGGGCCTTATCGAGATAGAGCAAAGCGTAGGTGCCCGCCAGGAGGGGGTCTGCCAGTGCCGGTGCAGAGTTCGCATCGGCCACCGCCGCCGCCTCGGACAGAAGGCCGAGATGATGATTCGTGGACACGAGCAGCCGCAACAGTCCACTCGAGCGCCCGCCGGCGCGGTACACGGAATCGAGGGAGGCCTTCGCCCGCTCGTAGTCGCCGAGGCAGAAATGACAGAGCCCGAGATCCTGCTGAACGGACAGGTCTGAGGGCGTCGCTTTTGCGAGACCCTCCAGGATGCCCACGGCGCCCCGGTACTCCCGACTCCCGATCAGCGCTTGGGCGCGCGCCGATGAGGCAAGGGCATCGCCCGGGACAGCCTTCAGCCGCGAGTCAGCAATCCGTGCCAGCACACCGAAGTCACGCTGCTGAGTGGCGAGTGCGGCGCACTCGCGGAAGAGATGCTGATTGGCCGGATCGGACTCGAGAAGCTGCTCGAGGGAATGCAGGCGCTCGCTCACCGTGAGACTCCCGACGCCGCCTTTCAGTGAGCAGCGGCTACTTCTTCGCCGCGGTGCGCTTCCTTCTCTTGGCGGGGTCCTTGGCGCGTGACTTGCCGAAGGAGCCTCGGTAGATCTTGCCCCGCCGGGATCGCTTGTCGCCCTTGCCCATCGAATCGACTCCGCCTGCGCTATGAAGGTGCGGGAGTTTATCAGAGCGGACGGAGGCCGCAGCGCAATTGAGGGTGGACCCGGATTAGGCCTTGCCTGTGCCCGCGGCGAGCCCTTCCAGAGCGCGCATCTGCAGGACCGTGGAATCGGACGCGGGCAGGAGCGCGTTGGCTCGCTGCACGAATGCCGGTACGGCCTCGGGCGGCATGGGTTGGCTGATGAGATACCCCTGCGCGCAATCGCAACGCAGCCGCTTGAGCAGATTCCAGGCCTCGGAGGTCTCCACCCCCTCGGCGACCACGCTGAGCCCCATGCCGTGCGCCAGCGCGACGGTCGAGGCGACGATGGCGGCATTGCGCCCGGAGAGCGCCTGCGAAATGAACGAGCGGTCGATCTTCAACTCATCGACCGGCAGTCTGCTGAGCAATGACAGGGAGGAGTGGCCGGTCCCGAAATCATCGATCGCGAACCGCACGCCCGCGGCGCGCAGCGGCTGCATGTGGCGGGCCGCAAGGTCCGGATCGTGCATCACCGCGCTCTCGGTGATCTCGAGCAACAGGGCCCCCGGCTCGACGTGCCGCTCCGCGAGCATCCTCAGGATGCCGTCACCCAGATCCGGATCGAGAATGTCGGGCGCCGACAGGTTGACTGCGAGCTCGACCTCGAGGCCGCTGCGGCGCCACTCCCCGAGCTGACGGATGGCCGCCCCGAGCACCCAGTTGGTCAACGCACGCGACGCTCCCGCGCTCTCCGCAAGCGGCACGAACTCTCCCGGCGGTACCGCCCCGAGCGTCGCGTGCTGCCAGCGAACCAGCGCCTCGAGGCTCTTCACGCAGCGGGTGCCGACCTCCACCTTCGGTTGATATTTGAGCGTGAGCTCGTCGTGCTCGATCGCGGCGCGCAGGCCGGTGATGAGTGTGAGCCGGCGCCGGTGCTGCTCGTCGCGGCCGGGCTCGTAGCTCGCGACCCGCAGGCGCGTGTCGGCGGCATCCTCGAGCGCGACCTGCACCCGCCGCAGCAGGTCCTTGGCGCTCTGGCCGTGGTCGGGATAGACACAGATCCCGGCGGTTACACCGAGATCGAGCGTCATTCCCGAGAGATGGAAGCCGCCGCGCAGAGCGCCGGCGAGCTGATCGAGGTAGATACGCGCCCGCTCCGCGGAAAACCCCGGCGCAATGACCAGGAACTGACTCTCGCCGAGGCGCGCGATGACATGCTGCGCCGCCAGATTACGGCCCAGGCGCCGCGCCGCTTCCTGCACGACCTCATCCGCGACCTCCTGGCCGAAGGTCGCGTTCACCTCGTGCACGCTGCGCACCACGATCAGTATCAGGGCGAGAGCGGCGGGCGTCTCGGTGCCGCGCAACAGCTCCTCCAGACGCCGCTCGGCCAGCGCGCGATTGGGGAGGCCCGTCAGCGAGTCGTAGAACGCATGGCGCGTGATGTCGGCCTCGCGATCGGCGATCGTGCGCTGCATGGCGTTGAACGTATCAGCGAGGCTGCGGAACTCTTTGCCGCCGGCTACCTTCACCGCGGTGTCATAGCGACCGTGTTGAATGCGCTCCGCGGCGAGAACGAGCTCTCCGAGCGGGCGCGTAGCGCCCCGTCCGAGGAACATGCCGATCACCGCGGCGAGAACGATGGCCGCGCCGTCGATGAGCAGCAGCGAATTGCGCAGCTCCTGGTAGGGGGCAAGCACCGCAGCCATCGGCTTCTGCAGGATCGCCTCGGCCGGCTCGCCACGCGAGTCGATCTGCTGGATCAGAGTGAGGTAGCTCGTACCGCCGAGGCGCATGACGTGCGCGCCGCGGGTCGGAGTGTGCGCCAGCGAATCGACCTGCAATGCACTCTGCTCGGCCTGCGGCAGGCTGGAAGCCACGCGCGTGAAGCCGGCAGGCCCGCGGATGCCGAGCGTGACTTCGACACCGGCGAGATCGCGGATGTTGCGTGCGAGCGCATCATCGACCGCGAATCCCATGGCCACCCAGGCGATGATCTCCGGGGTGCGCACGGGCGAGAGAAAGAACTGGTAGGTCCGCCGGCCGAATACCATGAAGCGCGGCCGGTTGTGCTGTCCTCTTGCCCCGAGCAGTAACCCGCCGATCGAGCTGCCGACCTGCGCTTCGGCTGGCGCGCTGGAAGCCAATACCCGTCCGCGCGTGTTGATGAGCAGCACGAGGTCGGCGCCGACCCGCCGGGCATTGTTCCCCGCCGCGGACAGCATGGTCGGACCGTCGCCGCTCGCCACCGCCTCGCGGAAGCCGAAATCCTCCGCCAACACCGCCACGGCGCTCGCCAGCTGCTCCGCCCGATAGTGGATGAGCTGATCCACGAAGGAGCCGTCGGCGCTCAACTGCTCGGCACCGCGCGCCTTCACGTCCCGTGCGGTGCTTGCCAGCACTGCAAACAGCGTCACAGTCTGGGTTAGAACCGCCAGACCGATGATCAGCACGAGAAGCCGTTTGCGGAAACTACCCATAAATCCGCCTGAATATGCTGCATCGTAGGCG
>Ga0134125_10001512_pt1 | contig 28464 bp, 24 predicted proteins | sample KB31751_FD_96464 | JGI IMG/M metagenome (GOLD analysis project Ga0134125, IMG submission 96464) | Terrestrial soil microbial communities with excess Nitrogen fertilizer from Kellogg Biological Station, Michigan, USA - KB3-175-1 | ecosystem: Environmental > Terrestrial > Soil > Unclassified ... | reverse complement strand
GAGGCGGCGGACAGAGCGGCCCAGTAGGCGGCCAGCGAATCCGTGGCGGCGGCTGGCTCGGCCAAGCCGATGTAGCCGTCGGGACGGATGAGATAGAGCGCGTCTTGGACCAAGCCGGTGGCGGCGATGGCCGGCGCCCAGGCGAACTCGTGCAAGGGAAGGCCGAGTTCCGCGCACCGGCGGCGCCAGCTGGCGCCGGCGCCGCCGTAGACGTGCGCCTGCCAGGCGAGCGCGTGCAGCGGGGCGAAGTTATCCACGCCGGAGACGCCGCCGGTCCAGGGCAGGCGGTCGCCGGCGGCGAGGCGTCCGGTGCGGCCCACGCTCAGGCGGCTGCCGCGATAGTTGATGGCGGTCTGCGACACGCGGCGAAACAGAGCGCGCCGGGTGGGGGTTTGCGAGAGTACGGGGGCGAGCAGGTGAGGCAGCAGCTCCATGCGGGTGAAGCGCGCCAGCAGGCGGTCGCTGGTGGCGGCGGCGAAAATGCGGTCGGTGGTCTCGACCAGCTCGCGCGCAAAGGCGCGGCGTTCGGTGTCGAAGGTGTCGAGCAGCCAGGGCGCGGCGCCGCCATGCAGCACCGCCGCCAGTTTCCAAGCCAGGTTGACGGCGTCGCCGATGCCGGTGTTCATCCCCTGCGCGCCCACCGGGCTGTGGACGTGGGCGGCGTCGCCCAACAGGAAGGCGCCTCCGCCGCGGAAGCTTTGCGCGACGCGATGGTGCACGTGATAGGTGGAGAACCAGTTAACGCGCGCGACCTCGACCGGCATCCAGGCCCGGACGCGCTGGTTCACGTCTTCCCAGGCGAGCGGCACGCCGGCGCGGCCGGCGTCCGGGCGGACGGTGCCGACCAGGCGGGCGCGTCCGCTGCCGGGGAGCGGAAAGATGGCCATGAAGTCGTCGCGGTCGAGGCCGACCTGGAGCTCGCCGTTCATGGCTTCGCCGGAGCCGTCCACGTCGGCGACGTAAAACAGGTGGGCGTAGGCGCCGCCATCGAAGGCGGCGCCGAGACCCTCGCGCACGCGCGAGTGGGCGCCATCGCAGCCGGCGAGATAGCGGGCGGCGCAGGTCTCGACGCGTCCGCCGGCGTGGCGCAGTTCGGCGGCGATGCCGTCCGCGGTCTCGGAGAAGGCGGCGAGCTCGACGCCCCGGTCCACGGCGACGCCGGCGGCGCGCAGACGGTCTTCGAGCAGGCGCTCATGTGCGTCCTGGGGATAGATCAATACGTAGGGGTACGGGCTGATGCCGGTGCCCATGGGACCGAGGGGCGCGTGGGCGACGCGGCGGCCGGCGACCCAGAGATTGGCGGCTTCGACCTGGCGGCCGGCGGCGACCACGGAGGCGGCGAGGTCCATCTGGGCGTAGAACTCGAGGGTGCGGGCCTGCACGCCGAGAGCGCGGGAGTAGGGGGCGGCGGCGGGCAGCCGGTCCACGATGCGCACCTTGACGCCGAGCCGGTTGAGCCACAGCGCCAACACCAGGCCGGTGGGTCCGGCGCCGGCGACGAGAACTTCGCAAGACGATTCGGCGAGCGCCATCGGTTCTTCCTAATTCGCGTGTCCGCTCATCCAGGAGCGAAGGATGGCGGCTTGTTCCGGGGTGGGGTGGGCGGCGGGGGCGAGGGTGTACTGGACCTTGCGTCCGGCGGCGAGCGTGACCGGGGCGGTTTGTTCGGCCGCGGCTCCGCGGCGGAAGCCGAAGGCCACGGTATCGCCGGACTTGCCCAGGGCCAGGACGCGATTGAGGGCGACCTCGGTAATGGGTGAGCCGTCGAGGGTGGTGAGCACGTCGCCGACCTGGAGTCCCGCGGCGCTCGCCGGGGAGCCGGCGTCGATACCGCGGATGATCAGGGGCGGCGGAGGCGGCGCCGCGCCCCTTCCGCGGCCGCGGCCGCGCCCGCTTGCGGCGGCGGCGCCCGCGGTGGGCCGGGCGGGCGCGGCGTCAGGGGCCATCTGGGTGTTGATGCCGAGATAGGCACCGGGCGCGGGGAGGTCCTCCACGCCGAGCTGCAGGCCGGCGTAGGCGAAGTACTTGGCGTAGTCGGGTTCCACCGAGCTGGAGGCATAGGTGAATACGTCGTCCAACGGCGCGCCGGCGGCGCGCTCGCACGCGATTTGGAACTCGGCGTCGGTGTAGCCTCTGCCATCCTTCACGGCGTAGGTCTGGTACAAGCCGCGCATGGCGCTGTCGAGCGAGCTCCGGTTGTGGCTGTGTTCGCGGATGGCGAGGTCGAGCATGGCGCCCAGCAGGCCGCCGTTGTCGTAGTACGAGATCGAAGTATTGCGGTCGGCGCCCTCGCCCGAGCCGGTATTCCAAGCCTGCAGGCTGGACTCGGTGGCCGACTGGTAGCGGTGTCCGGGGGCGTTCTCGAACTTGTTGAGGGCGGCCTGGAGGCGGCCGCGGTACTCTTCCGGCGTCATCAGCCCGGCGCGCTCGACCAGCAGGTCCTCGTAGTAAACGGTCAGCCCCTCGGCCACCCAGAGCATGTCGGTCAGGTTCTCGTTCTGGTAATCGAAGGGCCCCAGCGCCAAGGGGCGGATGCGCTTGACGTTGAAGTTGTGGAAGTACTCGTGGGCGATGTAACTCAGCCAGGATTGGTAGCCGGTGGGAGTGAGCAGGCCCTGGCCGTTGAAGGAGTTGGCCGACGAGTTCAGGTGCTCGATGCCGCCGTTGCCGCGGCCCATCATCAGGAAGACGTACTGGTGATAGGGCACGGTGCCCATCATGGTGGTTGCGGTGGCGACGATGCGTTGCAGGTCGGCCGCCATCTTGGCGCGATCCACCGCCGGCGGAATGTCCTGCAGCACGATGCGGTGCGGAACGCCGTGCACGGTGAAGCTGACCGTCTCCTGCTTGCCGATGAGCCAGGGCGAGTCGTAGAGAGTGTCGAAGTCGGGGGCACGGAAGGTATCGGGCTCGCCGCGGACGGCGTCGAGGCCGGTGGCAACGGTGGTCCAGCCGGCGGGCGGCTGCATGGCGACGGTGGCGGGCTCCTGCAGCCGTCCATCTATATAGAGGAACAGGCCGGGAGGGGCGATGAAGCCGCGGTCGGCCTCGAGCGAGTTGCTGGCGACAAAGGTGCGGGAGGCGGTGACACTATAGGTCACATCCACCGCGGCCGCGTGAGCGGTGACCACGCGCCAGGTGCTTTCGGTGGTGTGTTCGAACGGCAGGGCGCGGCCGGCGCCGTCGTGGGCGCTGAAGCCGGTGACGTACCGGGCGTAATGCATCATGCCGTAATAACCGGGCATCCACTCGGGCATGGTGAAGTCGGTGAGCTCCGGGGTGGGTCCGGTGACGCGCATCGCGACCGCGTACTGGTGCCGGCCGGGCTGGGGGCGCACGCTGAAGCGGATCGCCTGCGCGCCGGCGGTCATCGCGAAGAGCAGGAAGGCGGCGGCCCAGCGCGCCGATCGTAGGCAAGGCATAAACCCCTCCGGGCTTGGATTATAGCTTTTCGGACTCGGAAGGTTTGGCGGCGCGGCGGCGCGCGGGCAGGCTGACGAAGATGTGGTAGGTGGCCGTGTCCCAGGCGTTGTGGATCCCGATGAAGAGCAGCAAGAGGGCGGCGGCGGCGGTTCCGCCGAGGGCCGCGCCAGAGTGGTTGCCGGCGGCCAGGGCCGAGGCCAACAGCACGGCGTAGGCGGCGACGGGCAGGAAGCCGTGGAAGAGCCAGTCCTCGAGCTCCGGGCGGTAGGCCTTCTGCCGGCGCATGCGCCACAGCACCAGCGCCGCATAGACAAGGCCGGCGATCCCGACCAGGCCCCACAGCACCGCCGCGGTCGCCAGCGTGGAGGGGGCACAGAGCAAGGCGGCGAGCAGCAGCGCGGCGCAGAAGTGCATCACGGTGGGCGTGCCGAAGGCGCTGCTGGCCTGGACGCCGGCCTCGCCGGCAACTTCGCCGACCAGCGTCATCACCACAAACTGCAGGCCGATCAGGGCACCGGCGGAGGAGCCCACGATCACGTAGAAGTCATGCCAGGCGCGTAGTGGGTTCATGGGGCGAGCGCGCGGGAGCGCGGCTTCGCCCCAGTGTAACTTTAATTGGCGCGGACTCCCCAGCGCGGCTGCGCCGCGCATCCCGCTTCAATTACCTGACGGTAGCGAGTCCTGGACGAACTTCACCAGGTCGGCGTGGTACTGGGTGGCCGCCTTGGCGTCAATGTAGACCATGTGGCCGGATTCGTAATGCCCGGTTTCGATGTTGTGGGCGCGGATCTCGGGCGAGACCTTGAGATGCGCGATGGTCCACTCCACCGGGTAGAAGGGGCAGGCGAAGTCGTAGTAGCCCATGCCCACAAAGAGGTGCATGTGGGGGTTTTTGGCGAAGCCGTCCTCGAGGTTGACCACGGTGTTGTACTGGCCCGACCACTGCGGGTTGTTGCCGCTGACGTAGTACAGGCCGTTGTCGTCGAAGTGCAGGTCGTGGTAGAGGTACTGCTCGAAGGCCGAGAGGAAGCTGTTCTCGATGTTGGCGTTGCTGTAGTCGAAGGCGGTGGCGGTGGAACCGGCATCCTGCTGGTAGCCGGCGAAGCGCGAATCCAGGCGCGAGGTCATCAGGTGCTGATCGCGCAGCAGCTCGGTGGAGAAGGGCCCGAGCGGGATGCGCAGGTCGTTGTCTTCGAGGAACTGGGGCGAGAGCCCGGTGTAGCGGGCCAAGTCGGCGACCACTTTGGCGTGCTGGGCGGGAGTCTGGCGGTTGCCGTCGAAGATGGCTTCCAGATACTCGCCGGAGGCGAAGGCGCGGGCGCGGTCGGCCATCTCCGCGGGAGTGAGCTTCTCGAGATCGGCCGCGAGCTTCTTGTGGTAATACGCCGTCATGATCTCGGTGGGCAGCGTGGTCAACTGGCGCTGCTCGCCGGCGCCGGCGTCGGCGTCAATCACCGCCGAGAGCAGCATCACGCCGTTGATCGGCATGTCGTGATCGGTAAGGTAGCCGGAGAGTCCGGCGGCGCGCGTGGTGCCGTAGCTTTCGCCGCCCACGAAGCGGGGCGAGCCCCAGCGGTGATACATGCCGAGGAAGCTGCGGATGAACTCGCCGAAGGCGGCGATGTCGTTGTCCACGCCGCCGAAGGCCGGGCCGTAGCGCGGGTTGGTGGGGCGGGAGAAGCCGGTGCCCATGGCGTCAATGAAGACCAGATCGCCGGTATCGAGCAGGGTGTTGGGGTTATCCACCCAGGTATAGGGCGGTGGCGGGGCCATGCCGTTGGGGTCGAGCTTCACCATCTTGGGGCCGAAGGCGCCCATGTGCAGCCAGATGGTGGCGGCGCCGGGGCCGCCGTTGAACAGGAACCAGACCGGACGTTTGGTCTCGTCGGTCACGCCGTCCTTGGAGTAGTAGACGTAGAACAGATGCCCCTCGGTCACCTGGGTGGTGGCGTTGTGGATGGGCATGAAGCCGACGTGCGCGGTGTAGTTGATGGTTTGCCCGCGCAGCGTGATCTGGTGCTGGGTCTCGACCGGCGGGCCGTCCTTGATGGGGACGGTGTCGGCCAGGCTGTAGTTGTAGCGGTAAAAATCATTGGGGGCGGCGCCGCGCTGGGCGGCGGCGGCGGTCAGGCCGAAGGTGAGGGCGATGGCCGCAAGAAGCGATTTTCGAATCAGAGTAAGGTTCTTCATGGCGGCTCCTAGCGCTCTCCCGCGGCTTTGTGGATGAACTGGGTGAGGTCGGTGTGCAGGGCTCCGAGCGCGGTGGGGTCGGTGTAGGGCATGGCTCCCGCGGCGAAGTAGGCGGTGGTGACGTCATGCGAGAGTTCCGCGGCCGGGGCTTGCAGATGCGCCAGGGTGAACTCGGTGGCGTAGAACGGCGAGTTCAGGTCGAAGTAATCGAGGCCGACGAATATCTGCATGTGCGGATCGTGGTCGAGGGCGCTGGCCAGGCTGACGTCGTCGCTGACCGCGGCGGTCCAGGGGTCGCCGCCGCCACGTTGCAGGTAGAAGATGCCGGGGGTGGTGAACTTGAGATCCTGGCGCAAGTACTGTTCGTAGCCGGCCAGGAAGGCGTCGGCGAGCTGGTCGGCGTGGGCGTCGTCGGCCGGGGCGGGGGCGGCACCGAAGCCGCCGCGGCCGCCCCGCCCCGCGCCGCCGGGATGGAGGTAGCCGGTGAAGCGGCTGTCGGAATCCATGATCTGCTCGTGCCGCGGCCGCAGCAGCTCGGCGTCGTAGCGGTCAATGGGGATGCGCAGATCGTTGTTGGCGAGGAACGATTGCGAGAGCCCGGTGAGGCGGGCCATGTCGGTGAGCACCTGGCCGCGTTCGGCGGCGGTCATGCGGTCGCCCTTGTAGAGGGCGTGCAGGTACTCGCGCGAGGCGAACTGGCGCGCCCGATCCGCAATCTGCGCGGCGCTGAGCGCTTGCAGGTCGGAGGCGAGCTTCTTGTGAAACCACGAGGTCATGACCTCGCTGGGGAGCAGGGTCATGTACTGCTCGTCGCCGGCGGTGGCATCGGAGGCCTGCGCGGCCGAAAGGAGGACGATGCCGTTGACCGGCAGCTCGTGGGAGGCGAGGTAGCTCGCCAGGTTGGCGACGCGGCCGGTGCCGGTATCCTCGCCGACCAAGATGCGGGGCGAGTTCCAGCGCTGGTACTGTTCGAGGAAGCTGCGCACGAACTCGCCGAGCGAGGCCGCATCGTAGAGCGGGGTGGCGAACTTGGCGTTCAGCGCCGGCGTTTCGGCGCGGCTGAAGCCGGTGCCCACCGGGTTGACGAAGACCAGGTCGGCGTCGGCGAGCAGCGTTTGCGGGTTGTCGCTCCAGCGGTAGGGCGGAAGGTTGGCGCCGTCGGCGGCGAGGTCCAGGCGCTTGGGTCCGAAGCCGCCCATCTCCATCCAAGTGGCGGCCTCGCCGGGTCCGCCGCCGACGAAGAAGATCAGGGGGCGGTCGGCGCCGCCGCCGCGCGCGTAGTAGGTGTAGAAGAGCTGCGCTTCGGGGGCGCCGGTGGTGGCGTTGTTCACAGCCAGGAAGCCGGCGTGGGCGGTGTAGGCGACGGGCTGGCCGTTGAGCGTGATCTGTTGCTGCGACTCCGCCGCGGGGCCATGCGGCACCTGCATGTCGCCGGCGCCGGCCGAAAAGTCATACAGGTCGTTGGGGCCGGCGGGAGCCGCGCCGCGTCCGCCGCGTCCGCGGGCCGCCGCCGCGGGGGCGGCCGCCGGGGGCGGGGGGGCGACGGTTTGCGCCGGGGCCGAGGCCGTATCCGCATTTGCGGTTGCCGCGCCGCGTGCGCCGCGGGCGTTGCCGCGTCCGCGCGCTCCCTGTGCCCAGGCACACAGACCCAGGCCGAGCACCAGCACGCCACTCCGTTGCCAGAATCGTCTCACGCGCATCTCCTATTTGCCTCGTAGGCGGGAACCCGAATGCGGGTTGATGGTACCGCTAAACCCGCGGAAATATACAAGGAAAAATATCAACGCGCGACGAATGCCGCCGTGATCATTTGTCGCCGCGGGCCCCGGCTCCATGCCGGGGCTGCGCTGCGCCAGGCTCCCGGCCGGAAGAGCTTACAGGTCCGGGGCGAGGCCCAGGGCTTGCCGGGCGACGGCCACGCCGGCGGGATCGCGGCGTTCCCACTCGGTCAGCAGGGAGATTACGATTTCGCGTCCGTCCGGCTCGAGTAGGGCTTGGCGGGGCGTCTTGCCGCGCAGAATCGGCAGCTCGGTGCCGGTCCACTCCAGCATGTGCTGTTCCCGCATCCGCCGCTCCATCTCGGCGAGTTCCGGGCTCGGCTCTTCCTCCGGCTCCGGCGCCTTCCGGGCCGCCGCCAAGAGGGCTTCCGCCGACCGCAAGTGGTCGGACTCGAAGATTGCGCCAGCCCCCAACCGCTTTTTGATCTGCGCGCGCAAGCGGCGGGCGCGGCCCGCCGAGTTGACCTCGGCTTCCAGCCGCGCGCCCTTGATGGAAAGATGGGCCAGGATGGTGTTGTCCCACGACCGATGCTGCTTGTTGCCGCGCTTGGCCCAGACGAACTCGACCGTTTGCAGCGCTCCGTTGGCGTCGAAGGTGTTCTCGCCCAAGCCGTCTTGCTGCGCGGGCAGCGCCAGGGGGGAGAGCGCCACGAATGCCTGTTCCGGGGTCACGGTCAGGCGGTAGCTCAGCGTGTGCAGCTCCAGCGGCTCGCCGTCGGTGTTGGTGAGTTGGGGCGGGGTCCGGATCCGTTCGACCATTTTGAAATAACGCAAGCGGAGGCCGTCGCCCAGGCGGTTCAGGTCGGCGTCGGTCACGGGCCGTACTCCGGCCTTTTCCTCCAGCGCCTCGCGCATCTCGATCACGGTGGCGATGGCACCCGGCGGCAAGCGCATGCTTCCCAGACACTCCAGGGAATAGACGCCGTCAATGCGAACGAACTGACCGAACACGATATCGCGCACCTGTACGGCGCGGGAAGCCAGGACCTCGCGCACCTCGACCTCACGTCCGGTGAAGGCGTCACGCAGCCCGATACTCTCGCCCGGCTTGACCGCGGTTACGATGAGAAAGCTCCAAGGCTGGGCGATGGCCTGCTCGATGTATTCGCGCTCATCGGGGGTGAGCCGGTGGCGCTGTGATTGAAGAAAGCTCGTGCCCAGGGAGGCGCCGCCGGGCGGATGCCATTTCCACAAAAGATAGGGGCCGAACAGCGGCAGGTCTTCCTCGGCCACCTCCGGCTTGCCGCCGGGGCCATAGAAATCGCCGACCACGCCGCCCAGGCGGCCGCGGGGGATGTGACTCCGCGACCATTCCATGACGCGGTCGGAGACCGCATTCTTCATCGTCCTTTGGCGGCCGTAGCGGTCGGCGGGCGTGGGCGGCGCGTGGCTCGCCCCGCAGCAACGCTTGAATTTGTTCCCACTGCCGCAGGGGCAGGGATCGTTTCGCCCGACGCCACTCGCCATGCCGGCTATTGTCTCAAACCAAGCGGCGCCAGCGGCCCTTCAATCAATGACCAAGGCCGTGGCCGGTGATGGCTTGTTTGACGTTCACGCGGAAGTTGGGGTGGGCGCGTTGGCCGGTGATGGCGATGGGGAGGAGCGTACCCGTGGTGCCATGCTCGAAGACGCGGTTGAAGGGATGCAGCATGAGCGACTTCCAACCGGTGGTGGTTTGCGAGATCTTGGCGTCGAGCGCGACCGTTCCCTGGAAGTCGAGCGCCTGGGAGGGAACATCGTAGGAGCCGTGCAGGCGTATGGTGGCTCCCGGCACGGCGAATTGGAGTTGCGAGAACTGGACCAGGCCCTTTCCCATTTGGAATTCTCCCTGGAGGGCTACCACGGTGGGGACGACATCGCCGGCGGCGGCGGCGCGGGCGTTGCCTTGGCCGCGCAGGCTCAGATCCGAAAGTTTGGATCTGACCTCGGGATCGGTGAAGGTGGCCTGCCCAATCTCAAACTGGCCTCTCATCCGCATCCGCTTGTCCACCGCCGGGCTGCCGGGCGGAACGTGGATATGCGCACGCAGCGTGACGTTGCCTTTCATGGGCGGTTGCGTCGTCCGCACGGCGAGGCCCAGCAAGTCTTCCAGGCGCGCCGGCTGCCCGCTGTTGCCGGCCGCGACGTCGAGGTCCACCTCGGAGCCGGGCAAGGGCGAGGGTTGGACGATCCCGGTGACGTCCAAAGCGGAAGACCCCAGGCGCGCGCTCACGGATTGCAGCAAGGTGTCGCCGCTGGTGCCGTCCACCAGGAGCTGGAAGACGGCCTGCAGCGGCATGGCGTTGCCGTCCTGGCCGAGGGAGAAGTCGGGGGTGTAGCTGGTGCCGTGCACCTCGATCTCGCGCAGCGAACCGTCGAACGCGCCTTGGGAGGAGAGCATCCCGGCGAGCCCGTTGATGGTGGAGAGGTCGGCGTGGGTGAAGTCGTACTTGCCGCTGAGCGGGGTGGAGCCCGGATCGCCGTCATCCCAGGGGCCGAAAGCGCCGGTGGCGGCGATCTGGCCCACCGGCTTGGGGTTGGTGAGCCGCGCCTGGTAGAGCATGCCGCGGTCGCCGCCGGGCGCCGCCCGCAGGCGCAAGTGCTGGATATAGAAGATGCGCGGGCGCTTGCCGGGCTGGCTCGAGTCGATGCGCAGGACGGTGCCGTCGGCAATCACCGACTCCAGCACCAGCGCCGAGCGGAATCTTCTATGGACTGGACCACTGCGTTTGGGGGGGATGTTGAGCTGCAATCCTTGCAGCCGCACGTAGCCCAAGCGGCGGGCGCCGAAGAGCAGCCGGAACCAACTGGCATTGGCGGAGAAACTGGCGATCTGGATGAGGGGCGGCGCGCCCGGCGGCCCTCCGCCGAGCACCAGGCCGGTGCCGCTGACCCGCGCCCGCGGAAAGAGCGAGGAGTGAAACGTCTGGAGAGAAACCGGAACGCCATAGCGCTGCTGGAGGGCGTGTTCGACCCAACTGCGGCGCAGGGGCGAGTCCCAGTGCAGGTAGGCGGCGCCGGCGGCGATCAGGACAACGACCACCGCCACCGCAACCAGGGCCCATAGCCGAATGCCGCGGGGTCGTCGCATCTAACCATAGTTAGATGCTGCCCGTGTGGCCGCGGGTAGTGCCGGTCACCAGACCGTGGGAACGGCGCCGGAAGCACAAAAGGCGCGGTCGGCATAGTGGAAACGGGAGGCCTCGGATTAGTCGCATGCGTACCGCCGCTGCCGCCGGCGCATCCTCTCGAAACCGGACCGCGTTTGAGCGAAAACCGGCTGCATGTGATTGATTCTATTGAGGCGGCGATGGCAACAATATAGCTGACAACTCCACGGAACGATAGAGCCGGGAATCGGCGGGATTGGGCGGGAAGGGTCGGATCGGAGGCGCGAGTGTGGCTGGACACACGGCTAGTGTGCTACGCTCGGAATGCGCCTGTCCGGGGTGCGTTGAGCGTCCAGCCAGCCTATTGGATGACACCACAATCCTACATGGAGAGGTGTATCCAATGCAAACCGACCTTGCCTACGAAGTAGTCCTTTACAAGGCAGACGAATGGGCAGCCGAAGCCAACGACCTGGACAGCGGCGAATCCTATCGAGTTTTGTTTATTGGGCCGAACGCTGAGGCCCGCGCCAGGGAATATGCGAACTGGCAGAACGCCGCCCGGAAAGCTGCCTAGGCGAAAACTTCGGCCACAATAGTTTTGACGCATGTTTGCGGCTTGCCGTGGTCAGTGCCGGTTTGCCATGGCCCATTGCGCACCTCAGTGACAGTGAGCCCGGACAACCGCATGCACTTCCACTGCGGTACGTCATCGCTGCGACTGGTGCCCCCGAACTGGTAGAAAAGAGCCATCTCTTCACCGGCCTTTCCGTACCCTAGGCAATGCGGACACATCTCTCGCGGATGGCCGTCGTAAACGCCAATAACGATCTGCCTACTGGCCATTGCCTGCCGGACTGTCTCAAAGGTAGTTGACATGGCACAACCCTCCTGTCGGGCAGTGTACGCCAACTACGTCTCAAGCTGAGACACTACAGACTAGCGGGACGGCTTGCGAGGGGACTTTGGGGCAGGCTTGGGCTGGTGCGGGGCGCGCAGGATCGTATGCACCAGGGCGTCGAAACGCTGAAAGGGCGTCTTCGGCTTCGAGATCGCGCTGGTCTTCCGGCTGCTCATGCTCGCAGTATACCCTCAGGCGCTCTAGGCATGGGCGGAACGTTCGCGGATTCCTGCCGCAAGGAGTCTGAGGGTTGATTCTGTGAAGTAAACTGCACGCTTCCCAATCTCCAGCTTGGGGCGAAGAATTTCCGAGCATACGCGCCGCGTCCATTCTGGCCGCAGTTCTGGTCGAAAATGCATGTTTTCAAGGTGCTTGAATGCTTCGTAGGCGAGCAAGTCAGCAGCCTGTATGCCAGGAATGGTCGTGCGCCGCGAAAAGGCTATCTCGCCGAGCCGGGCGGATCTGCTCCATATTCCGCCGGGCTCCTTCATCTCATCGAAGCGCGCTTCCGCGACTTTCTTGAATTCGTCTTGCCGCTCAAATATAAAGTTGACGCGCTCGTTCTCTTGACGGTCTGCTTCCACCGCTGCGGCTACGATGCACTGATCCAGACAGTTCCAATACGGCACGTCGGGATGGCCATTCGTAATAAGGGAGCGGTCTAATTCGCTTAAAGCGAAGAAGTGAGGGACAACGCTGCCAGCCACCAGAGGGACCAATGGCGATTCGGCGATTACGGTGGCTAGCTTGCGAAGCAAGTCTCCGCGCCGAATCGCGTCCATCCCGTAGAATTCATCCCGGCCCCCATTGATTGCTACGGCGTGGAACGCGGGAATATCATCACCCAAAGCGCCGCTCCAGTCCCGATCAAACGCTTCCCACGCCGGTTCGCTTCCCAGCAATCCTGCGACAACACAGATGCGGGAGTTCTTCGCTATTCCGGACTCATCGCCGAAAAATTTGAGCACCGCCAGTTCTCCTGCCTGGTCCGGATAAAAGGTGAGAAAACGCGCAATTTCGGCGGTTGGACACTCTTGATTTTCGCGCACCACTTCGCTACCCTCATTTCAGAGAGTTGCTCGGAGTGCACGCCCATCCAGTTCCGCCAAGAATCGAGCGGGCGAACAACTTGCAATTCTAGCGCCTCTTTCCGCGCCGCTGGCGCGGCTTCTTAAAAGGCCGTTTCCCCCTCCTTTCCAGTCAGCGCCTTGTAGGTAAGCCGCTTCCCCGCCACGTCGGACACAGCCAGCGCAAAGCGATCAGCGTCGTTCAGCGGATTATCCTTGCGCGCCCGATTATTGTACCGAAACACCTGCTCATCCAGGTAGGCGTCCAGGTGGAACGGCTCAACCGCAACGTAGGTGCCGCGCAGCCCGCGCTTCAGCAAGCTCCAGAAGTTCTCCAGCCCGTTGGTATGGACGCGGCCATTCACGTAGGTCTGCATGTGGTTGACCACTTCGTGAACGTAGCGCCCATCGAAGCTCCAGTAGGCTGGGTGCTCATCGGTGTACAGCTTCGAGCCGGGAACCACGCTCGCTAGAATCTGTTCCTGCAATACCTTCCGGGTGGTGTTCGGAACCAGTTTCGCCCGCACGCGGCCCTTCTCCCGGTCAAGCAGACCCTGCACCGGCACCTTGTTCATGTACTGGGGCCGGTTCGGATCGGAGTTGCGGAAGTTGGAGCGATTCTGGCGCAGCTTCAGCTTGCGCTTCGCGGTCATGCGGCGCGGGTCCGGTCCAACCCAGGTCTCATCGCCTTCTACTTCGCCGCCTTCCGGGCTGCCCATGCTGGGCGCGGGATTCGCGCCACTCATGGCTGCGCGGATGCGATGCAGCATGAACCATGCGGTTTTCTGGGTGACGCCCAATGACCGCGCCAGCTCATGGCTACTGACGCCATTCTTGCAGTTGGCCAGCATCCACATCGCCAGCAGCCACTTGTCCAAGCCAACCGGGGAATCTTCAAAGATGGTGCCGGTCTTCAGCGTGAACTGGCGGCGCTCATGGTGGCTGCCACACTGCCAGCGCCGGTACTTCGCCGAATACTTGACGGCGGCGCTGCCGCAACGCGGGCAGGTGACGCCATCGGGCCAGCGGGCCGCAACGAGGTAATCATGGCAGTTCTGCGGATCACTGAAGTAGACCGCCGCCTGCTGCATGGTCTTCGGTTCCATGGATCAAGCATGATCTGCTCTCGTGGAGTTGTCAAGTATATTGTTGCCGCGGCGATTGCACAGGATGGGCGACATTCTTGCCGGCTTCTGCGTGCATTGCAGGTGGCGGGGGGACCGGGCCGCGGCCGTGACCGGGCGGCCGCAGGCCTGTGGTCCGGTCAGCAGGCCGTCGAGTCCGGGTTGTCAAAACTACGGCGAGCGTCCCCTGAGGGATGGAAAAGTAAGATGCGCGGTTGCGGAGGGGTCCTGAATATGTTTCCGCTACTTCTTGGCTACGAATCTGCGACCGAGGGTCATCTCGTGTACCCTGCTTTCAGTGCCAAAGTAGCAAAGTTGGCCGCGGAGCGATGCGCCTCAGCTGGAACGAAATTCGGGTTCGGGCCGCCCAGTTCGCCGAGGACTGGCGGGGCGCGGGCTATGAGCGCGGCGAATCGCAGACCTTCTACAACGAGTTTTTCGCCATTTTCGGCATCAAGCGCCGGCGCGTAGCCACGTTCGAGGAGCCGGTCAGGCTGTTGGGCGCCAAACGCGGCTACGTGGACCTGCTCTGGAAGGGCGTGCTGCTGTTAATTAATTCGCTGGCGTACGCACCCGATCCACCGGTCACCGACGGCGACACCTTCAAGCCTAGCCCACCGCTGATCGTGACCTCGATCTATCGCACGCCCCAATATTCCGTGAGTGTCGGTGGCAGCAGTCACGATGGCCACGTGCACGGCATGGCCATCGATTACCTCACCAACGACAGCCAGGACCAGTGGAATGGTTTGGCCGACTACCTCGCCTACGTTAACTACAAGGATGGGATCAACATTTGTACCGACCCTTCCAAGAGCAGGCTGGCAAGAGCAGCACAGACGGCCTAGATCACGTGCACATCGATGTGAGGACGAGCTGCCCTGACCCCGACCAGAAGGGTTATTCCTGGGTTCACCCGGTACCCAATTGGTGAGGCTTCCCATTATGCATACCATCGCAGCGCTTCTCTTGCTGGCCCTCGCTCCCCAGACACCGGCCCCTCCAAAGCAATCGGTTCAGCAACTCATCGCGCAGATGTCCTCTCCGGATCTGAACACCCGGTCTGACGCCTTTGAAAGGCTCAACGCCATCCCGCACATTTTTGAGCGCGATGATGCAGCCAAGGCGGCGCTGTCCCTGTTGGTCACCGAGGACCGCATTTGAGACGCGCTGGGCGCCGGGCCCGATTCCCCTGGCTACGATTCTTTGACCGCACAAATCGGCCGAGAAGACGAGGACTTCGGTCCCTATGTCGGCGACGTTCAGGCTGTGGTCTGGCACTATGCGCAGCGCACCCACGATCCGATGGCCATTAGGCAATTGCTGTACGGACCCAATGCGCCCGATTCCGAACTGGAGACGTGGATCGCCAGCCAGGGGGCCGCAATTATTCCGGAGCTCGAAGAGGCGACTGCGAGTCGAGCGCAGTACGTGAGGGCGAACGCCGTGGATGAAGCAGCCATGCTGCTGCGGCTGGACGCGGCCCAGCCCGGCATCTATATTCAAGCAGGTGAACGAGACTCGATGCGCGCGCGCGCCCACGCGATCATCACCCACGCGCTCAAGGATGCGACCGAGTACACGCGGCGGGAGGCACTGGATCATCTCTATCGTCTCAATGGTCCCGGCGACCGCGACCTCGTAAGCCAGGCCGCAGCCAACGACGCGAGTTCGGCGGTGCGAGAGCACGCCCGCAGGCTGCTCGCTGGTCTAGGCAATCACTAACCCCGTGTGCCTAAAAGTGCGGTCTCACGGGCTTGCTTTGAGGGTGTGCGGCGCTGCTGCGCTCGCACTCTTTAGTTGTCTTGCGGTCGAGCCGACCACCGGTCGGCCGGCTCTCGCCACGGAGCGCTTCGACCGCGGCATGGCGCTCTACTACGGCTTTGATTTCGCCGACGCCAAGCGGGCCTTTACTCAGGCGGCGGCTCTCGATCCGGATGCGCCGCTTCCGTATTGGGGCATGGCGCTCGCCGATGGCCCAAACCTCAATCAACATACGCCGTCCCCGGCGCAGGAGAGGTCCGCGAGCGACGCCCTTGCCCAAGCTCGAGAGCGAGCCCCGGTTACCACGAGCCGCGAACGCGGTTTGGTGGACGCGCTCTCGCCGGCATAAGAAAAAACCAGACCTTGGTGATTTACTGCCACTCTGGGTTAAAGGCGGGGGTCGTCTACATGACCGCCCGTCAGGCTGGCTATTTCTCGCTGCTGTTCGCGGGCTCCTGGTCGCAGTGGAGCGCCCATGGCGAACTCCCGGCGGAGCTATCCCCCTAACAGCCCGTGGTGCAGTGAATTTTGACCTCCGGTCCAGTACACGAGACCCGCGCTGGGCGCGGGTCTCGCGCGTCTCCGTCGGCGGTCTCAGGCGTAGCACCACGGCTGCTAAGCCTGCCGTCCCGAAAGCGCAGCCGCTGGAGCGGAGCCGTGACCGGCGGCGGCGAAGATGCTACCTGTCGCATTTGCCCTGGGGGACGGGTCCGGGTACAATCACCGCGTTCGGGCTGGGTGGGGTGGTGACTCAGGAGGGTGGCATGAAACGTTCTTTGGCGGTCGGGGTGGTGGCGGCGTCGTTGGTGGCGGGGGCGGCGCTCGCGCAGGCGCCGGGGCTGGCGGACATGAACGCCAAGTTGCGGGCGGAGGAGACCAACAACTCCAAGATCATGTGGATCATGCACGAGATCAGCGACGTGTATGGGCCGCGGCTCACCGGCTCGCCGGGACTGCGGGCGGCGCAGGACTGGGCGGTGAACACCATGCAGTCCTGGGGACTCTCCAACGTCCACCTCGAGGCCTGGACCTTTAATCATCCCGGCTGGCAGAACTACGATCTCGAGGCCAACGCGGTCTCGCCCTTCCAGCAGCCGCTCAACGTGCGCGCGGTGGCGTGGACGCCGGGGACCAACGGGCCGGTGCAGGCGCCGGTGGTGGTGGTGGAGCCGCCCCAGCCTCCGGCGGGCGGACGCGGCGCGGCCCGCGGCGGCTTTGGCGGCGGCGGAGCGACCGCGGAAGAGCTGGCGGCGATGGCGCAGGCGGGGACCTCGCCCGCGCCCATGCCCCCGCCGGCGGCGCGCGGCAACCAGCCGGTGACGCAGGCCGATCTTGACGCTTACCTGAACTCCATTGCCGACAAGGTCAAGGGCGCCATCATCTTCTATGGCGCGCACGTCGAGGTGCCGGAGAACTTCGCGCCGGCGCCGCTGCGGCGTCCCGACTCCACCTGGGAACAGCCCGGGGGACGGCGCGGCGCGGCGCGCGGCGGCGCCGGGCGGGGACGCGGCGCGGCCCCCGAGGGGTTGACCGCGGCCGAGATCCTGGGCCAGACCGATAAGTTCCTGATCGCCCACGGGGCGCTGGTCAAGGTGACCGACGCGGGACGCGGCTACGGCATCATCGTGCAGCAGTCCACGGCCGGCTACAACGAGAACCCCGACAACCCCAACCTGCCCACGCTGTTGATGGGGAACGAGGATTACGGCCGCATCTACCGCACCGTGACCGAGGACCATCTGCCGGTGGTGCTGCGGGTCAACATCCACAACGAGTTCTACCCCAGCGGCAAGACCGTCTACAACGTGATCGGCGAGCTGCCCGGCACCGACAAGGCGGACGAGGTGGTGATGGTGGGCGGCCACTTCGACTCCTGGAACCCGGCCACCGGGGCCACCGACAACGGCGCGGGCTCGACCGACGCGCTGGAAGCCATCCGCCTGCTGAAGGCGGTGGGAGCGCGGCCGCGGCGGACGATCCGGGTGGCGCTGTGGAGCGGCGAAGAAGAGGGCCTGTACGGCTCGATCGCCTATGTGGCGCAGCACTTCGGGAGCGCCGAGCGCCCCAAGCCGGAGTACTACAAATTCGACGGCTACCTCAACATTGACGACGGCACCGGCAAGCCGCGCGGGGCGAGCGTGTTCGGGCCTCCCGGGGCGGCCGCCATGGTGCAGCAGGCCATGGACAATTTCAAGGACTGGGGCTTCTACCACGTCAACCCCACGCTGGGCCGGAATACGGGCGGTACCGACAGCACCTCGTTCAACAACGCCGGGCTGCCGGGCGTGGGCTACAGCCAGGATCCGTTCGACTACAACACCTACACCCACCACACCAACTTCGATACCTACGAGCGCATCTACGAACCCGATCTGCGCGAATCGGCGGTGGAGGAGGCGCTGACCGCCTACGCGCTGGCCAACGCCGACCAGATGCTGCCGCGCTGCTCGGCGGCGACCATGCCGCCGCCTCCGCCGGCGCGGAACGCTCCCGCGCGCAACGCCAGCGTGCCGGTGACGCCGGTAGCGCCGTTCGCGGGCCCGGCGCTGGAGCCGGGCGCCACCCCGCCGGCGGCGGCGACGAGCTGCACGCCGGCGAATCCGGAGACCGAGGCGCACTCCGGGCAGTAGGTGGCACGTTCCACACGCCGTGGCACGGGAGCGCACCGCCGAATGTCCACAGTGTGGCGCGCCGGTAACGCTGCCGCGGGGCACCGCGGTGGTGGTGTGCGCCAACTGTCACGCGCGGCTGCACCGCAAGGGGTCGCGGCACGAGATCCTCTATCTTGCCGCGGTGGTGGTGGCGGAGGCGTTTTATCCGAAATACCGCCCCATCGTGGACATGACCGCGGGTTTTGCGGCGGCAGGGCTGGCTTGGTACTCCGGACATCCGTTGGAGCTTGTGACCGAACCCGGCGACCGAGGCGGATCCCGGGTCGGAGGCATGCCCGCGCTGGCCAAGGGTCCACCGTGCCCGGCTTGCGGAGCGCCTTTGCCCCGGAGAACGCTCGACGCCTGCCCGGAGTGTGGGGCGAGGCTACGACCGCGCGCACCGATGAGCATCGCCACCTGGACGGTTGCGCTGCTGATCGCCTATGGCATTAGCGTGGCGCTCGGCTTCCACGGAATGCGGCAGGCCTTCGCGATCGCCATCGGCGAGGTGCTGCTGGTCGCCGCGTTGCAGATTGTGGCGCCGCGCTGGGTGCCGGTCGAGTACGAGACAGTTACGGAATGAGCACGATCTTGCCCTGGGCGCCGGGGGCCATCACTTGGCGGTGGGCATCGGCGGCGGCGGCGAGCGGGAACTCGCGGCCGACCAGGGGCTGCAGGGTGCCGTCGCGCAGGCCGGCGTTGAGGCCGGCGTGGATTTCGCGCTTTTCCTCGGGGGTGGTGGCCCAGAGCGTGAAGGCCAGCACCGAGGCGCGGCGGCTCATCAGATCGCGCGGGTTGAGGGTGACCTCGCCGCGGCTGCCGATCACCACCACGCGTCCGCGCGGGGCGAGCAACTTGAGGTCGTGGCCCAGGTTGACGTTGGCCAACATCTCGAGGATGAGGTCAAAGCCGCGGCCACCCGTGGCGGCAAGCAACTGATCGAGGTGCCCGGGTGTGGAGTGATCGAAGACCTGGGCGGCGCCGGCGCGGCGCGCGAGTTCGAGGCCGGCGGGGCTGCCGGCGGTGCCGACGACGGTGAGACCGAGGCTGCGGGCGAGCTGCGCGGCGGCGGTGCCGACGCCGCCGCTGGCGCCGTGGATGAGCACGGTCTCGCCGGCGCGGACGCGGGCGGCCTGCACCAGCGCGTGGTAGGCGGTGCCATAGGGTACCCAGATGCCGGCGCCCTGGGCGAAGGTGATGTTGTCGGGCAGCGCGTGCGCTTGGTCCTGGTGGGCAAGCGCGAACTGCGCGTAGGCGCCGGTGCGCACCTCGGCGTAGACGCGGTCACCCGGCTTGAGGCGGGTGACGTTGGCTCCAACTTTTTCGACGATGCCGGCGGCGTCGGAGCCGGGGGTGTAGGGCAGCTCGGGCTTGATGGCGTAGGTGCCCGAGCGCATGTAGGTGTCGTAAGGGTTGACACCGGCGGCTTTCACCGCGATGAGGACATCTTCGGGGCCGGGGACCGGCTTCTCAACCTCGACCAGGTGCAACACTTCCGGACCGCCAAATTCTTGCACGGCGATGGCTTGCATGGGAGCGCTCTCCTGTTCCGGGGGAATCTCATTCTACCCGATTACCCGAAGTGGAGCCGTGTTCAGAGTGGCACGGCCACTTTTTGCCTGGTCGCTCCCGTTGGTCGCTTGGTGGCCGGGCTTCGATGGACGGCAGGGGACGCCCGCTCTGCTCAGGGCATTTTCGAGCTGCCGCCAACTGCAAGGCTTTTCATTCATTCATGCGCGCGGGCGCCCGGCTGCGCCGCCCGCGCTCGCAGACATCGGGAGCGCTACGCGGGGCTTCGGCCCCGCTCCGCTCCTGGGGGTTGGTCAGAATTGCATGCCGAGGCCGATGCTGAAGCGGAGGTGATGATCGCCGCTGCCATTGAAGCTGGTGTGGAGTTCGTCGATTTCGATCGGTTGCACGTAGAAGGCGCGGCCGACGTTGAGGCGGAGACCGGCGCCCAGCATCCAGGCGAGGCTTTGGGCGCCGACGCGGGCGGTGACGGTGGTCACGGTGTCGTTGGTGAACCGGGCCTGGCCGAAGAGCAGGTGCGCGTAGGGGGTAAACAGCCGGCGGGGGACTTCGAATTCAGGTCCCGCCATGTAGGTCCACTCGGTAGTCTTGACGGTTCCGCCGAGAATGGCCGAGCTTTTGTAGAGGCGGCTGCCGTCGAGCACCAGCTTGAGGCCGGGCATGCCGATTGGATCCGGGCGCCAGCCCAGGTTGACGTCGAAGCCGCTCAGGCTGTTGCCGCCGTGCTGGTGAACATAGGAGATGCCGGCGGCGAAGGGGAGTTCCGCGCGGGGCCGGGGAGGGCCAAAGGGTGAGGGGATCGCCCGGCCGGCAGGTTGGGCGGCGGCCGGACCGCGCTGGGTGCGGAGGCGGGCCATCTCGGTGGGGTTGGTATAGGGCGAGCGGGTGAGGGCGGCGAGCAGGTCGCGCGATTCTTCGGGGGCGGCGACCCGGCCGGCGAGCACGTCTTCCCAGTAGGCGTGGCCATACATGGCACGATTGCCGCTTTCGTCCGGCTGAATGATGGCGCCGTTTATATTGACGCCGGCAAACAAGCCGCGGCTGCGGGCGTAGGCCAGAGCCTGGGCGTTGAGCGTGGCATCGGTGGAGGCTTCAACATGGCGTCCGATGGGGCCGGCGGCGGCGCTGGCCTGCAAGCCGAGGCGCAGCTTGTTGTTGAGCATGGCCTCCAGCCCGTTGCGGTTGGGGAAGACCACCACCAAGTCGGCGGACTCGCCCCCGATCTGGGAGCCGAAGTTGACCCCGCCCAGGGTGACGAAGATGGGAGCGTCCCAGCGGTTGCCGGTATCGCGGCAGGTGGCGATGCCCTTGCCGTAAGTGCCGCCAATGCCGAGGGCAAAGGTCTTGTCGCCGGGGATGATCACCAGGCACTCGCCCCGTTGCAGCACGTTCTCGGCAACGGAGTGGCCGGCGCCTCCCAGCACCTCGTGGAAGATGCGGGCGGCGGCCTGTAAGCGGGCGACATCCTGGGCACGGCTGGTGACATCGGCGGCGGCGCGGGGGGCCAGCGCGCCGAGGGTGGCGAGGAGAAGAACAGCAGAGAACGTCCGCACGGCACCTCCTTGGGGGGCTGCCCTAAGAGAAGCCGGCGAGAGGCGTGCGCGTTTTCCGCGAGCCGCGGGTGGACCCTGGGCCAAAAACCCCAGTTACAGAGCGGGCCGGAGCGGGATCCCGCGGCGCGACACATGTTGCCGTTGGCATATATATTTTCTGCAACCAGTTGAAGCTTTCGGCATCTCGTTGACAGCCAGAACTGAATCTGCCATACCAACTGGATGCACTTGTCAGTACGTGAGAAGTCTCACAAGGTACAACCTATGAAGCAGTCACTTAAGGTGTGGATGATGTTGATCGGCCTGATGCTGTTGGCGGCCATGCCGGGGGCATGGGCGCAAGGCACGGTCAGCACGCTGAACGGGACGGTAATGGACTCGGCCAAGGCTTCGGTGCCGGGCGCGACCATCACGGTCGTCAATCCGGCCACGGGCCAGAAGCTGAGCGCCTCGACCGACATCAAGGGATACTGGGCGCTGCCCTCGCTGCAGCCCGGCGTCTACCAGGTCACGGTGGCGCACACCGGCTTCAAGACCCAGGTGGTCTCCAACGTGAAGCTGGACGCGGGCGTGCCGGCCTCGGTGCCGGTGACACTGCAAGTGGGCGAGGCCAGCCAGACGGTGGAGGTCACCGGCGGCGCCGAGGTGCTGCAAACCGACACCGCCGAGATCAACTCGACCATTCAGGGCGCGCAGATTTCCGATCTTCCCTTCACCAGCCGCAATGTCACCGAGCTGATGGCCACGCAACCGGGCACCCAGAGCGGCGACGCGGTGCGCCAGTCGCTGGTGGACGGCCTGCCGCAGTCGGCGATCAGCCAGACGCTGGACGGCATCAACATTCAAGACAACACCGCCAAGTCCACCGATGGCGTCTTCGTCGCGGTTTTCCCGCGCACCGACGCGGTCGAGGAAGTCACCATGAGCACGGCCGTCGCCGGGGCGGACAGCCTGGGCGGGGGCGCGGTGCAGATGAAGTTCGTCACCAAGTCGGGCACCAACCGGTGGCACGGCGATTTGTTCGAACAGAACCGCAACCAGGCGCTGGAGGCCAACTACTTCTTCAACAAGTCGGCGGGATTGCCGCGCGACAAGTTGAACCTGAACGAGTTCGGCGGCAGCGTGGGCGGACCGATTTTCAAAGACAAGCTCTTCATCTTTTTCTCGGTGGAAGCCTTCCGGCTGCCGCAGTCGTTCCTGATCACCAATCAGAACTGGCTGACGCCAACCGCCCAAACCGGCATTTTCACGTATAAAGACAGCAACGGCGCCGTGCAAACGGTCAACTTGTACAACCTGGCGCAGGCGGAGAACGCCAATCAGGCGGCGGGCGCCACGCCCTTCCGCACCGCGGCGGATCCGCTGCTGGCCAAGACCGAGGCCAACATTCAGCAACTGCTGACGCAGAGCGGTCTGCCCGAAGTGAGCCGCGTGGCCTCCAACAACGACTACAACCGCGTCAACTTCAGCTCCGCGCCCCCGACCTTCAACAACCGCAATTTCCCGGTGGGCCGGCTGGACTGGAACATCAACAGCAAGAACCGCTTCAGCTACATCAGCAACTGGCAGACCAACGACCGCCATCCGGACGCCCTGAACGGCACGGTGCAGATCCTGCCCGGCACCGGAACCGTGCTGGGCTCGCCCGAGATCGCCGACCAGATCGGGGAGGAGTTTACCGACTCCTGGCAGCTGCGTACCCAGTTCACGCCGAGCATCACCAACCAGTTGAGCTACGGGATCGAAGGCGGCAACGTCTGGTTCAGCAGCGGGCTCTCCTCGGCGCCCTACGCGCAATGGAATGGCGTGATCCCCTCCATGGGCTTCATTACCAATCCCTACCGCTCGACGATCGACAGCCAGTCCAAGCGCAACTCGCCGGTGACCGACTTCAGCGATTCGCTCACCTGGCTGAAGGGGAACCACCTCATCAACCTGGGATTTGACTTCTCCTCGACCAGCGGCTACAGCGCGGGCAACGGATCCCAGATTCTGCCGAGCGTGGTCATGGGCGTCGCCTCCACCGACCCGGCCGCCACCGGGAGCGCGGCCATGTTCACCGCCACCAATTTTCCGGGCAGCACCTCGACCCAGCGCAATGATGCGGCATCGCTCTATGCCCTGCTGACCGGCCGCGTGGATCAAGTGACCAGCTCGGCCTCGCTCGACCCCGCGACCCTGACCTACGGGGCCAACAAGACCATCAGTTGGGTGCGGCAGCGGGAGTACGGTCTCTATGCCCAGGACAACTGGAAGGCGACCCCCAATCTCACCCTCTCCTACGGCCTGCGCTTCGACAAGCAGCAGCCCTTCCAGGACCTGACCGGCACCAGCTCCACCGACCCCGGCCTCGCCGGCATGTACGGCGTCTCGGGCATCGGCAATCTGTTCATGCCGGGCACCCTGACCGGGGTGCAGCCGGCCTTCCAGCAGGTTCCCAAAAACGGCTACGCCTATAACACCAGCTACAAGTTCGACCCCACGGCGGGTTTCGCCTACCAACTGCCGAGCTGGGGCGGCCCGCTGGGGACGCTGTTGGGCAAGCGCGCGGTGCTGCGCGGCGGTTTTGCCATCGCCAACATCCGCGAGGGTATTGGCGAGTTCACGGGCGTAATCGGCGCCAACCCCGGCAAGAACCTGTCCACCACGGCAAGCTCGGCCGCCAATCCGGATATCTTCACTCCGGGAAGCGTGTACTTCAACGACGCCCCGTCCACCTTTCCGCGGGTGGCGCCGACCTCGCTCGACGCCAAGTATCCGGCGGCATCCTTCCCCATCCCGGTGCAAGCCAGCGACACGCTGCGTTCCTACGATCCCAACCTGAAGATGGAGTACGTTTCGTCCTGGGATTTCGGGCTGCAGCGGGAATTCGGCGCCAACACCGCGCTCGACATCCGCTACGTCGGCAACCACGGCACCGATCTCTATCGCACCATCAACCTGAACGAAATCAATATTTTTGAAAACGGCTTCCTGAACGAGTTCAAGGTGGCGCAAACCAATCTGGCCCTGAACGGCGGCACCAATTTCGGCGACCAGGGTCTGCCGGGTGAGGCGCCCACGCCGATCCTGAAGGCCGCGATCGGCAACACCACCGATTCGACCACCATCACCCAATTGGAGGAGGGCGCGGCGGGCGCCACCGCCACCGGCATCGCCAATAACGCCACCCGCATGAAGAACCTGCTTAAGCCCAATGCGCTCGGGCCCAACACGCAAGTCCCGGTCAACTTCTTCAAGGTGAATCCCGCCACCGTCACCGGTGCGGACAACCTGACCACCAACGGCGGCGACAGCACCTACAACTCGCTGCAGATCGAGCTGCGGCACCGGCTGGCGAGCGGGCTGCAGTTGCAGGGCAGCTACGTCTACTCCAAATCGCTGACCAATACCGCCGACGCGGTGATGAGCCTGCGCGACTTGGCGCAGGACAAGGCCCCGTCCTTCTCCGACATGCGGCACGCCTTCAAGTTCAACTGGATTTACCAGTTGCCGATGGGCAGCAACCACATGTTGTTCGGCCATATCAACAACCCCCTGGGCCGGCTGGCCACCAACGGCTGGTCGTTCGCCGGTGTGGCGCGCGTGCAGAGCGGGGTGCCGGAGGAGCTGGGCAGCGGCACCGGTTTCGGCACGGTGAACAACGACGACCCCGGGGTGATCCTGCACGGCATCACGCCGGCGCAGCTCCAAGCCGAGATGCATCCCTACATCGTCGGCACCGATCCCAGCGCGGTGGTGTACTACCTGCCGCAAGCGCTGGTCAACAACACCCTGGCGGCATATAACGTAGGCGGCACGCTCAACGCCGGTCAGCCATACATCGGGCCGCCGCAGGCGGGGCAGCAGGGCGACCGTATTTTCCTGTACGGTCCCTGGCTGTCGAAGTGGGATCTGAGCGTCTCCAAGAACACGCCGCTCAAGGAGGGCATGAACCTGGATCTGCGGGTCCAAGCCCTGAACGTATTCAACGCCATCAACTTTCTGCTGCCGACGCAAGGGTTGCTGGCGGCGGATACGAGCAGCTTTGGGCAAACCACCAGCGCCTTCCGGGATTTCAGCAACACCAACGATCCCGGTTCGCGCACGCTGGAGTTCGTGATCACGCTGAAGTTCTAAACCACGCGACCGTTGAGGAAGCGGCGGGCGCGGATCTTGGGGTCCGCGCCCGTTTTTCTCGTGGGGAGGGCGCGGTCAAGATGTATGGATCTTCATGTGCACCGCCGCAGAATCCAAGCGCCAACCCGCGCCGGCGGTGCTACTTTAAGGACTGCAATCGGAGCACAAACCAACCAGGAGTGGAACCCACGATGCGCACGCGGATAGCTTTGGCGACAATTGGACTGCTGGCGGGCGGATGTCTTGCCCAACAAGGACCGGGGCGGGCGCAGGGACCGCGCGCGCCGCAGATGCCCACCGCAAAATACACATTCGAAACGCCCGCCAAGGTTTCGCTTGCGGCCGACAACGCCAGCCTGAGGGACATCGTCGCCCATATCCAGGCCGAAAATATCAAAGCCGACGTGCAGCACCTGGTGGATTTCGGCACGCGCAACGCCACCGAGGAGACCGACTCCACCACCAGCGGCACGGCGGCGGCGCGCGCCTGGATCAAGGCCGAGTTCGACCGGATCAGCGCGGCCAACGGCGGGCGTCTCCAGGTCAAAGTGGACACCTTCCCGGTGCCCGCCGGCGGGCGCGTGCCCAAGGCGGGGACCATGGCCAATGTCATCGCCACCCTGCCGGGCGACGATGCCAATAATCATCAGGTATTCATCATCGGCGGCGATTACGACACCATCGGCGGCTTCGGCGGCGGCACGGACGACCGCACCCCGACCGTCGGCCCGGGCGCCAACGACGACGCCAGCGGCGTGGCGGTGGCGCTGGAGTGCGCGCGGGCGATGAGCAAGTACCACTTCCCCGCGACGCTTGAGTTCATCGCCTTCGACGGCGAGGAAGAAGGCCTCTACGGCGCCTATCACGACGCCGAGCAGGCGCATGCCGCCCAGCAGGACGTGGTGGCCATGCTCGATAACGATATCGTCGGCGGCGACAACACTCCCGGGCACGCCAACACCAACCAGATGCGGGTCTACAGCCCGCCGATGTCGGAGGACCCGACCGAGCAGGAGATCCTGCGCCTGGCCGACATCGGGGGGGAGAACGATTTCCCGGCGCGCGAGCTGGGGCGCTACGCTTCGGGGATCGCGGCGGTCTACCTGCCCAATTTTCAAGTGGTGCAGGAGTACCGGCGCGACCGCTTCAGCCGCGGCGGCGACGCCGAGGCCTACCAGCAGAACAACTACACCGCGGTCCGCTTCAGCGACTTCTACGAGAACTACGACCATCAGCATCAGTGGAAGCGGGTCTACCAGGGAGTACAGTTTGGCGACCTGATTCAGTTCACCACGCCGAGCTACACCGCCAACGTCGCCCGGGTGAATGCCCTGACCGCGGCCTCGCTGGCCCTGGCGCCGCCCGCGCCGGAGTCGCTGACGCAGCGCCGCGCCGGCTGGGGCACGCATCTGTCGTGGAAGGCTTCGCCGGGGGCGGTCTCCTACCGCATCCTGATGCGGCCCACGGCGGACGCGCAGTGGACCGAGCGGCTGGTGGTGAACGGCACGGAAGTGCAGATCGAGCAGACGCTCGACGACTACATGATGGCGGTGGTGGCGGTGGGCAAGGACGGCACCGAGAGCCTGCCGGTGCTGCCGACGGCCGGGGCGCGCAAGCGCGGCTCGCCGTATGCGGCCGGCAAGTAGACGCGCCGCCGCGCTGGCTCACTGCTTTGAAGTGCAAATGGCGCGACCCCCGCGAGGCGGCAAGCGGCCATTATGCCCAATGCATAATATATTGTTGCTGATCTGTTCTCGATTGTCGCCGGAGCAGCCCGGGATCCGGCCTAGACTGGGGAATCGAGCCATCTTTCGAGGTAATTCCGTGCCCAAATACATCATTGAACGCAACATTCCCGATGCCGGCAGCTTGAGCGATAGCGAGCGCCAGGGGCTGGCCCAAAAGTCCAACGACGTGCTGCGTGCCCTCCCCGGGGTGCAGTGGATCGAGAGCTACGTCACCGACAACAAGATCTACTGCGTCTACCTGTCGCCCAACGAGGAACTCATCCGCGAGCACGCGCGCCGGGGCGGCTTCCCCGCCGACGCGATCGCCGCGGTGCGGCACATGTGCGACCCCACCTCGGCGGAAACGCCGGAGCCCGCCGGCGCGGGCGCGGAGTTCAAGGCAGCCTAATTGCGGAGCGGTTCAGCGCCGTCCGGCGCCGAGGTAGGGGCCGACCCGCCTTCGATATAAGCGCGCAGCCACTCCAGGATGAACGGCCAACCGCGGTGGCTGGCGCGAGACGCTTCCGTGATCAGCCCGGAATGGGTGAGGCGCACGGTGGTGATTCCACCGCTCTCGGCCAGCTCGAAGCGCACCAGGCTGACGGTGGTGTCGCCCTGCCAACCCGGCAGCCAGGTAAAGGAGAGCACGCGGGGTGGGTCAATTTCGCGATACTCGCCCCGCACACTCACCGGATTTCCGTCCATGCCGGTGAAGCGCATCTCCCATGGACCGCCCGGGCGCAGGTCCGAGTCCATGCCGAGCAGGCGGAAGCGCTGCCCATCACCCCACCATTGCAGACGCTGCCGGGGGTCGGTGAGCGCGGCAAAGACGCGGGTGGCGGGGGCGTGAATGGCGATCTCCTGTTGCAGGATTTCGTTCGATGGGGAGCCGGATGCGGTGGGGTTCATGGTGTGTCGTCGGCAAATTGTTCCGGGGGGAGCTGTTCCAGGTAGCGCTTTAGCCCGGCGAGGCTGGCGCCCCAGAAAGCTTCATAGTCGTTGAGCCACTCGCGCACCGCATGCAGCGGCGCGGGGGTGAGGCGGCAGATACGGGACGTCCCGGCGCGGCGGGCTTCTACCAGTCCGGCTTGGCGCAGAGCGCGCAAATGGCGGGATATCGCCGGGCGGCTGGTGCGGAAGTGACTGGCGAGCTCGCCGACCGACTGCGGGCCTTGGCGTAGCAAACCGAGCAGCGAACGCCGGGTGGGATCCGCGAGGGCGCGGAAGACAGCGTTGGCTCTAGGGCGTTCCCGATCTCCATGCGTAACCATATCGCTACGAATCTAGTGTAACGGAACGGTTACGAAGCGCGCAAGGGGTGGCACGGCCACTTTTTGCCTGGGTCGCTCCCGTTGGTCGCTCGGAGGCCGGACTTCGATTGCCGGCAGGGGATGCCCGCTCTGCTCAGGGCATCTGCGAGCTGCCGCCAGGGGTGAAGGGCCAGCGGGAGTAGCCAAGAAGCTGGATGACCTGGTGGTCATTCGGCTACAATCCGGGGGTTGTTGCAATACGGTGCCCGGGGACGGGTCGCCGTGTCAGTTGCCTCAT
>Ga0134125_10001511_pt1 | contig 28465 bp, 20 predicted proteins | sample KB31751_FD_96464 | JGI IMG/M metagenome (GOLD analysis project Ga0134125, IMG submission 96464) | Terrestrial soil microbial communities with excess Nitrogen fertilizer from Kellogg Biological Station, Michigan, USA - KB3-175-1 | ecosystem: Environmental > Terrestrial > Soil > Unclassified ... | reverse complement strand
CGATCCTGGGCCTGTAGCTGTGAAGGCCTGAGTCGTGCTCAAAGTGACACGAGCGGAAGTTGGAGATACCACGATTCCAGGTGTTGGAGTCGGCGTGGCAGTCGGAGTGGGTGTGGCAGTTGGCGACGGATTAGGGCTAGGCGTCGGCGTGGCTGTGGGAGTTGGACTAGGCGAAGGCGTTGGGTTGGGGGTCGGCGTTGGACTGCTGCCTGGAGTAGGCGACGGAGTAGGGGCAGGGGTGGGCGTTGGCGTTGGACTGGTCCCTGGCTGCGAAGTTCCCGTTCCATTGGCTGCGCCGACGCTTCCACAGGCTGCGATCGCAATCATCAGGGCGAGTGCGACCAAAATAAACAGCCATTGCTGCGTACATGACTTCCCCACCTGGAGGGGCTTAGATTCCTGTGATTCCTGTCTGCGGGTCCCGAGGTCCTCGATGTTGCTTCTCATGGCACATAGTGTCCTTCTCCGGAAGCAGTTCTGATTTTTGTCTTGGAGGTGTTGAAAAAGGGTAAGGATTGTCGGCTGCGTCCGTGCGCACGCCGTACGTTACGACATCAACTCAATTAGTCGAGATAATTGCGAGCTGCGATCAGAATCGCTTACCGTTTCGGCGCTGGGATGAACCCTTTCTTCCGCAAAGAAGATGATAATTGGGTACTACTGCCCGATTGGTACTGCTGCCCGATGTAGGATTCGAATTTTAGACCAGAAATGCCAATACGCAAGACAAAAATAGGACAAGCACTGATTTTTTAACATGAAACGACTTAAGTTTTCCCACTTCTCCGAACGATGGTTGTTAGAAATCCTAATTTCAACGGTATGCGAAGTCCGTGGTCCCTTTTTTGCAACATTCGTGGAAACCCTTGATTTTCCTGTAAATAACGGGGTAAATCGTCAGACCGGAAAACGCCCTTCGGCACAAATGATTTACTTCGCCACGGGTGTATCGTACATTCACAGCGGCCCCGAAAAGGGCTTCAGGAACTGTGCTGGACCAAGAGCAATAAAAAAGTTAAAAGTAAGCTCTGGCCAGAAGACGACTTTCGTTTGTACAGCCCGCTTCGGGCACACCTCGCGCAACAAGTCGTCAATGCACAACCTGAATTTCACGCTTCGCTCTAAAGAACCACCACAGTAGTTTTGCTTCTCCCGTTCGGAGAACCATGGCTATTGAATAGAGCACATAGCGCGAGGTTAATGGATGAAGGACATCTCTCTCGAAGTCAGTCACCAGCCAGCACCCGGTTTGGCAGATGAAACTTGCCCTCCCGTCAATGAAAGCCTCGCTTGCGAGGAGGTTGAGAACGACATTTTCTTTGTGGCCGCAAGTCCGGCCATGCAAACCATTCGTTCGCAGATAGCGCAGGTGGCACGAGTCGATATTCCTGTTCTGCTGCTGGGAGAGAGCGGCGTCGGCAAAGAAGTGCTCTCGCGATTAATACACAAGCTCTCGCGCAGGAAGATGAAACCGCTGGTGAAAGTGAACTGTGCTGCAATGCCTTTGGATTTGCTCGAAAGCGAACTGTTTGGATATGAGCCCGGTGCATTCACCGGCGCCATGCGCGCCAAGCCAGGAATGCTTGAGATCTGCGACAAAGGCACGCTTTTCCTGGATGAAATCGGCGAGATGAACCCCGTGCTCCAGGCCAAACTTCTGCACGTTCTTCAGGATGGGCGGTTCACCAGGCTGGGCGGCCGGTCCACCATCACCTCCGATTTTCGCGTAATCGCGGCTACGAACATCAATGTAGAAGAAGCAATCAGCGCAAAAGCGTTTCGTGAAGATCTCTATTACCGACTGAACGCTTTCACCATCAAAGTTCCTCCGTTGCGCGAACGCCGCGACGAAATACCATTACTGCTCAAACACTTCATCCAGCAGTTTTCAGACAAATACCATTGCGAGCAGCCCGAATGCTCTCCACAGCTCGTGCGCGCCTGCCTTCGCCATTCCTGGCCAGGCAACCTGCGTGAGTTAGGAAATTTTGTAAAGCGATTCCTTGTGCTTCAGGATGAAGCTCTTGCCATCGCGGAACTTGAGCAGAAAGGCGTGAGCTCAAGCTTCGTTCCCGATCTGAACGAACATACTGATAACGCCAGCGCAGACGCTTCCTTGAAAGCTATCCTGCAGGAACTCAAAGAAAAAGCCGAGCCCAGGATCATTGAGCGTGCTCTGATTGGCACCAAGTGGAACTGCAAGATGGCCGCAACACGCTTGAAGATCAGCTACAAAGCACTGCTCTACAAAATGAAGCAGTATCGCATCTTCCCTCCGGGCGTGAGCGGTCCTGGCTTGCGCAGCGCTCACGGGTGATCGATTCGCGATAATTGGATCAAGCTCTATTGGCAATGTACTCCGTGAAACGCGTTTCCACTCAATCGGTGGAAGCGCGTTTCCACTTTCCTTTTTACGCCTCATCATGATTCCTTAAAGCCCGCCCATCAATAACAGGTCCCTCCACTCAACCAACAGCTGTAGAACTGCGCTTCCACTCGCGCTGTGGAACCACACTTCCAGGCGCGCGATAATCCGAACCTAAAGCTACCATCGCACGTCCACTCGCAATATCCGTAACTCGCACAATTCAAAGCGGGACGTCGCGGCAACGCTCTCATTGACCACGTGACTTTGCCCTGATTTTTCCGTGGCACCGCGCATGCATTAAGGCATGCCAGTCGACTGCTCTCGGTGCAGTCGACGCATGCTTCGATTGCCTGTGCAGAGCTAGATCTGTCTGCGCAACTCTGAGCATGGGGTTCTTGAAACAGCTCCCATGATGTTGGCGGCGCGCGAAAGACAGCGCCTTCCGTACTTCCGGGGGACACATGAAGTCTGGTGCGCCTGCGGATGGCAGCACCGGACGGAAGGAAAACATTCGAATGAGAAGTGACTCTCGAACAGCTTATTACGAGCTGACCAACCATCAGATGCCGGCCTCAGTGCAGCTGATCGTGTTGTGTCTGGCTCTGATTCTTGCGGTTGCTGGTTCGGCACACGGTCAAAACGTGACCGTACTGAATACACCAACCACGACCACTTTGTGGGCCGGTACTCAGGACTGGGCCACCTTCGGTCTCTCTTCAGTAACCTCGCCGACCTCAGGTGTCATACTGCAAGGAACAGCGATCAGCCAGTTCACTGGCAAACCTGTACGGCATATGTGGTACGGCGACTCGAGCAACGGCCTCTGCCGTGTCGATCCTGAGGTGGATGATCCAACAGTTTCCACCACTCCGGGTATCGGCTTCCACAACAACATCGAGCGTACTTGCATCGGCTTCATCCAGGCCGGTGGCTTCGTGCCACAGCAACTGACGTTCGATGCCAGCACAAACACGCTATATGCAGCCGACATCCCGCGCACTGCAAACGGCGTGATCCGTCTGCACTATGTCCCCAGCGGCGATAACGGACAGGGTTCGCTAGACCCGATCCACGTCGATTCGCTGATGGGTGCGCAAGGCACGCGAAACGCTGCCGGCGGGTGCCCGGTTGTTACTGATCCTCGTAACGGAGCGACTCCCGTGCAGATGTTCGCAGCTGCATTGGGCCCGGACGGGAACCTTTACATTGGTTGGGCACGCAATGGCACCATCGCGCGCATTCCGCATCCGGCCACTTTCGATCCATCGAATCCTAATGATTGCGCCAGCATTGATGTTCCCATCTTTGCCTCTGACGCTCGTCTTGGAGCTGGTGGCGCAGCCGGTCACACATTCGGCCTGGCGTGGATTGGACACACATTGTTTGGCGCGGACAATATCAGCCCATGGTTCAAAGACAACGCTGATCAGTGCCTGACTCCGGCAAATGGCAATATAACCTGCGGTCCGGTTGCCGGTGCGGGCACCGAGATTCTCGGCGCCTTCGCTCCTGGTCCCCAGGCCGGCATTGTCAGCGACTTTACCTACAACGGCCCCAACACTACATATGCCGGAAACAACCTGTTTGCGCTGACTCTCGGCGGCGCGGTCCGGGTCACCAACGCCTCAGACTCAGCCAACATGAGCGTTTCGCCTCAATTTGGCGGCTCATTCTGCTTCCTCACAGGCGCAACCATTGATACCAGCGATCTTGCCAATGAAACCGTGTACATCGGGTCTGACTGTACGCAGGGCAGCATCAACGGCGCGGGCGCCATCTGGCAGGTCAAACCGCAGCCTCCAGCCGCTGGGCCGCCGGCAGTCCCGGTAAGCGTCAGGGCGACGGCCACCGCGAATGCTGCGACCGTCAACTGGATACCGACTCCGAACGGCCAGGCCATCAGCAACTTCGTTATTCGGATCTTGTTGTCTGACGGGTCGCCTTCTACCATCCCCGACTTCACCGTGAATCCTGCGGCGAACGGTATTGCTCCGAACACTGCAACCATCACCGGTCTCACTAACGGAACCGCAATCGAGTTCGTTGTGCAGGCTTGTAACGCAAGCGGCTGCAGCCCCTTCTCTGCTCCCAGTGCTGTGGTTACGCCGCAGGCACTCACAGTTCCCGGCGCGCCCATTGGAGTAGTCGCTTCTGGAGGCAACAAATCAGCCACCATTGCATGGACTGCACCCGCAAATACCGGCGGCTCGCAGCTCATCAGCTACACAGTCACACAAACTCCTGGAGGCGCTACCGTAACTGTGCCGGCGACACAAACCGGGACGAACATTACTGGGCTCTTGCCAGGAACCACGTACAGCTTCACGGTCCATGCCACGAATGCGACAGGCAACAGCGCGGAATCACTGCCGTCCAACGCGGTCACCATCATCGTTCAGCAGGGAGCCGATCTTGGAATCTCCATGACCTCTCCGGCTTCGATCAATGCCAAAGCGCTGGTTACGTTCTCCATGACTGTGGTTAACAATGGTCCCGGAGACGCGGCACTGGTAACGCTCACCGATACGCTGCCTGGCGCCTTCCAATCGTTCACCACCACTCAGGGCGTTTGCACGGCTACCGGCACAACTTTCACTTGCAACCTGGGTGGAATGCTCGCAGGTACTCACGCGAATATCACCGTAACCGCCCTGGCAGGAACGTCAGCAATGACGAATACTGCGTCAGTGCAGTTGCGTGATGCATCCGGCAACCTGTTGAACGATCTCTCTCCTGGAAACAATGTTGCCAGTTCAACTACGAATATCAATCCACCGGCAGGCGGTGGTGGCGGCACTGGCGGTACGGGCGGTGTAACTGCTGATATTCAGGTCACGGGTTCAGCTCGCAATGGCGGTCCGAACGCCGGGACTGGTGACACCTACACCTGGCAAATCAAGGACAACACTGGAAACACTCCGGTGCAGAACGTGGTGTTCACACTACCTCTGCCGCCGAATTTCCAGTTCCTTGACGCATCAGCCAGCCAGGGAACCTGCAGTGGCATTTCATCGGGAGATCTCGGTGGAACACTCACGTGTAACCTGGCCAGTCTGCCTGGAGGCCAGACCATGGTGGTCACGGTAGATTTTGTGCCAACGCTCGCAGGCACATTCTCTGCCACCGGATCGGCAACGTTCAGCGGAACCGATTCGCAGACCCCCAATAACTCGTTCACTGTAACTATCCAACCCAGATAGCTTAACGGGCTGCCAGTTTGTGCAAGCAGACTGGCAGCCTCTACTAAAGCCCGCAATTTTAGTGCACCACAACTTGTTATCAGCAGTTTGCTTTCTAAAGATTCCTGCAAACCCTGGCGATGCTCCCTGTGCGACGGACAGGGCTCTGAGAGGTCGTCTGTGGCTTACGTGCAGGAAACGAGAAGTTGGGTAATCCCCCGCTAGATTACCCAACTTCATCTCCTTCAAAGTTTCAGCAAGATACTCGAGCTCCCTACAACGAAACCGCGCGATGTAGGACACTGGCCGGAGCAGATTCTCACCGCTCCGGCCGTGTGCTTTGTGGTGCCCTCACGGAGCGATTCTTCACCCTTCTCACTGGAAACCGTCTTCCACTCGCGCTTTGGAACCCGGCTTCCATTCGCGACGTTAGAAGCTGCTCAGCAACTCAATGCCAGGTCACGCGATCATTCGTAACTCATTGCAAAGCAGCAACATGCGAGCACGCAAATCTCTGCCCAGAAGCCGCCGCAATCACCAATTCCCTGGTACCGCGAATGCATTAGCCAGATCGGGTCATTGCGTTGGACACGCACGAATGATCCTCGGCTATAGAGGCTGATTGAACTCTTCGCCGGTCCTAAAAATCACGGAGGAAGTTTTATGTGGATGAGCAGCAAATTTATCAGATCAGTGCTGGCACTGGTCTGTTCAGCCGCGCTTGTTTCCAGCAGTATGGGACTTTCGGGCCCAGGAGGCGGAGGCAGCGGAAAAAACGGAGGTAGCGGTTCCGGCAGCGGCTCTGGCGGCGGTTCTGGTAGCGGCTCCGGCAATGGCGGCCACAATGGCGGCGGTTCGGGCAATAATTCGGGCGGCAACGGCGGTGAAAACGAGTCCGAAGGCAACAACCAGGGAGCGGTCCAGGGTGGCGGCGGAGCTCAAGGCGGCGGAAACCAGGGTATCGAACGGAAGCTTGCCTCGCTCAAGACCGTACCTGTTCCCGGCCCAACAGCCGCAGAAATCAATGATCTGATCCGAAACAAGCCAGCCGCTATCGCGCTTGGCAAGGCGCTCTTCTGGGACATGCAATCTGGCAGCGACGGCTTCACCGCATGCGCCACCTGCCACTTCAATGCAGGCGCTGACAGCCGCAGCATGAACCAGATCGATCCCGGACTGCGTCGCGTGGATTCCAACGGCAATGCCGCCGCGGACTCCACGCTATTCTTCCCGGGTTTCGGCCCCAACCATCAGCTCAGCATGTCAGATTTTCCGCTGCACAAGCTCTCGGATCCGACGAATTCCAACTCTGCAGTCATGTCGGACAACAACAACATCGTCGGCTCGCAAGGTCAGTTCCTGAACACCTTTAACGATGTGGTTATGGGCCTGGGACCCGAAACAGTGACTCCCGTGGATGACCCGGTATGGCACATCAGCGATTCTAATGGCGCTCCCATGAACGTGCGCCGCTCCACTCCGCGCAATGCGCCCCCGGTCATCAATGCAGTCTTCAACTATCGCAATTTCTGGGATGGACGCGCACAGAGCATCTTCAACGGCGTGGACCCATTTGGCGACGGTGATCCCAATGCCACCATCCTGCAAACCGACGCGACCGACGCGAACGTTGTTCACAACGTGCACCTGCGGCTCTCCAACTCATCGCTGGCGTCGCAATCTGTCGGACCTCCGGGCAGCGACGTGGAAATGTCTGCTACCGGCCGACCTTTTATCAAGATCGGAAAGAAAATGTTGTCGGTGACGCCTCTGGTATTGCAGCAGGTTTCTCCCAGTGACAGCGTGTTGGGATCCTACAGCGATTATCCCTTCACTGGGCTCAACACGGATTACGCGACTATGGTGCAGGCAGCTTTCCAGCCGAAGTGGTGGAACTCCAATGTTGTTGTCGATAAGGACAGCAACATTCTTCACCTTGGCCGGCCCATGAGCACAGACGAATACTCACAGATGGAATACAACTTCTCCATGTTCTGGGGCGTTGCCATTGAGATGTATGAGTCCACTCTGGTCTCCGACAATTCGCGTTTCGATCAATACATGGACGGAAACCGCAATGCTCTGACAGCTCTTGAGCAGCGTGGCCTTGATCGTTTTCAGGGTAAAGGCGGCTGCACGAACTGCCACAACGGCGCTGAGTTCAGTGACGCGACCATCTCCAGCGTCACGGCTCGTGGCATCATTGAGAAGCTGGCGAACGGCCGCTGGCACGACGTCGGCTTCCACAACATCGGTGTAAGACCCGTCGATGACGACCAGGGAATCGGAGCCTCTGACCCGTCAGGCCTGGCCTCGCTCTCTGCAGCGCAGCTTGCCTCTATGGGACAGCTCACCGGAACCGCCGTTCCTTTAGGCGCGCCTGTTTCTGTAAATGGTGCTGTGAAGACTCCGATCCTGCGGAACATCGAATTGACGGCTCCCTACTTCCTCAACGGAGGCCAGGCCACGCTTGATCAGTTGGTTCAGTTCTACAGCCGCGGCGGCGACTTCCCTTCTACGGATGTTGATCCCAGCTTAAAACGCGCCGGGTTCAGCTCCGACGACATCGCTGCCGTAGTGGCTTTCCTCAAATCCCTTACCGATGAAAGAGTCCGCGCCCAGAGCGCACCGTTTGATCATCCTTCTTTGATTGTTGGTGACGGTGAAGTTCTGAAGAGTGGCGCGATGGTTGAACAAACCATCACGATTCCTGCCACGGGCGCCGCAGGGGGGCCCCAGATGCAGAAATTCTGTGACTCACTGGAGGGCAGTGGCGGCCAGTGTAATTGACCGTTGCTGAGCCGCGGCCGGCGCAAACTGAAGACACACAGCGTTCGGCCGCGCCTCCAGGTCTAAATCGCGAAAATTTCAGCAAGATGGCCAGCGCAGAGTCGCTCCTCGCTTCTTGAGCGTTGGCTATAGGGAGCGGAGGCTGGGCCTGCCTCCGCTCCGAAAAATCAAAAGATGAGGAGGTGTTCGGCAGTAAAAACGATGGAATGAAAAGCTCTCCTGAAACAAGTCCATGAAGAAAGGACCGGAAGCTAAACCTGCTTCGCCGGTCTTTCTTCTTTTGTGACTGGAAGTTCTGTGAGTTCCAGGCTTGCCTCCGCTTCCACCTCTGTACCCTGGCCTGGCATTGTATGGATCTGCATCGCTCCGCCGATCATTCTGAGTCGCTCCTGCATCGAGATCAATCCGAGGCCGCTCCGCTGCATCTCCGGATCAAACCCCCGTCCGAAATCCTTGATCCGCATGCGTAAAACTTTTCCCTCAGTCAACAGATTAACCTCGATTCGCGTTGATTTGCTATGCTTCGCGGCGTTTGCCAGCGCCTCTTGGGCGACGCGATAGAAGCAAAGCGAAACCTCCCTGGGTAGCTCCGGCAATTCCTCCGCTGTCAGGTGAACCGTGATGTGATATTGGGTTCCAAACTGCTGGCAAATATCCTTGAGCGCCGCGCTCAACCCAAGAAATTGCAGTTTTCTCGAGTGGAGTTGATGCGACATGTTATGGATGTCGCTCCCGAGTTCGCCAAGTTCGCCAAGCAACCGGCCAATCTTCGCATGTCCGGCAGTTTCTTCCGGCAATTCGCGGCCGAGCGCATCCAGTTCAACCATGAGAAGAGAAAGTCTCTGTCCAAAATCGTCGTGCAGCTCGCGCGAGATGCGCCGCCTTTCCTCTTCCTGGGCTGCAAGAAGCAGGGGTGTGAATTGCTGCAGCTCCGAATGTGCGCGGGTCAATTCTTCAAGGGCTGCTCTTTTTTCCGTAATGTCTTCAACCGTGGCAAGCACCATGGTTGGCTGCCCCGAACGCACCAGCATTGAAACGTTGAGCTGTCCCCAGATGCGACTGCCACCTTTTCTCAGGTACCTCTTCTCGATCTGGTAAGAACGTACGATCCCCGCGCGCAGAGCCTGAAACTGCTCCCAATCTTCTTTTTCATCTTCAGGATCAGCGAATTGAGTGCAGTTCATGCCTGTCAGCTCCTGTTCCGTATACCCCAGCATGGAGCACAACGCTGGATTCACGAACAGGAGATTGCCCTCCATGTCCTCGAGAGCAATTCCAATGGGCGCCTGGCTGAACAGATATCGGAATCTTTCTTCACTCTCGAGAGTGGCCTGGTGGGCCATCCTGCGCTCCTGAATCACAGCCGCCAGCGCAAGCACGGGAGCAGAAATCATCATCCAGAACAACTGCAGGACGACAACACGGTCAATAGAGACGGACCGCAGGAAAGGTCCCTCTCCCAGGTAGGCGCACCAACTGGAAACAGAGACCAGCAGCGCGAGACAAAGGCATGCCCCGGCCGAACCAAATCGTACAGCCGCCCATAGCAAGAGCGGTATAGGAATGAGATAGACCACCGGAGAGGCATTTCGTGTAGCGTACACGTGTCCGTATATCTGGAACGTAAGCATGACAACCAGGAGAGCCAGAAGTGCCGCCTCACCAAAACGCCGCCATGATAAGTTCCGAAGCCACGAGCGCCATTCTGTGATGCACACCAGAATCGCCGGCACAAATACCATGATGGAAGCGCTGTTAGTGATCCAGCGTCCAGCCCAGACCGGACCGAATTCATGCGACCAGCCGTGGGCGCTAAGCGTGGCTTGCGACGCCAGCTTTTCAACCACATATACTGCTATGACGGATACCAGCGCTGGTATACCGACAGCCACTACAAGAAAGATGAGAACCTCTTTCAGGGTTTCAAAGTGAAGAACTGCGGGTCGGAACCTCTGCAGAATTGCCGCGCAACCGATCGCCATTGCCGAGTTGCTCAAGATCTGATAAACCAGCCACCAGAATCCCACATGGTAAGAACTCATGCCTGCGATGTGCGCCGGGATGACAGCCAGCAGATAGACCCACCATTGGCGTTTCGGATTCAACAGAAGAACTGCAATCAGCAGCGCGTTGGAGGGGCAGATCAATGCCAGAGTTGAGTCTGAGAGGCGTAGCTTCAAGGCCACCACTACCAGCATGTAGTACAGAAGGGCCAGGAGAAGGCTCTTTGCCAGCAGGGGCATCGTCACGCGAAGCGAATTTTTTAATGGATGCAAGTAAGTGCGCAGCCGGCACGTTTCTTAAGGACCGGTCAGCCCGTTCATAATAAGATGCGTTCCGGTATTACGGAAATAGCTTTTGTTTGGTAGTGCCACAGGTTTCGAGCCGCGTGCTGACAATGCATCCGTCATAAATGCCTGATCGGCCGAAAGATTAGGGATCGTTAATGCTGCAGAGTCAATCTCCTAGTTTGGCCCTCATTAAACGCCTACAACAGCGGCGTATTTTTCTGGATGCTTCTCAAAAGCGTCCTTGCAACCGGCGCAACAGAAGTAAAACCACTTTCCCTGGTGCTGCGTTTTGTATCGCGCATTGCTGGTATCCACCATCATGCCGCAGATCGGGTCTTTTGCTTCCGTGTTGAGAACTGGAAGCACCTGAGAACGTTTTGTGGCTTTCGCGATCGCACTCTTCCCTTCCGCGGCGCCTTGCATCTTGATGATCTCTGCCAGAATGCTCACGGCAATTTCCTCCGGAGCTCCCGAGCCGATATTCAGCCCGGCAGGCGCGTGCACCGCGTCAAGCTTTGCCTGCGCGATGCCCTTCCCGCGAAGATACTCGAATACTTTTTGCGCCTTGGTCCTGCTGGCCACAAACGCAAGGTAACCGGCATCAGATAGCACCGCCTGCTCCAGCGCTTCTTCGTCGCCTTCTCCCTGGGTCGAAACCACAACAAATGTTCGCGCCGGCATCCTCACCTTGCCCAAACTGAAATCTTTATCTTCAATCAGCGTCGCATCCGCAAACAGCTCAGGCTTCAGTTCCTCAGCCGCCACCACGCTGACCGCATAGCCAATGGTTCTGGCCAGGCGTGCCAGGGTCTGCGCGACGGGCGACCGACCGAGAATCATTACGTGCGGTTTGGGGAACACCGGTTCGATGTAAATATCCAATGCTCCGCCGCTGTGGCAAGTCATGCTGTAGTCAACAATCCCCTCTTCTGAACCATCGGCTGAAGGACTTATGCGAACCAGACGTGGTCGTCGGTCCGCCAATGATTTCAACGCTTCTTTTACCACCACCGGCTGCGCGCAACCTCCACCGATCCATCCCCAGATCTCGCCATTGGGATAAATGATGGCTTTGTCGCCCGGTTTGCCTGAACTCGGCGCCTGGCAGCGCACCACTGTGGCGGTCGCAAACGATTGGCCCTGTGCCATGAGGTCCGCCGATTTTTTGAGGAACTCATCAAACATGCGCTTAGACCTTACTTTCGCTCAAAGCCCTACGTGCTCGTCAAATGCCGCTCCAGGGCCAGCAAGCTTTCCAGATTATGCCCCGGCGCAAACAAGTCAATATAGGGCAAAGCAGCGCTCATTCCTCTCGTGACCGGCTGGTAATCTTTCATGCCCAGCAGCGGATTCAACCAGATCAGCTTTCGCACACGGGCTTTGATGGCCGCCAGCTCAGCCGCAAGGGCTTCAGGCTCGCCTGTGTCCCAACCATCACTCAGAATTATGAAAATGGTATCGCGCGTGAGCAGCCGGCGCGCATGATGGAAATTGAATTCGTGCAGGGATTCCCCAATCTGCGTTCCGCTTGACCATCCGGCCGACTCCTGCGCCAACTCCTGTAGAGACTGCCGCAGGTCTCTGCTGCGCAGCAACACTGTAATGTCGGTCAGGCGGGTACTGAACAGAAATGTATTCACCTTCCTGAAGTGCTTTTGCAAGGCATAGGCAAAGCGTAGAAGAAACAGGCTGTACGGATTCATGGACCCACTGACATCCAGAAGAATTACAAGCCGGCTCTGCTGCAGTTTGCGGTTCTTGAAGCTGAGCTCAATTGGGTCGCCGCCGCGGCTGATGTTTTTGCGGATGGTGCGACGAAGATCGATCTGCCGGCCCGCTTTCATGATCTTCAACCGCCGCGAAACCCGCAGACTCATTCGTTTGATCAACTGAATAGCAATCTTCTCGAGCTCCGCCAGATCATTCTGCGTAACCTGGGAAAAATCGGCTTTTTTGAGATGCTCCCCGCGGCTCGCTCCCACTACGGCTTTGCCTCCCTCGTCCGCCGTCTTTCCTTTCGAAGAGTTGCCGAGAAGCGACGTTACAGCTCCCTTCAGAGGCTCTTTCTGGTGCTTGCTGCCGTTGGTTCCAGGTCGCTTCTCAGCGTTCGTGTCGGCATCACGCCAGAAAATCCAGAACAGGTCCTCAAACCGGTCCCACTCTTCTTTCGACGAACAAAGCACTGATCGTAATCCAATCTTTAACTGGTCTCGATCTTCAATTCCGATGAGGTTTGCAACTTGCAGCGCATCTACACTTTCCTTAATTCCAGTCGAGAGTCCTTCCGCGCGCACAAAGCGGCAGAACCCTGTAATCGTCTGCGCCATGCTTTGCTCTCGAAACATATCCTTCTTCTAGGAAATGAGACTTTTAGGAAATGAGACTTTCAATTCCTGCGGCCCTGATCTTGCCTGTATCCTCCACAGATTTTGACAAACACCCGAGCGTCTCTTCCGCCGCCACCGGGTCCAGGCGGTGCTTGCTCAGGGACATCAGTGCCTGGGCCCAATCCAGGGTCTCCGCAACGCCGGGTGATTTGCTCAAATGAAGTTTCCTCGCCGCCTGTACGAAGCTCACCACTTGGCGGCCAAGCTCCTCTTCAATGCCCGGCAGGCGAGCCGTCACGATCTTCAACTCCTTGTCCAGGCTCGGATAGTCAATCCAGTGATAGAGACAGCGTCGTTTCAGCGCATCGCTCAGCTCGCGGCTGCGGTTCGAAGTCAGGATTACGAAAGGCACGTGCCGGGCACCAATCGTGCCCATTTCAGGAATGCTGATCTGGAAGTCAGACAGCAGCTCAAGCAGAAATGCCTCGAAAGCTTCGTCGGCACGGTCCACTTCATCCACCAGCAGCACCGGTGAAATTTCTTCCGCCTGGATTGCCTGCAGCAGGGGCCGCTCCATCAGGAACTCGCGGCTGAAGATGTGTTTTTCCTTTTCCTCGACTGATTGTGTTGTGGCTTCTTCAATCTTGATTGCCAGCAGTTGCTTCTGATAATTCCACTCGTAAACGGCGGAGTTTATATCGAGCCCTTCATAACATTGCAGGCGAATGAGGCGAGTGCCGAGGAACGCGGCGAGAACTTTTCCCACTTCCGTTTTTCCCAGGCCCGCATGACCTTCCAGCAGCACCGGCTTTCCCAGCTTTATGCCGAGAAACAGCACTGTCGCTAATGCAGGGTCAGTAATGTACCCCAGGCTCTCAAATCCGCGAACTACATCCTGGACTTCATTGATCTGCTTTCCCTTGGCGAGGGTCGGAGGAGCCATAAACGCTGTTACCGCTTTCCTCCAGTGCCATCGGCAGGCTTATCTGCCTGCGGCTCTGTTTCTGTCTCCTGGGCAGATCCTTTGCCCGTGAAGCTTGCTTTTAATGCGGAGAACGCCAGTCCAACTCCGCTGATTGGCTTCGGGCTGCCGGCAGGCGGCGTGTTTTCGCCTGACTGCAGCATCTGGCGAAAGTTGCTGGTGAACTGGTTAAACATGATATTGGAAACTTCATTAATCATGCGGCCGCCCATCTGCGCCAGGATTCCGATCACGCCCAATTCGGAGACACTGGTGACTTCCGTTCCACCATTGTCGAGCGAGCGCAGCTTGCCGGTCATCTTCATCGACGCGCTGCCTTTGCCGCGTGTGTCCTGGCCCTTGCCCAGAATTTCAATTTCATGCGCCACAGGATCCAGCCGGAGGATTTGCACCTGTCCGCGATAATCGCTGACGCTGGGCCCAACCTTCACGCTGATGGCGCCTTTGTAGGTGTGCTCGTCCACCTGTTCTGTGATCTGCGCCCCGGGGACACAGGTGACCACTTTGCGCGGATCGCTCAAGAACGCCCACACCTTGTCCACTGGCTCAGGCACTTCAAACTTTTTTTCAATGACTACGGCCATGAGTTGTTAACCCGTGCGTCCCTTCTCCTTCAGGATATTCCAGACTTTCCACGGCGTAACCGGCATATCGATGTGTTTCACGCCGAGATGTGCCAGTGCGTCCACAACAGCATTGACAAAGGCGGCGGGCGAACCCACGTTCGGCGATTCGCCAATGCCTTTCGCACCGAACGGATGATGCGGCGAAGGCGTGACAGTCTTATCCGTCTCCCAATTCGGCGTTTCCACCGCGGTTGGCAGCAGGTAATCCATAAACGTGCCGCCCTGCACGTTGCCGTTTTCGTCGTAGTCGATCTGCTGCATAAAGGCGATCGCCAGGCCCTCGGCCAGGCCCCCGTGAATCTGCCCTTCCACAATCATCGGATTGATGATGTTGCCGCAATCATCGACGGCCAGGAAACGCCGCACCTTGATCTCTCCCGTGCCCTTATCAATGTCAACCACGCAGATGTAGGTTCCGAACGGGAACGTCAGGTTCGGCGGGTTGTAATAATCAACAGCTTCCAAACCGGCTTCCACATCGGGTGGATGATTGGTGTAGGCGGCAAACGCAATTTCCTGGATTGTCTTGGCCTTAGTCGGCGAGCCTTTGACGTAGAACTTACCCGGCTCCCATTCCAGATCCTGCTCGCTGGCTTCCAGCAGATATGCGGCAATCTTTCTCGCCTTCTCGCGGATCTTGCGTGCTGCGATCGCCGTGGCTGCGCCGGAAGTCGGCGTACTGCGACTGGCATACGTACCCAGCCCGTAAGGAGCTGTGTCCGTGTCACCTTCTTCAACCGTGACGTCCGCTGCTGGAATTCCCAGTTCCTGCGCGACAATCTGAGCGTAAGTCGTTTCGTGTCCCTGACCCTGGCTCTTGGTTCCCATACGACAGATCGCTTTGCCGGTAGGATGAATGCGGATTTCGGCGCTGTCGAACATCTTGATACCGGCGATATCAAATGTATGCGCCGGGCCGGCACCCACGATCTCCACGAAGGTGGAGATGCCAATCCCCATCAGCTCGCCCTTCTTGCGCTTTTCCTGTTGCTCCTTGCGCAGAGCGTCGTAGCCGATCTTGTCGAGCGCGAGCTTGAGATTCTTTTCATAGTCGCCACTGTCATATTCCCAGCCCAGCGGGGACTTGTAGGGAAATTTATTGGAAGCAATAAAATTCTTGCGTCGCAGTTCCACAGGGTCCATCTTGAGTTCCTGCGCCAGCACATCGACTGCTCGCTCGATCAAGTAAGCAGCCTCAGTCACACGGAATGAGCAGCGATACGCAATCCCTCCCGGGGCTTTGTTTGTATAAACCCCGTCGACCTCGCAGAACGCGTCCTTCAGGTCGTAATTGCCAGTACAAATACTAAACAGGCCTGCTGGAAATTTTGTGGGCTGAGCTGCCGCATTGAACGCTCCATGATCGGCCAGCGTCTTCACGCGCAACGCTTTCATCTTGCCGTCTTTGTCCGCGGCAATTTCCGCCTCCATGTGATAATCGCGCGCAAAACCCGTGGACATCAGGTTCTCTGAGCGCGTCTCAATCCATTTCACCGGAATGCCCGTGGTCAGCGACGCAACGATGGCACAAACATAACCCGGGTAAATCGGAACTTTGTTGCCAAAACCTCCGCCGATGTCCGGCGAAATTACGCGAATGTTGTTTTCCGGAATGCCGCCAACCAGAGCAAACAGCGTGCGGTGCGCGTGGGGCGCCTGCGAAGTGAGATAGACGGTCAGCCGGCCGGTTGCTCGGTTGAAATCAGCCACGCAGCCACAGGTCTCGAGCGGCGCAGGATGACAGCGCTGAAAGAACGCATTCACCTTAGCTTTGACCGGCGCATCGGCAATGGCTTTGCTGGTCGCCTGTTTGTCGCCCACTTCCCAATGAAAAATGTGGTTGCTCTTTTCTTCGCGGTCCTCGCGCAAAATCGGGGCGCCCGGGTCCTGCGCTTTCTTGGGATCCACCAGCACCGGCAGCTCTTCGTATTCCACTTCTACCAGTTCGGCGGCATCGGCAGCGGTATATCGATCTTCCGCAACCACGAACGCGACTTCCTGAGCCTGGAACAGGACTTTGCCGGTTGCCAGCACCATCTGCTTGTCGCCGGAGAGAGTTGGCATCCAGGCGAGGCCAGCTTTGGCAAGGTCTTCACCTGTGATGATCGCGAGCACACCCGGGACTGCCTTTGCTTTCTCGGTGTTGATGCTGACAATTTTTGCGTGCGCATAAGGGCTGCGCACCAGCTGCCCGTAGACCATGCCGGGCAGGTTCACGTCATCAACATAATTACCTTTGCCCTGGATGAACCGCAGGTCTTCTTTGCGCTTGATCGGATGGCCCATGCCACCGACTTCTGGAGTGGTCTTGAACATTACTTTGAACCTCCTTGAGCGACTGCCTTCTCGTTCATCCGTTTGGCGGCATCCTGCACCGCCTTCACAATGTTCTGGTAGCCCGTGCAACGGCAAAGATTTCCTGATATACCCCAGCGAATATCGTCTTCACTGGGATTGGCGTTGCGCTGCAGCAGCGCATAGGAAGACATCAGCATGCCGGGCGTGCAGAAACCGCATTGCAGACCATGCTCCTGCTTGAATCCTTCCTGCAGCGGATGCAGGGTTCCATCTTTGATCAGGCCTTCCACGGTCATGATTTCGGCGCCATCAGCCTGCACTGCGAACATGGTGCACGACTTCACTGTTTTGCCGTTCACGATCACCGTGCATGCACCGCAGTTGCTGGTGTCGCAGCCAATGTGCGTCCCGGTCAGGCTCAGGACTTCGCGGATGAAATGCACCAACAGCAGCCGCGGCTCAACCGCTGCTTCCCGTTCGCGGCCGTTGATTTTCACTTTGATCGTCTGCTTCGCCATCTGAATCCTCCGTCGCGAACTCTATTTGCCGGCCCGTTCCACAGCGCGAACAATGGCGCGCCTGGTTAGTTCCTTGGCCAGTCCTTTTTTGTATTCGGCCGGTCCACGCAAGTCAGACCCTGGTTCAATACCTTCCACCGCCAGCTTCGCCGCCTGCTCAATAGCAGCCGCATCAGGCTTCTTGCTCTTCAGGAAATCTTCGCCTTTTTTCGCCTTAATGGGCGTCGGCCCAACATTGGTCAACGCAATCCCGACTTTTTGGATGGCACCGGCGCCATCTAGTGTGAGCTGGACCGCAGCAGCGGCGGTAGCAAAATCCCCTACTTTGCGCTCCAGCTTAAAATATGCTCCGCCACTCCTGGATGGTGGGACGGGTATACGGATCTCCGTCAGGATTTCGTCATGCTGCAGCGCTGTGGTAAACAGGGTGACAAAGAACTCTTCAATGGGAATCACACGTTCGCCTTTTGCGCCAGTGGCGACAACCTGCGCGCCGAACGCGGTCATCGTCGCAGGGTGGTCGTTGGCTGGATCGCCGTGTGCAAGGTTTCCGCCCACCGTCGCCAGATTACGCACCTGCGGATCGGCAATTACGTGAGCGGTATCCAGCAAAAGCGGATATTTGGATTGAACGAGCTGTGAGCTTTCCAGCTCCGCCTCGCGCGTGAGGCCGCCGATCTTCAGAAATCCGCCATCTTCCTTGATATACGAGAGCCCGCGAATGCGGTTGATATCGATGAGGTACGCCGGTCGAGCCAGGCGCAATTTCATCATGGGGATCAGGCTCTGGCCGCCGCTGAGGATCTTGGCCTCGTCGCCGTGTTTCTGTAGCATCGCTACGGCTTCAGGAACAGTCTGCGGTCTGAGGTACTCGAAGGCTGGAGGAATCATCGGTTCCACCTCTTCTGCTGTAAGTATAGTCTCTAGAACTTCTGCTTTGCCTTGTTGAGAGGCTGTCCATTTAATCACATCAACAAAGAAACGCGAAACCAGGCCGCATAAGCCTTTCTGCTGTATTTCGATATTTAACTATTTTTCCTTCTGCTTTGAAGTTATCAGGGACCGGAACTATCATAACCTTGAGAGCAAACATGTCCCTGGACTTCTACACCAAAGCCGGCGAATTGGCTGCGACTGGCGAATCTTTTGCTATTGCTACAGTTGTTCGCGTTGAAGGCTCTTCTTCCGCCCGGAGCGGCTCCAAGGCCATGATTGACGCGCGTGGCAAAGTCGTCATGGGATGGGTTGGTGGCGGCTGCGCCGAGAGTGCTGTCCGCAGTGAAGCGCTGAAGTGTATTCAAACCGAAAAGCCGGCGCTGATCACACTGGATATGCAGGACGAGGTACTTGGCGTCGGTATGCCCTGCGGAGGAATGATGGACGTCTATATCGAACCCGTCACACCCGCTCCTGAACTGGTGATCGCTGGGCGCGGAAAGATCGCAGAAACGCTGGCCAGCCTCGGCCATTTGATGAACTTCACTGTCACGGTGCACGACCCGTCCGCAGAGCGCGATAAATTTCCTGCCGCAGACCGGATTATCAATCGAGATTTTGACGTAACAGAAATCGATTTCGGAGCGCGCACCTTCGTCGTAATCGCAACTCTGCACAAGAATGATCATCTTTGGCTGCAAAAAGCCCTGCAAGGCAATGCGGCATATGTTGCTTTGGTGGCGAGCGCTCATCGCTCGCGGCTGGTGCTTGACTATCTGCTGGCCGAAGGAGTGGCCCCGGAAAAGGTTGAGAGCGTATGGGCCCCTGCTGGTCTTGACCTTGCCGCGGCAATTCCGGAAGAAATTGCTCTAAGCATCATGAGCCAGATCGTGGCTCTGAGGCGCGGCGGAAGCGTTCTTCATCGCAAAACCGCCACGCTTCAATCCCATATTTCCGAGGAAGGCATTGAGTCCGCCTCAGACCGCGTCATTCGCCAGTGCGAGGCGGGTCCGCAAGGCTAGTTCAGCTTCCGCGCGTGACTCAGCACATAACCACAAAATGCGTTCTGTTTGGCGTGGGCTACGCGAGCTTTCAGTTCGGCGCTGTCTCCACCGTCTTTCAATATCACATTCCAACTCGATTCCACTTTGCCGGCGGGCCATTTCGTCTTTAGCCGTAGAGTAGAAGTGGAGGCGTCATATTTATAGGTCCCGTCTTCCACTGTCCCAGCTGCAATGTTGAACTCACGTCCGATCCAGAACTCATTGTCGACGTGAAATTTCCAGTTCATGTCCGCCTGCGGCCCGCTATATGTGGCTGCTTGAGCACGGCCGCAAGGAAGGGTGGATTCGATCCGCCACGTACCAACCAGAGGATTTTTTTCTGGTGAATAGACGAAGATTTTTGCGTGCAGCTTCTCTTTCCGGCCGGCAATATCTGCGTGTAGCAAGGCCTCTGTACCATGAGGCACAGCGCGCGATACCATGATGGTCCCCGTTTTGGCTTCAATGAGTATTCCTTTTACGTAAGGCTCGATCCACCACACAACGTCTGCCTTGAGGGGGCTCAGTGGCCCGTCAGGATTTGGATACATGACCTGGGCCGCGTAGGTTCCGCCTGCAGGAATCTCGATGGGAGATTCTGGCCCGATCCGGGCATTATCGATGGCCCAGTGGCTCGGCTTTTGCACCTGAATGGACCCGGCGCCCCGCGCGAATAACAGCAACACTGCTGCTGCCGAGATCAGAGTCGCTTTCCTCAGCATGAAATCCTTTGACGGCCCGCCATCCTTCATGGAACGGTTCGCCTGTTCATCTTCATCTTACCGTAATCAGAATGTAGCCGGGTGGCAGCGCGCACGTGAAATTTTGTTTAGGCGCACTCATCAGAGCAGAATGTGGTCTTAGGCTGTGCGCTCGTCCCGGAGCCCGAGCTTCTCCATCATTGTCTGCCGGATCATAAACTTCTGGATCTTCCCTGTTACCGTCATCGGGAATTCATTCACGAAGCAGATGTATCGCGGAACCTTGTAATGAGCAATTTGACCCTGGCAGAAATCGCGAACTTCCTGTTCCGTCATAGATGCGCCACCGCGCACTTTGATCCACGCGCACAGCTCTTCTCCATACTTCACGTCCGGGACACCCACCACCTGAGCGGCTTCAATTTTTTCATGGCGGAAGAGGAACTCCTCGATTTCTCGTGGGTAAACGTTCTCTCCGCCGCGTATGACCATATCTTTAATCCTGCCGACAATGTTGCAATAGCCCTCTTCGTCAAGCGTGGCGATGTCCCCAGTATGCATCCATCCCGCGGCATCAATGGCTTCTGCCGTCTGTTCAGGGTCGTCCCAGTATCCGAGCATCACAGAATAGCCTCGCGTCAGCAACTCGCCCGGCGTGCCTCGCGGCACGATTCGTCCTTCGCCGTCCACAATCTTCACTTCCAGATGCGGCTGGATGCGCCCCACGGTCGACACTCGCCTTACGATGGGATCGTCAATTGCCGATTGAAAGCTCACCGGGCTCGTCTCTGTCATGCCGTACGCGATGGTGATATCCCGCATGTGCATGCAATCCATCACGCGCCGCATCACTTCAATTGGGCACGGTGATCCCGCCATGATGCCGGCACGCAATGAACTGAGATCGAATCGCTGGAAATGGGCGTGCTCCATTTCCGCGATAAACATTGTCGGCACGCCGTGCAAAGCCGTACATCGCTCTGCCTGGATGGCTTCCAGCACGGATGACGGATCGAACGCTTCGGCGGGAAATACCATCGTCGCTCCGTGCGTGATGCATGCCAGCGTGGACATGACCATCCCAAAGCAGTGATACAGCGGCACAGGAATGCACAGGCGATCGCCTTCACGCAGCCCCATGGCTTCCGCTACAAAGAAGGCGTTATTGAGAATATTGTGGTGCGTGAGCGTCGCGCCTTTTGGCGCTCCCGTCGTCCCGCTGGTGAATTGTATGTTGATCGGCTGATCAAACTGCAGTTCCCGCTGCAGCACGGCCAGCTTCTTACGTTCGTTCTCACCGCCTCTTTTCAGCACATCAGAAAAGCGCAGCATTCCCCTCTCCCCAGCTTCGCCCAGATGAATCGCCCACCTCAGTGTTGGTAGTTGCTTTGAAGAGAATCTTCCTGGCTCACTGATAGCGAGTTCGGGTGCAACGGAACGCAACATTTCGATGTAACTACTGCCTTTGAAAGCCTCTGCCAGGACGAGCGCCTTGCATCCCGACTTGCGTAGCGCATGCTGCAGTTCACTCGTGCGGTATGCCGGATTTACTGTGACCAGGATCAAGCCGGCTTTTGCGCTCGCAAATTGGGTCAGCACCCACTCCGCGTTATTTGGCGACCAGATGCCGATGCGATCACCCGGCTCAAGCCCAAGGGAAAGCAGCCCAGCCGCAAGATCGTCAACCTTTTTCTGCAGTTCGGCATAGCTCCAGCGAATGTTCTGATGCCGCACGACCAGTGCTTCCCGATCAGGCCAGCGGGATACGGAGCGATCAAGATGTACTCCGATGGTCTCGCCCAGCAAGGGCAGATCGCTTGCACCGCAAACATAACTCGGCAGCGGCATACACACTCACCTCCTGTCCCGATCCACCAATCGGTTGACGCGCACCAGTGTACTGCTGAACGGGGAGGGTGGAGTTGATTTTGCGGTTCAGCCGGTATTCAATGGATGCTGCGCGGAGGTTCCCATGAAGCGCAGAGATTTCCTGAAGTCTGCTTCTGCCTTTGGAGGCATGATGCTGAGCCCCTCCCTGATTCGATCTCTCGACTTTGGACCGCCGCCTTCCGTTTCACATGTTGCATTCGTCAAGACCACCGACCGCGCGGCAGGTGTAATTCGGGCCATGGAACTGCTCAACCTCGAAGGTTTCCACGGCAAGGACCTTTTTATCAAGCCCAACTTCAACAGCGCCGACGCCACGCCTGGCTCGACCAGTGTGGACACGCTCGCTGCTATCGTTAAGAAGCTCAAGGCAATGGGGGCCGGGCCGCTCACCATTGGCGACCGGAGCGGCATGGGCAACACGCGCGAGGTGATGGAGCAGAAGCACGCATTCACCCTTGGGAAAGAACTCAGCGCAAAAGTTGTGGTCTTTGATGATCTCTCGGCCAATGACTGGGAACCTCTCAAACATTCCGATAGTCACTGGCAGCAGGGGTTTGCCGTGCCGCGCCTGCTGCGGCAGGCGGGAGGAATCGTGCAGACCTGCTGTCTCAAGACCCACCGTTACGGTGGCCACTTCACTTTGTCATTGAAGAACTCGGTCGGACTGGCGGCCAAGACTATTCCCGGCGATTCCTACAATTTCATGCGCGAGCTGCACTCCTCTCCCAATCAGCGGCGCATGATCGCCGAAATCAACACCTCCTACCATCCTGAATTGATTGTCCTGGATGGTATTCAGGCGTTTACAACGGGCGGCCCCGATCAAGGCAAGCTGGTGAATTCCAACGTGATCCTCGCCGGAACAGACCGAGTCGCTATCGATGCCGTCGGCGTTGCCCTGCTGCGCTACTACGGCACAACGAAGGAAGTGACCCAGGGAGCCATTTTCGATCAGGAGCAGATTGCCCGAGCGGTACAACTCAATTTGGGTGTGAGCGGGCCGAAGCAAATCGAACTGGTTACTGGAGACCGCGCGAGCGCCGAATACGCCAAGCAGATTCGGGCCATTCTGGATGGTGCACCGGGCAAAGCTGAAGCGTGAGTCTAGTCGACGTCCGCCAAATCATCGGATTTAGAAGAAATGTGCGACAAGGAACCAGGCGAACAGCACTGCGGTCGTGATCAACCCTACGATTACCGCTATCCAAACAAAGAAGATCTGCTTCTCGTGGCTTTTGTCCGGTGCGGTAATCCCCACCACATAATGGAAGACACGCATCATTGCCAATAGCGTTTTCACGCGAGATCAGCTCGTTTTCTAAGGCACGATGGATTTACGTTGGCGTGTTTGAGACAACCGCCCTGAAGTCAGGTATTATCCGTCGATTAAAACCGCCGACGCAAGAAGCTCGGGCCGGATACTGTCAAAGCGGTATCTGCGGTCCCGAGAGGACGTGATCGGTTGGAGCGTTAGGTACAAAAACAAAATGGCGACCATCGTGGCCGCCATTTGTTGATATTTGATCGGGATTAGAGAGCCCGAACGTTTTCTGCCTGCCAGCCCTTCTTGCCTTTGGTCACAGTAAATTCAACCGCCTGGCCTTCTTCGAGGCTGCGATAGCCGTTGCTCTGAATAGCGGAGAAATGCACGAATACATCTTCCCCACTCTGACGGGTGATAAAGCCGAAGCCCTTAGCGGCGTTGAACCACTTAACTGTTCCTTGTTCCATGTTCCTTATTTTCCTAGATGTTGATTTGACGCTGATATCGAGTGTTTCAGCAGGTGCAGAGGAGAAGCAGCTTGCAGAAATTCAATTTCTAACGCAAGTTCATTCTAGCACAGCCTCAGTGCTGGCGCTCCCCCAAAAAGGACCTCTAAGTTCCACTCTGTCAAGCGCCTGGAGCAATTAGCAATGGTGCTACTCGGGCTAAGGCGGGAAAACGGTCCCGCAGAGCGTGGCCCAAGCAGGCGGTCGCTCAGATGGGCGGCTGCCCAGCCCCAAGCTTGCCTCCTGGTCCTGTCGGTTCACTATCCCGCAAAATCAGCAGGACAAATTGAACTTCATGAAACGCAAATCTGCCTAAGACGCTCGCGAACTACTCAGGCGTTCTTTGGCGCTGAACTGCACTGTCGATGTTGTCGTCTAAAACACCAAGAGGCGTCACATGCTGTTTCGGATGGCCACTACAGTTGCTTTTCTCGTTTGTGCATCATTTGCGACCATGGCCCAGGTGACGACCGATATTGGACAATACGACACGGGAGTATCACAACCTTGCCCTGGCACCGGATGTGCTCCCAATCACCACAATCCGAACGGAGGGCCTTCCCTCCCGAGCACTCAGGTTAACGGAAAATGGGAGACGGAAGACTTCAAGGCTTCCGACGCTTCGGTTTCCTGTGCGGTCGTGAAGTTTGACTCTGCGTTGGCGATGCCAATCCTTCATCTGCTCTGTCCGGGACCGGAAATATTTGCGCCATTGCGAGTGCATTTGATGTTGACGTGGAAAAGGGAGATTGAAATCCCTTCTGTGATACGGCGAATGCTCGTAGACACCTCCAGCCCGGTGAAATTCAAGTCAAAATTGGGAGATTCCCAGGCTGAACTGACTTTCCGTGATGCCCAGGCATCCAGTTCGAAGAAAGAATGGATTACCTTCACTAACGTCAACGTTGGTCTGGTCTTGCCGCCCAAACAACATCAATAAACCTGGATTAGCGCCGGCCCAGGCTGCGCAACATGGCTTCCAGATCGTCAGCGTGGATGGCATACATCAGAGCATCCTCGCGGTTGATGTGTCCTTGCAAGACAAGTTCCATCAGCGACTCTTCCAGGCTGAAAGAACCCACCTTCTTACTGATCGTAATCTCCTGATGCAAATGCTGGAGAGCGTTGCGGCGGACATGCTGTCGCGCCGCATAATTCATGATCAGCAGTTCTGCGGCAGGCATTCGTCCACCCGTCTTTGTTGACACCAGAAGCTGTGTTACAACGGCAGCCAGCGCCATCGACAGTTCCTGGCGAATCGTGTTCTGCCGTTCCAGAGGAAAAGAATCAGAGACGCGTGACACGGTGGAAGCCATGTCAGTCGTGTGAACCGTGGAAAAGACAAGATGGCCGGTTTCTGCAGCGCTGACGGCGATCCTCATGGTTTCAGGGTCCCGCATTTCCCCTACAACAATGACGTCTGGCGCCTGCCGCAGTGCTGCGCGCAGAGCGGTTGGGAAATCGGGCGCGTCAGTACCAATTTCGATCTGCTCGATTACGCTGCGCAAATTCACATGTTCGTACTCGATGGGATCTTCAATGATGAGGATATGGCGGGCTTCGCGGCGGTTGATCTCGTGCACCAGCGCGGAGAGCGTAGTTGTCTTACCTGACCCTGCCTGACCGCCGACTAGGACCAGCCCTCGCGGAAGTCGCGTAAGCGCCTCAAGGCCCGCGGGCAGGTGCAAATCTTTGAGACTCGGAACTCTTGTCGGAAGCGCGCGAATTGCCGCCGCAGCATGCCCGCGCTCGCGATGCAAATTAATTCGAAATCGTCCCAGGCCAGTCACACGATATGAAGAATCTGCGATTTGAACGTCCTTATACTGCTGTGCGGCATAAGGTGACAACACCGGAAGAACCGCGCTCTCGATCTCCGCGCTCGGCAAGGGTCGCATGTCAAGGTTAATCACTTCCCCCTTGAGGCGGATACACGCGGGAGCACCGCTGACTAATAGCAGATCACTGCCACCGCGTTCCACCAGGGAAACCAGCCACTGGTTGAGCCGGCCGCTGTGCGCGGGCGATTCCAGTTTGGCCTCTGGCTCTTCTACTTCTTTCACCAGTTCGATTTTGGGAGCTTCTTCCACGCCAAACTCTGTTTAATCCTTGAGGTTATCACGCACGCCGTACTGCAAGAGAGAACGCCGCGTCCTCACTGTTCAAACGATTCACGTAGCTTCCCTACGCAGATCTAACGGAGTTCGTTCACGATTTGCACACTCTTGGAGTCACAGTGATTCCAAAACGGAACTAAGAACCTCGTTTTTTTAGATGGTTCTCATTTTTCCCGGGATCTGAAGCGTACGATAAGTCGCGCTGGCTTTGGCAACGTACGCATCGATCATGGGAACCTGTACCCCCAATGCGGGCTCTGCAAAGACTTTGCCCCTGTTCCGTCCTGAGGCCTTAGCCGCCAGGGAAAATTTACACGGGGAGGTCTTGGACATACGTGCATTCTCTCCGGTCTTTCTCTTCACCTTCTTTGCCGCGACAGCCCTAGCTACTCTCGTATTTTTACTGGTCGCCAAATATGAACCGAGAGCAAAAGCACGCGGAGAGGTCATCTCTCTTTCGCAGGAGGACGGTTCGCCGCTAAAGGCAACGTTTAAGGTGCCCCTGGCGTGGACAGCAGAACTTCACACTGGCTCGCGCTTGATCGTGCACTGTTCGGGATGTAAGCACGAGCTTTCTCTTAACGGCACCATCACGGAGCTGTCACCGGTTCAACACACTGGCGCACACGTTGCATCCCCGAGCTCAGACCCAGCCGGCACCTTAAGCAGGGTGACCGTCGCTTTATCACCGCTAAATTCGCTACCCATGAACGTGGAGCAATTGCATCAGGGCGCGAAGTTGGAAGCCGAATTCCCTCTGGAGAGCCGGCCATTGATCAGGCTGCTGACCGGAGCTTTGGTGCCGTAGATATAGGCTATTGATGCGACTACTGAAAACGAAACAGCCTTTCAGGCACCAACTCCCGGTGATCTTCCAAACCGAGGCTACGGAGTGTGGGCTGGCGTGCCTGGCAATGATCGCGGAGTACCACGGCCTGCGAACGGATCTCCAATCGTTGCGCCAGCGCTTTTCCATTTCCCTACGCGGCGCCACCCTCGCTCACCTCATCAAATTTGCCGGCCAGTTGGAGTTCTCCTGCCGTCCTATACGGCTGGAACTGGAGGATCTCCCGTATCTCCAGACGCCATGCATTCTTCACTGGGACATGACGCACTTTGTTGTGCTGAGGCGGGCCACAAAGCGCGAGCTTGTATTGCACGACCCCGCGCTGGGCATGCGCAGGATGAGTTACGCTGAAGCCAACACTCACTTCACCGGCGTGGCCATGGAGTTGACCCCAACACCCGCTTTCGCTCAGCGGGACGAGTCGCGTCCTTTGCGCCTCCGCGATCTCACCGGCCATACGAGCGGGCTGAAACGTGCTCTCCTTCAGATTTTTGGGCTTGCTGTTGCGCTGGAAGTGCTGGCTATCTTCAGCCCTTTGTTCCTCCAGTTGACGGTTGACAAGGTGGTAGGAGCATACAACCCGGGTCTTCTCACCGTACTCGGTATCGGTTTCATGCTGCTGGTTGTGGTGCAGAGTCTGGTCGGCGGGCTGAGGAGTTGGGCGACTCTCTATTTCGGGACATCACTCAAGCTGCAATGGTACGCGAATGTCTTTTCCCATCTGGTGCGGCTGCCAGTTTCCTATTTTGAGAAGCGATATTTCGGCGACATTCTGTCACGATTCGAGGGTGCCGAATCGATACAGCGAACCCTGACGAACAACTTCATCGAGTCTTTGCTGGACGGCATTATCTCGATTTCCATTCTGGTAGTCATGCTCATCTACAGTCGCAAACTTGCGGTCGTGGTGGCTGTAAGCGTCTTTCTTTATGTAGCCCTGCGAAATCTTGCGTACCGGCCCCTGCGAACCCGCACAGAAGAACAGATCATCAATTCAGCCAGACAACAGAGTCACTTTTTAGAGACCCTTCGCGGGATTCGTACCATCAAGGTTTTCGGCCGCGAGGACAGCCGGAAAACTCGCTGGATGAACCTGCTGGTGGATACCACCAACGCGCAGGTGGCCGCTGAAAGGCTCTCCATTCTGTTCAAATCCGCCAACACCCTGATCTTCGGCCTGCAATCCATCGCCGTCGTATGGCTGGGCATCACGCTTGTCCTGCACGGCGCCTTCACCACGGGCATGCTGTTTGCTTTTGTAGCCTACGAGGAGTTGTTCAAGACAAGAATGGTTGCGCTGGTTGACCGCGGATATGAATTCCGCATGCTCTCGTTGCAGGCGCAAAGACTTGCGGATATCGTTTTCGCGCGGCCCGAACCGCTCGAACTGGGGATCGTTTCCGGCGAGCCCTCCGCCGTTGCAATCGAAATCCAGTCGCTGAGTTTTCGCTATTCGGAAGCCGAGCCATGGCTGCTGAAGAACATTGATCTCTGCATCCATACCGGTGAATGTGTCGCCATTACCGGGCCTTCCGGGGCCGGGAAATCGACTCTCCTCAAGTTAATGGCCGGATTGCTGCAGCCTCAGGAAGGCGACGTGATCATTAACGGCCATTCGGTCTGCACGAGCCGCGCCGCTGTTCTGGGTAAAGTGGGGTTCGTACTGCAGGATGATTCCCTTTTCGCTGGAAGCGTCAAATCCAACATCGCCTTTGCCACCGACTTGCCTGATCCGGCGCGAGTTGAGGCGTGCGCCCGCCTCGCCTGCCTGCACGATGAAAT
>Ga0134125_10001510_pt1 | contig 28478 bp, 29 predicted proteins | sample KB31751_FD_96464 | JGI IMG/M metagenome (GOLD analysis project Ga0134125, IMG submission 96464) | Terrestrial soil microbial communities with excess Nitrogen fertilizer from Kellogg Biological Station, Michigan, USA - KB3-175-1 | ecosystem: Environmental > Terrestrial > Soil > Unclassified ... | reverse complement strand
GTCGGCGGCCTCGAGATCGTCAAGCTGTTCGACTTCGGCATCGCGTCGAACGAGCGCGCCGCCATCAAGCTCACCGTGCCGGGCACGGCGTTCGGCACGCCCGAGTACATCGCGCCCGAGCAGGCGATGGGCCAGGACGTCGACGCGCGCGCCGACCTCTACGGCGTCGGCGTCGTGCTCTTCGAGATGCTCGCCGGTCGGCTGCCGTTCGTGTGCAAGGACGACGTCGCCTTCTTGCGCGCGCACATCAAGGAAGCGCCGCCCAAGCCGTCGAGCGTGGCGCCCGACGCCAAGATCCCGGGCAACGTCGACGCGCTGGTGATGCGCGCGCTCGACAAGGATCCCGACAAGCGCTGGAAGGACGCCAACGCCATGATCGCGGCCATCGACACCGCCGCCGGCCACAAGCCGCTCGAGGCGGGCGGGCGCCGGCTGTGGCTGGTGGCGGTGATCCTCGTCGTCGTCGCGGTCGGGCTGGTGCTGGCGGCGCGCTTCGGCGGCGGTGCCGACTGGTTCAAGCGCTAGCATAGGGGCAATCCCGGCTCTTGACGTCCCGACGAGAACCGATAGGTTGAGCTTCGACGTGCGTACCCCGTCCATGACCACGATGTCGACGAGCGCCGCCAGCGCCACTGCGGCGGTCGACGCGTTGCCGCGCGGCTACGGCGCGCTCGGGCGCTACGCGCTGCTCGAGACCATCGGCCACGGCGGCATGGGCGTGGTGTGGAAGGCGTACGACCCGCTGCTCGACCGCAAGATCGCGCTCAAGCTCCTGGCCTCACCGACGGTGGCGCAGGGCAGCATCGTCGCCGAGGCGCAGGCGATGGCGCGCGTCCAGCATCCCAACGTCATCACCGTCTACGACGCGGGCGTGCAGCAGGCGGGGCCGCAGACGCTCGCCTACGTCGCCATGGAGCTGGTCGAGGGGCGCACGCTCAAGCAGTGGCTCGACGCCGAACCGCGCCCGGTCGCCGCGAGCCTCGACCTCTTCATCCTCGCCGGGCGCGGCCTGGCCGCCGCGCACGACGCCGGCCTGGTGCATCGCGACTTCAAGCCGTCCAACGTGCTCCTCGGCGACGACGGCCGCGTGCGCGTCTCCGACTTCGGGCTGGCGCTCCTCGGCACCGCCGACGGCGCCGCGCCGCCCGGCACGCCCGACGGGTCGTCGACGACGATGCTGAGCCCGTTCGCCGGCACGCCGCGCTACATGTCGCCCGAGCAGCTGCACAGCCTGCCCGCCGACGCGCGCGCCGATCAGTTCGCCTTCTGCGTCGCGCTCTACGAGGCCGTCTACGGCGCGCACCCCTTCGCCGGCAGCGCCGACGCGTCGGTCGCCGAGCTGCGCGACCGCGTGCTCACGCCGCCGACGCCGCCGGCGCGCTCGCGGCTGGCGGCGCGGATCGCCCCGGCGCTCGTGCGCGGCCTCGCCGCCGATCCGGCGCGCCGCTGGGGCTCGATGCGCGAGCTCCTCGCCGCGCTCGAGTCGGCGCGCGGACAGCGCAGCCGCCGCATCGTCCTCGGCGCCGCCGTCAGCGTGCTCGTGCTCATCGCCGCGGTGCTCGGCATGCGCGAGGCGACCTCGCCGTCGCGCGCCTGCGCCCACGCCGCCGACGCGCTCGACGGCGCCTTCGGCCCGCAGAAGCGCCGCTCCCTCGCCGATGCCTTCGCCGCGCTCACCGACGTGCACGGCGCCGAAGCCTGGGCGCGCGTGGCCGCCGCCCTCGACGACTGGGGCGGCCGCTGGCGCACGCTGCGCATCGATTCCTGCCAGGCCGACCACAACGGCCGCGCGCCGTCGCCGACGCACACCGCGCGCAAGGAGTGCCTCGACCGCCGCCTCGGCGAGCTCGACGGGCTGGTCCAGGCGCTCGACAAGCCCAACCGCGCCGTCGTCCTCTACGCCATCCGCGCCGCGCACAGCCTGACGCCGCCCGAGAGCTGCCTGGCCGCCACGCCGCCGGCCGACGCGCACGAGGCGCAGACGTCGCTGCGCGAAGGGCGCGATCGCATCGCCGCGGTGCGCGCGCGCATCGATCACGCCGCCGCCCTGCGCGCGCTCGATCAGCAGCGCCCCGCGCTCGCCGAGGCCAAGGAGGCCGCCACCGCCGCCGGCAAGATCGGCTGGGCCCCGCTCGTCGCCGAGGCGCAGCTCGAGCTCGGGCGCGCCGAGCTGGCGGTCAACGCGACCGATCCCGCCACCGACGGCTTCTACGAAGCCTTGTGGCACGCCGAAGCGGCGCGCGACGACGCCCTCCGCCTCGAGGCCTCGATGGGCTTGTTCAAGGCCAGCCTCGACGCCTCGAATTACCCGCTCGCGGCGCGCTGGAACGAGACCGACAAGGCCATCGCCGGCCACCTGCCCGCCGACGGCACCCGCCAGGCGCGCCTCGCCTTCGACGACATGCGCCTCGCCCTCTATCGCGACGAGTGGAAGCGCTGCCTCGCCTCGGGCCAGGAGGCGCTCGCCGTCGCCGAGAAGGCGGCGCCGACCTCGCCGCTCGTGGTCAGCATCATGATCAACCTCGCGCGCTGCTACAGCTCGGCCGAGCAGGATCCCGAGTCGGTGACCATCCTCGAGCGCGCGCTGCCGATGGCCGAGAAGATCAACGGCCACGAGAGCCAGCAGGTGGCGAGCATCCTCACCGAGCTCGGCATCCGCGAGCGTCACGCCAAGCACTACGACGCCGCCGTCGCCGACTACCGCCAGGCCCTCGCCATCCGCGAGCGCATGGTCGGCCCCGACAACCCCGACTGCGCCGCCGTGCACAACAACATCGGCAACGTCCTGCGCGACGAGAAGCACTACGACGAATCCAAGGTCGAGCTCGAGCGCGCCATCGCCATCTGGACCAAGGCGTGGAGCCCGGAGAGCCCCGCCGTCGCCCTCGGCCTCAGCGGCCTCGGCAAGATCGCGATGGCCGAAGGGCACCTCGGCGAGGCCGAGTCCTATTTCCGGCGCGCGCTCGCCATCACGCGCGCGAAGCGTCCGCCCGGCCACCCCGACATCTCGATGTTCCTGGCCGAGCTCGGCGGTGTGCTCCTCGCCGAGAAGAAGCCCGAAGCGGTCGCCCTCTTCGAGGAGGTGCTCGCCGCCGCCGAGAAGAACGGCGACGCCAGCGCCGGCGATCGCGCCGATGCCCGCTTCGACGCCGCCCGCGCGCGCTACGAGCTCGGCGTGCGCAAGGCGGGCGCGCTCGAGGTCGCTCAGGCCGCCTGCAAAGAGCTCGACAAACCCCAATGGCATGAATCGCAGCAAGAGTGCCGCGCGTGGCTCGCGGCGCACGGAGGAGGAGCGGCTCGATGACCGCGACACGCTCGGCCAGCACCCGCTCGGTTACCGCCGGCGGCGACGACGTCGAAGGCGGCGGCATCCTGCTCGTCGCCGGCGAGGGCATGCTGACCACCTTCCCGCTCCTGTCGAGCGAGGTCGTGATCGGCCGCGATCCCGGCTGCGACGTGGTCGTCCCGCACGCCTCATTGTCGCGCCGTCACGCGCGCCTCAAGCTCGGCACGCCGCTCACCGTCGAGGATCTCGGCTCCAAGAACGGCACCCTCGTGGCGCGCACCCGGCTCTCGGAGGGCGTGGCCGCGCCGCTGGCGGTCGGCGAGAGCTTCCACATCGGCCGCTTCTCGTTCGTCGTCGTGCGCGCCCCGCGCTCGCGCGCGCTCTCGACGCAGCACGGCGCCGAGGCGCTGCGCATCGTCGACCCGACCGGCGCGCGCCCCGGCTCGCTCCTGAGCGACATCGCGCTCAGCGGCATCAACGCGCTCATCCTCGGCGAGACCGGCGTCGGCAAGGAGATGCTCGCCGAGACGCTGCACCGCCTGTCGCGGCGCGAGGGCCGCTTCGTCTGCATCAACTGCGCGGCGATCGCCCCGGCGCTCATCGAGAGCGAGCTCTTCGGCCACGAGAAGGGCGCCTTCACCGGCGCCGCGCAGGGGCGCGAGGGCCTGCTCGAGGCCGCCGCCGGCGGCACCGTGTTCCTCGACGAGGTCGGCGAGCTGCCGCTCGAAGCGCAGGCCAAGCTGCTGCGCGCCATCGAGCGGCGCGAGATCATCCGCGTCGGCGCCACGCGCCCGCTCGCGCTCGACGTGCGCTTCGTGGCCGCCACCAACCGCGATCTATCGAGCGAGATGGCCGCTGGACAGTTCCGCAGCGACCTCTACTTCCGCCTCGACGGCGTGACCCTGGTGATTCCGCCGCTGCGCGAGCGGCGCGATCAGATCGCGCCCCTGGCCATGCAGTTCCTCAAGGCGGCGCACGAGAAGCGCCCGTCGGCCCGCACGCCGCAGCTCGCGGCCGACGTGCTCGATCACCTGCGCGGCTACGACTGGCCGGGCAACGTGCGCGAGCTCAAGGCGGTGCTCGAGCGCGCCATCCTCCTGGCGCGCGGCGGCGAGATCAGCATCAGGCACCTGGCGCTCTCCCCCGCCGCCGCTCCGCCGCGCGCGGCGACCACCGAAGCGCGCTCCCCCGTCGCCGACGAACCACCGATCCCCCTCTCGGCCGACGAGAACGAAGAGCGCCGACGGATCGTCGCGGCGCTCGAGCACTGCCACGGTAACCAGACGCGCGCGGCGAAGCATCTCGGAATCTCGCGGGCGACGCTCGTCAACCGGCTGTCGCTCTATCGGATCCCGCGTCCCCGCAAGTAGCTCAGAACGGCGTGCCGCCGGTGGCGACCTCCAGGCGCCCGTCGTTGATCGCCGGCACCAGCTCGCCGAGCAGCTCGGCGCGCCCATCGCCGTCGACCTGCGCCATCAGCGCGCGGAAGCTGGCGCGATCGTCGCTGCTCCAGCGCCGGCGCGCGAGCGCGTCGTCGAGCAGCCGATGGCCGTCGCCGAGCGCGCGCGTCGCTTCGGGCCGCGGCGGCGGCGCCGCCGTCGGTGCGGGGACCGGCCCGGACGCCGCCGTCGCCGTCGCGGCTGCGAGCACGCCCCGCGGCAGGTTGGCCAACTCCGCCCGCACCGCCGCGCGCAGCGCCACCTCGTCGAGCGCCGACGGCCGCGGCGCACAGGTCGCCGGCGGCCGCTCGACGGAGCGCTCGCCGCGCGGAACGGCGTACCCGAGCGCGCCCGCCAGCGCGAGCCCCGACGCGTAGGCGATCCATCCCGGCCGCGTCACGGCTGCTTCGGTGCGAAGGTCGATCCGTTGGTCGCCTGGATCATCGTGCAGTGACCGCTCGCGTCCCAATTGAACTGGATCTCCGAATCGCCGTTGATGGCCGCCGCGGCCTGTCGCAGCTCCGGCTCGAAGGTGAAGCACGAAACCGCCGTCCGCTTGGCGTCCTGCGCCCAGCACACCGCCACCGACGAGGCCCCCGTCGCGGCGCCGTATCCCTGAACCGCGCAACTGATGTACTGCAACGTGTCGGGCGTGTTGCGCGTATCGGCCGAGCTTCCACTCGCCGAGCGGACCGACGTGTTGATCCAAACCGGCTCGACGTACTTGGTGCCCGCGAGCGCGCTGCTGCCGAAACCAACGAGCGCCGCGACCCCCCACAACAATGAACGCATCTTCATGAGATCCTCCCCTCGCGCGGCGACCTCAGCACGCAGCATGCCGATCGCCCACACCCGCGCCGGACACGCACTTGCCGCGCGCCCTGCGCCAATCGCCTAGGCAATCGGCGCGCCCCGCCCGACAGATTGCCTAGGCAATTTGTCTCGCCGACGGTGCCGCCCCCGGCGTTGCACGCAGTTGCGGCGCGGTACGCCGCTTGCTCACGCGACCCCGCCATGTGGAGGAGGGATCACATGAGGAAGCTCTTTGGTACTGCGCTCGCGCTCGCGCTGCTCGGCAGCGCCGTCGGCCTGTCGGCCTGCGGGGGTGACAACAACGGCGGCGGCGGCGGCACCGGCGGCACCGGCGGCGGCGGCACCGGCGGAACGGGCGGCGGCGGCGGCTCGGGCGGTACCGGCGGAACGGGCGGCGGCGGGGGCGGCGGCGGCATGGCCAACCTCAAGTGCTCGTCCGGCACGCTCTTCGCCGGCAACCCGACCTATGACGGTCAGCCGAGCGATCGGCCCACCAGCGGCACCGGCATCCACGCCGACCCGCCGTTCCAGTGGACCAACATGATCTTCAACGGCAACACGCTCTACTCGCGCGACGAGGGCGAGGTGTGGATGGTCGATCTCTCGGCCGCCAGCCCCGTCGAGACGCGCATCGCCGGCCAGAACGACGCGGCCGCGTTCGCCTTCACCGACGGCCCCTGCGCGACGGCGCGCTTCGCCCAGATCCGCGGCATGGACGTCCTGCCCGACGGCAGCCTCGTCGTCGCCGATCAGTCGGCCAACGCCATCCTGCACATCACCAACCCGACGACGGCAGGCACGTGCGCCGTCGAGTACTGGGCCGGCAACAACACGCCCAACACCGACATCGATCCGGAGAATCCGCCCGACAACGGTGACATGGACGGCGACGGCGCCGCCGCCAAGCTCTCCAACCCGCGCGCGCTCATCGTCGACGCCAACGGCGACGTCGTCTTCTTCGACGCCGGCAACCACAAGATCAAGAAGGTCGGCGCCGCCGCGCCGCACACCGTGACGACGCTGGCCACGCTCGGCGCCAACGACCCCGACAAGATCCTCAACTGGACGCGCATCGGCAACACCATCTACGGCGCCGGCATGACGCCGACGTCGGCGGGCGTCATCAGCGTCTCGTCGACGGGGACCATCGCCCACGTCCTGTTCGGCGACGGCAGCCTGTTCCCGCCGCTCGACTCGCACTCGTCGTTCGACCTCGGCGGCATCACCACCGACGGAACCGGTCTCTACGTCGCGGGCAGCGGCTATCTCTGGTACCTGACCACCTCGGGCCAGCTCTCGCTCGCCGCCGGAATCGGCTTCATGATCGACTTCCCGCCGGACGCGAGCTACGACCCGGCGGCGCCGCATTCGGCCGACACGCTCGACCTCTACGACTCGCTCGGCAGCGACGAGGCGACCACGGGCTCGTTCTACTACCTCACCTACAAGGACGGCTCGGTCTACTTCCGCGGCCACGGCGACGGCACCGCCGCCTTCATCGAGAAGATCGCCTGCCCGTAGTCAGCGCGTAGTCACACCGTCGCCGGCGGCCGATCGCCGTCGCGCTTCTGGGCGGCCAGCTTCGCCTCGGTCGCCGGCGTACGGTAGTTCCGCTCGTAGATGCGGAGCAGCGCCACGAACATCGCCACGAACATCGGTCCGACGAGGATGCCGATGGCGCCGAACGCCTCGATCCCACCGAACACCGCGATGAGCACGAGGAGCTCGTGCAGCCGCATGTGCCCCTTCATCAGGCGCGGCCGCAGCCAGTAGTCCGGGATCGACGTGATGATGACGGCCCAATAGACGAGCAGGCCCACACCGCCGAAGACGTGCCCGGTCAGCGCGAAGATGATGCCCGCCGGCACGCACACGATGCCGGTCCCGATCGCCGGCACCAGCGACGCCACCGCGCACAGCGCGCCCCACACCAGGGGCTTACCGAGCCCGAAGATCCAGAAGCCCAACCCGGCGAGTGTGCCTTGCACCAGCGCGATCACGCCGATGCCGAGCAGCGTCCCGATCGCCACCTCGTGAAACTCGCGCATGAGCGCGCGCGTCTCCTCGCGCGGCAGCGGCACCATGCGCACGAGGAAGCGCGCCAGCGCCGGTCCTTCGAGCAGCAGGTAGTACGACGTGATGGTCGTGAAGATGACGATGAGCGCGAAGTGCGACGTCGCCGCGAGCAGCCCGCCGACGATGTCGGTCAAGTGCGTCACCACCGCGTGGCCGTAACCGCCGATCTGCTTGAGCACCGAGTCGGGCGACTGGCCGAAGCGATGCAGCATCCGCGCGACGCGCGGCGCGTGCAGCCACTGCTCCGCCGCCTTCTGGTGCGCCGGCGCCTGCACCGTGAGGTAGTGCAGGAGCTCCCTGACCACGAAGTAGCCCATGAACACCACGAGCCCGAGGCCGAGCGCGACGGTGACGAAGCTGATCGCCGCGGCGAGCACGCGCGGATGCTTGTGATGGCGCCGCTCGAGCCGTCGCTGCAGCGGGGAGGCGACCACGGCGAGCAGGACGCCGAGGAACACGGGCACCCAGATCGGTGACACCGTCCACAAAAAGAAGATGCCGGCGACCGCGAGCAGCACACCGAAGGTGCGCCGCTCGAAACGCGTCGGCTCGTGGGAGTGTCCGACGTCGATCGTATCGCTCGCCGCCATCAGGCGACGCTAGTGCAAGGCGTGCGCCCGTGCCGCTGCCGTCACTCGGAGCGGTCGGTCTCGACGAGCGGAGAGAAAAAATTGTCCTTTTTCGTGTACTCGTCGACGTTGAAACGGAATTTGAGGCTCGGCGCCGCCCGCTGATTGCAGTCGGTGCGCTCGCAGAAGCGGCAGCTCACGCCAACGGGGATGGCCATCTTGGCGTCGGTGTAGGGCATGTCCTGCGCGTAGGCGAGGTGGCGCGCGGCATCGGCGTGGGTGCCGAGGCCGATCGAGTAGGTCGTGCCGCGCACGAGCGAGCCCTGCTGCGGCTGCGTGGTGACGCGCGCGAAGCAGAAGTAGGTCGCGCCGTCGGGCATCATCGAGTACTGCCGCGTGAGGATCGACGGGTTCAGAAACGCGTTGTGCACGGCCCACTTCGCGCACGAGCCGGACGCCTCGGGGAAGCGCAGGCCCGTCGCCGAGTAGCGCTTGGAGATGTTGCCGGCCACGTCGCAGCGCACGAAGTGCATCGGAATGCCCGGCCGCTTCGGATCGCCGAGGTTGCACACGCGGTGCGCGACGGCCTCGTACGACATCTCGAACTGGTTGGAGAGCAGCTCGATGTCGTAGCGCGTGCGCTCGACCTCGCCGATGAAGTCTTCGTAGGGCAGCAGCAGCGCGCCCGCGAAATAGTTCGCGAGATGGATCTTCATGAGGCGCTGCGTCTCGGCGTGCTTGGGACCGAACGTCTTGGCCAGCCGCTCGTCGAGCGACGACTCGTCGAGCACGCGCAGCCCGATGGTCGCCGCGAGCTGGAACTTGGTCGGCTGCTCGAGCAGCGCCGTCGACATCACCAGGTGGCGCTTCTTCGGATCGTAGCGGCGCACCACCGAGCCCTTGCCCGGCGGCACGAAGTCGACGCGCACCTTGCGCATCTTCAGGATCTTCACCAGCTCGTCGGAGAGGATGCGCCGCCCGAGCTTCTGATCGAAGCGGACGCGGCGCGCCTCGTCCTCGAGCTCGGCGAAGTAGTTGCGCTGGCTCTGCAGGAAGTCGGTGATCTCGTCCATCGGCGAGTACGACAGGCGCGCTTTTTCGAAGGGGCTGCTGCCCGAGTCCTGCTGCTCCTCGGCCAGACGCGTCGCCACCTGCTCGAGCTGCGTGCGCGTGTTCTTGTAGAGGTTGAAGAGCGCGACCAGCATCGCCGTGCGCTTGGGCTCGCCGGAAAAATCGAGGATGTCCTCGTTGGTGATGCCGAGCGATCGCAGGAGCGGCTCGTCGAGCAGCTTGGCGAGCGCGTCGGGCGCGCGCCGCTCGCCGAGCGACGCCATGAACGCCTCCATCTCGATCCCGAAGAACGAGAGCGCCTTCCACAGGAGCGGCAGCTGAACGGTGCGCTTGCCCTTCTCGAGGAGATTGAGATACGCGCCCGAGACGCCGAGCGTGCGCGCGACGTCGGCCTGTTGCTGCCCGCGCTCGAGCCGGAGCTCGCGCAATCGACGTCCGATGTTCGCGTTGTCGCGCAAGCTGGCCATGCCTAAAACCTCCTCAACAACCGACAACAGATTTACAAAAGTCTTAACAACTGTAAATCACCAATCGTTTCAACGCAGCGCGTAATCCCTCGAAAATCAGGTGCTTTCGACGTTGACAGCTTAACGGCCGCTGCCTAAGAATGCAAGGAGGCTGTTAATCAGAAAACGAGCAGCAAGCCCCGGGCGCCATCGCCCGCGTGAGGTGCGAGCGTGTTGAAGGAAGAGCACCTGCAGATTCGCGAGTCGGTCCGCGAGTTCGTCGAGCGCGAGGTGGCGCCGGTCGCCGACGAGCTCGACAACGCCGAAAAAGAGATCCCGATGCCGATCATCGGCAAGATGGCCGAGCTCGGGTACTTCGGTCTCATCTTCCCCGCCGAGTACGGCGGCATGGGCCTCGACTCCTTGTCGATGGCGATCGTGACCGAAGAGCTGTCGCGCGGCTGGCTGTCGGTGGGCTCGGTGATGACGCGCATGATCATCACCGGCACGCTCATCATGGCCAACGGCACTCCCGAGCAGAAGAAGAAGTTCCTGCCCAAGATCGCGTCGGGCGAGATGCTGACGGCCGCCGCGTTCACCGAGCCCGACGTCGGCTCCGACACCGCGTCGATGAAGCTGCGCGCCGTCAAGGACGGCGACCATTACAAGCTCTACGGCGAGAAGACGTGGTGCACGTTCGCCAACCGCGCGCACGTGCTGACGGTGCTGGCGCGGACCAATCCCGACGTGCAGCCGCCGCACAAGGGCCTCTCGCTGCTGCTCGTCGAGAAACAGCCGGGCGACGGCTTTCACCCGCCGGAGCTGGCGGGCGGGCCGATCCCGACGATCGGCTACAAGGGCATGAAGTCGTACTCGCTCGGCTTCGACGGCTTCTCGTGCCCGCGCGAGAACCTCCTCGGCGGCGAAGAGGGGCGCGGCTTCTATCAGCTGATGGCCACGTACGAGTACGCGCGCATCCAGACGGCGGCGCGCGCCGTCGGCACCGCGCAGGCGGCGTACGAGGCGGCGCTCAAGTACGCGCAGGAGCGCGTGCAGTTCGGCCACCCGATCGCCGACTTCCAGGTCATCCGGCACAAGCTCGCGCACGCCGCCGTCGAGATCGAGGCGGCGCGCCAGCTGACGTACTACGCGTGCGAGAAGAAGGACTCGGGCGCGCGCTCGGATCTCGAGGCCGGCATGGCCAAGGTGTTCGCGGCCGAGATGGCCGAGCGCGTGACGTCGGAGATGATGCAGATTTTCGGCGGCTACGGCTATTCGCGTGAGTATCCGGCGCAGCGCTTCTGGCGCGACGCGCGCGTCTTCCGCATCTTCGAAGGCACGAGCGAGATCCAGTACGAAGTCATCGCGAAGCGGTTGCTCGGCGGAAAATAGGCCATGACTCCGAGCGAGTATCGATACGGGCGGCTCCTGTCGGACTTCGAGGTCGGCGCGACCTACCAGCATCCGTGGGAGGTCACCATCGACGGCGGCACGGTCGCGCTGTTCCAGGCGTCGTTCCTCGATGCCACGCCGATCTACGCCTCCGCCGTCGCGGCCAAGGCGTGCGGGCTGAAGGATCGGCCGCTCCATCCCCTGCTCTGCCTGAACCTCGGGCTCTCCTTTTCGGTCCACGACGTCAGCGAGCAGGCGATCGCGCACCTCGCCTACCTGGACGTGCGCTTCCCCGAGGCCGGCTACGTCGGCGACACCGTGCGCGCGCGCTCCACCGTCCTCGGCGCCAAGCCGGCGTCGTCGGGCGACAAGGGCGTCGTGCACGTGCGCACGATCCTCGAGAACGAGCGCGGCGCGGTGCTGTGCGCGTTCGAGCGCAAGGCGCTCATCCGCGCCGGCGCGCTCGGCGATCGCCCGACGCAGGCGAACCTCCTCGGCGAGGAGACGCCGGCCGTCACCACGTTCCCGTTGGTGCCGAAGGCGCTCAGCGCCGGCACCGCCTTCGGCTTCGGCCCGTGGGCGGGCGACTTTTCCGTCGGGCAGGTGTTCACGCACGCCATCGGCAAGACCGTCGGCGAGTCGGAGCACATGCAGCTCACCGCGCTGGTACGCAACTCGCACCCCCTGCACTTCGACGAGGTCTACTGCAAGGACAACTCGTTCACCAAGCAGCGCGTCGTCTACGGTGGTCTCGTGCTGACGTGGGTGGCGACGCTCGCCTCACGCGATCTCGCCGGCCGCGCGCTCTGGGAGGCGGGCCTCGACGCCGGCGCGCATCCGAGCGGCGTCGTCGGCGGTGACACGCTGTACGCGGCGTCGAAGGTCCTCGCCGTCGAGAACGTCGACGCCGACTTCGCGCGCGTGACGTTCCGCCTCGTCGGCGTGAAGAACCGGACGTCGGCGTCGGCCTTCGCCGAGCACGGCGACGCGCTGTTCGCCGACGAGCTGTCGAAGAAGGAACGCAAAATCAAAGAGAAGGTCGTCGAGATCACCCGCACGCTTCAGGTCAGGAGATAGGCATGTCGAACTACGATCAGTTGGTCATCGCTCGCGACTTCCGCATCCGCCGCACCGAGCTCACCTGCCCGGCGCACTCGCTCAAGATGATGACCAAGGCCGCCGGCTCCGAGGCCGACGAGGTGATCCTCGATCTCGAGGACTCGTGCGCCGTCTCGCAGAAGGTCGAGGCGCGCAAGACGCTCGTCGAGGCGCTCAACACGCTCGACTTCAAGGGCAAGATCCGCGCGTTCCGCCCCAACAACATCCGCACCAAGTTCTTCTACAAGGATGTCATCGAGGTCGTCGAAGCGGCGGGCAAGAACATCGACATCATGGTGCTCCCGAAGAGCTATGGGCCCGACGACGTGCGCTTCGCCGATCGCCTGCTGACGCAGATCGAGCAGAACATGGGCTTCGAGATCGGGCGCATCAAGCTCGAGGTGCTCATCGAGTCGGCCGAAGCGTGCCTCAAGGCCTACGAGATCGCCACGTCGACGCCGCGCATGGCCGGGCTCATCTTCGGCATCGCCGACTTCGCCGGCGACATCGGCGCCAAGGAGCTGACCAAAGAGCAGTTCCAGGTCTACCACTACCCGAAGATGCAAACGATCGTCGCGGCGCGCGCCGCCGGCATCGACTGCATCGACAACGTGACCTTGCAGTTCCGCGATCTCGATCAGTGCCGCAAGGACGCCGAGTACGCCTCGAAGATGGGCTTCGACGGCAAGTGGGCGATCCACCCCGACCAGGTGAAGATCATCAACGAGGTGTTCACGCCGTCGAAGGACGAGCTGACGCGCGCCACCGAGATCCTCGAGCTCTACAAGAAGGCCGACATGGATCAGGGGCTCGGCGCCATCGTCTACAAGGACGAGATGGTCGACGCGGCCACGTTGCGCGTCGAGTGGAAGAAGGTCGCCGTCGCCAAGAAGGCGGGGCTGCTCTAGGCAACGAATTGGTTGACTGAGTCAAACATTGGCCGCAGCACACGAGGAGGAAGCATGACGCTACGCTCGATCGGCATCGTGGGTACCGGCGCCATGGGTCGCGGCATCGCCGAAGTGGCGGCGCAGAGCGGCATCGCCACCGTCCTCGTCAAGGCGACGCCCGGGCCGCTCGACGGCGCGCGGCGCTACATCGCCGAATCGCTCGGCCGCGCGGTCAAGAAGGGCAAGCTCACCGCCGAGGCGCTCGACGACACGCTCTCGCGCCTGACGCTCACGTCCGATCTCGATGCGCTGTCGTCATGCGACGTGGTGGTCGAGTCGGTCGTCGAGGATCTCGGGAGCAAGCGCGCGCTCTTCGCCGAGATCGAGCCGCGGCTCTCGACGGCGGCGGTGCTGGCGTCGAACACCTCGTCGCTGCCGCTCGGCGCGCTCGCCGGGAGCCTGCGCGCGCCGCAGCGCTTCGTCGGGCTGCACTTCTTCTCGCCGGTGCCGGCCATGAAGCTCGTCGAGGTGGCCTCGACGCCGCGCACCTACCCCGCCGCCGTCGAGCGCGTGCAGGAGCTGGCGCGCGCGATGGGCAAGACGCCGGTGATGGTGTCGGACACCTCGGGCTACATCGTCAATCGCCTGCTCGTGCCGTATCTCCTCGACGGCATCAGCGCGCTCGAGGCGCGCGTGGCGCCGGCCGAGGCGATCGACACGGCCATGAAGCTCGGCTGCGGCCATCCGATGGGCCCGCTCGCGCTCGCCGACGCCATCGGGCTCGACATCGTGTACGCCATGGCGAAGACGATGCACCGCGAGCTGCGCGACGGCCGCTACTCGCCGCCGCCGCTGCTCCGCCGCCTCGTCCTCAACAATCATCTTGGCAAGAAGACGAAGCTGGGCATTTATGATTACACGACCGATCCTCCGCGCGAGAACGCGGAGCTGTGGCCGGCCGAGACACGCCTAGGAGCCTGACTTGCGGATCACGCGGATCGATCACGTCGCCGTTTGTGTCGCCAACCTCGACGAGCAGCTGCCCAAGTGGCTCGAGCTCCTCGGCCTTTCGCCCGGCGCGCGCGAGTACGTCGACGCGCAGAAGACCGAGGCGGCGTTCATCCTCACGCCCGAGACGGCCGGCTGCACCGTCGAGCTCATCGCGCCGAAGGGCGGCAACCCGGGGCTCGACAAGTTCCTCGAGAGCCACAAAGGGCGCTCGGGCCTGCACCACATCGCCTTCGGCGTCGACGATCTCGCCGGCGCGTTGCGCGAGCTCGACGCGCGCGGCGTGCCGCTCATCGACAAGGTGCCGCGGCCGGGCGCGCGCGGGCACCAGGTCGGCTTCCTGCACCCCAAGGCGGCCGACGGAATCTTGATCGAGCTCGTGAGCGATCACGGGCACGCGCACACGCAAGGGCGTCACTAGGAGACACGAGAAATGAGCACGCTGCCGTTGCACACGGTTCCAAAGACGCTCGGCGAGACGCCGGAGACGATGCAGGCGATCGTCATTCGCAAAGAGCGCGAAGGCGATCCGATGCAGTCGATGAAGGTCGAAGAGGTGCCGGTGCCCGAGCTCGGGCCCAACGACGTGCTCGTGCTCGTCATGGCCGCCGGCGTCAACTTCAACGGCGTGTGGGCCGCCGCCGGCAAGCCGGTCTCGGTCTTCAAGATGCACAAAGATCCGTTCCACATCGCCGGCTCCGACGCGTCGGGCATCGTGTGGAAGGTGGGCAAGGAGGTCCGTCGCTGGAAGGTGGGCGACGAGGTCGTCATCCACTGCAACCAGTCGTGCGGCCAGTGCCCCGAGTGCAACGGCCTCGATCCGATGGCCTGCTCCGAGCAGAAGATCTGGGGCTACGAGACGTCGTGGGGCTCGTTCGCGCAGTTCACCAAGGTCCAGGCGCAGCAGCTCGTGCACAAGCCGAAGCAGCTGTCGTGGGAGGACGCGGCGTCGTACGGCCTCACCTACTTCACCGCGTACCGCATGCTCGTCGGGCGCGCGCAGGTCAAGCCGGGCGACAACGTGCTGGTGTGGGGCGCGGCCGGCGGTCTCGGCATCTTCGCGCTGCAGATCTGCAAGATCCTCGGCGCCAACCCGATCGCGGTCGTGTCGTCGCCGGACAAGTACGACATGGTGCGATCGCTCGGCGCGACCGGCGTCATCAACCGCAAGGACTTCGGCTTCGCGTGGCACCCGAACGAGACGCCCGAGCAGACCAAGAAGCGCATGGACGAGACCAAGCGCCTCGGCGCCGAGCTGCGCAAGCTGACGGGCGGCAAGGATCCCGACGTCATCTTCGAGCACGTCGGTCAGGAGACGTTTCCCACGTCGGTGTTCTTGTGCAAGCGCTTCGGCAAGATCGTCATCTGCGGCGCGACCAGCGGGTTCAACCTCGAGTTCGACGTGCGCTATCTGTGGATGCGGCAGAAGGAGATCCTCGGCTCGCACTTCGCCAACGCCTATCAGGCCGAGCGCGCCAACGAGCTGGTGATGACCGGCAAGATCAAGCCGGTGCTCGATCAGGTGTTCGACTTCGTCGACACGCCGCTGGCGCACCAGCTCATGAAAGAGAACAAGCACAAGGGCAAGCTCGGCATCCGCATCCAGGCGCCGAACCAGTAATCGCGCCACGGTCCTTCCTGCGCGCGCCACGCGTGTAGCTCGACGACAACAGGTGTGGTGGTCCGACCTCGCGGGTTGCGCGCGAGGGTGTGCGATGTCGCGTAGTTGATCGCGGGTGACGACTGGCATCGCAGTCGCAAGGCCCGACGTCATGACCCGGGCCCTGTTGATCTCGCTCCTCACCATCGTTGGTTGTGGCGGTTCGAATCCAGCGGCACCGGGCGGCGGCGGCGCGCCCGGCGGCGCCGATGATCCTGGCTCGGGCGGCGACGGCAGCGGTGGCGATCTCGCCGTCCCTGGCTCGTCCGACAGCGATCTCGGCACCGCGCCCTCTTCCGCCGATCTCGCCACCAGCGCGCCGGGTACGCCCGGCAGCGGGCTCTTCCCGTCGACGGCGCCGTGGTACAGCGACATCACCAACGCGCCCAAAGATTCGCAGTCCGACGCCGCCATCGCCGCGCTTTCGTCCAAGGGCGGCTGGGGCAACGGCAAGATGCAGATCGACTTCAGCATCACCGTGCAGCACGCCACCGCGTCGACGCCGATGATGTCGTTCACCAAGACCGGCGACTGGTACTCGCCCGACTGCGACTTCCAGCCGGTGCCGGTGCCGGCCGGCGGCAGCCTCGAAGGCGAAGACGGCTACGCCTGCACCGGCGACGGCGACTGCCACCTCATCGTCATCGTCGACGCGCAGAAGAAGCTGTACGAGATGTGGCGCGCCGACATCGAGGGCACCACCTTCAACGGCGGCTGCCTCGCGGTCTGGGATCTGACCAAGGACTACGTGCCGCACGGCCGCGGCGAAGGCTGCACCTCCGCCGACGCGGGCGGCTTCCCGATGGCGGCGCTGCTCTTCGACGCCGACGAGGTCGCCGCCGGCAGCATCGACCACGCCATCCGCTTCATCCTGCCCAACGATCGCATCGGCAAGGGCAGCTACGTCCATCCGGCCACGCACTCGACGAACGCGTCGGCGTCGACGACGGCGCCGAACTCGCCGCCCTACGGCGCGCGCCTGCGCCTGCGCGCGGACTATCCGATCGCGAGCCTGCCGTCGTCGGGCGCCAAGGTCGTGGCCAAGGCGCTACAGAAGTACGGCATGATCCTCTCCGACGGCGGCAACGTCGCGCTCACCGCGACGAGCGACAAGTACACCACGCACAAGTGGGCCGGCGTGCTGTCGGGCAACGATCTCTCGGCGCTCAAGGTGACCGACTTCGTGATGGTCGACGGCGGCACGCGCGTCCCGTTCACGGGCGACTGCACGCGGCAGTAGCTCGGTTCGTTGGCGCGGCTCAGTAGGTCGCTGCCTCCACGATCGCCACGCGCGTGGCCTCCGGCAGCGGATCGAGGATGAGCTCGACCTGCCACGAGCCACCGCCCGCGGTGCACGAGCGCACGCGCGCGCCGAGCGTGACCCGCTCGCTGCCGACGGCGAGCACCAGCTCCACGCGCTCGTCGCGCGGGATGTAGAGCGGCCACTGTAGCGAGAAGACGCCCTTGCCGATCTGCACCAGCCACATCAAGCGAAGCGTGGCCATCGACAGCGGCACGTAGAGCTGCATGGCGCAGAACATCGGCTTATATAACGCCGTCGTCCTGAAGGTTCTTTCGTGAGGCGCCGCTGTTACTTCGACAGGCGTCCGCGGGCGATCAGCATGCCGTGATCGCGGTACTCGTACTCCGCCGCCCTGAGCAGGTGTGTCATCGCGAGCGATTCCGAGCCGTCGCTGGCGGCGAGGTACGCGGCGCGCAAGACGATGTTGCGGATGTGGCCGCCGGCGAGCTCGAAGCGCGTGGCCAGCGCCGGAAAGTCGATGTCGCCGGCGACGGGCAGCTCGGCGGGGAGCATGCGGCGCCAGATCTCGGCGCGCTGCTCCTCGTCGGGAAAGGGAAAGCGCAGCTCGAACGAGAGGCGTCGCGAGAGCGCGGGATCGATCGACGACTCGAGGTTCGACGTCAGGATGGCGACGCCGTGGAAGGCCTCGAGCCGCTGCAGGATGTAGTTGGTCTCGATGTTCGAGTAACGATCGTTGGCGTTCTTGACGTCGGTGGTGCGCTTGCCGATGAGTGCGTCGGCCTCGTCGAAGAGCAAGACGACGTGGCCGGTCTCGGCGGCGTCGAAGACCTTGGCCAGGTTCTTCTCGGTCTCGCCGATCCACTTCGAGAGCACGCGCGAGAGATCGATCTGGTAGAGCTCGAGGCCGAGCTCGCGCGCGATCAGGCCGGCGACCATCGACTTGCCGGTGCCGGGCTCGCCGGAGAAGAGCGCGGTGGTGCCGAGGCCCTTGCCGAGCTTGCGCTGAAAGCCCCAGCGCCCGAGCACCGTCGAGCGGTGGCGCAATTGATCGACGAGCTCGGCGATGGTGCGGCCGGTCTCGTCGGGGACGACGAGATCCTCCCAGGTCTGGCTGACGTCGACCTTGGTGGCGACGGTGCCGAGATCGGTCTCGAACTCGGCGCGCACCGCGCCGGCGACGTCGGCGTGCGTGACCCGCGCCGACGCATCGGCCGACGCGCGCACGCCGCGACGCAGCCGCGCGCCGTCGGCGCAGCGCAGGATGGCGCCGACGCCGACGCGATAGAGCGACGCGATCTCGCCGGCGGCGACGTCGGGCAACAGCGTCCGCCAGATCTCTTCGCGCTGATGCGTGGCGGCGATGCGCACCTCGCGCGTCACCAGGTGGCGCCCCGTCGCCAGCCGCGGCTGATCGACGCCGCTCGAGGTCATGACGAGCGGGCGCGACGAGGCGGCCAGCGCGATGCGCAGCCGCGCTGACGCTTCGTCGCCGCCGGTGAGCGCCTCGGCGTCCTCGAGCAGCACCTGCGCGTCGATGAGCAGCGCCTCGCGCAGGAGCGCGCCGGCGGCCTCGGCCGGGCTCGTCTGCCCGAAGAGCGCGCCGGCGTGCGCCGAGATCAGCGGCAGCCCGAGGCGACGGCACGCCTCGCGCGCGATCTCGGCGCGCCCGGCGCCGCGCGGCCCGCGCAGCACCAGATCGGTCCGCCCGCGGCCGACGGCGCGCTGATTGGCCAAAAACGCGCGCACCTCCTCGACCGCTTCCTCGACGGTGGCGAGCGCCGGCGGCGGCAGCTCCGACGCCTCCTCGGGCACATACAGCGACGCGAAGTCGGCGACCTCGTCGTCGACCTCGCTCGGATCGACGAGCCAGCGCAACAGGCGCGGCGCCACGCGCACCGTCGCCGCCGCCACCAGCTCGTTCTTGTCGCTGACCTCGACCATGCGATGGCGTCGCAGCGGCGCGCCCGCGCCGAGCGCGAGCAACAGCTCGGGCACCGCATCCTCGCCGAGCGCCAGCGTCAGCGTGCCCATGCTCAACGCCGCGCTCGTGGTCCCGCCGCGCAGGTACCCCGCCAGCGAGCGCGCCGTGGCGTCGAGCTCGACGGAGAGCGCCGCCGCGACGACGTCATTGGCGACCGGGCTGGCGCCGATCGACTCGAGCAGCTGTGACAACCGCGGCGCCTGCAGCGGCGCGCGCGCCATCCGCTGCTCCGCAGCGACGGGCGTCTCGAGCGTCGCCAGAAGCTCGTCGACGTCACGCGCCCCGAGCACGCCCGCGAACAGGCCATCCGGATCGCGGCTGAGGAGGCGCGCCTGCCAGGCGGCGCGCACCGCTCGTCCGAGCAGCACGCGCCCGTGCGCCACGATTCCGCGCACATCCGGTGCCGCCGCCTGCCCCTTGAGCCGCATCGGGCAATCTTAGCTCATACGTGATAGATCTCCACGGCATGAAGGCGGTGCGATCGTGAAGGCGCTGCAGTTTCTCGTCGGTAAGGAAGTCGACATCTTCAATCCCCACGACACCGAAGAGGTCGATGGCCTCATGGCGTCGGGGCGCATCCTCGGCATCAACGAGGGCTGGCTCATCCTCGCCAACCCGAAGAGCGGCGAGCCGGACTTCGCGGTCAACCTCTCGCACGTCGGCATGATCGCGGTGCGCGAGCTGGCGCCGCTGATGGAAGCGCTCCCCGGCGGCAAGCTGCACCGGCTGCACCGGCCGCCCAATCCGGAGGACGAGAAGTAGCTCCCTCCGGCCCGACCCCATAGCTCAACTGGATAGAGCAACGGTTTCCTAAACCGTAGGTTGCGTGTTCGAGTCTCGCTGGGGTCACCACGCATGGCAGCGCTGACCGTCTTCGGCGACAAGCCGCCCCGTGGTCGCAGCTTCGCAATCCAGCCATCGGAAGCGGCACACCGCTTCCGGAATTCCGGAGAATTCAGGAAATCAGTAGTGGAGGAGCGCGTGCACGCTGCGCCCGCCGAGGCGCCCGCGGCCCTTCAGGAAGTCGAGCTCGATGACGAAGACGAAGCCCTCGACGAGCCCGCCCTGCCGCTCGACGAGCCGCGCCGTCGCCGCCGCCGTCCCGCCCGTCGCCAACAGGTCGTCGACGATGAGGCAGCGCCGCTTTTCGACGGCGTCCTCGTGCATCTCGAGCGCGTCGGTGCCGTACTCGAGCGAGTAGGTCTCGCGCGTCGTCTTGTACGGCAGCTTGCCCGGCTTGCGCACCGGCACGAAGCCGACGCCGAGCCGCTCCGCCAGCGCCGCGCCGAAGATGAAGCCGCGCGACTCGATGCCGACGATGAGCTCGGGCTTTCGCGCCGCCACGTGCTCGGCGAGCAGATCGGTCACCAGCCGGAACGCCGGCCCGTCGCCGAGCAGCGGTGTGATGTCCTTGAACAGGATCCCCGGCTTCGGAAAATCGGGCACGTCGCGGATGCGCGCCGTGATGCGCGCGAGACGATCGTCAGGGCTCATGGGCGCGAAAGATAGCCGAGCGGGTCGCGCGCGATCGAGTCCTTTCGTACCTCGAAGTGCACGTGCGGCCCGGTCGCGTCGCCGGTCTGGCCCGAGCGCGCGATGACCTGGCCGCGCGTGACCAGGTCGCCGACGCGCACGTCGAGCGCGCGGTTGTGCGCGTAGACGGTGGCCAGAGCGCCCGCGTGCTGCAGGATGACGACGTTGCCGTAGCCGCGCAGGCCGTTGCCGGCGTAGGCGACGATGCCGTCGCAAGCGGCGCGCACCGGCGTGTCCTCGGCGACGGCGAGATCGATCCCGTCGTGCGCCCTGCCCTCGCGCCGCCCGAACGGCGACGATAGCGTGCCCTCGACGGGCCACAGCATCGACGCGCAGCCCGCGCTCTCGTCCGACGCCGTGACGGTCAGCTCGCGGATCGTCGACGCCGCCGGCTGATCGGCGGACGTGGTCGCGCAGCCGCCGCCCGCGAGCGCGAGCGCCAGCGACGAGGCGACCGCTAGGCGCGCGCCGGTCCCGGCCCGCCCCATCCGTACTTGCCCACGAGATCGACGAACGAGCACGGCGTGGCCCACTCGGTCCCGTATTCGCGGCCGCGCCGCGTGACGATCGCCAGCCGCTGCCCCTGCCGCGGCCCGACGGGAATCACCAGCCGCCCGCCGTCGGCGAGCTGGTCGACGAGCAGCGGCGGAATCTCCGGCGCCCCCGCCGCGACGAGGATGGCGTCGAAGGGCGCGCGCTCGCGCCAGCCGTGCGTGCCGTCGAAGACGCCGATCTCGACGTTGGCGTAGCCCATCGTCTCCAGGCGCTGCGCCGAGCGCTCGCCGAGCTCGGGCTTGAGCTCGACGGCGTAGACCTGGCGCGCGAGCTGGCTCAACACCGCCGCCTGGTAGCCCGAGCCGGCGCCGATCTCGAGCACCGCCTCGTCGCCATGCAATTCGGCGAGCTCGCACATGCGCGCGACCATGTAGGGCTGCGAGATCGTCTGCCCGTAGCCGATCGGCAGCGGCGAATCCTCGTAGGCGCGATCGCGCATGCTCTCGTCGACGAAGCGCTCGCGCGGGACCTTGCGCATGGCGGCGAGCACGCGCTTGTCGCGGATGCCGCGCGCCGCCAGCTGCTCGGCGACCATCTTCTCGCGCCGCTGCCCTGCTTCGGCCGGCGTCATGCGCTCTTTACTTCCTCTTCGACGACGCGCTCGAAGCCGTCGACGTTCCACGACGGCAAGCGCTCGAGCAGGCCCGCGTGCGTGAGGTCGAGATCGAGCGGCGTCACCGACACGACGCCGTCGCGCACCGCGTGGCAGTCCGAGCCGGGCACGTCGCCGTAGCCGCTGGCGGGCCCGCCGATCCAGTAGTAGCGGCGCCCGCGCAGGTCGGCGCGCTCGTCGACTTGATCGCGATAGAGCCGCCGGCCGAGCTTGGTCCAGCGATATCCGCGCGGCGCCGTGTCACCCGGCTCGCTCGCTTCGCTCGACGGCACGTTGACGTTGAGCAGCGTCCCCGGCGGCAGCCCCTCGGCGAGCACGGCGCGCGCAAGCGCGTGCGCGAAGCCGGCGGCGCGCTCGAACGGCTCCTCGGTCTTGTGCATGCCGCGCTTCCACTCGAGCGACATGGCGATGGCGGGCACGTCCCGCAGCGCGGCCTCGACGGCGCCGGCGACGGTGCCCGAGTAGAAGACATCGCTGCCGAGGTTGAAGCCGTGGTTGATGCCCGAGACGACGAGGTCGGGCTTGCGCGGACAGATCTTGAGGATGCCGAGGTAGACGCAGTCGGCGGGCGTGCCGTCGACCATGAACCAACCGGGATCGACCTCCTCGCAGCGCAGCGGGCGATCGAGGGTGAAGGCGTGGCTGGTGGCGGAGCGCTCGCGATCGGGCGCGACGACGACGAGGTCGCCGAGATCGCCGAGGCGCCGCGCCAGGGCGCGGATGCCCGTGGAGCGGATGCCGTCGTCGTTGGCGAGCATGACAAGCGGGCGGTTCACGCCGAGATCCTAATCCGCGCGCCGCGTACGCGCAAAAGTCGTAGGATCCGCAGATGCATCGCAGCCGCCTGTCCACCTTCGTGCTCGACTGCAAGGTCCCGGATCTCACCGCCGCGTCGCAGTTCTGGAGCCGCGCGCTCGGACGGCGCACGTGGCCCGACACCGACGGCGATCCGAACTACCACTTCCTCGCGTCGAGCGACGACGAGCCGATCCTGCTCACGCAAAAGGTGGATCACGACAGCCGCATCCACCTCGACATCGAAGCCGACGATCTCGAAGCCGAGGCGCGCCGACTCGAGGCGCTCGGCGCCAGGCGCATCGCCTTCATCAAGCGCTGGATCGTGATGGAGGCGCCGACGGGGCAGCGCTTCTGCATCGTCAACCCGCAGCGCGGCCCCCTCGCCGGCAAGCGCGGCGCCAACGAGTGGCCGTGACCAGCCGCTGCGCCGCGCGTGTCGCGCTCGTGCTCGCGCTCGCGCTTCTGCCGGCGGCGCCGCTGCGGGCCGGCGCCGAGCCGTCGACGACGCAACGCAAAGCGATGGTGCACGCCGCGCCGATCATCGTCGTCGCCCGGCGCCTCGGCGCGACGCCTGGCGGCCATCGCGTCGCAATCGAGCAAATCCTCAAGAACGCCACGCCCTCGACACTCGCAGCCGGCGCGCGCGACATCCGCGACGCCGCCTCCGGCACGCCCTACCGCCCCGAGCCGCTCGCCGCTGCAAGGCCCGCGCGCGTCATCCTCTATCTCGACGGCAGCGCGCTCGCCGCGCCCAACGCCTGGGACGACGCGGCCCGGCAGGCCGAAGTCGCCCGCCTCCTGACCGCACAACACTGATGCTGACAAGAAAAAAGGCCCGACAAAGTCGGGCCTTCCGCTTGGTCGGGGCGAGAGGATTTGAACCTCCGACACCCAGTCCCCCAGACTGGTGCGCTAACCAGGCTGCGCCACGCCCCGAGTGAAACCCTGCTCTCCTATCACGTCTTCTCGTCTTCGTCGACGATCTTCTCGAGCTCGCCGAGCGCCTCGCGCAGCTTGGCCGCCAGCTTCGTCGCCGCCACCGGCGGCTCCTCGTGCGCCAGCTCGCGCAGCCGCCGCTTGGCGCCGTCGATGCGGAAGCCCTCGTCGTACAAGAGGTGCTTGATGGTCAGCACCGTCTCGACGTCACGGCGGCGATACAGACGCTGATTCGACCGCGTCTTCTCGGGACGGATCGACTTGAACTCCGTCTCCCAGTATCGCAGCACGTACGGCTCGACACCGGCGATCTCCGCCACTTCGCCGATCTTGAAGTACTGCTTGTCCGGGATGTCCGTCGCCACTGGCTCGCGACGTCAGGTGTTGAGGGCGTTCTTGAGCACCTGGCTGGGCTTGAACGTGAGCACGCGGCGGGCGCTGATCGTAATCTCTTCGCCGGTCTGCGGGTTGCGACCGACGCGCGCGTTCTTGTCGCGCACCACGAAGTTGCCGAAGCCCGAGATCTTGATCTTCTCGCCGCGCTCCAGCGTTTCCTTGATGGTGTCGAACACGGTCTCGACGATCTCGGCCGCTTCCTTCTTCGAGAAGCCGCCTACCTTTTCGTAGACGTTCTCGATGATGTCGGCCTTCGTCATGGTACGACGCTCCTGCATGTTCCCCTCACCCATTGCGTCCCCAAAGTAAGCGGAAGGCCGCGCCAAGTCAATAGATTTCGCGGCTATCGACGATCGAACGAAAGCGCGGCGCCCAGCTTGCCGACGAGCTCGTCGTGCAGCTTCTGCACTTCGGCGTCGGTGAGCGTGCGATCCGGGGCGCGATAGACGAACGACCAGAGCATCCCCTTTTTGCCCGAAGGACGCTTGTCACCGCGGTAGTCCTCGAGCACGCGAACGTCCACGCACAAGGGCGCGCGCAGCTCCTCGACGAGCGCGCGGATGCGCGCCGCCGACACGCCCTCGTCGACGAAGAAGGACAGATCGCGCGTCACCGACGGGAAGCGCGGCGGCTCGACGATCTTCTGCGCCGCCACCGCGGGCAGCGCCTGCAGGTCGAGCTCGAACACCAGCGGACGTCCTTCGACGCCGAGCGCGCGCGCGGCGTCGGGATGGAGCTCGCCGACCACGCCGATGCGCGTGTCGCCGACGTGAACGCCGGCGGCGATGTTGGGATGCAGCCCCGGCGCCTTGACGCCTGTCTCGCAGCGCGCGCGGTGGCCGAGCGCCCCGCACAGCTCCTCGACGACGCCCTTGACGTCGAAGAAGTCGAGCGGCGCGCCGCGCTTGAGCCAGCCCTCGGCATGCCCGTGCAGCAGGCCCGCCGCGTACCAGCGCTCGTCGGGCAGCTCCTTGCCGCTCGGCAAGAAGACGGCGCCGACCTCGAAGATGCGCACCTCGCTCGAGCCGCGCGCGAGGTTGCGCTGCAGCGCCAGGCACAGCCCCGGCAGAAGCGAGCGGCGCATGACCGACATCTCTTCGCGCAGTGGGTTGGCGATGCGTACGTGCGGCAGCTCGCCGTCCAGAAACGGGCGGCCGTGATGCGGGCCGACGAAGCCGTAGGTCACGATCTCGTCGAGCCCGAGCCCGCGCAGGGCGTCGCGCGCGGCGTCGTTGCGCGCGTCGTCGAGATCGCGCATCGCGCCGGGCGGATGATCGAGCCGTGGCAGCGTCGGCGCCACCTGATCGTAACCGTGCAGGCGCGCGATCTCCTCGATGAGATCGATCTCGCGCGACAGGTCGGGCCGGAAGGTCGGCACCGTCACGCGGATGTGTCCCGCGCCTTCGTCGACGGTGTCGAGCCCGATCGCCGACAAGAGCGCGGCCTGGCGATCGCGCCGCACCCCGGCGCCGAGGATCGCCTCGGTGCGCGCCGGGCGCAGCTCGATCGTCTTTTTCGCCACCGCCTTCGGATAGGCGTCGGTGAGCGCGCTCGCGATCTGACCGCCGGCGAGCGCCAGCACCGTCGCCGCGAGATGGCGCGCCACGTCGCCGCAGCCGTTGGGATCGGTGCCGCGCTCGAAGCGATGCGACGCCTCGGTGTGCAGCCCGAGCCGCTTGGCGGTGCGGCGCACGCGCGCGGGCGCGAAGTGCGCGCACTCGAGCAGCAGCTTCTTCGTCGTCGCCGAGACTTCGCTGGTGGCGCCGCCCATGACGCCGCCGAGGCCGACCGCGCGCTCGCCGTCGGCGATGACCACGTCGTCGGCCACGAGCGCGCGCTCGACGTCGTCGAGCGTCTTCAGCGTCTCGTTCGGCTTGGCGCGCCGCACGACCAGCCCGCCGCCGGCGAGCTTGTCGCGATCATAGGCGTGCACCGGCTGGCTGAAGAGCAGCATCACGAGGTTGGTCGCGTCGACGACGTTGGAGATGGCGCGCACGCCGAGCGCCTGCAGGCGCACGCGCACGCCGAGCGGGCTCGGGCGCACCGTCACGCCGTCGACGGCGAGCGCGGTGAAGCGCGGGCAGCCCTCGGCGTCGACGAGCTCGACCTTGGCCGGCGCCCCGCCCGTCGGCAGCGACGCGAGCGCCGGCAGCGTCAGCCGCCCGCCCACGAGCGCCGCGACTTCGCGCGCCACGCCCACGTGCCCGAGCGCGTCGGGCCGGTTCGGCGTCACGTTCAGCTCCCAGACGTCGTCGGGGAGCCCGAGCTTGTGGGCCACATCGTCGCCGGGCTGAAGGCCGTCGTCGGGCGAGAGCACGAGGATGCCTGCGTGCGACGTGCCGAGCCCGAGCTCGTCCTCGGCGCAGAGCATGCCGGGCGAGACGATGCCGCGCACCGGCTTCTCACCCATGACGACGCCGTTCGGCAGCTTCGCGCCGGGCCGCGCCCACAGGACGAACCCGCCCGCCGCCGGCACGTTGGGCGCGCCGCACACCACCTGCGTGACCTTGCCCGAGCCGTCGTCGACGTCGACGAGCGTGAGCTTGGCCGCGTCGGGATGCGGCCGCTTGTCGACCACGCGCGCCACGATCACGCCCTCGAAGGCGCCGAACTTCTCGCGCCCTTCGACCTCGAGCCCGGCCAGCGTCAGCCGGCGCGCGACGTCGTCGGCGTCGATCTTGCCGTCGACGAGCTCGCGCAGCCACGCCACCGACACCTTCACGGCGTCGCTCCGCGCCGCCGGAAGGCAGCCGTCGATCCGCGGGCCTTACAGGCCACGCTCATGTTCGCTCGCTGTCGCTCGCTCACTTGAACTGCCGTGCGAAGCGCACGTCTCCCTCGAAGAACGCCGTGATGTTGTCGACGCCGTACTTGAGCATCGCCATGCGATCGATGCCCCAGCCGAACGCGAAGCCCGAGTAGCGCTCGGAGTCGTAGCCGACGTAGCGGAACACTTCGGGATCGACCATCCCCGAGCCGCCGATCTCGATCCAACCGGTGCCCTTGCACGTGCGGCAGCCGCTGCCGCCGCAGAACACGCACGTGAAGTCGACCTCGGCCGACGGCTCCGTGAACGGGAAGAACGACGGGCGCAGGCGCACGCCGATCTTCTCCCCGAAGAAGCGCCGCGCGAAGTGCAGGAGCACGCCCTTCAGATCGGCGAAGGTGATGCCTTCGTCGACGCACAGCCCCTCGACCTGGTTGAACATCGGCGAGTGCGTCGCGTCGTCGTCGCGGCGATAGACGGTGCCCGGCACGATGATGCGCACCGGCGGCTTTTGCGCCAGCATCGTCCGGATCTGCACCGGCGACGTGTGCGTCCGCAGCACCACGTCGGGCGAGCCGTCGACGTAGAAGGTGTCCTGCATGTCGCGCGCGGGATGATCCTTGGGCATCGCCAGCGCTTCGAAGTTGTGGAAGTCGGTCTCGACCTGCGGGCCGACGGCGACGGTGAACCCGAGCTGCGAGAAGATCGCCTCGATCTCGCGCCGCGCCAGCGTGATCGGATGCAGGTGGCCGAGCCGATGCGCGCGCCCGGGCAGCGTCACGTCGACGGTGCGCTCGAGGTCCTTGGCCGCCGCGGCGTCGCCGAGGCGCTTGAGCGCCGCCGCGAAGGCGGCGTCGACCTTCTGCAGGACCTCGTTGGTCGCCTGGCCGATCGCCTTCTTCTCGGCGTTCGGCGCGGCCTTCAGCAGCTCCTTCTGGCGAGCGCGGATCGCGCCGTTGGCCCCGCCGTAATCGGCGTAGGCCTTGCGCACGGATTGCTCCGTCTCGGCGCCGTCGAGCTTTTGCGTGAAGTCGCGGAGAAGCTGCTGCAGATCGTCAGTCAGCGAGGCCATGGAAGAAATGAACCTCCATGGCTACGCTGCGGCCTTGGCCTGCTCCACGACCTTGGCAAAGGCCGCCGGATCACTGATGGCGAGATCGGCGAGGATCTTGCGGTCGAGCTCGATGTTGGCGCGCTTCAGCCCGCCCACGAGCTTCGAGTAGCTGATGCCGTGTATGCGCGCAGCGGCGTTGATGCGGACGATCCAGAGGGCCCGGAAGTCGCGCTTGCGCTTACGACGGTGCCACGTGGCGTAGCGCCAGGCGTGGTGGACCGTGTCGACCATCGCCTTCCAGAGCTTGCTGCGCCCTCCGCGGTAGCCCTTGGCCGCCTGGCGGATGCGATTGCGGCGGCGCCGCGCCTTGAATCCTCGTTTTGCTCGAGCCATCTGTCACTCACTCTCTTCGGCCGGCGTTCGGGACTGCAGAATCGCAGTTTTAAGACCCTTGTCCAGACCTTCGGAAACGGGGCTTATTACCAGACTAGTACTTGTAAGGCAAGAGCTTCTTGACCTGCTTCTCCTGCGCCTCGTTGACCAGCTTGGTGCCGCGCAGGCGGCGCTTGCGCTTGGTGGCCTCGTGGCTGAGGAGGTGGCTCTTGTGGGCCTGCTTGTGCTTGAGGTGGCCCTTGGCGGTCACCTTGAAGCGCTTTTTGGCGCCCGAGTGCGTCTTCATCTTCGGCATGTTCGCTGGTCCTTTGTGGCTTTTACTTTGCGGGAGGCTTGATCGACACCGTCGGTGCCGGCTTTGGTTGCGGGGCGCTCGCGGGCTTCGGCGCCGACGACGGCGCGGCGCCCTGCGGACGCGGCGCCTGCGGGGCGGCGGCCTG
>Ga0134125_10001509_pt1 | contig 28492 bp, 24 predicted proteins | sample KB31751_FD_96464 | JGI IMG/M metagenome (GOLD analysis project Ga0134125, IMG submission 96464) | Terrestrial soil microbial communities with excess Nitrogen fertilizer from Kellogg Biological Station, Michigan, USA - KB3-175-1 | ecosystem: Environmental > Terrestrial > Soil > Unclassified ... | reverse complement strand
TATGAAGGCGCCATAGCCGCCCATGGCAAAGAACCCGGTCACGCCGCTTCACCTCTCTGCATCAAAGAACGGGCGCGGCGATTGACGATCTCGGTGCGGATGCGGACCAGCCAAAGTGCAACAAACAACAGCACGTAGCCTAGCGCCATGGTCAGCAGCGGCCAGAGAAAGACCGGCGCAATCTGGCCCGAGAGAATGCTTTCGCCCTGATGCAGCGTGTTCCACCAATCGACCGAGAATTTGATGACGGGAAGATTGACCGCGCCCACCAAGGCCAGGATAGCGGCGGCGCGGGCGGCCCGCGTCTCATCCTCGAGCGCGTTCCAGAGCGCGATGTAACCCAGATAGAGAAACAGCAGCAGCAAAAAGCTGGTGAGCCGCGCGTCCCATACCCAATAGGCGCCCCACATCGGCCGGCCCCATAAGGAACCCGTGATCAGGCCCAGCGCCGTGAACATCGCGCCCAATGGCGCAGCCGCGCGCGCGGCGGTGTCCGCCAAAGGATGACGCCAGACCAGCGAAAAGATGGAAGCCACCGCGATCAGCGCATAAGCCGACTCCGCCACGATGGCCGCGGGCACATGCACGAACATGATGGTGACCGTCATGCCCTGCTGATAATCGGGCGGCACGCGGAAGCCCAGGAACAAACCGATGGCCAGCGCGATCACGGCCAGGATCGAAACCCAGGGCAACAGCAGCCCCGAAAGGCGCATGAACTGGGCGGGATTGGCGTAGCGGAACATGGACTTAAGTATATTCCTTTTTGCTCGCCTTACCCTGCGAGATTAAGCCTCACACATGCGGCGGTGACAAAGGGCGACAGCAGAACCGCCGCAACGGAAAACGCCGCCAGCAACCCCAGGGCCCCATTGGCCAGCCCATCCAGCGCCGTGCTCACCGCGCCAGCCCCGAAGATCACCACTGGCGTGAGCAGCGGCAGGATCAGCAACGGCAGGATCAACCCACCCCGCTTCAAGGACAGCGTAAGGCTGGCGCCGATCGCGCCCACCGCGCTCACCGCAGGCGTGCCGATCAGAAGCGACAGCACCAGCATTTCCGTGCCCAGCGGGGAAAGCCCAAAAAAAAGCGCCAGCAACGGCGAGAGCAAAGTCAGGGGCAGACCGGTGGAGAGCCAATGGGCGAGGAATTTGGCCAGCGCCACCTCTTCCAGCGACAAGGGCGACAGCGCAATCAGATCCAGGCTGCCATCGTCGAAATCGCCCTGGAACAAACGGTCTAGGGACAGAAGGGCCGCCAGCACCGCACCCACCCAGAGAACCCCTGCCGCGACCCGCGCCAAAAGATGCAGATCCGCGCCCACACCCAAGGGGACCAGCGTGGCCATCAAGGCGAAGAAGGCCAGCGCCAAAAAGGCGCTGCCGCCGGAGCGGGCCGCGAGCCTGAGATCGCGCATGAGAAGACTGCGGAAAGCGAAGCTCATGGCGCCCCCAGACGCATCGAACGGGCGGCAAAGCCGAACGGATCATGGCTGGCGGCCACCACAATGCCGCCGGAGGCGCAATGCGCTTGCATCAACGCGCTGGCCAACACGCGGCCCGCGGTATCAAGCGCAGCGAAAGGCTCGTCCAGCAACCACAAGGGCCGCGCCGAAATCATCAACCGCGCCAAGCCCAGACGCTTTTTCTGGCCGGCGGAAAGATAGCGGCACGGCAGCAAGCGCTGGCGCGAAAGTCCCACTTGGTTCAGCACACCTTCCAACTCGGTTCGCGCGCCATAAAGGTGAGCGAAAAATTCCAACTGCTCGCCCACGCTCAATTGCGGCTTGATGCCATCCTGATGGCCCAGCCAACCCGCCTGGCGGCCTCTCTCCTCGCCATCGCTTATGACATTCTTGTCGGTGGTGATAGCGATTGAGCCTGTAGCGGGGGGAAGAAAACCTGCAATCAGACGCAGCAGCGAGGTCTTGCCCACGCCATTGGCCCCTTCCACCACCAGAACCTCGCCGGCGCCGACCTGGAAATTGAGCGCGGTGAAGACTTGCCGGTCGCCGCGCACGCAGGCGAGCTTCTCGGCGGTCAGGGAAATGATCATGCGCCGTATCTAACCCGCGCGCGCGGATCAGTACATATGTTGCCCACCGTTGATCGAGACAGTCGAGCCCGTAATGAAGCCGGCCTCGTCGTGCACCAGAAACAGCACGCCGCGCGCGATCTCGTCGGCCTTGCCCAGGCGCTTCACCGGGATGCGGGCCACGATCTTCTCCAGCACATCCGCGGGCACCGCCGCCACCATGTCGGTGTCAATATACCCCGGGGCGATGGCGTTGACGGTGATGCCCTTGGCGGCCCCTTCCTGGGAGAGCGCCTTGGTGAAACCGTGGATGCCGGATTTCGCGGCGGCATAATTGACCTGGCCATATTGGCCGGCCTGGCCGTTGATCGAGCCGATATTGACGATGCGCCCGAAATTCCTGGCCAGCATCCCGTCCCACACCGCCTTGCACATGTTGAAACAGCCGCCCAGATTGGTGTCGAGCACCTGGTCCCACGAGTCGCGGCCCATCTTCTTCATGGTGGCGTCGCGGGTGATGCCCGCGTTGTTGACCACGATTTCCACCGGGCCAAGCTGGGCTTCCACCTTGGCGATGCCGGCCACGCAGTCCTCATAGACCGCCACATCCCATTTGAAGGCAGGGATGCCGGTCTTGTCGCTGAAGGCCCTGGCGCGTTCCTCGTTGCCGGCGTAATTGGCGGCGACTTTGTAGCCGGCCTCCTTGAGCGCCGCCGAAATCGCCTCGCCGATCCCGCGCGTTCCCCCGGTGACCACTGCAACCTTTGCCATCGACCCACTCCCTGCTGTTGTTGCCGCCCCTCCTGGGCTTTTTATTTTTGTAGCAGGGTCTAGCGTTCGACGCACATGGCGATGCCCATGCCGCCGCCGATGCAGAGCGTGGAAAGACCCCTTTTTGCGCCCCGCCGCCCCATCTCATAAAGCAGGGTCACCAGCACGCGGGCACCGCTGGCGCCGATGGGATGGCCGATGGCGATAGCGCCGCCATTCACGTTCACTTTGGTTGTGTCCCAGCCCATGTCCTTGTTGACGGCGCAGGCCTGGGCAGCAAAGGCTTCGTTGGCCTCGATCAGATCGAGTTCGTGTGCCTTCCAGCCTGCCTTCTCCAGCGCCTTGCGCGAGGCGGGAATGGGACCGGAGCCCATCACTTTGGGATCGACGCCGGCTTGCGCCCAACTGACGATACGCGCCAACGGCGCCAGGCCGCGCGAGTCCGCATCCCGGGCAGCCATCAACACCAGCACGGCGGCGCCGTCATTGATGCCCGAGGCATTGCCCGCGGTCACGGTGCCGTCCTTGGAAAAGGCCGGCTTCAATCCCGCCACCGCGTCGTAAGTCGCGCCGTCACGGATATATTCGTCATTCTCCACCACGGTCTCGCCCTTGCGGCTTTTCACCGTCACGGGCGCGACCTCGTCCTTGAACTTGCCGGACTTGCGCGCCGCTTCCGCCTTGTTCTGGGAGGCGACGGCGAAACGGTCCTGTTCTTCGCGGGTGATCTGCCACTCGCGCGCGACGTTCTCGGCGGTGTTGCCCATGTGATAGCCGTTGAAGGCGTCCCACAATCCATCCTTGATCATGGTGTCGATCAGATTGAGGTCGCCCATCTTCTGTCCGGCCCGGAGATAGGCGGCATGGGTGGACTGGCTCATCGATTCCTGTCCGCCCGCCACCACGATGCGGCTGTCGCCGTTCTTGATCGCCTGCGCGCCCAGCGCCACGGCGCGAAGCCCGGAGCCGCACACCATGTTGATCCCCCAGGCCGGCGTGGCGATGGGAAGGCCGGCGGCGATCGTCGCCTGGCGGGCAGGATTTTGTCCCTGCGCCGCCGTCAGCACCTGGCCCAGAATGGCTTCGCTCACTTCCCCCGCTTCGACACGGGCGCGTTTCAGCGCCGCCTCGATCGCAACGCGTCCCAATTGATGGGCCGGCACGCTGGCAAAGGCGCCATTGAAGGAACCGACCGGCGTGCGCGCGCCCGCCACAATCACCACCTCTTCCACCGGAAAACTCCCAAGACTTGACCTCCTCCGCAAAATGCCGCGAATGCGAGGCTCGGTAAACGGCGATGAATTTCCCAACGTCCCCAAGGCGTTATTCGCCATTTCGGCGAGAGGGACATGCTGCGATTGCTAAAATGGCGCTGGACGGGCCCTTCGCCATGATGTTGTCTTTTGCGAGCCAAGGCCCAAAGGGCGATCAGCATAGTGGGGAACGCGTGTCGGACGAAAAAGCCAAGACCGAGCCGGTGATCATCAAGAAATACGCGAACCGGCGTCTCTACAACACCCAGACCTCCAGCTATGTCACGCTCGACCATCTGGCGAGCATGGTGAAGGAGGGGACCGAATTCGAAGTGCAGGATGCGCGCACCGGCGAAGACATTACCCGCTCGGTCTTGACCCAGATCATCTTCGAGGAGGAAGCCAAGGGGCAGAATCTGCTGCCGATCAAATTCCTGCGCCAATTGATCCGCTTCTATGGCGACAGCCTGCAGGCGTTCGTGCCCGGCTATCTCGACATGAGCATGGAGAGCTTCACCAAGAACCAGGGCGCGATGCGCGACCGCATCGCCGAGGCGATGGGTGGCGGCAATCAGATGATCGAGAATCTCACCCGCCAGAACCTCGCCATGTTCGAGCGCGCGATGCAGATGTTCTCGCCGTTCGGCGCGGCCTCGGCGGGCCGCAAACCCGAGCAGCCGTCCGAGGAAAAGCCGTCTTCCAGCGACGTGGAAAACCTCAAGCGCGAGATGGAGGCGATGCGCCGCCAGCTCTCCGAGCTCAGTCAGCGGAACAAGTAGCCTCTTCGTCCCAGCCGGGCTGGAGTTCGGGCTCGCCGAAATGGAAGCCCTGGAAATAATCCACCCCGAAACTTTCCAGCAGCGCGGCGTCCTGATCCGAGCCCACCCATTCGGCCACGACCTTCATGGCGAAATTCTTGGCAAGGCCGGTGAGCGTGCGCACGAACACCTGATTTTCCGGATTGGCGGAGAGATCCTTGACGTAGGACCCGTCGATCTTGACCACATCGACATGCATCATCTGCAGATTGCGGAATGAGGTGAAACCCGCGCCGAAATCGTCGATCGCCACCTTGACACCCATTTCGCGCAATTGCGAGACGAAGCGGGCATTCTCCTCGAACTGGGAGAGCGAGGCCGTTTCGGTCAATTCCACCACCAGACGGTTCGCCACCTCGCCATGCTCCTTGATGTAATCGACAAAGCCCTGCAGCCATGCCGGGTCGGATGCCGCCATGCCCGAGACATTCACGCCCAGGACCAGCTCGGGATGGCGGGTGAGCACGCCGACGGCTTTTTCCAGCGCGAACCGGTCCACCAGATGGACGATGCCCATCTGCTCGGCGGCGGGCACGAAATAGCCCGCATTCATCAACTGGCCGTCCGGGCGCACCATGCGCAAGAGACACTCGTGATGGGTGGCTTTGCGGCTGCCCGCTTCGATGATGGGTTGATAGGCGAGCCGGATGCGATCGTCCTTGAGCGCCTGCACCACCTCGTCGGCGATGCCCATTTGTCTTAAGCGCGCGGTCTCGCGCTGCTGGGATTCGGCATAGACCGCGAACCCGTCGCGGCCATTGGCGCGGGCCTGTTCCAGCGCCTGTTCGGCGCGCAACATCGCGTCCTGGCTGTTGGCGGCGGCGAGCGGCAGCCATACCGCGCCCACCGAGATGGTGGCGAACACGACACCGGCCTTGGTCTCTACCGCATGGTCGCGCACCGCGCGCCTGAGCCGCTGGGCGACGATGGCGATTTCGCTTTCCTTGCAGTTCTTGAGGATGACGCCGAATTTGTTGCCGGCGGTGCGGCCGATAATGTCGTGGGTCCTGAGGCCCTTGGCGACGCGTTCGCCCACGCCCACGATCACTTCGTCGCCGGCATCGAAGCCGTAACCGTCATTGATCATGGCCAGCCGGTCGATCGATGCCACCAGGAAGGCGCAGTTCCGGCTTTCCTGCACCGCGCGCGAAATCACCATCTGCAACTCGATGCGTAGCGCATTGCGGTTGAGATGGCCGGTCAATTCGTCGCGGGTGGCGAGATAGGTGAGACGCTGCATCTCACGCTGCTTCTCGGTGGTCTCGCGCAGCATGCCGATCACGCGCTCGGTGCGGCCTTCTTGATCGGCCACCCGGGTGCCGGCGAAAGTGAAGCCCACCGCGCCCATGGCGGAGGCCACTTCGAGATTCAGTTCGAATTGGGTGGAATAGGGCGAACGGTCTTCCAGCAATTGGGTAAGCTCGTCGCGTCCGGCGCGCGTCACCGTTTCGAGCAGCGGCCGCGCCGTATTCTCCATTGTGGAAAAAGGCAGAATGTCGGTGGCGCCATCCCATTGCACGCGGTCTTCGGCGACCTGCCAATCCATGACGACGACCCGGGCCGCCTGCGAGGCCAGCCTGAGCCGCGCGTTTTCATGGACGGCGCCCATTTGGGCGCGCGCGTCCGCACCCCTATGCAGAGTCTTCTGAAGCAAAATCCACCATCCTGGCCTTTTTGGCCTTAGGCCTTTTTGGCCTTACCCGGGCGTGACTATGGCGGAGCACCACTTAAAAAAGGGGTAAGCAATACTAAGACACCCCTGATGGTCCGGGCTTTGCGTTTTCTTCTCCATGAGCCTGATCGGCCCCATCGGATCGCCTACGGTTAACGCCGCCAAAGCGGCGGCGAAGCGCGCCCGCGCATCGCAAAAGCCAAAACCTGCCAACGGCTTGCACGCGGGCCTGCCGGAGCAGACGGAGCCGGACGGCAAAAATTCGCACCGGCAAAATGAAGATGCGCTGCCTCATTCCGGGACAGTGATCGATGTCCCAATACGGCACGCGCAATCTGATTTTAATTTTACTCCAACTTTCATCACCCAACTCCTGGGCCAGCTCCTGCCCGATCCCGAGCGCAAACGCTCAGGCGCGCTTTCCGCCTACAAGGAGCTCTATCAGCGCATCCGCGCCTGCGACCGGCTTCTGTAACGCACGTCCGACAAGGCCAAGCGCCGAAGCGAAGAACAAGGCGGCCTGAACCAGGCCGCCATCCATTATCGCCAAGCCGCCCAGAAACAGCGACACTGCCCCCACCATTGCGGCCAGGCTGGAGCCGGGATTGTCCTTGGCGCGCGCCAGGTTGACCGACAGGATGGCAGCGGCGGCGCCCACGATCGCGGCAAACGCCAACAGCGGCAGCGCCGCCAATGACGCGATCAGGCCCATCGCGAACGCGATCACCAATGCGGTGGCGGAAAGCCAGGATGGTGCACCCTGGCGGAAACAGAACGCCAAAGCCAGGGCTGCGCTTGCCACGCTTGCCGTGAGCAGCATCACATTGAAGGCGAGCCCGGGCGATGGCACCGTCAGCGCCACCGCCAGCGCCGCCAACAGCACGGCGGCAAAGCGCAGTTGGACCCGGAGGGATGCGCGTAATTCCCGCGCCGTTCGCCAGCTCCAGATGGCGACGGCGAGGAGCACCAGCGCGCCCAGAAAACCGAATGAAGGCGAATCAGATGAAAAAGCCATGCGTGGCCGATTATGCGCCCCGCATGGCTTTTTTTGAATCCGCTCCGCCTAGGCGGCGATGAGCTTTCTGAGAACGTAAGACAGAATGCCGCCATTCTTGAAGTAGGCCACCTCATCGGCGGTAAGGATCATCAAGACCAGCGGCAGTTTCTCGGTCGAGCCGTCGGGACGATGGATGGTCGCCATGGTCCGCATGCGGGGCGTGATGTCGCCCGACAGGCCGGGAATGTCCACCGTTTCGCGCCCGGTGAAGCCGTAATCCTTGCGGCTTTTGCCCGCTTCGAAGCAGAACGGCGCCACGCCCATCCCGATGAGGTTGGAGCGGTGGATGCGCTCGAAGCTTTCGGTGATTACCGCGCGCACGCCCAGAAGCTTGGGGCCCTTGGCCGCCCAGTCGCGCGATGAGCCGGTGCCATATTCCTTGCCGCCCACCACCACAGTCTCCAACCCGTCCTTCTTGTAGGCCTCGGCGGCATCGAAGATGGACATTTGCTGCCCCTCGCCACTGAGGTCACGGTAATAGAGCGTGTTGCCGCCCTCCTTGCCGCCCATCATCTCGTTCCGGATGCGGATATTGGCGAAGGTGCCCCGCTCCATCACTTCATGGTTGCCACGGCGCGAGCCATAGGAATTAAAATCCTTCTGGGCGACCTGGCGTTCCTGCAGATAGACGCCGGCGGGCGACGTGGCCTTAATGTTGCCGGCAGGCGAGATGTGGTCGGTGGTGATGGAATCCCCGAACAAGGCCAGCACGCGCGCGCTCTTGATGTCCTTGACCGGCGCGGGCTCGCGCTTCATGCCGTCGAAATAGGGCGGGTTCTTCACATAGGTCGAGCCAATGTCCCATTGATAGGTCTGGCCCTTGACCAGCTTGACCTTCTTCCAATTGGCGTCACCGTTGAAGACATCGCCATAGCGTGACTTGAAGTTCGACGCCTTCACCGCCTTGCGGACGGCGGCAGCGATTTCCTTCAAGGAAGGCCAGATATCCTTGAGATAGACCGGCTTGTCCTTTTTGTCATAGCCCAAGGGTTCGTTGGCAAGATCGACATTGACCGAACCTGCCAACGCATAAGCCACCACCAGCATGGGCGAGGCCAGATAGTTGGCCCGCACCAGAGGATGGACGCGGCCTTCAAAATTGCGATTGCCCGAGATCACCGCCGCGGTCACCAGATCGGCATCGGTCACGGCCCTGGCAACGGGATCGGGCAACGGTCCGGAATTGCCGATGCAGGTGGTGCAGCCATAGCCCGCCAAGGTGAAGCCAAGCTTGTCGAGATCTTTGTCGACGCCGGCCTTCTTCAGATAGTCGGTGACCACCTGGCTGCCGGGCGCCAGCGACGTCTTCACCCAGGGCTTGACCTTGAGCCCGCGCTTGACGGCTTTTTGCGCCACCAGGCCCGCGCCGATCATCACCGAGGGATTGGATGTGTTGGTGCAAGAGGTGATCGCGGCGATCACCACATCGCCATGACCGATCGAAGCGTCGGAGCCTTCGAGCTTTGCCCTTTTGTTGGCGTCGCCTTCCTTTTTGTAAGTGCCGATCAGATGGCCGGCGAAATTCGAGGCCACGTCGGAGAGGGCGACGCGATCTTGCGGCCGCATCGGCCCCGCCATGGAGGGTTCGACCTTGGTCATGTCCAAGGACAGCGTGTCGGTGAAGACCGGATCGGGACTCTTTTTGGTGCGGTAGAGGCCCTGGGCCTTGGCATATTTCTCCACCAGGGCGATGCGGGGATTGGTCCGTGCGGTGTTCTTGAGATAATTGAGGGTCTCGCCGTCCACCGGGAAGAAGCCGCAGGTCGCGCCATATTCCGGCGCCATGTTGGCGATGGTGGCGCGGTCCTCAAGCGACATCTCATCGAGGCCCGGGCCGTAAAATTCGACAAAGCGGCCGACCACGCCCTTCTTGCGCAGCATCTGGGTCACGGTTAGCACCAGATCGGTGGCGGTGACGCCTTCGCGCAATTTGCCGGTGAGCCGGAAGCCCACGATTTCCGGAATCAGCATCGAGATGGGCTGGCCCAGCATGGCCGCTTCCGCCTCGATGCCGCCCACGCCCCAGCCCAGCACCGCCAGGGCGTTGATCATGGTGGTGTGGCTGTCGGTGCCCACCACCGTGTCGGGAAACGCGTATTCGACCGACTTGCCGGCGTCCTTGCCTTTGCGCGTCCATACCGTCTGGGCGAGATATTCCAGATTGACCTGGTGACAGATGCCGGTACCGGGCGGTACGACGCGGAAATTGGCAAAAGCCTGCTGGCCCCAGCGCAGGAAGGCATAGCGTTCCTTGTTGCGCTCATATTCGATAGCGACATTCTTCTTGAACGAATCCCTGGCGCCGAAACTGTCCACCATAACGCTGTGATCGATCACTAGATCGACTTCGGCGAGCGGATTGATCTTCTCGGGATCGCCGCCCAGATTTTTCATGGCGTCGCGCATCGCCGCCAGATCCACCACCGCCGGCACGCCGGTCAAATCCTGCATCAGTACGCGGGCCGGGCGGAAGGCGATCTCGCGGTCCGAGGTTTTGGTCTTGAGCCAGGCATGCACGGCCCTGATATCGTCGGCCTTGACGGTCCGCCCGTCTTCATGCCGGAGCAGATTTTCCAGCAGCACCTTCATCGAGAAGGGCAGTTTGGAGATGCCCTTCAGCCCGTTCTTTTCCGCGTGCGGCAAGCTGAAATAGACATAGGTCTTGCTTCCCGCTTTCAGGGTGCGGCGGCATTTGAAACTGTCGGGATGGCTCTTGGCTTCGATTGTCATGGGACACTTCCCTCTGGGCGGACTGACCTTGTTCGGCTGGCGCGGATTTAGTCAAAATCGCCGCGAAAAGATAGCGTTTTGGACGCGATTGCGGCCCGTTCCGGCTTAAAATCGCCCGATTCGCGCGCCATTCTCTGTGCAAGGGATGATGCGGGGCCGGGGCAAGAAAAAGAGATGAGAGCCAACGCGTTTCCCGTTCTGCTGGGCCTTGTGCTGTTGGGGGCTGCACCGGCCGTTTTCGCGCAAGAGCCATCCGATCCCATGGCAGCTAGATTGTCGGCAGAAAAGGTGAGCGATGTGGCGGCCGGCAACTACAGCGCCGCCGACAACATCAATTTCACCCTCATTCCCTATGGCGACAAATATCTGCTGCATTTCGACGGTGGTCCGGAGAATTTCGTCCTTTATAGCGACCGTATCGCATTGGGCGGCCGCGAGCTCAAATACGACACCGGCGCCATCGCCATGAAGATTTCCGTGTGGGGCGGTGTCACGCTCTATACCCAGGATGCGCCGGGCGGGCTGCCCGCCACACGCATCGGCGATCCCACCGTGCCCCCGAAATTCACCGTTCCGGCCCCGAGCCTGACGGCGGCCATGGCCGACGAGGAGAGCCATCTCGCCTATACCCAGCATCTCAAGCTGCGTTTCTCGGCCGACGCCGCGGTGCTCAAAGGCGATGACGATGCACGCGCCTACGCCTTCGACACGTTGGTCAATAGCGGGATGGGGATCGAGCGCATCATCGCGACGCCGGCAGGACGGGCCGCCTTCACCCAGCGTTTCGATTCCGTGCGCATTGTCGAAGGTGACAAACCCACCATCGCCATTTCCGGCCGCACCTTGCTGGTGAGCTTCGTGCCGTCGGCCGGTGCGGCGGGACGCGCTTCATCGCGCGCCATCGCCTATGCGCTGGGGAAGATGCTGGCGGTGCCGGAACCGGCCTAACAACTTTTCTTGACGCTTGCTGTGGCCCGCCTCCCTTGCGCGCGCGTCAGCGCGCTGGCAGGGGAGGGCGGCGGGGTAATTAAAAAGATAGCTTCGCGCCGCGTTTGAGCAACACCGCCATTCCCGCCGCGATCGAGCGGGCATCGCACAGCGCGTCATGCATCTGGCCTTGGAACGGAACACCCAGCAGGGGTCCCACGTCGCAGGAATGAAGGCCTTTGGGATCGATGCCCTGCCGGGCAAACCATACCCGCAATTCCAGGAAACGGGGAAGCGCGGGTACATCTTTCAAGCCATAGAGTCGGATATTGTCGTCCAGCACCCATTCGTCATGGCCGAACGACCCGGCCATCTCGTCACCGACAAAGGCAACAAAGCGGCGATAGGCGGTTTTGAAATCCATGCCATCGTCGGCCAGGCGCGCATTGGTGATGCCGGTGAGGTGTTGGAAATAATCCGACAGCACAGGATTTATGCGGGGCCTCACCAGGCAGTCGAAACTGGCGGTGACGGCGAGACTCTCCCAGTCCAGGCGCACCGCGCCGATCTGCACCACTTCCTTGAATTGGCCAGGCGCCAGCCAATGCCCGGTCATGGAATCGGACCAGGCTGTGAATTCCAGATCGAAAACCACCAAAGCTTGTATCATGCGAAGGCGCGAATCACGGCGTCAGGCCCTGATTAAGGGCTTGTTGGCAGGGCCGGTCGAGCCTGGAAATGCCCGTGATTCTCCGGGGCTGCCGTGGCGCTTACGGACGACGACCATTCGCGTTTTCTGCCGTCCAGCTTTTCCCTGGATGCGCTGGATGAGCTTGCCCGGCTGCATCACGAAACACGGCAAACCAACCGCCTGGCGCGTTTTCTGGCCTCTGCCGTGCAGGCCGCGTTCCTGTTCATGCTGATGGCGGTCCTGGTGTTTGTTCTGGAACGCGGCCAGACCATGGGGCGCAATTTCTCCTGGGCCTTGCTGATTTTGGCCGGCGTGCTGATGCTTTTGCATCGTCATATCCGCACCCATGCCGCGCTTTTTTCGCCGGCACCGCTTGAGCGGGTGGCCGGCGAGCTGCGCCTGGTCTTTTTCTATATGGGTGTTGCCTGGGGTGCAGGGGCTTTCCTGGTCCTGCCGGCCGATCCAGGCGTCCTGGCTGTCGTTCTTTTCATGATGCTTCCCGGTGTGGCCCTGGCATTTTTCCTCCCTGATACCGCGGCCTTCACTCTTTTTCTTGCGCCGGCAGGCCTTGTGACGATGGGCGCGGCGCTGGTCTGCGTCTTTCCCCATAGGGCGCTCGACATAAGCTTGATTTTGATCCTGCAATGGGGATTGTTTAGTGGTGCATTTTTGCGCAACCGCGAACCCCATCCTGTCGCACTGCGCCAGGGTTGACCTGTCGCCCAGGGCCGGAATTCCTCTGCCCGCTTTGCTTCTGTCGCGCAAGCATGCCTTCCCCTTACAACGCCCGTGAGATGTCCATGACCGTTCACAATCTCCCTCATTCCGAAGATCAAACGGCCCAGGCATTGCTGCGCGAGGCTCGCGGCCTCCTCAAGAAAGATGACGAGCGGAAATTCTTCGACGCGCTGTTCGCGGGCGCCGCCAGCGAAGACGTCACCCGCAGCAACGCCAAGGCGCTTGCAGCGCTGGCGCGCGCGGCATTGGCACAAGCCGAGACGCACAAAACCGGTGCGATCGAAGCGAAGCTTATCCCTTGCGAAGACGCCCAGGATCCCGAATGCATTGTGGTTGCGGTCAACGACGACCGGCCCTTCCTGTTCGACACGGCGCTGGCGGCCGCGGTGGCGTCGGGCGCTCGCGTCCGGGCCGCCTTCCATCCCATCCTGGAGTTGCACGGCAAGCCGATCAGCGTGATCGCCCTGGTGGTGGATGCCAATTTGAGCCAGACCGCTGCCTCGGCATTGATCGACAATCTCACCGCCAGTTTCACCCAAGGGCGCGACGCGGTGCGCGACTGGAAGAAAATGCTCGCGCGGCTGAAAGAGGCGCGCGACGGCCTGGCGGCTCACCCGCCCCATGATGCTAACAAGGGGGGCACAGACATCGGCGAGGATTTGGCCTTTCTCGATTGGCTGGGCGACAATTACTTCACCTTCCTGGGCGCGCGCGATTATGCGCTCCGCCCGGATGGCGAGCATGGCCGGCTTGATCCGGTGCCTGGCAGCGGATTGGGCGCGCTTTCCGACGAAGATGCGCGCGTGATCCGGCAAAGTGCCGAGCGTCCTGCCCTCACCCAAGAGGTGCGGGCCTATCTCGACCAGCCCGAGCCCCTGATCGTCACCAAATCCAATGCCCGCAGCCTGGTCCACCGGCGCGCCCATATGGATTATGTGGGGGTCAAGACGTTCGACGCCGAAGGCCGTTTCAACGGCGAGCGCCGTTTCGTCGGCCTCTTCACCTCCAGCGCCTACAGCCTTCCCACCCGCGAAGTGCCGCTGCTGCGCACCAAATGCGCCGCGGTGATGGCGCGCGCGGGCCTTGCGCCGGCCAGCCACGATGGCAAGGCGCTGGCCCACATCCTGGACACATTCCCGCGCGACGAGCTGTTCCAGATCTCGGAAGACGAATTGTTTGAAATCGCGATGGGCATCCTGCGCCTGGGCGGGCGCCCCAAGGTGAAGCTGTTCCTGCGCTTCGACCGCTTCGACCGCTTCGTCTCCGCCCTTTTGTTCGCGCCGCGCGATCACATCACGGGCGGCTTGCGCGAGAAAATCCACGCCATCCTGGCCAAAGCGCTGGATGGGCGCATGTCGGCTTCCATCCCCGCGATCGACGATGAGAGCGCGCTGGTGCGCATCCATTACATCATCGGCCGCAACCGCGGTCCCCGCCCCCATGTCGATGTGCGGCGGCTGGAACTTGAGATCGCCGACGCCATCAAGACCTGGGACGACGCTTTCCTCGAAGCGCTTTCGGCGCGCCATGGCCGGGCGGACGGCCTGCGTCGCCTCGGCGCGCGGGCCGCGCAATTCACCCCCGGCTATCGCGGGGTGTTTTCGCCGGCCGAAGCGGCCCAGGATCTGGAGATACTGGAAGGCCTGACCTCGCGCCAGGGCGGCCTGAAGGTCGAGGCGCGCGCCTATCGCGAAGCCAATGATGCGCACAGCGCGCTGCGCCTCAAACTCTATGTCCTGGGCGAAGTGCTGCCGCTTTCGGTGTCGCTGCCCATTTTCGAGAATCTGGGCCTGAAAGTGATCGCCGAGGACGCCTATGCGGTGCGCTTCAAGCGCGACGATGGCTGGACCGAGGAAAGCGCCATCCTGGATTTCCAGATGGAACGCGCCGACGGCCAGGCCGCCGGTCTCGAAGACATCAAGAAGCCGCTCGAAGACGTGTTCCACGCCGTCCTGGGCGGGGCGGCGGAAAGCGACGGCTTCAACCGCCTGGTGATCGGCGCAAGTCTCGATTGGCGCAATGTGGCGATCCTGCGGATGGTGGCGAAATTCCTGCGCCAGGCCGCCTTCCCGTTCAGCCAGGACTATATGGAGCAGGCACTGGCCCGCAATCCCGAGATCGCCGGCCTTCTCACCGCCCTGTTCCATGCCCGCCTGGATCCGAAATCGCATTCCGAATCCGAGGCGAGAAAATTATCGGACGCCATCGAATCCGCCTTGACCGAAGTGCCCAGCCTGGACGATGACCGCATCATCCGCCGCTTCCGCAATGTGATCGCCAATATCCTTCGCACCAACCATTATCAGGATGGCGCAAGCGTGATCGCGATCAAGCTGGACTCGGCCAAGCTCGACGAATTGCCGGCGCCCCGGCCCTGGCGCGAAATCTTCGTCTATTCCCCGCAGATGGAAGGCGTGCATCTGCGCTTCGGCAAGGTGGCGCGCGGCGGTATCCGCTGGTCTGACCGACGGGAAGATTTCCGCACCGAGATTCTGGGCCTGGTAAAGGCACAGCAAGTGAAGAACGCGGTGATCGTGCCGGTGGGCGCCAAGGGCGGCTTCTATCCCAAGACCATGCCGGCCAATCCCACCCGCGATCAGTTCATGGGCGTTGGCGTCGCCGCCTACAAGATGCTGATCAATGCGCTTTTGGACGTCACCGACAATCTCAAGCCGGACGGCCAAGTCGTGCCCCCGCTCCAACTGGTGCGCCATGACGAGGACGATCCCTATCTGGTGGTGGCTGCCGACAAGGGCACCGCGACCTTTTCTGACATCGCCAACGGCATCGCCGAGGAACGCGGCTTCTGGCTGGGTGACGCGTTCGCCAGCGGTGGCAGCCATGGCTATGACCACAAGAAAATGGGGATCACGGCGCGCGGCGCCTGGGAAGCGGCCAAGCGCCATTTCCGTGAGATGAGCCGCGACATCCAGAACGAGGATTTCACCGTGGTGGGCGTGGGCGACATGTCGGGCGATGTGTTCGGCAACGGCATGCTGTTGTCGAAACACATCAAGCTGGTGGCGGCGTTCGACCATCGCCACATCTTCCTGGACCCTAAGCCCGACGCGGCCAGGAGTTTCGCCGAACGCAAACGCATGTTCGATCTGCCGCGCTCGAGCTGGGACGATTACAATCGCGACATGCTGGGGCCGGGCGGCGGGATTTTCGCCCGCACCCTCAAGGAAATTCCACTCTCGCCTGAAGTGCAGGCGCTGATCGGGACCAAGGAGGCCAAGCTGTCGCCTCTGGCGCTGATCAAGGTGCTGCTCAAGGCGAAAGCGGATCTGCTCTGGTTCGGCGGCATCGGCACCTTCGTCAAGGCCAGTGCGCAATCCAATCTGGAAGTGGGCGACCGCGCCAATGACGCGGTGCGCATCAACGGCGCGGAGGTGGGCGCCAAAGTGATCGGCGAAGGCGCCAATCTGGGCGTCACCCAATTGGGCCGCATCGAATATGCCCGCGCCGGCGGGCGCATCGACACCGACGCGGTGGACAATTCCGCCGGCGTGGACACTTCCGACCATGAAGTGAATTTGAAAATCCTGTTGTCAGGTCCCTATCGCCGCGGCGAGATCGATTCCCAGAAGCGGGACGCCGTGCTGATGGATATGACCGACGAGGTCGCCGCCCATGTTCTGGCCGACAATTACGACCAGACGCTTGCATTGTCTGTGGCAGAAGCTGCCGCCCCCCGCGATATCGATGCCGATGCCCGCTATATCCGCCTGCTGGAAGCCAAGGGCAAGCTCGACCGGGCGGTCGAATTCCTGCCAGGCGATGCCGACATCCAGAAACTGGAAAACGACAAGAAGGGCTTCGCCCGGCCGGAGCTGGCGGTCTTGATGGCCTATGCCAAGCTCGATCTGGATGCGGAAATCCTGGCCAGCCCGCTTCCCGACGATCCCGCTTTTGCCTCGACCCTCGCGGCCTATTTCCCCCAACGCGCCGCCAAGACCTTTGCCGCCGAGCTTCCTCAGCACCGCCTCAAGCGCGAAATCATTTCCACCTCCCTCGCCAACCGCATCGTCAATCTGGCGGGCCCGGTGTTCGTGGCCCGCATGAAGGAAATGTCGGGGGCGAGCGGCGCGGAAGTGGCGCGCGCCTTCACCGTGGCGGAAGGCGCCTTCGGACTGGAGGCGCTCAAGGGCCGCATCGACGCGCTGGACGGCAAGACCGAGGCGCAGGTGCAGATCAGGCTCTATACCGAGATCGCGGAAATCCTGCGCCGGCTGGGCCTCTGGTTCCTCTCCCATGTCCAGGGCAGGGACGAACTGGCGGCATCGATCGCGCTTTATCGCAGCGGAACGGAAGCCTTGCGCGCCGGACACGAGCAATTCATGTCCCAAAGCCAGAAGGAAGAACTGGAGGCACGCACTGCCCGCCTAGCCGCGCCAGGGGTTCCGGACGAGCTGGCGCATGACATCGCACTGTTGCCGCTTCTGGGGGTTGCGCCCGAGATCGCGCAACTGGCGCGCGCGACCTCGCACGAGACCGCTTCGGTCGCCGCGCTTTATTTCGGTGTGGGCGGCGAACTGGGATTGGATCGGCTGAGGTTGCTGGCGGCCCGCATCACTGCGTCCGAGCACTGGGACCGGTTGGCGATCCGGCGGCTGGTGGACGATCTGTTCGCCGCCCAGCGCGCTTTGTCGCAAAGCCTTCTCGCCAAGCTTCCCAGCACGGCCACGCCCGAAGATGCGTTGAAGGCGCTGCGGGCCTGGGCAGCATCACAGGCTGATGCGCTGGACCGCACCAAGAGCTTCCTGGCGGCGCTGGAAACCAGCGGCGATCTGTCCATTGCGAAGTTGACGCTAGCCAACAGTCAAATCCATAAGCTCGCGGATATTTGAGTATCCGCGCTCCAAATCTCTCGACGCTCGGCCGTGACCCGGAGGGGTCAAAAAATAGAAAGCAGGCGGGGAGCCAAGTAAGAAAAGATTTATCGCACGACGTTCAGTTTGGGAGGCGCTTCTGCTCCCGCCTGCGTCCCCACGAATTCGATATCGATGCCCTTGTCGTGATGGCGGGCGACACGGCCGGCAAGTTGGGCGATCAGCACGAATTCGCCCAGACCCGGGCGGGTATCGGTGCGCAGCGACACGCCGCCGGCGGAAATATCCATGATCTCGCACTGCACGATCTGGCCGTCGGCGCGGGTGAATTTGGCGAATTCCTTGTGGTTGCCGCGCTCGCGCCTGAGCATCGCGCCCTCGACCAGCGCATCGTTGAGAAACAAAGTGAGCTGTTCGGCGATGCGCTCGCGCTTGAGCAACGTGCAGGAGAAGCGCACGCCGAACGCCTTGCCGTCGCGCCGCACCACTTCGCCTTCGAAGCGGCCGAAACCGTCCACATAGACCACCACCTGGGTGCCGGTGGCGGGGGTAAGCACGCAGGCCACATTGGCGCCGCCGGGCGAGAGATCGCCTATCTGGCAGGGGGCTTCCTCGCCGATTGCGGGAATGAAAAGCCGGCCGGGCAAATCCAGCCGCACGCGGCGGAAGCGCCGGCGCTCGGCGGGCGATTTCTTGGGTGTTTCAGCGTCCGACATGGGCTGGGCCCGAACGTGGCCGGTCCTCGAATAGCGTGCCGGCAATTTGTAAGCCTTGCGCCTCAATAGACGGTTACCAAACTTCCATGCTTCCTAATCGTCCAAGGATTGCCCGCTTAACGAAGGCCTTGGGCCGCGTTATATCTCCAGGCCTGAGGGCCGCACGGGACGGCCGACACTGGGGGGATAATCGATGCCGCTTTCCATCCGCTTTACGCCGCGCCGCTTGGTGAGCGTGTCTGTTCTCGCGCTGGGACTGGCGCTTGCCGGTTGCGCAGGGGATGAGGAGGTCACTGCCTCAGGCTCGCCCTTCAGCCAGGCGCTGTTCAAGAACTATACCGACCTCGCCACCCAGGCCGCGGCCGCACCGGCACCGGAGGTGCAAGACACGGGGTTCTTCAGCGATCTGTTCGGCATGTTCGGCGGTGGTCCGTCCAACCCCGCCGATGCGGTGGTCGATGCATTCCATGCCAAGGCCGATGACGCCGCCCAGGGTAACGAGCCCGCACCCGAGGCCGCACCTGCCGACGCCAGCGCGCAAGGATTGCGCGCGCGCCTCATCGCCGCAGTCGCGCGCGGCAAGGATCGCTTCCCCGACCAGGCGGCCCGCGCCCAAGCCGATTATGATTGTTGGGTGCTGGATAGCGGCGCCGCCAATCTCTCCGCGCAAGGTCAGGAATGCCGGAGCGCTTTGAACAGCTCGCTTCTGGCGCTGGAAAACGGCGCTCGGCCCAGCCTGGCGCCGCCGCCCGCGCCGGTCACCAGCGCGCCGATTACCAGCGCGCCCGTCACCAGCGCACCGGCGCCGGCGACGCCGCCCGATTACACCGTCTATTTCGATTTCGATTCCTGGACGCTGACGGCGGAAGACCTGGCGGTGATTACCAATGTGATCGACACGGCGCGCGCCGGCGGACAGTCTGAGATTACCGTGGTGGGCCATACCGACACCTCCGGCAGCGCGGCCTACAATCAACGCCTGTCGGTGCGCCGCGCCAATGTGGTGGTCGAGGCTTTGGTGGACATGGGCGCGCGACGCGCCGCCATCAAGGCGTCCGGCGTCGGCAAGAGCGACCTGGCGGTGCCCACGCCCGACGGCGTGAAAGAAGCGAAAAATCGCCGAAGTGTAATCGCGCTTATTCCTTAACCCCTCCGCTGGCTCGAGAACCAGCTACGGGCACCTCCCCTGCCAGCGCGCTACGCGCACGCAGGGGAGGAAGGTCACGACCAAGCGTCGACAAAAGTTGGTGCGTCTTGGCCGAAGCTTTCTTCCCCCGCGTCGCGAAGCGATTGATGTCCGCTTGTGGGGCTTGCCCAAGCGCGTAGGCGCGAGCCGAAGCGCCATGCCTAAAGTTGGCGCACAGATGGGAGCAAGAAAACAACCGTGACTTAATTGTCTCTCAAGGAAACCGTGTGGCGGGCAGGAAACTCCGGGACTATTTAAACTGAGCCCGCGAGCATAAGCTTTGCGTTATGGGAAGCATGGTCCGCGCAAGCGCATTCATATCGCTGACATTGTTCCTAGCATCCGCTGCTGTTGCGCAGACCGGGCAGAATTACGACGTCAAGACCATGAATTTCGACATGTGGTGCCAGGAACAGGCGCATCTGCCCGCCGACCGTTGCGACAAGCGCACCGCGGAAGACGAAAAGACCTTCGAGGATTACCGCACCAAGATCGAGCGCTATGAAGTGCCCTATCTTCAGCAGAAGCAGTATGACCTCGCGATCCATCGCGACATCATGCACAACGATCCGGTGGACAATCCGGTAGGCCAGGACCCTAAGGCACAAACCCAGGATCCCGACCGCCAGCCGCCCAAGCCGCAGCCTTAACGCCTCTCAGACGCCGAAGCGCGGCTGCTCCGTCGCGTTAGCCGCGTTTGACAAGCGATCGAATATGTCCTGCAGGAAATCGCCTGCCGCGAACGCCGAAAGACTGGGCTGATCCTCGCTCACCACCAGGCCCAGATAAGGCGCCTTGGGATGCGATCTCAGCACCACGCGGGTGGTAGGCGGCGGGGGAAGATTGTCCTCGTCATGCCGGGGCTCGTCTTCTTCCACCAGCCTGGACGCGACCAGCTTTTCATACGCGATCACCCGGCCAATCAGCGGCGTGGGATCGGAAAGCATCTGCACCAGGCCGAAAAACCGCCTGGGCGCGCCGCCATTGAAGCTGACCGGCGTGAGGATGGTTTCCAGCTCGGTCGCATCATGCCCCGCCGTGACTGCCACGGACGAGAGGCACAAAGGTTTGCGGGTGTTGAGCGATTGGCGCAGCAGACCCGCCAGCGACAGGGCCGAGCGCGCATCCCAATGGCTGAGAAAGCCGGTGCCCTTCAACTCCAGCCCAAAGCGTTCGCACAAGGCCGTTCCGCCCAGGCGATAAACGGGCCGTGTGGGGTTCTCGCAATCCAGAATGAAGGCATAGGACAGCAGGCGCTTGATCGCACGCGGATCAATGTCAGTCTGGTCCGGCACGTCGCGGCCGCGCCGGATCCGGCTCCAATAGCCCACCAGAAGATGCGAATTCTTGTGCTTCATACGATCCAATCCCTGCTCCGGAACGGAACAGACCGGTTGTTTGCAGGGATACGGAGCAGGAGCCGTGCCAGCACCCCCGGTAACCTTGAAACAGCATCAAGGGCGCGGAAAAGCCCATGGTCCAGCGCAAAGGAAATTTACCCTCAGCTTTCGCCGCCAAAATCCGTTCGTTCGCGGGACGAAAGGGCCACCTGTCCCAAATCGGCAAGGCTTCCTTAAAATGAGCCGGGCGATCATGGACCATGATCGCTTTGCCCGCGCGGCGCGATCCTCTGCCTCGCCACCCTTCTTGCGGCCCCCCGATGCGCTCGATTACGACCTGATGCTGCTGGCGCTGGCGCTGGCGCGGCCGAAGGGCAAAGCGCGCGGCTATCATCCTTACGAACGTCACTGCTTACTTTGCTCTGGCTGCTGCCCTTCGCGGCCTGGAATTTCGCTTCGGGCACCCATCTCCTGGTGGCGCCTTTCGCGATCCTGGCGCTCTTGGTGATGACCGCGCGCCGCCTTGAGGGCGTGGCATAATCGGTCGCCTTGCGCCTCGGCTTTCGGCTGCTATGGTGCGGCGCAATTTCAAGCTTCCTTCCCGGAAAACCCCATGAATATCCATGAATATCAGGCTAAGGAGATCTTACGCGGCTTTGGCGCGCCCGTGCCCCAAGGCAAGGCGGCCTTCACGGTGGAAGAGGCCGTCAGGGCGGCGGAAAGCCTGCCCGGCCCGGTCTGGGTGGTGAAGGCGCAAATCCATGCCGGCGGCCGGGGCAAAGGCGGCGGCGTCAAAGTGGTCAAGTCCATCGAGGATATGCGCAAGGAAGCGCAACGCATGCTGGGCATGACCTTGGTCACGCACCAGACGGGACCCCATGGCCGCGTGGTCAAGCGCCTTTATATCGAGGACGGCTCGGCGATCGAGCGCGAATTGTATCTCTCGGCTTTGGTGGACCGCGGCACCAGCCGCATCGCCTTCATCGCTTCCACCGAAGGCGGCATGGACATCGAAGAGGTGGCGCACAAGACGCCGGACAAGATCAAGACCTTCCAGATCGAGCCCGCCGCCGGCTACTCGCCCTACGTCGGCAACGAGATCGCGACCGCCCTGAGGCTCCATGGCGACACCGCCAAACAGATGGGCCAGGTGGTGAAGAGCCTCTATGACGCTGTCATCGCCAAGGACATGAGTCTGTTGGAAATCAATCCGCTGGTGATTACCAAGGACAGCAAGGTGATCTGCCTGGACGCCAAGATCAATTTCGACGACAACGCGCTTTATCGCCATAAGGACATCCAGGCGCTGCGCGACTTGGACGAGGAAGATCCCATGGAGGTGGAAGCCTCCAAATACGATCTCTCCTATGTGAAGCTCGACGGCGAGATCGGTTGCATGGTGAACGGCGCGGGCCTGGCCATGGCCACCATGGACATCATCAAGCTTTATGGCAGCGAGCCGGCCAACTTTCTGGACGTGGGTGGCGGCGCCTCAAAGGAAAAGGTCACCGCCGCGTTCAAGATCATCGTCAGCGATCCCAATGTGAAAGGCATTCTGGTCAATATCTTCGGCGGCATCATGAAATGCGACATCATTGCCGAAGGCATTGTCGCCGCGGCCAAGGAAGTATCGCTCAAGGTGCCGCTGGTGGTGAGGCTGGAAGGCACCAATGTCGAATTGGGCAAGGAAATCCTGGCCAAATCGGGCCTTGCGATCACCTCCGCCAACGATCTTGCCGATGCCGCCGAAAAGGTGGTGAAAGCCGTCAAAGGTTCCAAATAATGTCCATTCTGGTCGACAAGAATACCAAGGTGATCTGCCAGGGCTTCACCGGCAATCAGGGCACCTTCCATTCCCAGCAGGCCATCGCCTATGGCACCAAAATGGTGGGCGGCACCACGCCGGGCAAAGGGGGCACCACCCATCTGGGCCTTCCTGTCTTCGACACCGTGCGCGAAGCAAAGGAGAAAGTCGGCGCCGACGCTTCGGCGATCTATGTGCCGCCGCCTTTTGCCGCCGACGCCATCCTGGAAGCGATCGACGCCGACGTGCCCTTGATCGTCTGCATCACCGAAGGCATTCCCGTGCTGGACATGGTGAAGGTGAAGCGTGCGCTTTGCGGCTCGAAATCGCGCCTGATCGGTCCCAATTGCCCCGGCGTGATCACGCCCGGCGAATGCAAGATCGGCATCATGCCCGGCCATATCCATCGCCGCGGCAAGGTGGGCATCGTCTCGCGCTCCGGCACCCTCACCTATGAAGCGGTATGGCAGACGACGGCAGTGGGGCTGGGTCAGACCAGTTGCGTGGGAATCGGCGGCGATCCCGTCAAAGGCACCGAGCATATCGATGTGCTGGAGATGTTCCTGAAAGACCCGGAGACGGAATCCATCATCATGATCGGCGAGATTGGCGGTAGCGCCGAGGAAGACGCTGCCGACTTCATCAAACACTCCAAAGTCAAAAAGCCGATGGTGGGCTTCATCGCCGGTGTCACCGCCCCGCCCGGCCGGCGCATGGGCCACGCCGGCGCCATCATCTCGGGCGGCAAGGGCGGGGCTGACAGCAAGATCGAGGCGATGAAATCGGCGGGCATCCGTGTCTCGCCCAATCCGGCCGCCCTGGGCACCACCATGCGGGACCTGCTCGCCGGCAAGTAAATTTCGCAAGGCCAAATCTGCATGGCTGCCGGTCCCCCGAAGCATCGGGGATAAGCGGTTTTGCGTGGGCTTTGAGCCCATATTAACCGTCTGAGCCGTTGAATTGATGGCGCAAAACCGGTACCACGCCGAGCCACTCGGAACCCCCGCGCCTTAGCGGCCCCAGGACAGGTCAAGACCCAACAAGCTGACCATTAAATATCTGAAATGACAGAACAATCTCCGTCAGATCGCGTCAACCGCGCTTCGAACGACATCTTCGAGGCCACCAGCTTTTTATCCGGCACCAACGCCCAGTTCCTGGAAGCGCTCTACGCCCAATATCTGGCGAACCCGGCATCGCTGGATGCGGAGTGGCAAAGCTATTTCGCCAGCCTGGGCGAGCAGGGCCTTAACCCCACGCAGTTGGGCCAGGGCCCCGCCTGGCGGCGTGACCAGAAAGCCCCGCGACCCAAGGACGACCTCACCAGCGCGCTCGCCGGCGAACCGGCCGCGCCGGCCAAGGCCGGTGCCAAAGGCACTGCCGCGGCCGCGCCGGAAAATGCCCGCGCCGTGGCGCAGGATTCCATCCGCGCCGTCCAGATGGTGCGCGCCTATCGCATCATCGGCCATCTCGAGGCCGATCTCGATCCCTTGAAGCTGTCATCGCGCCCTGCGCTTCCCCAGCTCGATCCCAATTTCTACGGCTTCCACGACGCGGAGATGGACAAGCCCATCTTCATCGACGGCGTGCTGGGCATGGAAACGGCGACGCCCCGCCAAATGGTCGATCTGTTGAAACGCACCTATTGCGGCCCGATCGGCTATGAGTTCATGCACATCACCGATGCCGAGCAGAAGGATTGGCTGCAGCGCCGCATCGAAGGGCCTGACAAGGAGATCAGCTTCACGCCGGAAGGCAAGAAGGCGATCCTCAACAAGCTGATCGAAGGCGAAGGCTTCGAGAAATTCGCCGCTGCCCGTTTCGTCGGTACCAAGCGCTTCGGCTTGGACGGCGCGGAATCGACCATTCCCGCGCTGGAACAGATCATCAAGCGCGGCGGCCAGTTGGGCGTGAAGGAGATCGTGTTAGGGATGGCCCATCGCGGCCGCCTCAATGTGCTGGTCAATGTGATGGGCAAGCCCTATCGCCAGCTCTTCCACGAATTCCAGGGCGGCGCCGCCAATCCTTCCGAAGTCGAAGGCTCGGGCGACGTGAAATATCATCTGGGTGCGTCGTCCGACCGCGAGTTCGATGGCCGCCAGGTCCATCTGTCGCTCACCGCCAATCCTTCGCATCTGGAGATCGTCGATCCCGTGGTGCTGGGCAAGGCGCGCGCCAAACAGCATCAATTGGGCGATGTGCAAAGCCGTGCTTCCGTATTGCCGCTTTTGATCCATGGTGACGCGGCGTTCTCGGGCCAAGGCGTGGTGGCGGAATGTTTCGCCATGTCAGGCACCAAGGGCTTCCGTACCGGCGGTACCATCCATTTCATCATCAACAACCAGATCGGCTTCACCACCGCACCGATCTATTCGCGCTCCTCGCCCTACGCCACCGACGTGGCGTTGATGGTGCAGGCGCCCATCTTCCATGTGAACGGCGACAATCCCGAAGCGGTGGTGCATGCCGTGCGCATTGCCACCGAATTCCGCCAGCTCTTCCACAAGGACGTCGTGCTGGACATGATCTGCTATCGCAGATTCGGTCACAACGAGACCGACGAGCCGGCCTTCACCCAGCCTCTGATGTACCGGGCGATCAAGGATCATCCCAGCACGCTCTCTCTCTATAGCCGGAAATTGGTGGCGGAAGGCACGCTGACGGAGGGCGATGTCGCGGCGATGCAAGCCGCTTTCAACCAGAAGCTTGACGAGGAATTCAACGCCTCGAAATCGCATCTGCCCAACCGCGCCGACTGGCTGGATGGACGCTGGGCGGGTCTTGCCGCGGCTCCCAAGAGCGGCGACCGCCGCGGGCTCACCGGCGTACCGGAAGACATGCTCAAGCAGGTGGGCAGGGCGCTGACCACCGCGCCCCGGGATTTTCATCTGCACAAGACCATCGCCCGCCAGTTGGAAGCCAAGGCGCATATGTTCGAAAGCGGCAAGGGCTTCGATTGGGCCACGGCCGAAGCGCTGGCCTTTGGCACGCTGTTGGACGAAGGCATGGATGTGCGCCTGTCGGGCCAGGATGCGTCACGCGGGACCTTCAGCCAGCGCCATGCCGCGCTGGTCGATCAGGAAAGCGACGAACGCTATCTGCCGCTCAACCATATCCGCGAAGGCCAGGGCCATTTCGAAGCGGTGGATACGCTGCTCTCGGAAGAAGCGGTGCTGGGCTTCGAATATGGCTACACCCTGGCCGAGCCCAAGGTGCTGGTCTTGTGGGAAGCGCAGTTCGGCGATTTCGCCAATGGCGCCCAGGTGGTGATCGATCAGTTCATTTCCTCGGGCGAGATGAAATGGCTGCGCATGTCGGGCCTGGTGATGCTTCTGCCTCATGGCTATGAAGGACAGGGACCGGAACATTCCTCGGCACGGCTGGAGCGTTATCTGCAGCTTTGCGCCCAGGACAATATGCAGGTCTGCGTGCCCACCACGCCGGCCAATTACTTCCACATGCTGCGCCGGCAGATGCACCGCCCCTTCCGCAAGCCCTTGGTGGTAATGACGCCAAAATCGCTTTTGCGCCACAAGCGCGCCGTCTCGTTCCTCTCCGACATGGAGCCATCCAACAGCTTCCATCGCGTGCTGCGCGACCAGGCCGAAGTGGTGCCGGGTGCCACCACCGTTTCGCTGGTCAAGGACGCCGAGATCAAGCGGGTGGTGCTCTGCTCCGGGAAAGTCTATTTCGACCTGATGGAAGAGCGCGAAAAGCGGGGCGAGAACCGCATCCAGATTCTGCGCCTGGAGCAACTTTATCCCTTCCCCGACACGGTGCTGGCGGAAGAGTTGAACCGGTTCCCCAAGGCCGAACTGGTCTGGTGCCAGGAAGAGCCCAAAAACCAAGGCGCCTGGAGCTTCGTTGCGCCTCGGCTGGAAGCGCTCACGGGCGGAAAGCCGCGTTATGTCGGGCGGCCCGAATATGCTTCCACCGCCGCGGGCTTGATGAAGCAGCATCTGGCCGAACTGGCCCAGTTCCTGAACGACGCTTTGACTTTGTGACGGCGACTTTGTAGCGGCTTTGGCCGGTTAAGAGGATTTGATGAGCATCGAAATCAAAGTGCCTGCGATGGGCGAATCCGTGACCGAAGCCACGGTGGCGCGCTGGTTCAAGAAGGAAGGCGAAAGCGTCGCCCGCGACGAGCCGGTCTTGGAACTGGAAACCGACAAGGTGACGGTGGAAGTGCCCGCGCCCGCCGCCGGCTCTCTCGAATCCATCTCGGTCAAGGCCGGCGCCACCGTGCAAGTGGGCGCCGTGTTGGGTTCGATCGCCGAAGGCAAGGCCGGCAAGGCTGCCGCCGTGCCCGCCGGCAATCCCGACGCCGGCAAACCCACCAAGAGCGAAGCGCCCAAACCGGCGCCCGCGCCGAAAGCCGAAGCCCCCAGGCCCGCGTCAAAAAGCGAAGCGCCTGCCATGCCGTCGGCGCAACGCATTTCACAAGAGACGGGGGTCCCCACCTCGGCTGTGGCCGGAACCGGGCGCGACGGCCGCGTCACCAAGGGCGACATGCTGGAAGCGCTGGAAGCGCGCGCCGCCAAGCCGGCCCAGCCGGTGGCCGCGCCTGCGGGGCCGCGCAGTCATGCCGAGCGCGAGGAAAAAGTCCCGATGTCGCGGCTGCGCAAGACCATCGCGCTGCGCCTGAAGGAATCGCAGAACACCGCGGCCCAGCTCACCACCTTCAACGAAGCGGACATGACGCGGGTCATGGCGCTGCGCAGCCAATACAAGGACAATTTCGAAAAGAAGCATGGCGTCCGCCTGGGCTTCATGGGCTTTTTCGTGAAGGCCTGCGTGGCGGCGCTGAAGGAATTGCCCAGCGTCAATGCCGAGATCGAGGGCGACAACATCATCTATAAGAATTACTATGATATCGGCGTTGCGGTTTCGACCGACAAGGGCTTGGTGGTGCCGGTGGTGCAGGGTGCCGATCTGCTTTCGCTGGCGGACATCGAAAAAGCGGTGATGGATTTTGGCAGCCGCGCGCGCGACAACAAGCTCAAGCTGGAGGAATTGCAGGGCGGCACCTTCTCCATCACCAATGGCGGCGTGTTCGGCTCTTTGATGTCCACGCCGATCCTTAATTCGCCTCAGTCGGGCATCCTGGGCATGCACAAGATCCAGCAACGCCCCATGGCGATCGACGGCAAGGTCGAGATTCGCCCCATGATGTATCTGGCACTGTCCTACGACCACCGACTGGTGGACGGCCGCGACGCCGTCACCTTCCTGGTGCGGGTGAAGGAGAACCTCGAAGATCCCGAGCGGATGCTTTTGGACGTTTAACCCCTCGTCGATCTTTAACCCCTCCGCCCTTCGCACCTGATCGGTGCTACGGGCACCTCCCCTTCCAGGCGCTTTGCGCCGAAGGGGCGGCAGACCAGGCCCAAGACGAAAAGGCGGCCATTGGCCGCCTTTTTTGTTCGTCCGATGTTAAGCTGGCCCCATGTCATCAGGGAGGACATCATGGCCTATGTCGAAGGTTTTGTGATCGCCGTACCGAAAGACAGGCTGGACGACTACAAGAAGATGGCACGCGCCTGCGAACCGATCTGGCGCGAATATGGCGCCCGGGATTACGTCGAATGCGTGGGCGACGACACGCCTTACGGCGACCTCACGTCATTCCCCCGCGCCGTTCAGGCCAAGGACGACGAAGTCGTGATCTTCTCCTGGATCGTCTATGACTCGCCGGAAGCGCGCAAAGAGATCACCAAAAAAGCCATCGAGGACCCGCGGCTGAAACAATTCGAAAAGGGTCTGCCCTTCGACGGCAAGCGCATGATCTTTGGCGGCTTTCGGCCCTTCCTCGGACTTTAGGGTCTGCTTTTCAGCTAGACGCGAGAGATTTTGGTCGCTGGGCAGGAACGAGAAGCGATGTGGGCAAGATGTCCATGAGCGACGAGCGACGAACCTGGAGTAG
>Ga0134125_10001508_pt1 | contig 28505 bp, 26 predicted proteins | sample KB31751_FD_96464 | JGI IMG/M metagenome (GOLD analysis project Ga0134125, IMG submission 96464) | Terrestrial soil microbial communities with excess Nitrogen fertilizer from Kellogg Biological Station, Michigan, USA - KB3-175-1 | ecosystem: Environmental > Terrestrial > Soil > Unclassified ... | reverse complement strand
TCTTTGAGCTTGATCGGGTTGGCCGGATTGTTGGGCACGAGCTTGCACAGCCGATCCACCTGCCCATAGGGCATCTCCAGCACGCGGCCGACATCGCGCAACACGGCACGCGCCTGCAGCGTACCGAAAGTGATGATCTGCGCCACGCGGTCGCGGCCGTACTTCTCCTGCACGTGCCGGATCACCTCGTCGCGCCGGTCCTGGCAGAAATCGATGTCGAAGTCCGGCATCGACACGCGCTCGGGATTAAGGAAGCGCTCGAACAGCAGACCGAAGCGCAGCGGATCGAGATCGGTGATGGTGAGCGCCCAAGCGACCACCGAGCCGGCGCCCGAGCCGCGGCCGGGCCCTACCGGAATGCCCTGGCTCTTCGCCCACTGGATAAATTCGGCGACGATCAGGAAGTAGCCGGCGAAGCCCATCTTGACGATGACTTCGAGCTCGAAGGCGAGCCGCGCGCGATAAGGTTCGGCCACCGCCTGCCGCGCTGTCGGATCCATCTCCGGCTGGAACAGCTGGGCGGCGAGGCGGCGGTCGAGCCCCTCCTGCGCCATGGCCCGAAGTTCCTCCAGCTCGCTGCGTCCGGTGACGGTATCGAAGGGCGGCAGGATCGGCTTGCGCGATTGCGGCATGTAGGCGCAACGCCGAGCGATCACCAGCGTATTGTCGATCGCCTCGGGCACGTCGGCGAACAGCAGGCGCATCGCCGCCGGCGACTTGAAATGATGATGGGGCGTGAGCCGCCGACGGTTCTGCTCGCCCACGACCGTGCCCCCGGCGATGCAGAGCAGCACGTCGTGCGCCTCATAGAATTCGGCATCGGCAAAGAACACGCCGTTGGTGGCGACCAGCGGCAGGCCGTGACGATAGGCAAGATCGATCAGCGCCGGCTCGATCCGGTCCTCGCCCGCAAGCCCATGGCGCATCAGCTCCACATAGAGCCGTCCGGGGAAAAGCGCGGCGAGTCGCAGCAGTGTCGATTCGGCAGCCTCTGCCTGTCCCTCAAGCAGCAGGCGGCCGACCGGCCCCGCAGGACCGCCGGTCAGCAGCAGCAATCCTTCGCTTCTTCCCTCCAGCGCTCCGATATCGACCTGCGGCGGCTCCCCGCCTTCGGTCTCGAGAAAGGACTTGCTGACGAGCTTGAGCAGATTGCGGTAGCCCTGCTCGCTCTGCACCAGCAGGATGATCGAGTCGGGCGGCGGGGCCGGCCCGGTCTTGAGGACACGTCCGGCACCATTTGCTTCGCCGGGGGCCCGCCTCAGGCCGAATTCGCAGCCGATGATCGGCTGCACCCCTCCGTCGCTCGCTGCCTGGGCAAATTCGAGCGCACCGAAGAGATTGCCACTGTCGGTGATCGCGAGCGCCGGCATCGAATGGCGCTTGGCGAGTCCGACCAGCTCCTTGGCCTTGATCGCGCCGGCGGAAAGCGAATACGCCGAATGGGCACGAAGATGAACAAAATCGGCATGGGGCATGGCTTTCACCATGGCATATGGCCGGTGCGGCGCAAGCGGATTTTCGTACGCGACGAGCGGAGCCGACTCAATCCGCCCCCAGGACGTGGGAGCGCGTTTCGCTGCGCTCGACGACCACACCATCCTCGAGCGACAGGATTCGGTCCATGCGCCGCGCCAGGCCGAGATTGTGCGTCGCGATGATCGCAGCAAGCCCGGTGCGGCGGACGATGTCGATGAGCGCCGCCATCACGTCTTCGGCCGTGTGCACGTCGAGATTGCCAGTCGGCTCGTCGCCGAGCAGGATGCGCGGCGCGTTGGCGAGTGCGCGCACGACCGCGACGCGCTGCTGCTCGCCACCGGAAAGCCGCGCCGGACGATGGTCGGCACGGGCGCCAAGCCCGACCATGGTCAGCAGCTCCAGCGCCCGCTGGCGTGCCTTGGATTTGCTCAGCCCGGCGATCATTTGCGGCAGCATCACATTCTCGAGCGCCGAGAATTCCGGCAGGAGATGATGAAACTGGTAGACGAAGCCGAGCTGAGCGCGGCGGATCTCGGTGCGCTGGCTATCCGACATCCCGCCGCAGCTCCGGCCGCCCAGCAGCACTTCGCCATCATCCGGCCGCTCGAGCAGTCCTGCCGTATGCAGCAAGGTGGACTTGCCCGCGCCCGAAGGCCCGACCAGCGCGGCGATCTCGCCCGGGCGGAGCGCCAGCGACACGCCGCGCAGTACCGGCAGCGGCGTCCCCGCCTGCCGGTAGGTGCGAACGACTCCCCGCAGCTCCAGCACGGAAGCCTGCTGCGCGTCACTCATACCTGAGCGCCTCGACCGGATCGAGCCGCGCCGCGCGCCAGGAAGGATAGACCGTCGCCAGGAAGGAAAGGCCGAAGGCCATCCCCAGCACCGTCACGACTTCCTGCGGATCGATGCGCGCAGGGATCTGCGTCAGGAAATAGATCTCCGCATTGAAGAGATTCGTGCCGATGATCCGTTGCACGAATTCGCGGATCTGCTCGATATGCGTCGTGAAGGCGATCCCGAGTACGAAACCCAGCAGCGTCCCAGCCACGCCGATGCTGGCGCCGCTCAGCATGAAGATGCGCAGGATCATGCCGCGCGTCGCCCCCATGGTGCGCAGGATGGCGATATCGCGCGTCTTGTCCTTCACCAGCATGATCATGCTGGAGATGATGTTGAATGCCGCCACCAGGATGATCAGCGACAGGATGATGAACATGACGTTGCGCTCGACCTCGACCGCGCCGAAGAAGGCCGAGTTGCTCTGCTGCCAATCATAGACCCGATAGTTGCTCCCGAGCTTCTGCACTATCTGGTAGCCGATGGCGCGGGCGTGGTCGGGATTGTCGACGAAGACCTGCAGCGTGTTGACCGCCTTCGGCATCTGAAAGAAGAGCTGTGCGGCCGGCAACGGCATGAAGATGATGCTGCTGTCGTATTCGTACATGCCGACGCTGAAGGTGCCGGCGACATGATAGGTCTTCACCTGCAGCATGGTGCCGAAAGCGGTGGTTCGGCCGTTGGGCGAGATCAGTGTCACCTTGTCGCCGGCATGAACGCCGAGCTTGAAGGCGAGCTTGTCTCCGAGCAGGACATTGTCGCCGCCGAATTGCTGCAACTCGCCGGGAGCGACGTGGCTCGCTAGCAGCCGCTCGCTCTTCATGTCGGCCTCGGCCATGCCGCGTACCATGACGCCGGTGGAACGGCCATTTGCGGAAGCGAGCATCTGCCCTTCGATCAGCGGATGGACGGCAACCACGCCGGGGGTCGCCTTCACACGCGCGGCAAGCGCGTCGAAGTCGGGGATCGGCCCCTGGGCGGAATAGATGCCGAGATGGCCGTTAAGCCCGAGAATGCGGTTCAACAGCTCGACGCGGAAGCCGTTCATCACCGACATGACGATGATGAGCGTCGCGACGCCGAGCGTGATGCCCAACAGCGAGAAGATCGCAATGACCGAGATGAAGCCTTCCTGCCGGCGGGCACGCAGGTAGCGGAACGCCACCATGCGCTCGAACGCGTCGAATGCCATCACTTCCCTCCGAGAAGCGTCAACGCCTCGTCGGGGGCAAGCTCCCGTCGCTCGCCGGTCTTGCGCGTCTTGAACTCGACGATGCCCCTGTCGAGGCCGCGCGGGCCGACCACCAGCTGATAAGGAAGACCGATCAGGTCCATGGCGGCGAACTTCGCGCCGGGTGAATCGTCGCGGTCGTCATAGAGCACGTCGATCCCCGCCCGCACGAGCCGGGCATGAAGATCATCCGCGGCGGCAACGCAGCGCGCATCGCCGCCGCGGAGATTGATCAGCCCTACCCTGAAGGGCGCAACGCTCTCCGGCCAGATGATTCCCGCATCGTCGTGGCTCGCCTCGATGATCGCGCCGACAAGGCGCGAGACGCCGATGCCGTAGGAGCCCATCTCGACCGCAATCTGCTCTCCGCCCGATCCGGCGACGAGCGCGTTCATCGGCTTCGAGTACTTGGTGCCGAAATAGAAGATCTGGCCGACCTCGATGCCGCGCGCCTGACGGCGGCGGGCTTCGGGCACCCGCGCCTCAAATTCGGCCCGATCGTGCTTCTCGTCGGTGGCCGCGTACCAGCCGGCGATATAGTCCTGCACGCTGGGCGAGGCCGGATCGATGTCGCCCTCGTCGAGATTCACGACGTCGCTGTCGAAGTAGAGCTCGCTCTCGCCGGTATCGGCCTGCACGTGGAACTCGTGGCTGAGATCGCCGCCGATCGGGCCGGTATCGGCGCGTACCGGGATCGGCGTCAGCCCCATCCGCTTGAAGGTCTTCATATAGGCGACGAACATCTTGAAATAGGCGGTGACCGCCGCCGGCTTGTCGATGTCGAAGGAATAGGCGTCCTTCATCAGGAATTCGCGCCCACGCATCACGCCGAAGCGTGGCCGTACCTCGTCGCGGAACTTCCACTGGATGTGGTAGAGGTTCTTCGGCAGGTCGCGATAGCTGCGGATACTGCCGCGGAAGATGTCGGTGATCAGTTCCTCGTTGGTCGGACCATAAAGCATGGCGCGTTCGTGCCGGTCGGTGATGCGCAGCATCTCCTTGCCGTAATCCTCGTAGCGCCCGCTCTCCTGCCAAAGCTCGGCCGGCTGGATCGTCGGCATCAGCACCTCGAGCGCACCCGCCGCGTCCTGCTCCTCGCGGACGATCTGCTCGACCTTCTTCAGCACGCGCAGGCCCAGCGGCAGCCACGAATAGATGCCGGCGCTCGATTGACGGATCATGCCGGCGCGCAGCATCAGCCGGTGCGAGACGATCTGCGCCTCGCTCGGATTCTCGCGCAGCAAGGGAAGGAAATAGGCGGAAAGACGCATGGGACCTCGCGGCAGCCGCAACGGCGCGGCGGACTCTAGGGAAGCCGGCGCCGACTGTCCATGCGCGCGCCCGCCGCCTTGCACGCTGACAGCATCATCGCCCGGTCGTTCTCGGAGATCGGCTGGCCGTTGAAATAGGCCTGGCCATCATGGATGGTCACCAGCCCGATCACCGCCTTGCCGTGAAAGAGCGAGGATTGGGCGGGAATGCCGAAGCGCTTCTGCAGATTGACGCTGATCTCGATCGGGAAGTTGTCGAGCTTGAGCGCCGGCGCGCCGCTCGGCAGGTCGGCGGGCGCCACCGGTCGGCCTTCTGCGTCGACCCCGGGGGTGTAATCCGCGCCGGGCACGCCGGCTTCGGCGCCGGCCAAGCCCGGACAGAGGTCGGACGAGATGACGATGCGCCCGTCCTTCGAGACCGAGACGCCGCCCGGCGGGGGTGGTGGCAGCGGGGGCACCGTCTGGTCGAGGCCCGGCGGCGGCGTCACCGGGTTCTGCGCCGCAGCCGGGAGGGCGGCGAGCAGCGCCAGTGCGATTAGGGTCGGACGGAGCATCATCGGATACTAGGAGCCTAGCCGCCGGTGGCAAAGCAGGCCATCATCCGGCCGGCAGAGCCTGGGGGGAACATGCTCGAGCGCTATTTCCGGCTGAGCGAGAACGGCACGACACTGCGCACCGAGCTGGTGGCCGGCCTCACGACCTTCCTGACCATGGCCTACATCATGTTCGTCAACCCGGCCATTCTTGGCGATGCCGGGATGGACCGCGGCGCCGTCTTCGTCGCCACGTGCCTGGGATCTGCGATTGGCACGCTGGTGATGGCGCTTTACGCCAACTACCCGCTGGCGCTCGCACCTGGCATGGGCCTCAACGCCTATTTCACCTACGGCGTGGTCAAGGGCATGCACTATTCCTGGCAGGTGGCGCTCGGCGCCGTGTTCCTGTCGGGGCTGCTGTTCCTGGTCCTGAGCGTCACCAGAGTTCGCGGCTGGATCGCCGATGCCATCCCGCAATCGCAAAAAATGGCGATTTCCGCCGGCATCGGCCTCTTTCTCGGCATCATCGCGCTGAAGAATGCAGGCATCGTCATCGGCAACCCCGATACCTTGGTGACGCTCGGCAATCTCAAGGCGCCCTCGGCGGTGCTCGCCGCTCTCGGGTTTCTGGCCATGGTCGCCCTCGACGCGAGGCGCGTGCCGGGCGCCATCATCATTGCCGTGCTCGGCACCACTGCCGCGGGAGTTCTATTTGGCATCTCGCCTTTTCGAGGCGTCCTGGCTCTGCCTCCCAGCTTGGCCCCGACCTTCCTTCAGCTCGATCTCGCCGGCACCTTGCAGCTCGGCCTCGTCACCATCGTCTTCGCCTTCTTCTTCGTCGATCTCTTCGACAATACCGGAACCTTGGTGGGCGTCGCCTATCGCGCCGGCCTTATCGACCGCGAAGGCAGGATCCCGCGCCTTGGTCGGGCTTTCCTGGCCGACAGCATCGCCACCATCGCCGGGTCGCTGCTCGGCACCTCGACGGTGACGAGCTACATCGAGAGCGCCGCCGGGGTCCGTGCCGGCGGCCGCACCGGCCTGGTCGGGCTTGTGGTAGCGGGCCTCTTCCTGGCGAGCCTGTTCCTAGCGCCGCTGGCCGGCACCGTGCCCGGCTATGCCACCGCGCCGGCGCTTTTCTTCGTCGCCTGCCTCATGACGCGCGGGCTTGCGGAGATCGATTGGGAGGATGTGACCGAATATGCCCCGGCCGTGGTGACTGCGCTAACCATGCCGCTCACCTTCTCCATCGCCGATGGCATCGCCTTTGGTTTTATCAGCTACGCCGCGGTGAAGCTTCTCGCCGGACGACCCGCAGAGGCGAGGCCGGCGGTGATCGTTCTCGGTGCGCTTTTCCTGCTCAAATTCGCGGTGCTCTGAGCCGCCTCTTTTTTTCCACCGCGCGCGGCTCGTATTGCGCAAAATTTAGATGACGACCCTGTGGGACTTGCGTACACTCGCCCTCGCCTGAAATCGTCACGCGCAAGAGTGCGATAAGGCCCAGGTTTAGGGAGGATTTGCCGTTAAGCAACGGTCGGGGGAGACGGACCTCAACACAAGCCCCACTGCTTAGCAGCAGCAAGCTCCGGCAAGATCAGACCTCTGATCTTGCCTTATTTTTTGGCCGCACGCCGCGATGGCTGGCCGGCGCTCGCTTTCCGCGCGAGGCTCGGCTGCACGGCTCCCTGCCACGGTGGGCTGAGCGCCGAGATCGTCTGGTATACTGGACACCAGTCCTGATGCGCGCCCTCGAGATAGCCGAGGCTCATCAGGAACTCGCCGACGATCTCACCGCCGGTAAAGCGAAAATTCTGCTTGAACAGCTTCACCCATTCCGCCTTCGGTCGCGGGTGATGGGCGTCGAGCCAGGCGGCGAAGGAGCCATGGCTCTCGCGGATCGCCAGCAGACGCCGGGCATTCTCGATCACCGCATCGATCTTGAGGCGATTGCGAATGATGCGTGCATCGGCCATCAGCCGGCCGCGGTCGCGCGCGCTGAACCGCGCCACCTTGTCGACGTCGAAGCCGGCAAAGGCCTCGATAAAGGCCGCGCGCTTCGTCAGGATGGTGAGCCAGGAGAGGCCCGCTTGATTGATCTCCAGCGCCAGCCGCTCGAACAGCACGCGGTCGTCGCGCGAGGGGAAGCCGTATTCGAGATCGTGGTAGGGCCCGTGGAACGGGTGACCCGGCGCAGCCTGGCAATATGTCGTGCTCATGAGGGGCGGAACGAGATCAGGTTGGAATTGACCAGGAAATAGAAGCCGACCCAGATCACCGCGGCGATCGCGGTGGTGATCCCGACCTTGAGCCAGAGCCGGGGATTGGCCGGAGCACCGGCGGCGTGGCCGACATCGCCGGGCGCGAGCGGCCGGACACCGAACGGCAGCACCGCGAAGAGCACCACCCACCAGATGATGATGAAGGCGGCGATCGCCTCGAACCAGTTCATCGCACCCGCAGCCTCTTCCTGCCCCTACACCTGCTCCAATTCCACGAGCGTACCGCAGAAGTCCTTTGGATGCAGGAACAGCACCGGCTTGTCATGCGCGCCGATCCGTGGCTCGCCGTCGCCGAGGACGCGCGCCCCTTCGGCCTTCAGCCGGTCGCGCGCCGCGATGATGTCCTCGACCTCGTAGCACATATGGTGCATGCCGCCATCGGGATTGCGCTCGAGGAACTTGCGCACCGGAGAGTCGGCGCCGAAGGGCTCCAGCAGCTCGATCTTGGTGTTGTCCAGGCTGACGAAGACCACGGTGACGCCATGCGGCGGCAGGGTCACGGGCTCCGACACGGTCGCACCGAGCCGGTCGCGATAGACCGCCGACGCCTTGCGCACATCGGGCACGACGATGGCGACGTGGTTCAGCCTGCCGATCATGATCCGCTCCTCTTAGAGGCGCACCAGATGTACTTCGGTCACCGGCTTCTTTCCATGCCAGGCGCGCAGCGACCGCCGCACCGCGAGCCGCGCCGCCTCGCGCAGCGCCGCGTCGTCGCGTCGCTCACCCGGCCCCAGGTCGTCGATCGCCTGGGCGACGCGTTGGCGCAGCTCGCCGGTGAGCGCCGCATCCTCCTCCTCGTCGCCGAGCCCGTGCACCGTGACCTGCGGCGGCGCCTGCAGCTTGCCGTTCCGGTCGACGACGATGGTCGCGAGTGCCGCGCCGTTGAAGGTCATGCGCTGACGCGACCGGAGCGCCTCGGCGCCCACCGGCAGCAGCCGCTTGCCGTCGACTACGAGCCTGCCGGTCTGCACTTCGCCCAGGACGGCCGCCGGCCCCGGCGCAAGCTTCACCACCTCGCCGTTGCGCGTCACCAGCGATTGCGGCACCTGGCATTGCTCGGCGAGCCGCGCCTGCGCCATCAGGTGACGGGTCTCGCCGTGCACCGGGATCGCTATCCGCGGCCGCACCATCTGGTACATGCGCGTGAGTTCGTCCTGCGCCGGATGACCCGAGACATGGACGAAATGATCATGCTCGGTGATCACCTCGACGCCGAGCGCGGCCAGGCGATTCTGCAGCCGCCCGATGGCGCGTTCATTGCCGGGAATGATGCGGGAGGAGAAGATAACGGTGTCCCCTGCCTCGAGCACGACCTCCGGATGGTCGTCATCGGCAATGCGCGCAAGCGCCGAGCGCGGTTCGCCCTGGCTGCCGGTGCAGATCAACAGGACCTTGTCGCGCGGCAGGTAGGCTGCTTCCTCATCGGTGAGGAAAGGTGGCATGCCCTCGAGATATCCCGTCTCGCGCGCCGCGTGCTCGATGCGCCAGAGCGAGCGGCCGACCAGCGCGGCCTGCCGATCATGCATCAAGGCCGCGGCGGCGGCAGATTCCAGGCGCGCCACGTTCGATGCGAAGCAGGCGACGACGACGCGTTGCCGACAACGGCCGACGATATCGATCAGCGATTTGCGTACATCGGCCTCGGACCCGGCCTCCCCGGGGCGCAACGCATTGGTGCTGTCGCAGATCATGGCGAGGACTCCCTCCTCGCCCAGCTGGCGCAGTCTTGCTAAATCCGAAGTTGCACCGACCAACGGATCGGGATCGAACTTCCAATCGCCGGTATGGAGCACCGTGCCGAGCGGCGTGCGCAGCACCACGGCGTTGGGCTCGGGAATAGAATGCGTCAGGGTGACGAGCTCGATCTCGAAGGGCCCGACCGAGAATCGGCCGGACATCGGGACTTCGGTGATCGGGACCTCGTGCTCGAGATCGGCCTCGATAAGCTTCTGGCGCAGCACCGAGGCCGTGAAGGGTGTTGCATAGACCGGACAGCGCAGCCGCCGCCAGAGATGCGGAATGGCGCCGATGTGATCTTCATGCGCGTGAGTGACGACGAGCCCGTCGAGCCGCTGGGCGCGTTCGGCGATGAAACCCGGGTCGGGCATGATCACGTCGACGCCGGGCAGCGTGTCGTCGGCGAAGGAGATGCCGCAGTCGATCATCAGCCAGCGCCCGGCATAGCCGTAGAGCGAGAGGTTCATCCCGATCTCGCCCACGCCCCCCAGCGCGAGAAAGGCAAGCTCGTCGGGCTGGTTGGGTTCGGGCGCCGCTCCGCCGCTCATGTCCTGGGCTTCCGGTTTCGCTCGTAGATGAGCCGCAGGCCCCACAGCGTCAAGTTGGGATCGGTATGGTCGACCACGGCGGTGGCGCCGTCGAAGAGCGGCGCGAGTCCGCCGGTCGCAACGACCCGCATTGGCGCGCCGAATTCCTGCTTGATGCGGGCGACAAGCCCCTCGACCAGCCCGACATAGCCCCAGAAGACCCCGGACTGCATGCAGGCGACCGTGTCCTTGCCGATGACGTGATCGATGCGGCGGATGCGGACGCTGGGCAGCTTCGCCGCCGCCATATGCAGTGCCGTCATCGACAGGTTGACGCCGGGCGCGATGACCCCGCCGCAATAATTGCCGTCCTTGTCGACGACGTCGAAATTGGTGGCGGTGCCGAAATCGACGACGACGAGCGGCGTCTCATACCGGTCATGGGACGCTACCGTGTTGAGCAGCCGGTCGGCGCCGACCTCCTCCGGCCGGTCGACCAGCGCTTTGGCCCCCAGCGCCACGCCGGGTTCGCCGACCACCAGCGGCTCGCTTCGGCAATAGCGCCGGCAGAGGCTCACCAGGTTGAAATTGGCGTCCGGCACGACGCTCGCAATGATGGCACCGTCGATGCTCGCTCGCGACAGCCCCTCGAGCGACAGCAGATGGTCGAGCCAGACCACATACTCGTCCGCCGTTCGCCGCGCATCCGTGCCGGCGCGCCAAGCGCCGCGGAGCTGATCGCCCTCCCAGATGGAGAAGATCGTGTTGGTGTTGTTGGCATTGATGGCGAGCAGCATGATGCCCTCCCTCACCTCACCGCGCCGCGGGGAACACATCCCCGGCGGCGATGCGGCGCCGCCCCGCCCCGTCCTCGAGCAGCAAGGCGCCTTCCCGATCGAGCCCGGCGAAGCGACCGGTCGCCTCACCCGCCTGGAGCCTGACCCGGACCGGCTCGCCCAATCCCCGCGCGCGGGCGAGCCAGGCTTCGCGCAGGGCGGTAAAGCCCGCGGCCAGCCAGCCCTCGTACCAGAAGAGGAAGCGCGAGGCCACCGCCTCGAGCAGCGCCTCGACCGCAATCGCGGCGGCACCGACGGAGCGCAGCGAGGTGGCGGGATATTCGCTGCCTTCGGGAAAGGACGCGACATTGACGCCGATACCGACGACCAGCCAGTCGAGACGCCCCTCGCCGACAGCCTGCGACTCCAGCAGGATGCCGCTCACCTTGCGGCTATCGAGGAGCACATCGTTGGGCCATTTGTAGGCGAGCTCGACCTGCTTCGGCAGCAGCGGCGCAATCGTCTCGCCGATCGCGAGCGCGGCGGCAAATCCGAGCTGCGCGCCAGCCGCAGCGCCGCGGTCCGGGCGCAGCAGCAGCGACATATAGAGGTTGCCCGGCACCGACACCCAGCGGCGACCGCGTCGTCCGCGCCCGGCGCTCTGCGCCTCGGCCCAGATCAGCGTTCCCGCAGGGGCGCCCGCCGCGGCGCGCCGCTTGCACTCTTCATTCGTGCTGTCGAGCTCGGCGAAACGCTCTAGGCGGAAGAAGGCGGGCAAGCCGCTCCCGCCGGTCATCCCGGAAAGAGCGTAGCGCTGGCAAACTCGGCGGTACCGACGATCGGCGCGGGGAAGACCACGAAGAGCAGGATCACCGCCGCCGAGATCAACAACACCGCCTGCAGCTCGCGGCCGATGGTGAGGTCGAAGGCGCCGGCCGGTTCGTCGAAATACATGATCTTGACGATGCGCACATAGTAGTAGGCGCCGACCACGCTGGTCACCACGCCGAGGACGGCGAGCCAGAAGAGGCGCGCATCGATGGCCGCCATGAAGATGTAGAACTTGGCGAAGAATCCGGCGAGCGGCGGGATGCCTGCCAGCGAGAACATGAAGATGCCGAGTGCCGCCGCCAGCATCGGCCGCGTCCGCGCCAGCCCGGCAAGATCCCCGATATCCTCGACCAAACGGCCCTCGCGGCGCATGCACAGGATGACGCCGAAGGTGCCGATATTCATGAATAGGTAGATCGCCATGTAGACGAGGATGCCGCGCACGCCGGCCGGCGTGCCCGCCGCCAGCCCGATTAGCGCATAACCGACATGGCCGATCGAGCTGTAGGCCATCAGCCGTTTGATGTTGCGCTGATTGATCGCGGCGAAGGCCCCCAGGATCATCGAGGCGACGGAGATTGCCATGATGATCTGCTGCCACTGATCGACGAGTTCGCCGAAGGCGTAGATCATCACCCGCACGAACAGCGCCATCGCCGCCATCTTGGGGGCAACCGAGAAGAACGCCGTGACCGGGGTCGGCGAGCCTTCGTAAACGTCAGGCGTCCACATGTGGAAGGGCACCGCCGACACCTTGAAGGCGAGCCCGACCGCGACGAAGACGATACCGACGATGAGGCCCAGCGACATCGTCGCCGCATCGAGCGTATGCGCCAGCATGTCGAAATTGGTGGTGCCCGCGAAGCCGTAGACCAACGATGCGCCATAGAGCAGCATGCCCGAAGAAAGCGCACCGAGGACGAAATACTTGAGCCCGGCCTCGCTCGACCGAGTCTGATCGCGCTGGAAGCTCGCGAGGACGTAAAGCGCCAGGTTCTGCAGCTCCAACCCGATATAGAGCGCGATGAGATCGTTGGCGGTGATCATCATCAGCATGCCGGTGACGGACAGCAGGACGAGTACCGGGAACTCGAACCGCGCCACGCCCTCCTGCTCGTTGAAGCGCATCGCCAGGATGATCGAAAGCGCGGCGCCGATCAGCACGAGCACGCTCATGAAGGCCCCGAAGCCATCGGTGACCATCATGCCGTAGAGGCTTACCCGCCGCTCGCCGCCGAAGCCGGACACCAACACGATGGCGACGATAAGGACGATGACCGCGAGCCAGGAAATCTCGCGCGCGACATGGTGGCCGTGCTGGAGCACACCCAGGATCAGCAGCACCATGGCGCTTGCCGCCAGGAACATCTCGGGCAGCGCGGGGAGGAAATTGGGGAGCGCTTGCATCGTTCAACGTTCCGCGAGCTTCTGCGCCGCGTTCTCATGGAGCGAGAGCTGAACATGCTCGATGAGCCTGGCGAGTGAGGGTTGCATGGGTTTCAGGAAAGAGTTCGGATAGATCCCCATCCACAGCACGACCGCAATCATCGGTGCGAAGACCGCGACCTCGCGCCAATGGAGATCGAGCATGGCGCGCACGTCGGCGCGGGTGATGATGCCGAAGATGACCCGTCGATAGAGGTAAAGCATGTAGGCGGCGCTGAGGATCATGCCGGTGGTGGCGAAGAACGCCACCCAGGTGTTGATCTCGAAGGCGCCTACCAGCGAGAGGAACTCGCCGACGAAGCCGCTCGTGCCCGGGAGACCGATCGAGGCCAGCATGAACACCATGAACACCGCGGCGTATTTCGGCATGTTGTCGGCAAGCCCGCCGTAGCGCGCGATCTCGCGCGTGTGCAACCGGTCGTAGACCACGCCGACGCAGAGGAAGAGCGCGGCCGAAACAACGCCGTGACTCAGCATCTGCACCATGGCGCCCTGCAGCCCTTCCGCCGTCATGGTGAAGGTACCCATGGTGACGATGCCCATATGCGCCACGGACGAGTAGGCGATGAGCTTCTTCATGTCTTCCTGGGCGAGCGCCACCAGGGACGTGTAGATGATGGCAACGACGCTCAGCGTGAAAATGAAGGGCGCAAGCTCGTGCGAGGCCACCGGGAAGAGCGGCAGCGAGAAGCGGATGAAGCCGTAGCCTCCCATCTTCAGCAGCACGCCGGCCAGGATGACCGAGCCCGCGGTCGGCGCCTCGACATGCGCGTCCGGCAGCCAGGTGTGCACCGGCCACATCGGCACCTTAACAGCGAAGGAGGCGAAGAAGGCGAGCCACAACCAGATTTGCAGGGTCGGCGGGAAGCTGGTGTTGAGCGCCTCGACGATGTCGGTCGAGCCGACCTGATAATAGACCGTCAGGATGGCCAGCAGCATCAGCACGGAGCCGAGCAGCGTATAGAGAAAGAACTTGAAGGCCGCATAGACGCGCCGCGGGCCGCCCCAGACGCCGATGATCAGGAACATCGGGATCAGCACGCCCTCGAAGAAGATGTAGAAGAGGACGAAGTCGAGGGCGCAGAACATGCCGACCATCAGCGTTTCCATGACCAGAAACGCGATCATGTATTCCTTGACGCGGGTGGTGATCGACGCCCAGCTGGAGACGACGCAGATCGGCGTCAAGAACGTCGACAGCAGAACGAAGAACAGAGAGATGCCATCGATGCCGAGATGATAGGCGATGTGGAAGCCGGGCAGCCACTGCGCCACCTCGACGAACTGGAAGTCAGCGCGGCTCGGATCGAAATAGGCCCAGAGCGCGAGCGACAGCAGCAAATCGATCAGCGACGTCCAGAGGGCGATCCAGCGGGCGTTGCGCGCAACCGCCGTCTCCTCGCCGCGCAGAACGAGGATGAAGAGCACGCCCACCAGCGGCAGGAAAATGACGAGCGTCAGGAGAGGCCAGTTCTGCATGGCGGCTCAGCTCCCGACCTGTCGCAGCAGATACCAGGAAACGAGCAAGACCACACCGATCAGCATGACGAAGGCATAGTGATAGAGATAGCCGGTCTGCAGCCGGCTCGCGCGCACCGCAAGCCGCGTCGTGGTCGAAGCGATGCCGTCGGGCCCGAGCCCGTCGATCACGGCACCGTCGCCCTTTTTCCAGAACTCGAATCCGAGCGCCATGGCCGGCCGCACGAACAGCGCATCATAGAGCTCGTCGAAGTACCACTTGTTCAGCAGGAACAGGTAAATGGTGCGGAAGCGTCGGGCGACAACGGCCGGAATCCCTGGCCGCCAGATATAGGCGAGCCAGGCGACAGCGATGCCCAGCAGACCCATCACGAGCGGCAGTTGCTCGACCCAGCCGGGCACGTGATGCGCTCCCTCCAGGCTCGGATGGTTCGGCAGCACGAGAATGGAGTCGCGCCAGAAGCTCTCGCGTCCCTCGCCGACGAAATGCCCGTAGCCGAGCCAACCGGCAAAGGTAGCGCCAGCAGCCAGCACGATCAGCGGCAGGATCATCACCTGCGGCGATTCGTGCACGTGGTGCATCACCTCGGCGTCGGCACGTGGCTTGCCGTGGAAGGTCAGGAAGATGAGCCGCCAGGAGTAGAAAGCGGTGAGGAAGGCGGCGAAGACGCCGAGCCAGAAGGCATAGCGCCCGACGCCCGTACCTGCGGCCCAGGCCGCCTCGATGATCACGTCCTTCGAGAAATAGCCGGCAAAGGGCGGAATCCCGGCAAGCGCCAGGCTCCCGATCCACATCAGGACGTAGGTGGCTGGCACGAGCCGCCAGATGCCGCCCATCTTGCGCATGTCCTGCTCGCCCGACATGGCGTGAATGACCGAACCCGCCCCCAGGAACAGCAGCGCCTTGAAGAAGGCATGGGTCATGAGATGGAAGATCGCTGCCGAATAGGCGGAGACGCCGAGGGCGAAGAACATGTAACCGAGCTGGCTACAGGTCGAATAGGCGATGACCCGCTTGATGTCATTCTGCGCCATGCCGACGCTGGCGGCGAACATCGCCGTGGTGCCGCCGACGACGCAGACGACAGCGAGCGCCACGGGCGCATATTCAAAGAGCGGCGAGAGCCGCGCCACCATGAAGACACCGGCGGTCACCATGGTCGCGGCATGGATGAGCGCTGAGACCGGGGTCGGCCCCTCCATTGCGTCCGGCAGCCAGGTGTGGAGGCCGAGCTGCGCCGATTTTCCCATGGCACCCACGAACAGCAGGATGCAGGTGACGGTGAGCGCGTCCACCTGCCAGCCGAGGAAGGTGAAGTTGGTATGGGCGAAGTTGGGCGCCGCGTCGAAGACCGCACCGAACTGGAGCGAGCCGAAAAGCGCATAGACCGCGAATATCCCGAGGGCGAAGCCGAAATCGCCGATGCGGTTAACGACGAAGGCCTTGATTGCCGCCGCATTGGCCGCCGGCCGGTCGTACCAGAAGCCGATCAGCAGATAGGAGCAGAGTCCGACCCCTTCCCAGCCGAAGAACAGCTGTACGAAATTGTCGGCCGTCACCAGCATCAGCATGAAGAAAGTAAAGAAGCTCAGATAGGACATGAAGCGCGGAATGGACTTGTCGTGCGCCATGTAACCGATCGAGTAGACATGGACCATCGAAGAGACGACGGTCACCACGGCTACCATCACCGCGCTCAGCGGATCGAAGCGGAGCGCCCACTGCACCTGCAGGTCGCCGGTGTCGATCCAGCTGAAGAGCGGCGTGGTCACGCTGTGGCCGTTGAGAGCCACCTCGACGAAGAGCGCGATGCCGAAGAACGCGGCCAGGCCAACGCCGGCGCAGGTGACGATCTGCGAGCCGCGATTGCCGATCCAGCGGCCGAAGAAGCCTGCGATGAACGCCCCGAGGAGCGGCAGGAAGATGGCAGCGACCGTCACCGGATTAGCCCTTCATGAGGTTGATGTCTTCGACGGCGATGCTGCCGCGGTTGCGGAAGTAGACGACGAGGATCGCAAGCCCGATGGCCGCCTCGGCCGCCGCCACCGTCAGCACGAACATGGCGAAGACCTGGCCGACGAGGTCGTGCAGGAAGGCCGAGAAGGCAACGAAGTTGATATTCACGGCCAGCAGCATCAGCTCGATCGACATCAGGATGATGATGACGTTCTTCCGGTTGAGGAAGATGCCGAAGATGCCCAGCGTGAACAGGATCGCCGCAACGGTGAGGTAGTGAGCAAGGCCGATCTGTAGCATGACGTCACACCCCCTCGCGCGTCCGAACCTTGACGACTTCGAGCGTCTCCGAGCGCAGGCGCCCCACCTGCCGCCCGATGTTCTGCCGGCGCACACCCTCGCGCGCACGAAGCGTCAGCACGATGGCCCCCACCATGGCGACGAGCAGCACCATGCCGGCGGCCTGGAAGGCGTAGACGTATCGCGTGTAGAGGAGCTGTCCCAGCGCCTCCGTGTTGGTGACGCTGGTCATCTGCGGAATGGGCGCAGCGATCGCCTTCACCACGTCGGGCGCCACCGCCCAGGCGAGGAACACCATGAGCAGCTCGACAAAGAGCACGACGCCGATCACCACGCCGATCGGCAGGTATTGCAGGAAGCCTTGCCGCAATTCGACGAAATTGATGTCGAGCATCATCACGACGAAAAGGAAGAGAACCGCGACCGCACCGACATAGACGATGACCAGGATCAGCGCCAGGAACTCGGCCCCCATCAGCACGAAGAGGCCCGCCGCGTTGAAGAATGCGAGAATGAGAAACAGCACCGAATGGACGGGATTGCGCGCCGATATGACCATGACCCCGGCGCCCACGGTGATCGCGGCGAAGATATAGAAGCAGATGGCCTGGACGATCATGGTGCGCTCACCGGTAGGGCGCGTCGATAGCAAGGTTGTGCGCGATCTGAGCCTCCCAGCGATCGCCATTCGCCAGCAGCTTGTCCTTGTCGTAGAAGAGCTCCTCGCGCGTCTCGGTCGAGAACTCGAAATTCGGCCCTTCGACGATGGCATCGACCGGGCAGGCTTCCTGGCAGAAGCCGCAATAGATGCACTTCGTCATATCGATGTCGTAGCGCGTCGTGCGCCGGCTGCCATCCTCGCGCGGCTCGGCCTCGATGGTGATGGCGAGCGCCGGGCATACCGCCTCGCAGAGTTTGCAGGCGATGCATCGTTCCTCGCCATTGGGATAGCGCCGGAGCGCGTGCTCGCCGCGGAAACGCGGCGAGATCGGCCCCTTCTCGTAGGGGTAGTTCACGGTCACCGGCCGCTTGAACATGTGCTTCAAGGTCATCCACATGCCCGCGGCCAGTTCGGAAAGCAGGACGGCGCGCGCGCCGCGATCGAGGAAAGCCATGGTCGGTCCCTATGCCGGCAGCCAGCCCATGCCCACCAGCACGCCCGCGGTCAGCACCAGCCAGAACAGCGACACCGGCAGGAACACCTTCCAACCGAGCCGCATGAGCTGGTCGTAGCGGAAGCGCGGCATGGTGGCACGCACCCAGAGGAAGCAGAAAAGCACGAATGCCACTTTCGCGGCGAACCAGAAGACGCCCCAGGCATCTGCGCCGATGCCGGAGAACGGCTGGATGTTGAAGGGCGCAAGCCAGCCGCCGAGGAAGAGAATGGAAGTCATCGCGCTCATCAGGATCATGTTGCCGTATTCGCCGAGATAGAAGAGCGCGAAGGCCATCGCCGAGTATTCGACGAAGAAGCCGGCAACGAGCTCGCTCTCGCCTTCCGGCAGATCGAAGGGCGAGCGGTTCGTCTCGGCCAGCACCGAGACGAAGAAAACGATGAACATCGGGAAGAGCGGAATGCAGTACCAGATGTGTCGCTGCGACTCGACGATGGCGCTCAGATTGAGCGAACCGGCGCACAGCAGCACCGTGACGATGACGAAGCCCATCGAGACTTCGTAGGAGACCATCTGCGCCGCCGAGCGGAGCGCGCCGAGGAAGGCGTATTTCGAGTTCGACGACCAGCCCGCCATCACGATGCCGTAGACGCCGAGCGAGCTGATCGCGAAGAGATAGAGGATGCCGACATTAATGTTGGCGAGCACCACGCCCTGCGAGAAGGGAATCACCGCCCAGGCGATGAGGCTGAGCCCGAAGGTGAGGATCGGCGCCGCGACGAAGACGACACGATTGGCGCCGCTCGGGATTACCGTCTCCTTGAGCAGCAGCTTCAGCCCGTCGGCGAAGGGCTGCAGCAGCCCGAAGGGCCCGACGACGTTCGGTCCCTTGCGGATCTGCGCCCAGGCGAGGACTTTGCGCTCGGCATAAGTGAGATACGCCACGCCGATCAGCACCGGAACGATGATCGCCAGGATCTCGACGACCGTGAGCGCCGTTGGCACGACGTAGCCGTGGACGAAATCAACCATGGGTGCCGGTCTTTCCGCGTGCGGCGGAGCCGAAGACTGCGGCGCATTCTGCCATGGTCGGCGAGGCGCGGCTGATCGGATCGGTCCGGTAGAAATCGGCGATGGCGTAGGCGAAGGGAGCCGCAGCCGGCGCCCCCTCGCGACCGAAGCTCCCCCAGACGGCCGGGACGATCTCGTCGACCGCCGCGAAGACCGGATTCACCGTCAGCATCCGCTTGCGCAACTGTCCCAGCGAATCGTAGGGGAGTTTGCGGCCGAGCGTCTCGGACAGCGCCCGCAGGATCTTCCAGTCCTCGCGCGCGTCGCCGGGCGGAAACACGGAACGGCGGCCGAGCTGGACCCGACCTTCGGTGTTGACGTAGGTCGCATCCTTCTCCGTGTAGGCGGCGCCCGGCAGCACCACGTCGGCTCGTCGCGCGCCGGCATCGCCATGATGCCCCTGATAGATGACGAACGCCTTGCCGAGACGGGTCATATCGATCTCGTCTGCCCCGAGAAGGTACACGACGGCGATCTCGCCGCTGGCGCAGCCCTGGATGATGCCTGCCGTGTCGCGGCCCCCCGCCCCCGGCACGAAGCCGAGATCGAGCGCGCCGACGCGTGCCGCGGCGGTATGCAGCACGTTGAAGCCGTTCCAGCCCTCGCGCACTATGTTGAACTCGCCGGCGAGCTTGCGCGCAAGCGCCAGGATCGCCGCGCCGTCTGGCCGCGCCAGCGCTCCCTGCCCGAGGATCAGCATCGGCTGCTTGGCGCTGCGCAAGGTCGCGGCGAAGGGATGCTTGCCGGCGACGAGTGCCGCCAGGGTGTCCGGCCCCTCCCCCAGCATGGCGACCGGGAAAGTCGGGTCGAGTGCCGGCCCGATTGCCGCCGCCGAAAAGCCCCCCTGCATCCACCGCTTGCGCAGCCGCGCATTGATGATCGGCGCCTCGCGCCGGACGTCGCTGCCGATGAAGAGGCAGACATCCGCCTTCTCGATGCCGGCGATCGTCGCGTTGAAGATGTAGCCGGCGCGGCAAGCAGGATCGAGGGCTGCGCCGTCCTGCCGACAATCGAGATGCGGCGATCCCAATGTTGCCATCAGATCCTTGAGCGCCAGCATCGCCTCGCAGTCCGCCAGATCGCCGGCCAGCGCAGCGATCCGGCCGCCAGGAAGCCCGGAGAGACGCTCGGCGATTGCCGCGAAGGCTTCAGCCCATTCGACCTCGACCAGCGTGCCGTTGCGGCGCAGATAGGGCCGGTCAAGACGGCTCCGGCTCAGGCCATCGGCGGCAAAGCGCGTCTTGTCGGAAATCCACTCCTCGTTCACATCCTCGTTGAGCCGCGGCAGCACGCGCAGCACAGCCGCCCCGCGATTGTCGACTCGGATGTTGCTGCCCACCGCGTCGAGCACGTCGACCGACTCGGTCTTGCGCAGCTCCCAGGGGCGCGCGACGAAGGCATAGGGCTTCGAAGTCAGCGCGCCCACCGGACAGAGATCGATGACATTGGCCGAGAGCTCCGAGCCCAGCGCACGCTCGATATAAGTCGAGATCTCCATGTTCTCGCCGCGACCGGTGGCGCCCAGCTCCTCCACGCCAGCGACATCGGTGAGAAAGCGGATGCACCGCGTGCAATGGATGCAGCGCGTCATGCTGGTGGCGATCAGCGGCCCAAAGTTCTTATCTTTGACCGCGCGCTTGTTCTCGAGGAAGCGCCCGCGGTCGAAACCGTAAGCCATCGCCTGGTCCTGCAAATCGCACTCACCGCCCTGGTCGCAGATCGGGCAGTCGAGCGGATGGTTGATCAGCAGGAACTCCATTACGCCGCGGCGCGCCTTCTTGGCCTTCTCGCTCTCGGTGTGGATGACCATGCCTTCGGCGACCGGCATGGCACAGGAGGCGATCGGCTTCGGCGCCTTCTCTTGCTCGACGAGGCACATGCGGCAATTGCCGGCGATCGCCAGCCGCTCGTGAAAGCAGAAATGCGCGACCTCGACGCCGGCCTGCTGGCAGGCCTGCAGCACCGTGGTGCCCGCCGGCACCTCGACCGCGATCCCATTGATGGTGAGTTTCGGCATCGGCTTCGTCCTCAGGCGGCGCGCCGCGCGGCGGCTTCGCGGTATTCCTTGATGCGGCGCTCCATCTCCGGACGGAAATGCCGGATGAGGCCCTGCACCGGCCAGGCCGCGGCATCGCCGAGCGCGCAGATGGTGTGGCCTTCGATCTCGTAGGAGACATCGAGCAGCATATCGATCTCTTCGACGGAGGCGTTGCCTTTGACCATGCGCTCCATGACGCGCCACATCCAGCCGGTGCCCTCGCGGCACGGCGTGCATTGGCCGCAGCTCTCATGCTTGTAGAACTTGGCGAGCCGCGCGATCGCCTTGACGATGTCGGTCGACTTGTCCATGACGATGACCGCGGCGGTGCCAAGCCCGCTTTTCACGTCGCGCAGCGCGTCGAAATCCATCAGCACGCCGTCGCAGATCGATTTCGGAATGACCGGCACCGAGGACCCACCGGGGATCACGCCCAACAGATTATCCCAACCACCGCGGACACCGCCCGCATGGGTCTCGATGAGCTCGCGCAACGGGATGCCCATCGCCTCCTCGACATTGCACGGCTTTTCGACATGACCAGAGATGCAGAAGACCTTGGTCCCCTCGTTCTTGGGACGGCCGATGCCGGCAAACCAGGAAGCACCGCGGCGCAGAATGGTCGGAACGACGGCAATGGTCTCGACATTGTTGACCGTGGTGGGACAACCGTAGAGCCCGACCGCCGCCGGGAAGGGAGGCTTGAGGCGCGGCTGTCCCTTTTTGCCTTCGAGGCTCTCGAGCAGCGCCGTCTCCTCGCCGCAGATATAGGCGCCGGCTCCGCGATGGAGATAGAGGTCGAAATCATAGCCGGACCCGCAGGCATTCTTGCCGATGAGACCGGCGGCGTAAGCCTCATCGATCGCCGCCTGCAGGTGCTTCGCCTCGTTGACGAATTCGCCGCGAATGTAGATGTAGCAGGCGTGAACCCCCATCCCGACACCGGCGAGCAGACAGCCTTCGACCAGCTTTTGCGGGTCGTGGCGGATGATGTCGCGGTCTTTGCAGGTGCCCGGCTCGGATTCGTCGGCGTTGACCACGAGATAAGCCGGCCGGTCGGCCTGCTTGGGCATGAACGACCATTTGACGCCGGTCGGGAAGCCGGCCCCGCCCCTGCCCCTGAGGCCCGAATTTTTGACCTCGTTCACAATCCAGTCGCGGCCCTTGAGAACGATATCCTTGGTGCCGTCCCAGTCGCCGCGCGCACGCGCGCCCGGAAGGTGCCAATCGTGGACACCATAGAGATTGGTGAAAATGCGGTCCTTGTCGCTCAGCATCAGCGCTTGTCTCCAGTGAAGGAGAGATCTTTCAGAGTCTGCGGGCCGCCCGCCGGCGCCGAGGTCTGTCTTCCCGTCACCGACCCCGACTTCGGCGTCTCTCCGCGCGTCAGCGCATCGATCAGCCGCTCCGTCGCAGGACCGTCGAGATCCTCGTAGAAATCGTCGTTTACCTGGATGATCGGCGCATTGACGCAGGCGCCGAGGCATTCGACCTCGGTAAGGCTGAACTGACCGTTGGGCGTCGTCTCGCCGACGGTGATCCCGAGCTTGCGCTCGCACGCCTTCACCACCTCGTCCGAACCGCGCAGCCAGCAGGGCGTCGTCGTGCAGATCTGGAAGAAGTGGCGACCGATCGGCTTCAGATTAAACATCGTGTAGAAGGTCGCGACCTCGTAGACCCGGATGCGCGCCATGCCGAGCAGGTCGGCGACCACGTCCATCGCCGCGCGCGGAAGCCAATTGTCGTGCTGGCGCTGCGCCAGGTCGAGCAGCGGCAGCACCGCGCTCGCCTGCCGTCCAGACGGGTACTTGGCGATCCACGCCTTCGCCTTCTCCATGTTCTCCGGCGTGAAGGCGAAGCTCGCCGGCTGCGCCACCGGGGCGCCGTTCGCCTCGCTCATCGATCGATGCTCCCGAACACGATGTCCATCGAGCCGATGATGGCGACGATGTCGGCCAGCATGTGGCCGCGGCCCATGAAATCGGTGCTCTGCAGGAACGCAAAATCCGGGCACCGGATCTTGCAGCGATAAGGCCGGTTGCCGCCGTCCGACACCAGGTAGACGCCAAGCTCGCCCTTGGGCGCCTCGGTGACCGCGTAGGTCTCGCCCGCCGGCACATGATAGCCTTCGGTGTAGAGCTTGAAATGATGAATAAGCGCTTCCATCGACGTCTTCATCTCGCTGCGCGGCGGCGGCGCTACCTTGCGGTCATTGACCTTGACGGGACCGCCAGGCATTTGCGCCAGCGCCTGGCGGATGATGCGCAGCGATTGGCGCATTTCCTCCAGCCGAACCAAGTAGCGATCCCAGCAATCGCCGTTCTTGCCGATCGGAATGTCGAATTCCATCGCCTCGTAGGCGTCGTAGGGCTGTGCCTTGCGCAGGTCCCAGGCGACGCCCGAGGCGCGCAGCATCGGGCCGCTGAGCCCCCAGTCGAGCGCGTCCTCCGCGCTGATCCGGCCGATATCGACGGTGCGCTGCTTGAAGATGCGGTTCTCCGTGAGCAACACCTCGATCGCCTCGAGCACTGGCGGGAACTCGTCGCACCAAGCGAGGATATCGTCCGCGAGACCGGCAGGCATGTCCTGGTGGACGCCGCCCGGCCGGAAATAGGCGGCATGGAGCCGAGCGCCGCATACGCGCTCGTAGAATTCCATCAGCTTCTCGCGCTCCTCGAATCCCCACAGGAACGGCGTGAGCGCGCCGACATCGAGGCCAAAGGCGCAGATGTTGAGAAGGTGGTTGAGGATGCGGGTGATCTCAGCATAAAGCACGCGGATGTATTTTGCGCGCGGCGGCACCTCGATGCCGAGCAGCGTCTCGACAGCGAGCGCATAGCTGTGCTCCATGCACATCGGCGAGACATAGTCGAGCCGGTCGAAATACGGCACCGCCTGCAGGAACGTCTTGTACTCGATCAGCTTTTCGGTACCGCGATGGAGCAGCCCGATATGCGGATCGGCGCGCTCCACCACCTCACCGTCCATCTCGAGGACGAGGCGCAGTACCCCGTGGGCCGCCGGGTGCTGCGGCCCAAAATTCATGGTGAAGCTCTTGATCCGGGCTTCCGCATCGGCGACGGCGGTCACTTTCCGGCCTCCTTCACTTCCGCCTTCTCATCCCCCGGCAGCACGTGGTTCATGCCTTCCCAGGGCGAGACAAAGTCGAAGCTGCGGAATTCCTGCTTCAGGCGAACCGGCTCGTAGACGACGCGCTTCTGTTCTTCGTCGTAGCGAACCTCGACATAGCCCGTGAGCGGGAAATCCTTGCGCAAGGGATGGCCCTCGAACCCGTAATCCGTGAGCAGGCGGCGGAGGTCCGGATGATCGGAGAAATAGATGCCGAACAAGTCCCAGGCTTCGCGCTCGAACCAACCGGCCGCGCTATAGACGGAAGTGACCGACGGAACCGCATTCTCCTCGTCGGTCGTAACTTTGACACGGATACGCTGATTGAGCTTGAGGCTCAATAGATTGTAGACCACTTCGAAGCGCTCCGGCCGGTCAGGATAGTCGACGCCGCAGAGATCGGAGAGCAGCTTGAACAGGCAGCGCGGATCGTCGCGCAAGAAGGTGAGCACGGGCGCGATGGCGTCGCGCTTCACGGTGATCACGAGCTGACCGTGGATCACCGTGCTCTCGACCAAGTGCGACGCGAGCGACGCGGCGACGTGATCGGCGATTTCCTTGAGGGTCTGGGTCATGGCGTTCCCGTTCTCAGCGCGCGAAGACCCGTTCGCGCCGGATCTTCTTCTGCAGCTGGAGAATGCCGTAGAGCAGCGCTTCCGCGGTGGGTGGGCAACCCGGCACGTAGATATCAACGGGAACTACACGATCGCAGCCGCGTACGACCGAGTAAGAGTAGTGGTAATAGCCGCCGCCATTGGCGCAGGAGCCCATCGAAATCACCCAGCGCGGCTCGGACATCTGGTCATAGACCTTGCGGAGCGCCGGCGCCATCTTGTTGGTGAGCGTGCCGGCGACGATCATCACGTCCGACTGGCGCGGGCTCGGCCGGAACACGACGCCGAAGCGGTCGAGGTCATAGCGCGCAGCGCCGGTGTGCATCATCTCGACGGCGCAGCAGGCGAGCCCGAAGGTCATCGGCCAGAGCGAGCCGGTGCGCGCCCAGTTTACGATCTTGTCAAGCTTTTCGAGTTGGGTGACGAAGAAGCCCTTGTCGCGAATCTCTTCGGTCATCTGGCGCAGCACCGCCTCGGAGGAGGCGGCCGCAGTGCCGGGCGTGGTGGTCACTCCCATTCGAGCGCCCCTTTCTTCCACTCATAGATGAAGCCGACGGTCAGCACGCCGAGGAATACGATCATAGACCAGAAGCCGAAAAGGCCGATCTTGCCGAGCGACACCGCCCAGGGAAACAAGAAGGCGACTTCGAGGTCGAAGATGATGAACAGGATCGATACGAGATAGAAGCGCACGTCGAACTTGCTGCGCGCATCGGCAAAGGGATCAAAGCCGCACTCGTAGGGCGACAGCTTCTCGGAGTCCGGATTCTGCCGTGCGACCACCATGGAGGCGACCACGAAGATCGTGGCCAGCGCGAACGCTACCCCGATGAAAATCAGGATGGGAAGGTACTCGCGCAGCAGGCTATCCATGGCGCGGACTCCTCAGAAGCTCGGTGCTGCAATCGGGGAAGGGCGGCGGCACTGTGGCGTCATCAGAAAGTCGGGCCATAGCATCTACGCCACCCCCTGGGAAAATATGGGTTGCAGTTGCCAGATGGGAACACCCAGGTCACCGGGATGGCGGGAGTGACGGGGCTCGAACCCGCGGCCTCCGGCGTGACAGGCCGGCGCTCTAACCAACTGAGCTACACCCCCGCAGCACTCGCTCCGCGGCGTGGGTTACTAGACCCGCAACCCCAGGAGTGTCAAGCATCTGCGGCCGCGAAATACGAGCGCGTTCGCGGTCAAGCGGCGTGGTGGGCGATGAGGGATTCGAACCCCCGACCCCCTCGGTGTAAACGAGATGCTCTACCGCTGAGCTAATCGCCCGATCGAGGCCGGCGACACCATAGCACAAAACGAGAGCGCTTCGGACGCACCGATGCGACCGCCCTCTCGCCTCGGCTATTGCACCGAGTCCTTGAGCTGTTTGCCGGCTCGGAACTTCGGCAGCTTCGAGGCGGCGATCGTGATCTTCTCGCCGGTGCGCGGATTGCGCCCCTCGGAAGCAGCGCGCTGGGTGACGGTGAAGGTGCCGAAGCCGACGAGGCGCACCTCGCTCCCCTTCTTCAACTCGCTCGCGATGCAGTCAAACACGGCGTCTACCGCCTTCTCCGCTTCCTGCTTCTTGAGACCGGTGGAGTTGGCGACGGAATCGACGAGTTCATTCTTGTTCACGAGCGCCCCCTGGCTTCATGCCGCGGTCTGATCTGTCGCGCGGCAGTCTAGATCGTGCCTCTCGGCGCCGTCAATTGCCCACCGTCGCGGATTTCTGCGCTTTCGAGACAATCCCAAAAATGCAGCGCCGCCATCCCGCAGGGGATGGCGGCGCGAAAGAACGGCTGAGCACGAGTTCAGTGCGTGACGAGACCCGGCCGATCCTCACCCGGCTTGGGCCGCAGCACCTGCGTGTCGCTCTCCTCGTTCCATTCGATCGGCTCCGGCGGGCGTACCAGCGCCTGCTTGAGAAGTTCGTCCGACGAGCCAACCGGGATGATGGCGAGGCCGCGCTTCACGTTGTCGGGAATCTCGGCCAGGTCCTTCTCGTTCTCCTTCGGGATCAGCACCGTCTTCAAGCCGCCGCGCAGCGCGGCGAGGAGCTTCTCCTTGAGTCCGCCGATCGGCAGAACCCGACCGCGCAGCGTGATCTCGCCGGTCATGGCGATATCCTTGCGCACGGGGATGCCGGTCAGCACCGAGACGATCGACGTCACCATGGCGACGCCGGCCGACGGGCCATCCTTGGGAGTCGCGCCCTCCGGCACGTGGACATGGATGTCCTTCTTCTCGAAGATCGTCGGCGGGATGCCGAAGGCGAAGCTTCGTGACTTGACGTAGCTCTCCGCCGCCTGCACCGACTCCTTCATCACATCGCCGAGCTTGCCGGTCGCCGTCACCTTGCCCTTGCCGGGCACGGTGACCGCCTCGATCGACAGCAACTCTCCGCCGACCTCGGTCCAGGCGAGACCGGTGGTGACGCCAACGAGATCGGTCTCCTCCACCTCGCCAAAGCGGTAGCGCCGCACGCCAGCATATTTCTCGAGATTGCGCCGGGTCACCGTGATCTTGGCGAGCTTGCGCATCAAGATATCCTTGATCGCCTTGCGCGCCAGATTGGCAATTTCGCGCTCGAGATTGCGCACGCCGGCCTCGCGCGTGTAGTAGCGGATAAGGTCGCGCAGCGCCTCGTCGGTAACGTTCCACTCGGTCTTCTTCAGCCCGTGCGCCTTCACCTGCTTCGGAATGAGGTGGCGCTTGGCGATCTCGACCTTCTCGTCCTCGGTGTAGCCGGGAAGACGGATGATCTCCATGCGGTCCAGCAGCGGTTGCGGCATGCGCAGCGTGTTGGCCGTCGTGACGAACATCACGTCCGAGAGATCGTAGTCGACCTCGAGGTAGTGATCGTTGAAGCTCGAATTCTGCTCAGGATCGAGCACCTCAAGCAGCGCGGAGGACGGGTCGCCGCGCCAGTCCGCACCCAGCTTGTCGACCTCGTCCAGGAGGAAGAGCGGGTTCGACGACTTCGCTTTCTTCATCCCCTGGATGACCTTGCCGGGCATCGAGCCGATATAGGTGCGGCGATGCCCGCGGATCTCCGCCTCGTCGCGCACGCCTCCCAGCGACATGCGCACGAAGTTGCGCCCGGTCGCCCGCGCCACCGATTTGCCGAGCGAGGTCTTGCCAACGCCGGGCGGGCCGACGAGGCACAGGATCGGCCCCTTCACCTTGCGCATGCGCTGTTGCACCGCGAGGTATTCCAGGATGCGCTCCTTGACCTTCTCGAGGCCGAAGTGGTCGGCGTTCAGCACCTTCTCGGCGCCCTTGATGTCGCGCTTGACCTTGGTGCGCTGCTGCCACGGGATCGACAGCAGCCAATCGAGATAGTTGCGCACCACGGTGGCCTCGGCGGACATCGGGCTCATCGTGCGCAGCTTCTTCACTTCGGCCTGCGCCTTGTCGCGCGCTTCCTTGGAGAGCTTCGTCTTATTGATACGCTCCTCGAGTTCGGCGAGCTCGTCGCGGCCGTCCTCGCCCTCGCCGAGTTCCTTCTGGATCGCCTTGAGCTGCTCGTTCAGGTAGTACTCGCGCTGGGTCTTCTCCATCTGGCGCTTGACGCGCGAACGGATGCGCTTTTCGACCTGAAGCACGCCGATTTCGCTCTCCATGTAGCCGAAGACCTTCTCGAGGCGCTCGGAAACCGTCTCGGTCTCGAGCAGCTCCTGCTTCTCCGGGATCTTCAGAGCGAGGTGAGAGGCGAGCGTATCGGCGAGCTTCGAGGGATCCTCGATCTGATTGATTGAGACCAGCACCTCGGGTGGAATCTTCTTGTTGAGCTTGATGTACTGCTCGAACTGCGAAACCGCCGTGCGCGCCAGCGCTTCGAGCTCCTGCTGCTCACCGAGCTTCTCC